>Ga0116230_10000654_pt1 | contig 30780 bp, 14 predicted proteins | sample S1TSphfallax_3_FD_88678 | JGI IMG/M metagenome (GOLD analysis project Ga0116230, IMG submission 88678) | Host-associated microbial communities from peat moss isolated from Minnesota, USA - S1T2_Fd - Sphagnum fallax MG | ecosystem: Host-associated > Plants > Peat moss > Unclassified | place... | reverse complement strand
GTGGGGGGGCCCAACAAAAAAGGGTTTTTTTTAGGAAGGGGGGCCCCCCCCCCCCCCCCCCCCCCTCTTTATATAAAAGGGTGGGTTTTTTGGGGGGGGGGGGGGGGGGGTCACATTGAGATCTCTTAAATTACAGCACCTCTTGCTACACTCTTGGTACTGTTCAAAAGCCCTCAATGAGTAAGGGGTGCTCTGAGTTCGTTTCATAATGTTTTGACCTAAGGTGGAGAAGTTATGAATATTGAGCAATGTTTTCATTGAAAATTCCTCTAAATCAAAACTAAAAATTATAGTGGAATTTGAGTGCACTCTTGGTATTATTGGAAATCTTTTAGTGAATAACATATAATGAAGGTGATTTGCAAAAAACTTGATCTAAGGTGCAAGAGATATTGAATTTTGAGAAGTTTTTTTTATTGGAAGTTTAATTTAATCCCCAAAAATGATTTTGGAAGGAAGAATTAGTTGGGTAACTAATTCACAGTTGGGAAAACAACACAAGCTACACTAATATATGTGAAAAGAGGACAACTTTGAGTAAAAGCATATGGGAGAAAAGTGTGTTCTTAATGGGAACAGCTTGAGGTACACACCACAAATTTGGAGAATCTGATGGGAACGGATTGAAAACAACAACAAACAAAAAACCCAACCATCCTCCCCAAAAGAAAACCCTTAGACCTCTTGGTTGTGCATGTTGCATTGCCTCATTAGTTGAGCATAATTTCTATTTCTACATTTATTTGTCACCATTTTCAACCTAGGCTAAGGGCATGGACATACTATTGGGGGGCTTATTGGCAAGGTTTTTACTTTGTTTGAAGGCATGGAAAGTGGAGGCCAAAGTGAAGGTCATTTTGTTTGAGAACATGGGAACTTGGAAGTTGGGTGACCATGCCCTCAAACAATGCAAAGCACTTTGAGTAATTTTTAGTCTATTGGGAGGGTACCTTTATACATGTGGACCTCATGCCTACATAAGGACAAGGCAATGATATCCCTCCCTCTCCTAAATTGAAAGTCGAAGATCACTTCCACTTCTATCACCAAGTGGTCCAGGCATGTTTATGCTTATGATAAGGTTCATCTTGTGCTTTCTGTCGGTTAAGGTTCAAGGGTGCGGCGCATTCCCTAAATGTAGGACTGGACTCAGCTACTGCCTTGTCCTAGGCCCCTAACTTTGTGGCTGTGCCCTACATATGGACCCCTTTATGCTTGAGTTCCCAATGCCCAAACAACGTCACTCCTCAATGCCTGAGTTCTTGGGGCCTCAGACAAAGTAATACCCGTCTGGTCACCCCAATCCCTGTTTAAAAGGCAAAACTCTCTTTGGAACTGCCCATCCCCAATGAAAAACCTGGCATAATTTGAATATTTCACACCTTGTAGGGTGCCTTGGAGGCTCGGAGGAAGATTATAAATTCTTAGGTACTTGAAAAATATGAAAGAAAAATTAGGTCAGGTTTATGCTCTCAGAATTCTGAAATGGTGTGTCAAAGTGGGAGGTGTCTGGGATAATGCCATTTTACTTGTGACTCTTTCATCATCTGGGTGCAGATTGCCTTGGGTTTCAATATTGAGAAAAAGGAAGACAGTTTAAATGAAGACCCAGATTTGTTCAAATCCTTATTGGTAAGTATTGTCATGAGTTACATACAGAGCCTAATTTTCAAGCCTAACTTCCATGTGATAAAACAAAGTTTCCAAGTGCACATTTCCCCGCAAAACTTGTGGTGGGTGTATCTGGTAGCATTGGGGAACTCCTTTTTTGGAGTCATGCACTTAAAAGTTAGAAGGAGGTCACTAGCTGGTGCAATGTTCCATAAGAATATCTTGGTTTGGTAAAGTAGAATGACAAAATTCTCTGGATCCTACAGCTTCTGAAAAATTACCTCCTTATGTCTGGCAGATTTATGATTGCGTCTTTTCACCACTAAAGTAATAAAAGTAAGGAACCATTGGTCCGTTAGGCACCACACCAATGGACATATATCAAAATGAATTGCAGTACTGCAACTCAGTTGTTTTTTTAAGGAATTTCTTCTTGTAGCTAAAGTGGCGATCATCCCTAGGAACATTTAGCCACATCCGGTTATAAACCAGAAATAAACTACAAATCTTTAATCATCCTTCTATATGTTTGGCTACACATATAATGAAAGCCAAATTAGGGTAATTTGAACAGTATATGTGATTACTATTTAGATATACATGAGCAAAAACACATTTCTCCAGGTTTTGTGGTAAAAAAATGGCAAAATTTGTTGGAAAAATATCACTGAATTGTATGGCCACTAGTAACATGTATGAAAATAATCACCAACCATAACATCCCCATGAACTTGATTAGTTTTTTTGAACAAATGTAGGCCATTGTCAAACATCAAATATGTATTGAACTGTTATAAATATTTAAAGAATGATTGTAAAATGTTGACTAGCTTATTAAGATTTACATAGAGGTGATGGAAATTGCAAAATGAAAAGGAAGGAAAATTGGGACTCCAAACATAATTAACAGGAACTAGCTTTTTTATCTCTTTAAGTTATATGGGATAGAACCTATTCTTACCATCTCAGCCATATTAGCATTTGTCTTTAAAGGATTTTAATTTTTCAATATTGGGCTCTCGGGCAAGCCCCTGAACATCGTCAATTGAGCATATTTGATTGATTCAAGTGGAAACCCATTTCATTTTAATGATGAAATTTAGACTAATCATGATCCTGGCCTTATGAAATGTATAAAAGCATTAATACCACATGGACAAGCCCAGCCCCTTAAAACAATTTGATCACTTGGTAAAACTGGCCAATTGTGCAGCTGATGCCATTGCACAAACAAGTCATAACACATACATCAGCCTTTGTTTTGGTAGCAAAATTGCTGCAGAAAGCAATTTTAATTAGCCTCTTCTCTTTTGTTAATAACACTTCATGCATACCTACATCATTTTTTACAAATTATCCTAACATATAAGCCAAGGACACAAGAAAAATTAGCCAAATTTGGCTATAGACCAAACATGAAGTAGAAATCTTAAGAATGCTTATATATTTTGGCTACCTGCTGGAACCAGTTGTAGAAATATATTTGTCAAAATCTGTTGAAGTAGGGCCCTTTTTTCACAAACATCCTTCATTGTATGTATCAAAATCATATTTTTAGGTTTAAAAATGCAAAAATGCACCATAAAACAAACTGTATAGGATTGATTGTTATTATGAATTGTAGTTTACATAGGATCAACACTTTCATGACAAATGTTCGTATTGGGAACAACTAGGTGATAGACAGGTCCATTCAATCTCAGTTGCCTGTCCTTGTGCATGAAGCACTCTCGAATTGTTGTTGGCAAGCCAATGGAGTTGATGTTCCAGGCTTGAAGCAAGCTGCCCATAACTGAAACTGGTAAAAATAAGAGATTACATCTTTTACCACAAGCGAGATGGTTCTAAGCCACGGCAACACAAATGCACAATCCTTGTCTTATGCTCAGACTTTAGATGTCATAAGCAGTGCAGCCTTGGATCTCCAAAGGTGGCAGGGAGGCTGCTTAAAGGAGCAGCTTGGAGATGGATGTAACCGACACCCATGTAAAAGAGCAAGCACACCTGGGTTCGCAAGAGAAAAAGCATAACAAGTATTGAAAGTAGTCTCATGTATTCCCATCTGAGGCCGTCTGGTAAAGACTTAACTCTATCTGTTGAACTCTCATACCATGCCAGCAGTATTGATCTCAACATTTCATTATCACATACCAAACTGGCCTGATCCTCAATATCATTCCCTTTATCATGTTATATATATATTCTCCAACAAACTAAATAAATACTTGCCCCACAGTGGTGAAAAACAAATTGTAGGAAACATTTTTGTCTACATAGCCCATTGTGATCCCTTCTGACATGCTTGCAAAGGTGCTTTCTCAGGAAGACACACTGACTATACAGAGCTCTTTCCCCCCTCCCCCCATGTGAACTCTTTGCATAGTTCTTCTACCAGGTCCATGGATGTAGGTGAAAAATGTCAACCATACCTATGGGCAGAAGGAATACAACTGGGTCAGAATGAACCAGCACCAAACCATCCAATGGATGCCTGTTGTGACTTAGTTGTGGATGAACCTCAACTGACTTAAATATCTGGTTTCACCTTGGTAACCCCAGTCTATAAGAAGTAGATATCCTATACATAGATAGATAGGTATGAAATAAGGTGAGTAGTAAAGTAAGTAGATGGTTTGTGCGTGGGTAAGGGCTGTTTTGAGTACCCACCCACTAGTAAGTAGGTTGCTATTAGGTAGCTAGCCCAACCACCATGGTTGGCTATGGAACTGGAATCCAACAGAAAACTGTGTCCTGACCACTTACCATCCATCCTTCATCATGCCCTCATGGCTGCTGGTTCACTTTGGCCTGCAAATGGGCCAACTGATTATACATCTTGAAAGACTGGGTGACTGGCGAAAATTCCCGTCCAAAATATCTGGTGATCATTCTATGGCATAATGTATGAGTAATTTGCATGATAAATTCATGTAGAGTCCTGGCCTTTTTTGCCTCTTTATTAAAATTTAAACAGAGAAACTTGTAGTGCACAGATGGTATGACTTAGAGGTGAAGGCTACATGTGCTAAAATCCTAAAGGGCATCAAAAACATGTGTAGAGGGCTAAACCTCTATGCTTGCTTGGTCATGGATTGGTTGTTGATGATAACTTGGGCCACTTTACTAAAATGAGATACAACATGATTGGGTAAGGGAAAAGAAGAAAAACTAGAGAAAGAAAGGATGAAGATGACACTTTGTTCTAATGACTTTATCAATATTGCATAAAAGGTAACCTAACTTCACCATTTGAATTCAGAGGAATCTCACAATATAATCTTCTTCCTCGGCTTCTATGTATTTACTAGCTTTTGTTCCAGGAATTGGAAGTTAAAACATTTTAAGCCTGGTAATGATTTTTTTTAACATAATATGAGTATTCATGTTCAATTCTTTCTACTGTTGGTCTCCTCATTACTTATTATCTGAAAATTATAAATTTGGTTATACTCCTACCATGTTTGTCAACTTTCTTACAACAATCTCTTTTTTGTGGAGATTTCTATACCACATTATATGAACCATGTACTTGCCCAGCCCCACACTATTTGTAACTCCTAAATGCTGGCACTTTCTGGAGGCTTTTTGATAATAAAATCAATAAAATTGGTCAAATTGAGATTTGTTATCATGTGCTCATTGATGCATCAGACATGAAAATTGGCAAATCACAATTGGATTAGCCATAATTAGTGTTGTCCACTTACACTTCTAAATATCCTACCAACCCCAGCTGGTTATGAATTTCAATTGATTGGCTCCTTGTTGACTCTACGGAGAATCCCCCCTTCCCTTTTGAGAGGTTGTTTAAATATTAACTTAAATTAATATTGAAAATGCTTAGTGTACTTATACAACAATGTTTTTAATATATTGTAGCAACATTTGAATAAGTTTGAAATGAAAAAAATGAGTATGAAATACTCGAAAGCATTTTTTAAATAATGTAAACAATGTTTTTTTGTTGATTGACCTTATATTCAAATGCTTTCAAATGCTTCCAAAATTACACCATTATGAACAATAATAATATACACTCTTTTTTAATAGTGTAATGTGAATTTTGTTGAAGTCATAGAAATTAAAATAAGGTTCATGTAATTTTTTCAATCATAAATTTGGGGTTATTTTCCTTGGATAGGTAGGCAATACATAGGAAGTATGTAGGTAGGTGTACCAAAATAGTCACCATCTACCTACCTAGTACCACCTTGATTCATGCTTATAATTATGACATATATGTCATGACTTGAAACTAAAATGTGTGAAATTCAAAATGAACATGTGTTTATATTTTTGGTTATCAGATTATTTGTCATCGTAGGAAGTGGTGGTTGGATAGTTAATGTTTTGGCTTATCACCATGAAGTCGAGGGTGTGAGGTTTTTTCCAATGTTTGATGGGTATCATAATTTTTTAATACCCATTGGATTTGGTTTTCACAAAATAGATTACCGAAGGTTCCAGTTCTCACTTCTTAATTTTAAAAAAACTTATACACTAGGTTAGAGTCATCAATATTCTTATATAAAAACATTTCCCAATTTTCATGTTGCCGATCTCATAAATTTGAGAACAATTGGTTATCATTTGGAAGTTCTCACCAAATGGTTATCAGTTTTTTTTTCAAATAAAATAAAACCAAAATTACAAATATATATATATATTTCTTAAAATTAAAAAAATCATAATTATATGTAAAGTAAGGAAAACACAACACCCGAACCCTAAGTTTGGTCATACATGGGGTGAGATTCAAAAAAGCTTTCAATACATGGAGTGCCTCTATTGCCGCTACATATATTTTCACTGCCCTTAACAATACAACTACTGTAAGTAGTTTGAACCTTGTGCATTAAACCTTATACATTGAAAGTTAACCCAGATAATGGGTTTTACCTCATCCAGGTTTCATCATTATTTTTTCTAGATCTAGTTCTCTTTCATCCAGTTTTCATACAAGTGAAAACCAGTGATCATGGTTTTAGTCATGGTATCCTGAAAATGATACCATGAATGTTTCAAATAGAGATAATTGGGTGATACCCAAGGGCATTTTTGATACATGCACAACACTGGTTTTTTTGTAACCTTCAACTCCCAATTCAGTATGTGAACATACTCTTTAATGTATATGGGTTAAGTGGTGGAATAGATCCAAGCTTTAAAGGAAAATTTTGTTAATGCATTTAGTTCATTAGCTGATTAAGTTGTTCAATTATTCAATCAAAAGAAAAAAAAACTTGAACCAAGGATGGGAAAAAACTTTTTTCATGTTTTCCATGGTTGGATTTGAAGGCAGTTCCTTCCTCGTTCCCTTCAAACTGTTGCCATGGGTTCATAAAAATTTCAAATCTATTCATCCTAGGCTTTTTGGAAAGCTAACTTCAAAGCATTTTTTCTTCAAAGAATTTGGTTTTTTGAGACTATCAATGCTACAAGGATATATGGGCTCCAAGTGACATAATTGGAATTATCTTGGTAATAAACACCTAGTCATGTTTTAGCTATCACCACATTCACATAATATGTCTATATGGAATGATCCTAAACATTTTGGGAAGCTGACAAATAAATAAATAAACATTTTTGATTTCAAGATTTTCACTTTAATAGCAAGAGAAAGATGTTACTAAATCGTAAAGTTATTTTCTATACATTGCCAATATTTAAGGGTTTTGCGTGTCATTGCCTATTAACATATTACCACAAGTTCAAGCACCTCTCATTAGAAAAATAACTTGCACCAATTAAAATTTTAAAGAGTCTTGACATCTTCCTTTAAAAAGAGTTAAACCACATAGGAAAAACTAAGAGATTTTTAATCCAAGATGCCTTTCCCAAGCAGAGAGAGAGAAGGATAGATATCCACCTTCTCTTCCGAAGATTATCAACTCAATTTCTTATCTTGTTTTAAATTCTCATTCCCTTAGTGAAAATGTGAGGTTGAATTTGATCTTCACATCCTCCAATGGAAATGAAACTTTCAAGATCCTCATTTCATCTCACCAATGGGAAGGAAAAAATTAACACCCTCCTTCCATTTCACCAATGGGAAGGAAAGAAACAACACCCTCCTTCCATTTCACCAATGGGTAGGAATATTATATGACTCCCAAACTTATCTAAGGTAATTAATATTTGTAACTAAGATAACTCATTCAAGTAAGGAACTAAGTTCTCTTCTTTACCATTTATCAACTTATTTTCTTATTGAACATCTTTTATTTCTAGGTGTATTATTGGTCACTGGTATAGTACATACCCCAAATAGTAAAGGTAGAAAGTGGAAGGTAGGCCCTTATATCCATGAGTCCTAGTTCCCTTAACATTGCAACCTGTTAGATTTAATATTCTTTCTTTTGTTGTCAATCTTAAGGTACTCCTCTTAACCTTGGATTTGCCATCACCATGCACACCACACCTGATTTTTACCCTAATTCTATTAGGATATAAAATTTAATCATCTTTTTATTTTCTTATATTTTCTTTTCTTTCATCTTTTTATAATTTGTCCAAAAATTTGTTCATTGTTCATCGTGCATAATGCCTTTACATAATAAGGACCTTTAGTTATGTAAGTGAATGATGATGAATTTGACAAAATGCCTTTATTTTGATCTGAATTTGATTCAATTTTGACCCCATCTTGAAGAAGAATTAGACAAACTAGAAATTATTCACATTCAATTGGATCAATATGGATGGCCTCACCATTCACATTTTTTCTTGACTATTTGTAAAGTGTACCTTAGTGATCTAATTGGAATTTAAACCTATCACTGTTATTTGTTTCAACAAGTTCTGTGAAGGTCGTTATGTGAATGACAAAGTCGACTTCTTTGCACAGACTTGGAATCTTGATGATGATCGGGGTCATTGGTTATGGTCTTATCAATTTGCTACCAACCAATCACAAAGCCAAGTACCTCACTTGCATTTTTTGTTACATTTTTGAATTATTGCACTTATAAAGATCTTATTCATTTGACATCAGTTTAGCCAATAAAATAGCTTTTATTTTTCAATATTATATGGTAGAGTTAGTGCAAACATACATTTATTGATACTATTAATAAAAATTTGGCCTACAAATGTGATGGAACCAATAAATTATCAACAAATATTATTGTATTAAGCTTTGAAATTTTGAATGTTTGTAATAAATTTTTTTCTTAAATGTTTGAATCACAATGTTTGGTCCTTTATGCTGCAATTAAAAGAGTAGTTTCCAAAGCTATTACCTTTAGCCATTGTATGGTATTTCAATTCCTTCTAATGAACAAATAAGGAAGGCACTGATCTTGACCATCATTAAAACATGTAGAGGTGATTTTTAAATTAGCAAACAAAGATATGTGATATATATTCAACCTAGATTTTGTAAATTTTAAATGGATACAATTTTACATCTTATTTTAAAAGTAGGGTTGTCTAAGCTCTAAGATTGAATAATTAACACAAACTAAATGAAAAAATCCTTAATAGCTTGAAAAATTAAAGTGGGTTTTAACTTGTTAAATGCAATTGTTACCTATTTTTAAATGTCAATATGTAAAGAAAAAAAACCAAACATGAGGTTTAAGAAAACAATAGTGGTGAACTAAAATTCCCAAGGGAGATGAATTCCTTTTTGTGACACCTACTTCATGTTTTAAGACCTACAAATGGCCTACATGCATAAGGGAGCTTACAAGTGACCTACATGCCTAGGGGGTTACATCCCTAGGCTTACATTTTACATCCCTATGGATTATAATTAATAAATAATTTTAAATTCTAATTATATGATTTATTTTATCTACGAGTTAACATTAACTAGCACCTATGTTAGTTTTTAATCAAAACATACTAGCCATATTGATTAACACATATTACTTTTTAATCAAAAAGAACATGACAAGTGCTCACATAACTAGCAACTTCACATCCGATATGAACAAAGTGTTAGTAAGTGTTATTTGAAACCAATGGTCCTTTTTATTATAGCTTTTTGAACTTGAAATAGATGAAACTAAACAATAACAAGCCCAAGAGAACAACAATAAGCTCAAATCTCAAATGTCATTTAGGAAACAAGATTAAAAATTAGAAGTTCACATGCTTAGACTTTGAAGGATATAATGCCAAACATATGCAAAGCTTAGAACTTGGAGTAGATGAAAGTGAATAGTAACAAACTCACATGCTTTTCAAAAGAAATGAAAAATTCAAACAATATCAATGTTAGATCCTTATACATCAAAAATATTAGATGCAAAGGTTTAGATGTTCAAGCCTTCAAGCAAATGAAACTTAACAACAATAACCTCAAACACTTAATCCTTAGAGGCAATGAAGTTGACCAATAACAACAAAAGAGAACAACAAAAACCTTAAATCAAGATTTAGATTTCCAAAGTTCATTATAGACATAACATTGCAATAACCATCATAATAACAACATTAACCACTAAATTAAAACAATGATTAAAACCAAAAGAAACATTTTGATTGTAAAATTAGGATGCGTAACTTTAGACATGGACTAAAACACATAGAAGTTTGAGCAAACAACATGCAAGGTTTGGTAAGCAACATACATAACACATAAACTTCAACAATAAACCATGACACCACAATATTGAAGAGGATGAAAGGTTGCTAGCCAACAAAAATCTTAAATTTTTTTACCATAGTTCACAACTCCCAACAAGTAACATGGTTTAATACCCAAGGAATAAAGAGGTGAACTCCTTAATATGAGTCTTGAGGTTAGTATCACAACCCTAACGCTAGATTAGTCTGATGTTCCCTATTTTTTTACCTTTATACCTAGTTATTTCATATGTTTGCATTCAACACTAAAATAGTTTGGTATTTGATATTATTGTTGATACCAAGGTTTTTTCTTCATTTTTGTGGTGCAGCCACATTGGCAACCAAACATAGGATTTGATTATGTGATAGGCAAAACACTAATTTTTTCTAATAATCTTGTTGTTTGGTGATTTATAGGAATAAGTGTTATAATCTGACAAACCCCATTGAAAAACTTTGTTATTTTGGGTCCAAATTATTGAACATCGCCCTTTTTTATATTTTTTGGTTAGTCATTTTTTACCATATAAAGACACACAATGGATGATAATGTTAGGGGTAGAATTATATTGTGACCATTGGACATAGTGGACAAAATTGTATTATCATCATTGGATAGAATGGACAAAAGGAATCATCATTGTAGGATAAAGTGGTAACATAGGGTTGAGTGAGTAGGACTAGTTGACAATTTGAATTGATGTCCATGGAAAGAAATCAAGAAGGATTAATAAGAGGAGTTCTAGGTTAGTGATCATTAAAAAGTTGAATAGTTTTTGAAGATGGAAAAAAACTTATGAGAAAACTAAAGGAATATTTTGATGGGGGGAAGGAGGGTTTTATTTATATCTTGTGTTTTTATGTTTTCAATGCCATATGGTCTAAATCCAGTTTTCAGATTATTACAAATGTAAAATTGTTGCATATATGGATTCTAAAATACATTTATGTTGATTTTAACTCTTTGATTTCTATAGTTTGTTAGTATTATAGATCTAAAATATCTTTTAAAAACATGTTAAAAAATATAATTAAAAAAAATGTTATAAGATTAACATTTATCAGATAGTCATGAAATTTATAATTGTAATGGTTTAAAATATGGTATTTGTAAAATATTTGACACTTTTGACTCATTAATTTATTGATGGGGTCAAAATATATAAAAAAAAGGACTGCATTAAGGACTAGGTATTTTTGTCCTAAGTAGTACACCTTAAAAGTTTTTCACCTTTTGGAGTTTTTTCTCAAAACATTTTTTTAAAAAAAAACCTTTCTATGGGTTTATAACCTTAATTATTTTTACACATTTGAATACAAATTTGCACAAAAACATTTCCTAGCTGATACCACTCAATGACCATCTATATGAAACCAACATTTGAAATTACTATTATGCCCATTGATCATGTGTCACAAAGAAAGGGCAAGGATACATGCTTTCATATTTTAGGTAGTTGTATGATTTTGCAATTGCCCTCCTTCATTTTATTAGAAGAAATGATCTTTTATTATTCCCAGGAAATACCAAATTAAGGAACCAAAATCAAGAGAAAGAAGCACACACCCAATGAATCAATGATACACATTTTAAATTGTTCACAAAAAGCCTAAGGCCCATGGAAGGAACATATATCAGACCACAAGCTTGTTGAATAAGCAAATCTATGGATCTTTTGTAACCTAAAAGGAGTATTGGATGGAAAGTGGATGGAATGACTAAAAGTGCCCTAACTTCAAGTGCGTCACTTTAAGTTTAATAGGACTGTGTGAATATGATTGATAGAGGTGTTAAGAAGAAAAAATGTTTCATTCTCTAGAATAGTTAGGCTTGTTTGTTGTGTTTTATTTATTTGAAGTGCTTGGTAATGATGGTGGAAAATGCATTGGAGGCATTTAGTCTACTATCAGCTCTTGATGTGTGTTGTGCAATTTGGTTCTTATCTGTATTGGAATTTTTCTCTTGAAGGTGTAATAGTGGCTGGAGGTCAGTAATTGGTGTTGCTAATTACTGATGGTGGGAATGGTGCTATAAAAAAAGAATTTAAGGATGTCATTGTGGAAGGATGAAGATTATCCTGCATTTGGAGAAGAGCCCAGTGACTCGTTGAAGTTTTAGAGTTATGTTGTGTGTAGTTGTTGCAACAAGGGGGTATGTCTCTAAGGTAGCTTAGAGCTTTGTTTGACTATGATTAGGTTATTTTGGTTTTTATTCCATGACAATGTTGCATTTGTAATGTTGATTATCATAAACACGGAATTTACACGTGGAATTTATTTGTGTAATTAATTTGTTTTAACATGAATGTTTTAGCAAGAATTCTTGTTGTCTCCCTTTGTGGTTACACTTCCATTTAGTAAGAACATCTCCAGCCATACCTTCTATTTGGAACTCTACAAGTGTTTATCACATCCAACATATACAATGTTGATCATTCCCCCATAATCCATCTCCATAGGACTACATAAACATGAAAAAGAGAATAACATAAATTGAGAGAATACCTATTTAAATGTCACCAACTGGGCCAATCATTGTGACTGGCCAATCAAAAATGGTTATTTCCTTTCATTACCGCTCTTGGAGGTCACCCTAGGCACTTTCTTTGGCCCAAGTTGAGTTTCACACTGTTTGAAGCCTGTAGTACTTCATTCAAAATAGTTTTTGCACACCTCCACAAAGCAAAAGGTAATTTGCATTAGAGCATCTTGAGTGTGCTCAGAGGTGACCCTGCAAAAATATTTCTCACATCAAAATTTAGTTATTTACTTGTTTCCATCCCAACCCAGAAAACTAAAACGAGGACTGCAAATAGGTGGGAGACTACTAATAGCAAAGCACCTGGACCAAATATTATTATAATTGGCCAATGAGAAACAGGGAGGCGAGTCAGAACATATTTATTACACTCTTCTCTGGTAGTTGTTATGCTTTGCTGTTCCTTTACCAGCCTCTCAGCAAAGGGTGCAGAAATGGTGGGCCAAAACCGTTTTGCTCAGCCAAACGCGCATGTTTTGACTTCTCATCATCAAATGTCAATGTGCAGGGTCACATACAGAGCACCGGTGGAGTTAAAGTGGGAACCCCTCTAAAGCTAGGTACCCACTGAACTGCCTCAAATCCGTCTGAAAATTTGAGAAAACACTTCCCAAATGGTCAGATGATGATCCGAAGGTTGCTCCACCCTGGTCAATTGTGCAGACTCAACAAAGCGGATCTGATTAAGTCCTATTTTGAGCTTGGAGACAGACATTCAAAGGACGAAATCTATATTTAATAAAGGTGGTAAGTCTGCATCCAGAAGGTCCCACGTCGAACGAGAAGTGTGCAGGCGCGAGAGAGAGATAGGCTAGTAGACGCTCTTTCAGGGAGTTGAAATCTGAACAAGAGGACAAAATAGAAGAATATCATGGAAAGGACATGAAGACAAGGGAGGAAAGAATCAAACATCTAACCTTTCACGTTGATGTACAAGAATGGGAGTGCAGCAGCCATGGGTCCCGTGGCACTGAAGCGCCGTGTAGTTTGACGGGCCGGCGTCTGACGAATTGCATGTCAGGGTAACCACGTCTCTCCGACGTGCTGAGCTGTGCCTTGGGTGAACCAGCACCCCCTTTGACACCAAGGTAAAAATCCCAAAATCCATTTAAATAATTTTTAAATATTACAAATATCCCATGCTTACACTAAATCATGGTCTCTGACTTAAAATCTAACATCTTTTGGGCTTAATATGCTCATTAAGATGCCTCACTCAAAAACGTGAAGGTCCCCACTTGGGTGCCGGCTCATCCTGGCACTAATCTGTGATGTCTTCCACCTTCCTTTTCATCCCTACTTGCACTCAGCTCCCAGTTTCTCTTCAACCCCTACTTTATTACAGCACCAGTGGAGATCCTATATACTTACCCTAACTGGAATTGAAGATGGTGAAAACTGCAAGGAATGGGTGCATTCCTACACAGTCTGTTTTGCAATCCATGTAACATTCCTAGAACATGTAATGTATTAGAGAGTGGGCAGGCCTCAGCACTAATTCTTTACCCCCTTCAGGATAGTGTTGGGCAGGACAGCAGCAAAAACCACGCTTGCTCATGGGTGGTTCAAAGGTTCATAGGCGGTTCATGGCCGGTTCAAAGGTAAACCTAATTCATAGGGCGTTCAAACTCCACATCTCCCCCTCCCCCCACCATTTTGTCTTGCTATAAAAAAATGGGGACAAGAACCCCTCTTTTGCAACCATGGCTTTTGCTGCTGCCCGGCCTGGCACTATCCCAAAAGGGGTTGAGAGTTAGTGCCAAGGCCAGGCAGAAGCTATTGTCAGAATCATCCAAACACTGCCCGTTCTCTCAGGAATCATGAGGAAGCGGAGTGGGGAAGGAGTGCATCAGAATCAGCTGCTTGCACAATCAGCAAGGGCCAATTCAGTCATATTACTCATGCTGAAAAACAGCCATTATTAACCCCCCTGACTTTTGGGTATACAAAGATGTGGTCACACTAGCGTTGTGTGGTTCTCCAATTTTGTTAAGAACCTCTGGTTCCGGTTTTTGAAAAAAATAGAATCAAATCTGGGTTTTTGAAATTTTCAGAATGAAAGAACTCTCGGTTCTAGGTTTTCGAAAATTTTCAGAATCAAATAACATTCCGTTACTCATGGTTTTTTGAAAAATTTCAAAGAACCAAGCAGTTTTGTGAAAGAATTGGTGATTTAGGGTTGGTTCTTTAACCCAGTTCTTTGATTTTTGAGAAGCTCTGGGTTAAGAGTCAAACCCAGTTCTATGAATTATGTGAACCTCTGGTCAAGGGTCAGAACCAGTTCTTTGATTTATGAGACCTGCTGGTTCAGGGTCTACATATACCCCAAACCTTACTTGCCGGTTCCCAGGTTTGTTAATAGGAGGAACTCCCAACACTGGTGAACTCTCCTTATTCAACTTCTAGTAGAAGACAAGGTTGAAGAGCTTCAAGGCCAAGTGCCAAGACCTGACGTTTGATAATTTTGTAGACAGAGAGCAACCCCAAGGAAGATTGAACCAGACATTACACAAGTCCTCAGTCCCAAGGATGGGAAGAGAATGCACTGTTTCTCACAATGTGGGGACCAGTGGGAAAAGACAGAGCAGGCTGAGCAACTACAGTTTTTGCATTAGCTAGTATATATTGGGAAATGTGGAGGTCAATTGCGTAGACAGTTGGACTTCCTGATACCTAACTAATGGGGATGTAGGTAGTATGCAACTGCTCTTATTGTGTGAGTCAGTATGAAAACCAGCTAGCAATGTTTGGAGTGCACCTGCTTTTCAAATCAATCCCTGCACCATGCACCCACACAACTAAATTAAACAATACTATGCCTGCGAGTTTCTGCTTGAGAAAGAGAACCGCAGTCTTGCTTTCTGTTGTTGTGTTGACTCAGGACCAGTTCGACTGGGTCTCCGTTGCACAGAGAGCAGATAGTGCAGGTTGTACAGACCAGTGTTGAGCAGGTACATAATTTATTCGATTATAATTGTTCATTATGTGTTTGGTTATAACTGGATACATAAGTAATTGCAACTGACACAAGTTGTGAATATGATAATTGGAAAGTTGTGAATTTCAGCAATTTAACAAAACTATCTCAAATTTTAATTAGAACATGTTAAAAAGTTTCTTGTCCTATACATTGCACCCGGACCAATCTACAACAACAAGCTGCATTTTGCCTACCATGGGGACGAAAAGCATCATTTGGTCATTTTTTCAAGAACTACAGTGATGAATGTACGAGCTTGGATAAATGACAAGTTCTTCATTGTCTTGATGCCATGATTCTTCCTTGAGTGATCAAGTCTTGTTAGAGAACACTAGAGTTACAAAGATTTCATCACATATGACAAGAAAAATGAAGTCACTTCAATAAAAGCACATGTAGATGAGGAGCATCTTGAGGTCTGAAGTAGGTATATTAAGGAGCTACTTTCAAATAAGATGAGTCCATTAGAGGATCTAAAGTATGAACCTTGCAAGAAATGTCCAAACCCTACCTTAGGAGTCATCTCACCATTTTTCGATAACATTGTCTCCAACATAAAAAGCACAACTAGCTGTAGAAGTATTTCATAGAAGATTTGGTATTCCTCATTGCAAGATTCTATCAACATTTGAGCTTTGTAGAATGCGGGTGATTTCAACACTACAATTTGCATTGAGATTCATGAGGGGTTTTCTTGTTGCACAAAGTATTGTTTGAGGAGGTGTTGTCATATGTGGTTGACCAAACATTAGTCACATATGTATGTCCATTATTAAAGACCACTTAGATTGTGATTGCAGTTTTTGATCTCAAATGAACAAAAGTGCTCAAGTTATTTTTGCTCCAATGAAAAATTTATTGACACCTATTTGAGAACTTCTACATATTATTATGAGTATTTTTCAAGCAAAATATATATCAAATGTAGAGTTATTTCTTGAACTTAATGGGTTTTGAATAATTTTGGTTTGACAAAGAAGTTATTTTATAACACGGATGAAATGTCAAATATGCAAACTTTGACACAAGCATTAAAATTTGATGCTAGTTGTGAGAGCTTGAGTATTGCAATATCATTTGATGGTGCATGTTTTGGTCATGCTCTTGGCAAATTAAATGAACTTACGCAACAAATAGTGATAAGGTTTATGTTAGGCTATTTTTATTCTTGTTCAAAAGGGGAAAAAAAAATTAAATCATGTATCACTTGGCCAAAGAAAAGCAGAAAGAGGTGTCAAGCTTTCATGGATAAAGATTACATCCATGGAATTTGAACACTTTGGGAAAACACAATCTCCTTCTAAGGTTACATTATTCCAAAATTCTTTCCAATTTAAGAAGGCTATTGACATTAGTGTTACATGAATCAAAACATTACATCAAAACATTGTTTTGAAACCCATATTCATACTTTCACCACATCAACAATTTCTTTTTGAGTCAAATTTTTCAACATTATTTCATATGGTCTTTGCTTTTCTTTTTGAACCAATAAATAGGGTATTGGTTGTTTGCAAATGTATTACATATAACAATTGAAGTGGTTGTGAGATTTTGAAGAAAGAAGTTAGTGACGCACCCCCAAGCTCATTGGTGGACTCATTTGTGAGTCCAAAGGTGCAAACAATGGAAGGAGAAGGAGTTGGGGCACACTCCTTGGCTCACAACACTTCGAGGGTAGAGGGGTGTGCTCAAGCTCCGGGATGAGGACTAAAAAGATTGACAAGCAACTTAATTACTTACACAGACCTGCACAAACCAAACCACAAGTTGGTTAATGCATAACTAGAACATTTTGGTGCACGGACGAACCATGGGTAAGCACAGACTCATAAGATTCACCACGGCCCGAATTTGGGGGAAGCCATCACCTTCCCCCTTATAGTATACTTTGTACCTAGTCACGGGACTAGCACCCAAATGTCATTTTGTTCCACAGTTGGGACTCCCGTGATTTTGGGGGCCCATAACTTTGCGTGCAAACCTCCGATTGAGATGAAATCTAAAGCAAAATTATAGCCCTTGTCAAGAGATTTCTAATAGTTTGTTGCACGCCACCTGCACACAAGGAAATTGGGGCGATTCCCAACTTTTAGATGGTCAAGAGTCAAATTGCCAATTTGACCCCCAACCTTTTTTTTGGCCATAACTTGTGTTTTAAGTGTCCAAATGGGTAATGTGAGCCCATTTTAGACATCTACGTTCCAAGAGCTTTCCATTGATATAAGGTACTACACAATCCAATGAGTTTTGACCCCCTGAAATTGCTCTTTGAAGATTTGGAAATCCACCAAGACTCCAACTCCCAAAATGTGAGTTCATTTGGGAGTGTGAAGGTTCATTCCCTCACACTCTCCTACACTCCCAAGTTTCTCTCTTGGCCCGCACCCTTGCAAGCCTTTGCCTTGGTCATGAGCCCAAAGTGAGGGTTGCCACAATTAGTGCTAAGAGATTGAGGTTGATGCATACATACTTCCATTCACATTTAAATAAAGGTGAAAAAATTAAATGCATAAATATGGGGGAAGGATATTTGAGTGATGACATTATTTTTAGCCTTCATGACTAGCTACTTGCCATTAAAAATACACAATATGAATTTTAATTTGATGTTTAACCCCTAACACAAAGGATTATTTGTCATAGGAGATTGTGTGGGTCTTCATGTAACGAAACCCATTGTGAATATTCCTAATGACAAGCTTCCTTTCCATTGTTTATGTTCATTTATAGAATGTATGTGTACCTTGCTAATTGAAAATACAATTTTGCTTATAACAGATGTGATTTTTTGGGCTAGTTTTTCTAAATCTAAAACAACAATAGAATAAATAACTTGTAATTCATTGTTTTATGTAAGTTTTGACCTTTTTAATTTTGTTTTAAATCACAAATTGAGTGTTCTTTATAACAAGTTTTGTGTTATGTGGTGTTCAAGAAATTTGTGCCACTATCAACAATTAGATGAACCATGGTATCAATTTCATTATTGATTTATTTCTTGTTTCATTTTATTTTATAAGCCAAGTTACTACTTCTAGTCTTAATTCTTTTTATGCCATCTAATTTTTAATAATGATTTATACAAGTGAAATGAGAGCCATCATGTTTTCAAATGATGTTTTTGCTTGTGGCATTAAACCACTTGAATGGAGGGATCCTAAGTGACAATAATTCCTTTTGTTTATTTCTTATAATGCAAATTTTTGCGCATTTTATGTATTCAATAAAATTGAGCATGTATTTTCAATCAAAAACGTTCTAACTACACTTATATGTTGTCATTTGGGGTCATTTGGGTACCTTGTCATGTTGACAAATAATTGGTTTGATAATCTCTACCATCCTTGTATCAATTTGTAATCTCAAACCAGGGAGGATTTTGTAAATTTAAAAGCTAATTTGATTGAAACATTTGAACAAAAGGTGTTAGATTAGTATAAAGATGATGGAGAGGAAGAGATTTTGTAATTGTCCACCTCACATATAGTTTATCATCAATTTCATGTTTCTTATCTTCAATACAATTTTTTTGGAGGTCAACACAAGGAGTATATATGTTGAAACACACAAATAAATATATTCCAATGACAACTAAACACATTTTCTCATGTGTAACCATCTCATTACTAGTCACTTGTCATGTAATGGCTTTAGAATCCTACCATGCATTTATAAATAACTAAAGGAGATGTTGGATGTCATTACACTACATGAAAAGTTGTTGTTTGCAATTATTTTGGTTCTTCATACAATTAAAAACCTATAATCATATAGTCTCCAAATATATGGTTGAACTTATATAATTAGTTTGTAGTTAATGGTGTAGAAAAACAAAAACATGGATCATATTTCGTGGTTTTTCAACAAGTAAATTGCTTTAAACTATTTAGTTGGATACATGTGACTAGTTCACTAATGTATATGAAATTAATATGCAAGTAGTTATTTATAATAGTACACAAGTTAAGGTTACTTACCTATCCATTTAATTATGTTAGGCTATTTAATAAGCTAGGCTACATGACCTAGGTACGTAGTTAGGTTAACTTACTTGTGTAGCTTAAATTACCTACTTACCCAGTTCCTACCCTTGTATTTACTTATAAACCTATGATATATCATGCAAACATATGAAAAAAAAAATTAAATGAATCTAATAAACAAAAAATACCAAGAAAAACTTTTTAAACAATAATAACTTGGTTGGACAAAATGTAAAAAAAATTGTACTTAATTATTTTTGACAATCTAAAAAATATAAACTTTAACATAATAGTATAAAGAACATTTAAATAAAATTTAGGAATAAAATTTCAAAAGATTTCAAAAAGATTCATGATTGAAATTAATCACCTAATAAGGCACTGTTGGCTCCTATTAAAGTGTTTGACCCACTTATTTATTTCCTACCCTGTTACTTACCTTAGAAATGTCCCTTATGTAATTTTTTTGGTGCTTTTCAACATTGTATCCAATTTCTTCAACCCAATGCCCTTAGTGTTAACAATGTGCCTTTTCAACACCCCTATTTTTGCTTATTATTATTTTTTCATTTTTGGTCAACAACACTACTAAAATTCCAAGTTTTTCAAATTGGGTTTTCAAATCAAAAAGTACCCTAAAATGACAACGATAAAAAAAACCCCTTAGTTTCCTAAAAAAAGTTGATTTTTACAAGTCCAATACAATTGGGATGATTTTTTTTATCAACCTTAGGTTGGTGCTTTTGATTAAGTTTTTTGACCATTAGCATTTTTGCCACATGGCATATGGCTATCACATTTGCCATGTAGCCTACCACATGTATATACCTACCTATCTACCTTCCTACAATCTACATACTTCCATATAGGTTGAATAGGTTTACCTATTTACCTATGTAGGCACCCACCTAGTTCAACTTAGATGAAGAAGACTTAGTTAACCTACCCTAGGTGACTAGAAATTAAGACCTAACTACCAACCTAGATGAATAGGACTTAGTTACGCACCTAGGTGACTAGGTCCTAAACGTTATACCCTACTTAGATAGAGTGATAAATATTTTAATTTTTATTGTGGGTACAAAATTTGCTTGGCCCATTTGGAATGAAAGTTCGGTAATAGGGCAGGCTGCCCTAGAATACAACTATAAATGAAGTTTTTCCCCTTTTTTTTTTGCAATTTAAAAAGTTCTAAATCATACAACTAATTAACTAAATCTTTAATTATCTAATGAACTGATAATGTAACTAATCATTTTTCACCTAATGTTTATTTATATTAAAATAATAATTAATAAAAATAAATAATTATTCAGGTAGAACTTCTCATCACTCGAACAAAGACTTATACAGAGTTTTATATTGCTCCATTGCTTTTGACATAGGAAAATATTTTCCAATGATGTAATTTCGCGACATTTAATTACTCAATTTCATAGTAGTTATTATAACTTTTAATAATTTATTTCCTGTTCTTTTCATTAATTTTAAGTTTCAGTAATCTAATTATGTGATTGGTAGTAATTTTCTTACTATAATTTGCAATAATGTAATGACTGCAAATGTGAGTAATTAAATTACTGTAAAATATCAGAAATTTAATGACTCTAAATTTCAGAAATTTATTTACTATAATTTTCAGTAATTCATGCTAATTACATGTGCTGTAATTTTCAGTATTCTAATTACTATCAACTACAGTAATTCAATTATTGTAAATTTCAATAATTTCATTATTGTTATTTTCAATGATTTAGTTACTATAAACTCAATTACTGTAATTTGCAGTAATTTAATTACAGTAAATTTAAGTAATCTAATTTCAGTAATTTACAGTAGTTTAACTATTTTGATTTTCAGTAATTTAATTATAATAAATGTCAGTAATTTAAGTTTTACTAATTTAACTACATTAATTTCAAATAGTCTAATTATTGAAATTTTAGTAATTTAATGATTGTCATTTCCAGTAGTTTACTTACCATAAATTTCATTGAATTAATTATTTTATTTTTCAGTAATCTAATTAATATTTATTTCGGGAATTTAATGCTCATATTTCCCAGCATTTTAGTTATTTTTAATTGAAGTATTTTATTGATTGAAAATTTCAGTAATCAAATTACTGGAGTTTTGGAGAAGTTAATTACTGTTTTTTCAGTAATTCAACTATTACAAAATTGAGTTGCTCAATTTCTCTAATTTTTAGAAACTTAATTATTATAATTTATAGAGGTTTTATTCCAGAATTTTATACTTGGATAATTTCTATAGTTGAGAGGAAAATAATTTTCGTAAATTTTAGCAATTTTTTCTGTAAATTTTAAGTAAACTCAATTAGTTTCCTTAAATTAAAATACTTTATTTTCCTTAAGTTACGGCACAATATTTTCAATGAAAATAACTTAATTATTAGTACATTTCGCCTTCATGGATTTCTTTGGTGAATAGTTAATTTATTTTCATTTTTTCCCTTCTTGTAGCAACTAGAATAATTTCTTCAAATGACAGCAAATGGCGAAAGAGTACTAAATCATGAACATTCACAACCAAAAGACGATACCTACCTATTATATGGAGGTATATGTGGCTTTTTTTATTACAACAAAAGTTTTTTGACCAATGGTATTTGTATGACCTTTTTATTACTAGCCCTATTGATTAAGACAATTGTCTTTTTAACTAGGGGGGTTCTTTTTTGGTTCGAGTTGACTGGATGGTTTATATGGCATATGGTCAAATCAATCATCCTAGTCAAATTGTACACGTGGTGTGGTCAAACATGACCATTCAATCAACATGGCATAGTTTGAAAAACATGGAATTTTATTAGTGCATGATCATCTTATTATTGTTCCCCATCTTTCATCATCCTTCGAGTATGTTTTTTTGTTGACCAAACTTAGGTCATTCTTGAACCAAAACACTACACCAATGTGAATCTGGAATAGGGCTCTTCAAATTTGGGAATGCCAAATTGATGTCCCATCTTGGGATGTCATTTTAGGACCTTGCCATAACAACAATAATAATGATCTAAAAGTTCAATGTTTTTTGGAAAAATGGGTCAAGTCTTCACTTATTTAAAAAGAGACCAAAGTTGAAGGGGAAATATATATTCGATTTCAAAAGAGAAAGTAATTAGAAATGGGGAAACAAGTCCACCCCCGAGTTGAGTATGGAAGTGATATTAAAAGATTGTTAAATGCCACTTTAATGTTTAGAATGAGTTTATTGAATCCAACTAATTTCATAAATATAATATAAATATAAATAATGTAGCCTTGTCCAATTTTGAAATTAAAAAAATTTGATTGATATTTCATTTTCAATGTTGATTTGAGTTAATTTATAATTATGATTAACAAACATCCACTAAAATATTACAAAAACGTTTAAGATGAAATTTATGGTTTGATATCTTTATATTTTATTCTATTTATAAAATTTAATATTGAAAAGTTAATATATTATTTTCAATGTTGATTTAAATCATCATTAAATTGAAAATGTCAACATTAGTTATTAAAAATGTCAAAAATGTAGTTTTAAAATTATAATTATAAATTAAACTATGGAATTTCATATTGAAAGCTACCATCATGTTTAATTAAATGTTACCAATTGTTGGATTTATGAACATTGTGAAAATTAATCAATATCAAATCCATTAAGAATGTATGGATGTAGAATGTGGTTTAATGGTTTAAAATACACCAAGGCATGTTCCTTTCATGTGAAACATGTTGAAATTTAAGGCATTTAAGGCAATTTGCAATCGTGATGTGTACATAAAAAAAAGTAACTATAATTTAAAATTCATCTTTCAGAACATAAATAATGTTTATTTAATAGGCCATTAAACTTTAAAATATATTTTTTGAATGAAAAGATGAAACACAAATACGAATGAAACTTGAATGTGAATCATGCATTTTTGAATAACAACATGCACAAAACAATTTCAAGGTTTTCAAGATTTTGGTGTGATACATAATGATAGTACGTTGGAAAACTTGTGATTTATGAAACTAACATGCAATTAATTTAACCAAAATATTAAGTCTTTGAATAATGTAAAATTTGAAATCAAGAGCAAAACTTTGAACATCTTTCAAATACATAAAAAATGAGAATTTTTTATAATTAAACAAACTAAAATTTGAGAGAAAGTTGTCAACATATTCATGGCATGTGAAAAACACAACATGATCTAATAGATTGATAATATTTTCAAGATTCCTTAAATAATTTTGATTAATTAGTACAAATAAAATTCAACACAAGTTTTGAATTTTGAAATGTTCATGTAAAGAATAAAATATGCTTGAATATTTCAAATGATTGTGTATTTTTCTTCACAAAATTTTGTTTTGTGAAAAAACTAATTTGCAAACTACAATTTCTTTTACCAATAATTTAAATAGTGTCAAAGATGCCAAGGTATGAAATAATAAATAAAATGTAACTATAAAAATTGACATCAACGTCCATGTTAGTTAATAGGTGAATTTAATTAGCTATTACCGTTGTTAGATAGGTAGCTTAAGTCTATTTACCTATGTAGGCCTACCTACCAACCCACCTACAACCTAAGCTAGGTAAATAGCTTAAGTTCAGTTACCTTATATTTGAATTGACCTACCTACCTAATTAATACCTAGGTTAAGTAAGGAGATCTATGTAGGTAAGTAGCCTAGGCCTACCTACCTACCTACTAGCTAAGCTAAGTAAGTAGCCTAGGTCTATTTACCTACCTATTTAATTATTACCCTAGACCCAACCTAAAATTAGTCACTTAATTTTATTAACCACATTGGCAAAGATTAATGCATAAAAGATTTATGAAAATTTCCAATAAGATACCATGGCAAAACACAATTTTAGATAAAGAACAAAGGGACTTTGGACCCAAGTTCGCACAAACTCAATAATGAACATAAAATTAACATTGAAAAGCATTTTACAATTGGAACTATGTTTTTTTGCTTTCTACCAATAACATCAATACTTTTGAACCACAAAATAATAGAGAAAATGTTGACACATAATTCATAGACACAACATATGGACAAAAGCTATATTTATAATGCAAACTCATAAGAACATACTAAAAGATTAAAAGTAGCACAATAGGTGGGCAACTTATTGAGACAATGTTCTATGTATACCTTGGATGAGGGAAAAAACTTGAAAATATAATAATTGTGTTAGCTAATGCTTTCCACTCAAATCATAAAGGGGTAAAGCTAAGTGCATTGCATCCATCACATGACACAACAAATACATGGCAATTTGAAAATTGTTGAATAATTTTAGAGGTTGGATAATGTGATTTTTTATGTATTACATGACTATGATTTAATGCGCATTTCCAACAATTGGATCATGTACACACTATTGTAGGCAAAATAAATAAAGCGATTACCTTCAAATATATACCTATATGTAAGCATGGACCAATCTAGTTGCTTGCACATACAAATATAATCTTAAACACCGTAACAACTTGGAATTGAAACTATTCATGAAGGATGTTGCATTTTGAATCCCATTAGTTTAGTAACTAGTTTATGTCATTGATATTATTGCATTGTGAGATGGAATGAATGACATTTTTATTGCTTGAGTCATGACCTTAACCTTGGGTTCATGATGAAGATAAAATCAAACAAGCCAAAGGAAAAGAACAAAAAAAATCAATGCATGACATAAGTGAAATAAATGTGAAATACACTTAAACAAAAGGGGAAATGTGTGCAAATCAAAGTGGGTATTCCTAAAAGTCCAACATGAACCCCACTTTAGGAATTATGACTTTTATAATGTTTAGAACAATGTTGGAAAAAACAAAACATATCTAAATTGAAGAATTTTCATGTCATTGCAAATATTTCAATAAGAGCTACAAAATATTGTGATCATAATTCGCAAACATAGTTTTCTTGATAGTTTTGAGAATTGGAGTAGTTGAAACACCAATTGTCAAAAATAATTAATAATATTCAACCACTTAAAAATGATTTGGAAGGGCATAGTGAATCCGTGACAATCCATGGCAATTTTATGTGAATTAGTGGCAAGTATCTGACCCAATTATTCACTCAAAATTGGACAGCTGCCACCTTATTAGTTATTTGTGCAATTGAGGTGACCAAGAAATGAATGTAAATTAGTCATGTCATTTCATCCTAATCATTTCAAAGCTTTCATACCTTTGTCTAGTTAGTTGCAAGGAGTTAAAAACATGCTCTAAATTTCCAAGATTGCAATTGCTACCAACCTTAGGTGTCACAAATGACATCTTGAAACCAACTCCAATGTAGGTCATTACAAATATTGTAAAATTTTGTAATTCATTATAAAGGTAATTACAAGTTAGCTAGTGTTCATACACATATATAATAAAATAGTTTTTTTGCACCCTTGTGATTTATAATGCACATTTTCACTCAAATGGATTTGAATTTCATGAAAAAACACTCATGTATATGACTATTATATAATCTAGTCAAGTAAAACCATGGATTTTTTTTCAAAACTAATGTTTCGCACCAAGTGGCGAACCTTTCAATAAGCATAACTTGCAATGTAACATCACATTAACATCTTGTAAATGAACTTGACATAATCATAATTTGTAATGATGGATTCATTTATCAAGTTTATCAATTTCCAAAATTGATAAATGTCAATTAAATTTCAAAATAGGGTTTTGAATCAACCATTTCAAATTGGCATGGAAGTTTGAAGGACTTTTAGAAGCACTAAAATTAAGAAAAATGGTGAAGTATTTTCCAACATGATCTTTGTGAAATTCTTATAACTTTTTTCATAAGCCTTGTATCGTTTAATGCATAAAAAGGTGGTAATTAGTTATGTCTTGAAAAAAATCCTTTTTTTTAATTTATGAAAATGGGCATTTGACAATTCTACATTTTTGACATGATCAAATTATAGTTCAAAAAATGCCATTAAGGACTCTTGACATGTTAGTTTTGGTCCACTTTGGTCTGCATTCGCATGTAGAAATAATTTAATTCTTTTACATTTGTTCCTTGATCATGGATGCACATCCATCATCTGATTTTTCATTTTTTAATCCATCAATGTTCACATTCATCCAATTGATCCATCTAAAATTCATTAGTATGAAAAGTTTCATGGTTTTTACATTAATAAACTACAATTAAACTAATTATAAAGTTAATGTTACTAATACAAAATGATTGATTATGTTCATTTTGAATAACATAAAAATTAGGTTTGTTTATTTTTACCAACAAATATTGTCAATTTGGTCAAATTGGCATAATGTTATACATGTGTGGTAGATGCGATATCAACATGGATTTTAAAAGTTGTTACTAAAATGAATTATTCAAATTGTTACATGGATTGCCATGTTTCATATGTGATTGCAATTCTATTTTGGTAATACTTATTAATGCACATTGAAATATAACTAATTTATAATAATAATAATAATAATAATAATATGGTTGTCATATTGTCATATATTTACAAATTCAATCTTAAAACCTATGAAATAATGAAATAAATCTGGAATCATGTACTTCACATGTGAAATTAATTTCATTAAAAGTCTGCAATATTTCACCATTATAATAAAAGAAATAACTTTGAGATTTTTGGATTTTTTTTGGAACCAATGTAATGTCTATAAAAATTTTTAATTAAAAAAAATCAATTAAAAACATGTGAATTTTTATTATGTAATCTCACCAAAAAAAAAAAAATGTGATAAAACATTATTTAGTTTAATAAAAAGATTATAATTTAATTTATGACTGAAACATAAACATTGAAACTAATGTAATTTTTTTGCATGTGGAATTAACTTGGAATATTGAGGAAATAATAGAATAAAATTAAATGGAATAATACAAAATAATACAAATTGACATTTTGACATGATACAATAAATGAAAAAATGAAATAAATTTTATATAAATGGATATGTTATATTTTAATTTATAACCCATGTAAATTATCCAATGTGATTATGCAACTAATATGAATTAAAGCAAGCAATGAAATTAATGATATTTTCAATTGATTTCAATACGAAATTATGTAGTTGTGTAATGTTGTAAAAATGTTTGAAATTTGACATATATGTATATTTATACTTTTTTGATTCAACATTCTTTGTGCCCATGTGAAATGGCAATCACACGGGTAAGGCCTTGCAAGTTGATTGTGATTGAAGAGGCATGGGTTCAATTTTCACTTTGGGCATCATATAGTTGTGGGTTATGATTTTAAATAACCATGGTGATGTCACAAAAAATGATAATAAGAAAAACAAATGCATGAATCATTGCTCTAATGATGTGTCACCAACATGTTGACAATTTAGTGAATTTTTTAGTAAAAAATTGGACTTTAGAGTTGTGTGTCCTAACAATGGGCATTTGGTGACCCATCTATAGTCTTGCCAAAAACAAAATGGTACTTTTATGTCATGAGTCTAGTGCAATGGACCTTAAACTTTAAACTGTAAACCCAACCCATTGACAATTTGACATAAATTATAATAATGATGTATAATAAAATAATTTATTTAAAAAAAATCTCAACACATCAATTATCACTTCACTTTAGTCATTGGAGTCATCTTAGTCACCATGGACTCAATCATGTTTATGGAATAAACAATTGGTCTATTTTGGCTAGAGTCAAAAGTACTTGGGATTCAATATGATTGAATTTTTAATTATAAACCAACATAAAACCTTGATTTGTAACAATGCATTTAGGTAAAAGCATGGTAAAATATACAAAAAAGTGAATGTCTCTAGATTTGCCATGTGTCATGGATATAAAACCAAACAAGTAGCATAAAAAAGGGTGGAAATATAATTGTAAACCATCCCAAACCTTTATTATTACTCTAAGAATTCACTTCCAAAAACATTAAGACCAAACAAATTTATTGTATACCAAAAGTATCCCATTTGCCAAGTGGTAAATTTGTAAATGGGGATACTTTTAATTTACTTTTAAAACTTAGTTGTTGTATTATTTTTGGGGATGTAGATAACATTATAGTTTTGAGGTGTGGCCATAATAAAAAGTAAAGAACTTGTCTATTAAAACTTATTTACCACACACTTACAAAAATCTTTCATTGTAGAAAATAAAGTTTGAACATATTTTCATTTCAAACAAGTAGACAAAAAACTAATTGAAACAATTTGAAAGTTGAAAGTCAATGCACAATAATGAATAATTGTGCTTTTATTTATTTATAATGCAAACTTCAATGTAAACCAAATTTTTCATGGGTTTTATTGCTATTTTATGTAAACTTTCATCCAACTTTGGCAAGGTATAAAATATGTACAAGTTACCATGCTTACACCCATTTACCATCATTTAATTCATCACCTTTTCATCCATAATTGTCCACATTTCATCTAGTGGATAAAGTTCATCGATCAATGTCCACTTTTCAACCATAGTACATATTTAAGAAATTGTTCAAAGAAGTTCTTGGGATAGTTGTCATATGGAAGCTTTCATATATATGAAAATTTCCTTGAACTATGTTTGAAATGTGTATGAATAAAGGTAATCCTCTTCCAACACCTTTAGTTTATTCAACATTTGCTTGAGGTATGACTTTACATTATACCCTTGTTCTTTTGTTCCATGCTTCTACTTTTCTCATGTTATGAATAAAATGATGTTATATATTTTCTTAATATTTCATGGCCTTGTTTTAAATAATCTCTTGTGTGTGGTTGGATTTCATTTTAGGCTCATTTTCTTATAATATGTCATAGGTTTTATGCATGTTGGGAATTCCTTGTGATAGTTTTCATGCTTGTGATATTAAAATATTTGCCATCAATTTACCACTTGAAAAAGCTAAAGGTGCTTTAGTAAGACATGTCAAGTTGAAATATCCCTTTATAGATATATATCATGATAAGACAATTGATATTTCATCTTTTTGCAATGGGAAACAATCTAACGTGGTTTGGTCACACTTCTTGAAATTAAAAACATTCAAGAATATTTAATTGAATAAGAAGGATGGTCCTTTTGTTCATTAAAATCCTATGCATGATATTAAATGTTTTTGCAAATGCTTAAAATATGGAAATTTTGTTTAGGTAAATATTTTAACAACTATCATTTCCATGCATAGTTATATGTGGACACACATCAGTTTGGATGTTGATGTTGCTTCTTATCATGTTGCATAAGATCGACATAAGGTTGTTAGCTATAACTTGTGCCCAAGGTTAAGTTAGTTGTACTGTAACCAAAAAAGGAGGAACACCCAAAATGCTTCCAGGCGCCTTGTCTGACCCCCTTAGGACCCAGTTATGTCCCCTCAGAGGCACAGACTGTCTGCTATTTCCCTGGCTTACTACAACTCGAGGGCTGCTGTGCAGGACCACACAATGCAACTTGCGATCACACAGATGGAGAGTACGAACCTCATGCCTCACAATACAACAAACAATTAGGCCTGTGACCTCAGATTAAAACTTCTACAGTGCATCGGCATAGCCAGAAACCATGGACTGACACCAAGAGACTTCACAAACTCAACTTCTTGTCTTTTATTTCCTGGAAATCACCCCGACAACACAAGCTTCCAGACTTCTGCCATCATCCTATCTGTCCAATTGTCCCTAGATCAAAAGCTAGAGTCTGTCAATTGCTAATCGCAGCGGAAAAGAAAAACTAGCAATCCGACTCCCTAAAATGCTCCCAAAGCTCTCATCTATATTGCCTCTTACTCACTACTTTCCTCTCTAAGATCAACCAGTCGACAGCCAACCTGCGGCTCTCCCCCAAAAAAAAAACTAACTCCTTCTCCTCCTCTCTTCTCTATCTTTTCTTCTACTTGTCTTCTTTTCCAACCGTTACTGGCTTCCTCGTGAAGCTTTTTTCGTCCTCGCAATCCTCGCTCAAATTGTTTCCCTCCATCCTTCATCAATGAGGCGCCGCATGCCTTCATTAATCTCGTCGCCAAACGCCCATGCATCCCATGCAAATCAAATCATCCTTCACACCAAAGAGACTGAGATCTGCCGTTACTG
>Ga0116230_10000653_pt1 | contig 30785 bp, 31 predicted proteins | sample S1TSphfallax_3_FD_88678 | JGI IMG/M metagenome (GOLD analysis project Ga0116230, IMG submission 88678) | Host-associated microbial communities from peat moss isolated from Minnesota, USA - S1T2_Fd - Sphagnum fallax MG | ecosystem: Host-associated > Plants > Peat moss > Unclassified | place... | reverse complement strand
TAGGCTTTTCCGTGACTTATGTGATCTTATTGCGGGGCAGCAATGTTGCCTTAGCCTGGGATAACCCGCTAGGCTCACAGCCCCGAAATCCTGTCAATAGCCTTAACATTTTAAACACCGAGGCAGATCTTTGCGTCTATCCGACCCCTTTGCCCCCTCTTATTATGTTGACTCGGCCGAACGCGCGGGGGGACTGACGCGCGCGCCGCTGCGCGGCGAACACGAGGCCGACGTGACCGTCGTCGGCGGGGGCATCGCCGGCTGTTCGGCCGCCTTGCACCTCGCGCAGCGCGGCTACCGAGTCGCTCTCGTCGAAGCCCGTGAGATCGGCTACGGCGCTTCCGGCCGCAGCGGCGGCCAGACCATCTTTGGTCTCGCGACGAGTCAGCAATCCCTCATCGCGCAAGTCGGCCGCGACGATGCGCGACGCCTGTTCGAGCTGTCGGTCGAGGGCCTGGGATTGCTGCAGTCCCTGATCCGCGAGCATCGGATCGACTGCGATTACCGGCCAAATCACGTGCATGTTGCAGTCAAGCCCCGCCAGGTCGGGGAACTCGCCGCCTGGGAGCGCGAGCTGCGCGTGGAGTACGGATACGACAGCGTCGTGCTGCTCGATCGCGACCAACTGCGCGCGCATGTGACGAGCGACCGGTACCTCGCCGGCTTGCTCGACCCGCGTAGCGGCCATTTGCATCCGCTCAAGTACACGCGCGGCCTGAGTATTGCGGCGGAATCGGCGGGTGCACGCATCTTCGAGAATACCCAGGTCTTGCGCTACACGGCGGGCGCACAGCCGCGCGTCGAGTGCGCTGCCGGGGTCTTGCGCTCCAAGCATCTGATCTTCTGCGGCGGCGCGTATCTCGGTGCGGTCGCACCCGCGATCGCGCGGCGCATCCTGGGCGTCGGCACCTACATCGTCGCGACCGAGCCGCTCGCCCCGGAGCGGGCGCGCGCGCTGCTGCCGAGCGATGCGGCCGTGGCGGACATCAACTGGATCCTCGATTATTTCCGGCTTTCGGCCGATCACCGCTTGCTGTTCGGCGGCCGCGTCAGTTACAGCGCGATCGAACCGCGCCGGCTTGCCGCCTCGCTGCGCCGGCGCCTGCTGCAGGTCTTCCCCTCGCTCGGAGACGTCGCGGTCGAGCGCGCCTGGGGCGGTTACCTCGACATCACGATGAGCCGCGCGCCGAATTTCGGGCGGCTGGCCGACAATGTCTACTATTTGCAGGGATTCTCGGGCCACGGCTTGGTGCTGACGGCACTCGGTGGCAAACTCGTCGCCGAAGCGGTTGCCGGGACCGCCGAGCGTTTCGACATGTTCACACGGATACCGCACCGGGATTTTCCGGGCGGAGCCTTGATGCGGCGGCCCGCCCTCATGCTCGCGATGCTCTATTACCGGCTGCGCGATCTGTTTTGAGCCACGCAGAGGGATCTTGAAAGCGCTGATTCATTGGCTGGGCAACACCGACCTCAGCAATTTCATCAAGACCGTCACTTGGATCATTCCCGGCGTGCAGGTCGTGCATATTCTGGCGATCTCGGTCGTGGTCGCTTCCATGGGCATGTTCGACCTGCGCCTGCTCGGCTGGACGGGCAGGCGGCACAGCATCGCCTCGCTCGCATCCCGTTTCCTGCCCTGGCTGTGGGGAGCGCTGCTCGTCCTGCTCCTGAGCGGCAGCATCTTGATCATCGGCGAGCCGGAACGCTCGCTCGGCAATCTCGTCTTTCAACTCAAGATGGCGCTGTTGCTGACCGCCGTGAGCGTGACGCTCGGCTTTCGCAGACTGCTGCTGCGTGACCTCGCCACCGGTTCATCCGACCTGCGCCCCGAGCACGACCGAGTGGCGCGGCTCGTCGGCGGAGTCTCGCTCTGTTTGTGGGTGGGCATCGTGACCGCGGGCCGTTGGATCGCCTACGCGGGCTGAGCATGATCACGCAGTGGCTCGAACGACTCGAAGCGACCCGCATCGCCACCGCGATCAGCGAATCGACGTGGGCTTTCCCGACCATCGAAACGGTGCACGTCCTGGCAATCACGCTCGTCGTCGGTTCGATCACGATGGTCGATCTACGCTTGCTCGGTGTGAGCTTGCGCGACCGTGCAATCGCCGAATTACTGGAGGAAGTGCTGCCCTGGACATGGACGAGTTTCACGGTCGCCGTTGTCTCCGGCAGCCTGCTGTTCGCCTCGGCGGCGACGCATTACTGGGGCACGGCACCGTTTCGCGCCAAGATGCTGCTGCTCGGACTCGCCGGTGCAAACATGCTCATATTTCACTTCTTAGTCCAGCGCCGGGGGCCGGGCGCGATGGGCGCCGAGACGGGGCGCGCGGCGAAGCTCTCCGGCGGCATTTCCTTGTGCCTCTGGATCGGCATCGTCGGCTGCGGCCGCTGGATCGGCTTCGTCTAGCTTCGTTTAAACCTCGTCCAGTAGCCTTCAGCCGATCACGCCGCTCAGGGCGTATCGGGTTTGTCTTCGCTCGCGAAGGTCACCGTCAGCACCTGGCCCGTGTCGAGCAGCGTGACCTTGTCCAGCCCGCCGCCGTGTGAGCCGTCGCGCAGCGGACTGATATCGACGCTGACCCGGTCGCCGGGCTTCAGGGAGTTGCGCGTCCAACCGGACCGCGTGAGCACGCCGGGACTGGTCGTCTCGACGGACCAGATCTCGGGCGCGCCGCCGCCCGCGGGTTCGACGTAGACCAGAATCTGTACGTGCGGATTGACCCACTGGAAACTCTTGATCGTGCCCTTGAGATTGACGATCTTGGTCTTGTCGTAGGCGGCGAACGAGTGATGCGCGAACGCCGGCACGGCGGCGAACGCGAGCAGCCAGGCACAGAGCACGAGCGCCGGTCGATGCCCGCTCATGATGCCGGCCCGGGATTCGGCACGAAAATCGCATGTCCGTGCTCGTCGATACCGTCGACATAGTCGCCCTGCACACAGACGCCCTCGACCAGATCGTATTTCTTGGCGCGGTGACGGTAGTAGATCCGGGTCGTCTTCCAGGTCCTCGTCAGCACCTTGGGCGCGGTGATTTCCAAATCGTCGTGCAACGTATTCGGTCCGCTCAGGTGAATGCGCTCGACGATGTGCATGCCACCGTCGTTCGGCACGCCGACCGCTTCACTGATTGCGAGGTAAGCCTGGGGCAGGATCGCGACCGTATCGACGACGAGGGTGTCTCCCTCCCAATGCCCGACCGAGTGGCCGTGGAAACTCGGGTCCGGATCGGCCGGGTGACCACGCCCGTCAGTGTAAATGCGTCGCATCCGGTTGCCGTCGACTTCACCGAGCAGCGTCACCCGACCCGGCGTGAACAGGACTTCGAACGCGTTGTGCATGATCAGCATCCAGCTCGGCATGGCCTCGGGAAAACAATGCGCGAAGATCAGAAACGGCTTGCCGGCAGCCTCGTCGGCGGCCATCTGGATCATCTGCTTGGCGATCGCAGGCGTCCACGGCGGCACGTTGCTGGTCTCCTGTGCCTCCTGGTCGCGCATGTCGGGAGTCCAGATGCCGCTCCAATCCGGCAACTTGGAGATCGCGAGCCAGTCTTGGGCGGTGGGCGGCGCATTGAACGCCGCCGCATCGGACGCCGCCGACGCGCCCTCCCCGGCCGCGGCCGGCCATGCAAGCACCCCGAGCAGCGCCGACAGCGCGAGCGAGCGAAAACCGGACGAGCGCCAACGAACGACTGACATGGCCCAAAATCCTACCCGAAATGGTGAGACACAAGATAGCAATGGTGAATCTTGGCGTTGCGCTCGAAATCCTTCGGGATCGTGCGCCGCCCGATGTCCTCGATCTGGAACTCGAGGCTGGCCGCCGGCTCGAGTTTGAAGCGCGTGAAATTGGTCGAGAAGACGAGCCGGCCACCGGCACGCAGCAGCGCCATGGCGCGGCGAATCATGCCGAGATGATCCCGCTGTACGTCCAGCACACCGACCATGCGCTTCGAATTGGAGAAGGTCGGCGGGTCGAGAAAGATCAGATCGAAACTCGGTCCGCCGGATGCCTGGGACTCCAGCCACTCCAGGCAATCGGCGCGGTACGAGGCATGCGCGGCACCGGCCAGTCCGTTCAAGACCAGATTGTCGTGCGCCCAATCCAGGTAGGTGTTCGACAGGTCGACGCTGACACTGCTGCGTGCGCCGCCGGCTGCGGCATAGACCGTGGCACTGCCGGTATAGCAAAAGAGATTCAAGAAGTCCTTGTCCAGGGCCCAGTCGCGCAACATGCGGCGCATGAGGCGGTGATCGAGGAACAGACCCGTGTCGAGGTAATCTCGAAAATTGACCCAGAACTTCAGTCCGCCTTCGTGGACCACGTAGCGCTCGTTCGTCATCGCGCGCTTTTCGTACTGCTCGCTGCCCTTTTGCGGCTTGCGCAGGCGCGTGTGAATCTGCGCCGCCGGCAACTCGAGCACGTCCGGCAGCACCGCGAGGACCTCGCGGCGGCGTTCGCGCGCGCCTTCCTCCTCGACACTCTTCGGCGCCGCGTATTCCTGTACGTAGACATGCCGCGGCTCGCGCCCGTACAAGTCGATCGCGAAAGCGTACTCCGGCATGTCGGCGTCGTAGACGCGATAGCAATCGATGGACTCACGCTCTGCCCAGGGCTCGAGCCGCGCCAGGTTCTTGCGCAGCCGATTGGCGAACATCTGCGCGCCGGGGCGCCCGGCCCAGTCCGCGCGGACGACCTCGGGCGCCTTTTGTTCGCTGGCCGCATCGAGAGCGAAGCGCAGCAGGCGACATTCGATCGTGCCATTGAAGACGCGATGCGTGCGCTTGGCGTAGATGCCGAGATGGCGCGCGAGCGGCGGATTGCCGGTGAGTATCGCGGCTTTCCATCCGCGGAAGCGCTCACGCAGCACTGAGCCAAGCACGGTGTAGAGGTCCGACAAACCTTGCTCCGCGCCGATCCGCTCTCCGTAAGGCGGATTGCAGACGATCAGCCCGGGCGGATCACCGGCTGCGGCCGCCGCCTCGGGCGGCGTCAGCTCCGCAATCGCGCGCCGTTCGACTTGCACCCAGTCCGCGGCGCCGGCGTTGGCGACATTGGCGAGACTCATGCGCACGGCGTCGGCGTCGAGGTCGGACCCGAAGATGCAGCGACGCGCGGGCCGCGCTGCGCGCCGCGCGCGAGCTTCCTCGCAAAGACGCAGCCAGAGCGCGCCGTCATGGCCCCGCCAGCCGGTGAAACCGAAATAACTGCGGTCCAATCCCGGCGCCGCGTCGGCCGCGATCAGCGCCGCCTCGGTCAGGAACGTGCCGGAACCGCACATCGGATCGAGCAGCACACCGCCGCCATCGGCAATGGCCGGCCAGCCGGCGCGCAGCAGGACGGCCGCGGCGACGTTTTCCTTGAGGGGTGCAGGGCCGCCCTCGAGCCGATAGCCGCGGCGGTGCAAGCTCTCGCCGGAGAAATCGACCGAGAGGAGTGCCTCCGGCCCTTCGACATGCAAGTGCAGGAGCACGTCGGGACGCTCGGGCGCGATGTTCGGGCGTTCACCCGTGGTTTCGCGCAACCTGTCGCAGACCGCATCCTTGAGCAGTTGCGCGCCATACAAAGTGTGCCGGATGGCCGCATTGCCGCCGCTGCAGTCGCAGGCCAGGGTCGAACCGGGGGCAACATGTTCGCGCCAATCGATGCGCTTGACGGCCGCATAGATGCTCTCGCTGCTGCTCGCGTCGAGCGATCCCAGGGAGAGCAGGACGCGGGTCGCGGTCCGCGACCAGAGACAGGCGCGGTAACCGACTTCGAGCGCGCCTTGAAACTTGACGTCGTTGCTGCGCTCACGCACGTCGGTCGCGCCGAACACGGCGAGCTCCTCGGCGAGCACCGAGGCCGCACCGATCGGGGCCGTCGCGATCCAGTAGCGAATATTCTCGCTCACGAGCAGCTGGTCGCGACACGCAAATCATGCCAATCGAGTTTGGCCCGGTCGGCGAAGTGCCGCACGAGAATGCGATAGACGTCGGCATCGAACGCAGGCGGCCCCGCAGCCGCGGACAGCTCGGCCAATCCCGCCTCGTCGCGAGCGGTACCAAGGTAGCCCCAGCCTTCGCAGACGTGCAAATCGATCTGGCCGCCGCCACCGCGCTCGCGCAGGGCAATGCGACCCGGGAACGGCCACGGCTTGAGCCGCAGTGCCGACAAGGCCAACTTGAGCCGCATCCCATGCAGCACGGTCGCTTCCTTGCCCACACAGGCCCCGCGGCACTTCCCGAGTTGGTAGGCGAAACACGAGCCGGCGCTCGGCTCCAGGCCGAGGACCTTGCGACATAACTGCTGCGCGCGCGCGATGTCCGACAAGGCCTTCAGCGCATCCTTGTGTGTGCGGAACAAGCCGAAGCAGTCCCCGAGCTCTTCCGCTGCGACACCGTCGACGCTGACCACGGCGACCGATCCGTCACCGGCGGCGGGAACGCGCAGGGTCACCGCCTCAGGATTGCCTTTCAGGCGTCGATTGTGCAGCGGCCGCTGGCGCTTGATCCATTCGGCCTCGAGCAGCAGCGCGCCGAGCTCACCGGCGGTTTCCTCCCAGTCGACGCGGCATACCTGGCGCGCGAGCTTTTGTTCCTTCGAGTCGGAATGCTCGCCGGCGAAATGGGCGAGCACCCGGGTGCGCAGCGAAACGCTCTTGCCGACGTAGAGCAAGGCGTCGTCGTGGCCGAAGAAGCGGTAGACACCGGGTCCCTCGGGCAGCTCATCGGCGAGGTCCGGCGGCAGCTGCGGCGGCAGCGCGCGGGCGCCGAGCAGCGCGTGAGCCGCCGCCGCGAGATCGGCCTCGGGCAGCTCCTCGCGCAGCCGGCACCAGAAGTCCCACAGCACGCGGGCATCGCCGAGCGCGCGGTGGCGCGCGCTGCAATTCAGGCCGTGCCGCTCCATGACGGCATCGAGGTTGTGACGGCGATGCTCCGGGTACAAACGGCGGGACAGCTTGACCGTGCAGAGGACCTTCGCGGCGAAACGACGCTCGGTGCGCCGGAACTCGGCGCGCAGGAACGAATAGTCGAAGCGCGCGTTGTGCGCGACGAACACCGCTCCGGCGAGCTTCTCGTGCACGAGCTTCGCGAGTTCGGCGAAGCGCGGCGCTTGCGCGACCATCGCGTTGCTGATTCCGGTGAAGGCTTCGATGCTGCTCGGAATGCGGCATTCCGGATTGACGAGCGAACTCCATTCCTCGACGAATTGCCCGTCCGCGACCCGCACGATGCCGATCTCGGTGATGCGGTGGAATGCTGCGTTGCCGCCGGTGGTCTCTAGATCGACGAAGACCAGGTCGCGGGGTAGGACGGCGTCCTCAGCCGCGGCCATCGAGCGAGAGGATCGGGTAATACAGATCGGGGCGCCGATCGCGGAAAATGCCCCAGGAGCGCCGGTAGCGGCGAATCTCGTCGAGATCGAAACTCGCGGTGAGCACGGTCTCGGTGACCCGGTCGGCCTCGGCGATCTTCTCCCCGGTCGGTGAGGCGATGAACGAGGAACCGTAGAAGGTCATCGAGTATTGCTCGCCCTGTTCCGTGCCGATGCGGTTCGAGGCTACCAAGGGCACGATATTCGCGGCGGCGTGGCCTTGCATCGTGCGTTGCCAGTGGCCGCTGGAATCGATGCTCGCATCCTGGGGTTCCGAACCGATCGCGGTCGGATAGAGCAGGATTTCGGCGCCGAGCAGCGCCATCGCACGCGCCGCCTCGGGAAACCATTGATCCCAGCAAATCGCGACACCGAGTTTGCCGTAGCGGGAAGCGAAGACGCGAAAGCCGGTATCGCCCGGCGAGAAATAGAATTTCTCGTGATAGCCCGGGCCTTCGGGTATGTGCGATTTGCGATAGGTGCCGAGGACGCTGCCGTCCGCGTCGACGACGGCGATCGAATTGAAGAACGCATTGTCGGCGCGCTCGAACACACTGACCGGCAGCACGACACCGAGTTCGCGCGCCAAACCGCGGAAGTGCTCCACGGCCGGGTGCCCTTCGAGCGGCTGCGCGAGGTCGAAATGACGCGGCTGATGATCCTTGCAAAAGTAGGGGGTCTCGAACAACTCCTGGATCAGCACGACGTTCGCGCCGCGCGCTGCCGCCGCACGGATCAGTTTCTCCGCGTTTGCGATGTTTGCATCGCGATCCCAACCACAGGCCATTTGCGTGGCGGCTACCGTTACTTTGCTCATGACGACCCAAGTTTCATGGAGGACGCATGGTACCTCAAGCTTCGCTCAAAACGTGGGCGGCGAGCTTGCGCTCACGAGCTCGCTGTCCTCGCTGCTGGGATTGCGGAAGCGATGCGGCAGAGAACTGCGGAAATAATAGGCGTCGCCTTCCCTCAGCACGCGGCATTCGCCACCGACGGTCAATTCGATCTTGCCGCGCACGATCACACCGCCCTCCTCGCCCGCGTGTGTGAGCATCTCCTCGCCCGTGTCGGCGCCGGGCGCATACTTCTCGTGCAGCAAGGCCATGCTGCGCTTGGGCAACCGGCTGCCCACGAGTCGCAACTCGACGCTGCCCGTGCCGATATCGCTGAGTTCCTCACGCGGAAAGAACACCTGCGGCTTGCCGGCGAGATCCAAGGTAAAGAAATCGGCGAGCGCCATCGGCACGCCATCCAGCACTTTCTTGAGTGAGCTGACCGAAGGACTGACCCGGTTCTGCTCGATCAGCGAGATCAGACCGTTGGTGACGCCTGCGCGCTTCGCAAGTTCACGCTGCGAGAGGCCGTACATCTGCCGCACGGCCTTCAAATGGGCTCCGACGTCTAGGCTCATAGGACGGCACTCTCCGGTCGCTGCGTTGAGTATATTAAACACGTTTTGGCGGAAAGCGCCGGGAATTGAGCTCCCTGTCGATTTTCCTTATCATGTGGGCGCCGAACCCGTGTTTGCCCGACACCCTAGGATCCCCGCCATGAATGCCAAACTCTCGCCCGGTCTGCTGCACGATCCCGCGGCCCGCGAGCACACCGATTTCGCTCCCGGCACGTTGGATGCGTTTTGGATGCCGTTCACGGCGAACCGCCAATTCAAGTCGAAGCCGCGGCTGCTGGCGCGCGCCGAAGGCATGCACTACTGGACCCCGGAAGGGCGTCAGGTCATCGACGGCGTCGCCGGACTTTGGTGTGTCAATGCCGGCCACGGCCGCCGCGAAATCGCCGCGGCAGTCGCCGCGCAACTGACGACCATGGAATACGCGCCGACCTTTCAGATGGGCCATCCGCTCGCATTCGAGTTGGCGCACCGGCTTGCCGAGCTCGCCCCGCCGGGCCTCGATCGCGTATTTTTCACGAATTCCGGCTCGGAATCGGTCGATACGGCGCTGAAGATCGCGATCGCCTACCAGCGGGTCCGTGGCCTGAGTGGCAAGACGCGCTTGATCGGCCGAGAGAAGGGCTATCACGGCGTCGGCTTCGGCGGTGTCTCGGTCGGCGGCATGGTCAACAACCGCAAGGCTTTCAGTTCGGTCATGTTGCCCGGGGTCGATCACTTGCCGCACACCCTCGATCTCGAGCACAATGCATTCACGCGCGGCTTGCCGCACTGGGGCGCGCATCTCGCCAATGAACTCGAGCGGCTGATCGCTCTACATGACGCCGCCACGATCGCAGCGGTGATCGTCGAACCCATTTCCGGATCCGCGGGCGTGATTTTGCCGCCGCTCGGCTATCTGCAGCGCCTGCGCGAGATCTGCGACAAGAACGACATCCTGTTGATCTTCGACGAAGTGATCACGGGCTTCGGGCGCACGGGCAAGGCCTTCGCTGCGCAGACCTTCGAGGTCACACCGGACCTCATGACCACGGCCAAGGGGCTCACGAACGGTGCGATCCCGATGGGCGCCGTGTTCGCACACCGCAAGGTCCACGACGCCTTCATGCAGGGTCCGGAGCATCTCGTCGAACTGTTCCATGGCTATACCTACTCGGCCCATCCGGCCGCCTGCGCCGCGGCGCTCGCCACGCTCGACATCTACGCCAAAGAGGATCTGTTGACGCGCGCGGCCGGCATCGCGCCGCTCTGGGAGAACGCGGTACACACGCTCGAGGGCCTGCCGCACGTGATCGACGTCCGCAATTTCGGTTTGATCGGCGCCGTGGAACTCGAGCCGCGTCCGGGCAAGCCGGGGACGCGCGCATTCGATGTCTTCCTCGAGTGTTTCGAGCGGGGCGTCATGGTCCGGCAGACCGGCGACACCATCGCGCTGTCGCCGCCGCTGATCATCGAGCCGGCGCACATCACGCAAATCGTCGCGGTCTTGGACGAGGTCATCCGCGCCACGGCGTGAGGTTCAGCTCGGCTTGGCCTCGAAGATCGCGTACCACTTCTTCGCCGGCTCGGTGACTTCCCAGGTGCCTGCGAAGCCCGCGGGGACGACGAAGGCATCGCCGGCGCGCAGATCGCAGCGCTCGCCGGCAGCCGACTCGATGCGCACGCGCCCTTCGAGCAGTACGCAAAACTCATGCTCGGTGTAGCGCACACGCCATTTACCGGCCGTGCTGGTCCAGATCCCGCAGAAGAATTGGCCGCTCGGCTCCGCATACTGATTCGCAACCCGCGCGCGCGGAATCCCGGCAAGTATCCGCTCGGGCGCGGGGTTCGCGGACTCCCCGATAAGCAGGCGATCCAGCAATACGATCTTGGGCGCTTCGGTCATGGACCATCCTAGGCCCAGGCCGCGCTCGTAGACAAGGGCGCCCCGCGACGCGCTACGGCCCGGCTGCCGCTGCAGCCGGGCCGCAGGATGCCCGCCCGCTTCAGCGGCTTGCAGCCGTCGATGCGGTGGTCGCTACGCCCGAGCTAGCCGGCACGCTCTCCATCGCCGGGGCATCGGCCTTGGCATCGGTCTTGGCCGCGGCCGCCTGCGTGTCGAGCAGGGTCAGACGCACGCGCCGCTCGAGGGCATAGCCGTCCTCGTCGTCGGCGACGCTCAGGGTCTTGCCGTAGGCATTGACCTCGAGCGACGCCTCACTGACGCCGGCCGCGAGCAGTAGATCGCGCACGGCGTTGGCGCGCGCCTCGGAGAGCTTCAGATTCGCATTCTCCGTGCCGCGCGGATCCGCGTAACCGTCGACGCGTATCTTCAACTCCGGCGACTTCGTGATGGCCTGCGCCAGGACTTCGATCTGATGGGCAACGTCCGGCGTGATCTCGGCGCTGCCGGTTCGGAACAACACGTCGCCCTGCAAACCGTCGAGCGCTTCTGCCGGGTCGTTCTTGGCCATCTGCGCGACCTTGACCGAGGTCGATAAAGCCGCCACCTGGACCGTCAGGGAGCGGTTCATGTCGGCGAGGCTGGTCCGTTCGGACTCGAGCGCGACCGTATGCGCCACGAGCGTAGCCTGCTGCTCCTTGAGCGCGGCGACCTCGGTTTCCGCCTTCTTCGCATCGCTCGCCCGGTGCACCCGATTGCCGAGCCAGGTGCCCAAGCCCGCGCCGACGATGGCGCCGATCGGGCCCGCCGCGAACCCGCCGATGATACCGCCGGTGACGAATCCGATCGGCTCCTGCGGCGGCGTGACCTTCGGCGGTGTCGCCGGATTCGCGTCCATCGCATTGACCGGCCCAATCACGGCCAGACTGCTCATGCCCACCAATCCAACCGTCCATACGACCCGAGACAATGACCTTTTCATGACAGCTCCTCGTGCACTTTCACCACTAGGCGGTACGCCCGTACCGCCGATGGGAGCCATTTCAGTCCTGCAATGGGGCGCCGTTAGGCGCAAATTCGGGCGAATCCGGTCGCGGACCGGATGAATTCAGTCGGGAGTCTTCAAGGAGAACGGTGTGAAATTCGTATTGTTGTCGTAGTAGTCCTCGTTCTCGGCTTTCTTCAGGAAGGCGACCACGCGATAGGTCAGCGGAGCGGCGACCAACTCCCAGCCGCTCTTGAGCAAATATTGGGTCAGCAGCAGGCCCTGCAGGTGCTCCCAGGGCATCCGGCCATAAAAGGCGATCACGTAGAACAGCACGGAATCGACCAGTTCACCGCAGAGCGTGGAGCCGACCAGCCGGGTCCAGAGCCAACGGCCGCGGGTCAGGATCTTCATTTTGGCCAGCACGTAACTGTTCACGAAGGTGCCGCAGAGGAAGGCGATGATCGACGCCACGACGATGCGCGGCGTATTGCCGAAAATCGCCTCGAGTGCGGGCTGGGCTGCGCGTCCAGCCTCCGACGGCGGCAGATTCACGACGACCGCCGCCATGACGGAGGCGAAGGCCAGAGCGGCGAAGCCCGCCCAAACCACGCGTCGGTCGCGACCATAACCATAAACTTCGGTGAGGATGTCGCCGAAAATGTACGAAATTGGGAAGAACAACACACCAGCGAGGAACGTGACGTCGCCAAATACGGGTACCGAAATCGTGGTTTCTTTCGCCGGGCCGATCAGATTCGAACACAGCAGCACACAGACGTACGCGGCCATCACGAAATCGTAGTAACGGAATTCTCGATTTGCGGTCTTGGGGGGCATGTTTTCACTCGCAGGCTGATGGCAGTTCCGCATCGATCATATGACAGAGCGAGCCGCTTGCGCCCGCTTCCTGGGCCGCCGGCTGATGCGCGGGCGCCCCGGGCCGGCGGGTTTGGCGAAGACCGTCACAGCGCCCGGAAGCGGCATGCGGTATTTAAAGGATGCTCACATTGAAGACGGGGCCTATGGAACAGGGTGAGATTCGGACGGCGAGCGGCGCGGCGCCTGTCGATTATGACAGCTTGTGCCAAAACATCCGCGTCGCCATGGAACCCGTCCGGGCCCAAGCGATTTCTCTGCACGACGAGAGCGGCGATCTTCTCTGGCTCACGGAAAGCTCCATGGGCCCCGATGAACATAATGCGGTTCAGCAGGCCTTCGAGTCCTTCGCCAGCGGTAGCGGACCCACGGCCGTGGCCTATGATCTCGGCGACTCACGTTCGGCCGTGCTCTTTCGCGTCACCGACGCCAAGCGCGCCATGGTCGGCGCGGTCATGGTCATCGTCGACACGCGCGTCGTCAGCCAGGGCGATCGGGGCGCCGGCCAGCTGTTGACGCAAAAACTGCTGCGCGCGCTCGGCAATTTCGCCGTGACCCGCCGGCGCATGGAACCGGCGCCCGCGCTGCCGGCAGCGACGCCGAAAGCGCCGGCGAAAGCCGCGACGGCAAGCCTCGCGAGCGTCAAACCCGCCGGCCAAGCCGTTACGCCGCCGACCCAAGTCGCGCCGAAGCCGACCACCGCGAACATCCCCGCCGCGCGGCCTGCGGCGCCGGACGCACGGCCCGCGGCGCCCGTTACGAAGCCAGCACCGCCCGTCGCGCGTGTCGCTCCGGCCGAGCCGCCGATGCACGACATCGAGTTGCCGGAACTCACGCTCACACCCATGAGCGAAGTCAGCATCCCCGCAAAGAGCGCAGCCGCCCGGGTGGCGCCGGCAGCGCCCGCAGCGCCGCCCGCATCGTCGCTGAGCACACCGGCGCCGATTGCCCGGGTCGCCACACCCGAGACCATCACGCCGGAGATCGACCGGCTGAACGCGACCCTGCGCAACAGTCCGATTGCGTTGTACGTACAACGCTTGATGCCCTTGACCAAGGGCAGCACGCTGAAGCGCTTCGAAGTGCTCCTGCGCGCCAAGGGGGAGGATTCACCGGGCGTCGCGCCGCAAGCGATGCTCAAGGCCGCGGTCGATCATGGACTGGGTTCCATGATCGATCGGCGCGTGATCACCGAGTTGGTCGGCTGGCTCGTGCACAATCCTCGCGTCTGTGAGGAGGACGACGTCCGCTTCTCCGTGAATCTCACCAAGACCGCGCTGCACGACGAGCATTTCATGAAGTTCATCAGCATGTGTCTCGCGAAGGCCGCTCTGCCGCCGCAAACCGTCGCTTTCGAAATCGACGTGGCCTTGGCGATCAAAGCGGGCATGCGCATGACCGAAGTGGCCGCGGGCTTGCATCGGCTCGGCTGCCCTCTCGTACTCGACGACTTCGGTCTCAGAACCGAATGCTTCGAGCTGCTGCGACTGCCGGGCGTCAAGTACATCAAGCTCGACCCGTCGATCACGACGCAAATGCGGACCGACAAGGTTTCGCAAGCGGCGATCACCGCCTTGGTACAGATGGCGCGTGTACTCGGCCTGCATACGGTCGCCAAGCGCACCGAGACCGGCGCCGAACAAGAATGGATGACCGCCCTCGGTGTCGATTTCATTCAATCGAACGCCCTCTCCCCGCCCGTGCCTATCGAGTCCTTGGCAAAGCCTGCCAACCTCCGCCAAGCGCCTTGACCAGATAAACGGCGGCGAGCATGCGCTCGCCCTCGATCTGGACCGTCTGCCGTTGGTCGGCGAGCAAGGCTTGTTGTGCGGTGAAGACGTCCAAGAAAGTGTCCACGCCGCCGGCGTAGCGATCGTTGGCAATGTCGAGCGCCCGCTGTGCGCTGCTCACGCTCGCGGCCGATTCGACCTCGGCGCGCGACAACTGGGCGAGCCCGATGATGCCGTTCTCGACCTCTTCCATTGCCGTCAGGATCGTTTCTCGATACAGCGCCACTGCGGCCGTGTAATCCGCGCTCGCGTAGCGGACGGCGCCGCCCGTTGCGCCGCCGTTGAAGACGGTAGCCGACGCCGCGGCACCCAAGGACCACATCCGGCTGGGCAACTCGACCAGGCTTGCCAGCGCGTTGCTTTCCCAGCCTGCGGTGGGCAGCAGTTCCAGGGTCGGAAAATAAGCCGCCTTGGCGACACCGATGCGCGCATTGGCGGCGGCCATCGCGCGTTCCGCCGAGGCGACGTCGGGGCGCCGCTGCAGGATGTCCGACGGCAGGCCGACCGGTACGGGCGGTACGATCCAAGCCACGGGAGCCGACACTGCCAGCGCAAAGCTCGGCGCCGGCACGGCCAGCAAGGTCGCCAGTGCGTGCTCGTTTTGCGCACGTTGATTCTGCAGCAGTTCGAGCTGCGTTCGACTCGCCGCGAGCAAGGCTTGTTGCTGCGCCAGGTCGAGACCGGTCGCGAAGCCGAGCTCGTGGCGCGCCGTGATGATGTCGAGCGAGTGCTGCTGCGCCTCGATGCTTGCACGGACGACCGCGCTCTCCGCATCGAGTTCGCGCACGGTAAAAAAGTCGCTCGCAACCTGCGCGATCAGCACCAGGCGCGCATTCTCGTAGTCCGCTTGGGACTGATCGCGCGCCGCCCGTGAAGCCTCGATGTCGCGGCGCACGCGGCCGAACAAATCGACCTCGTAGCTGACCGTCGCATCGAGCACGAAATCATTTTGAACCGTCGAGACGTTCGGGGAGGAGTACGCCGCCAGCGGCCGATTCGCCGAAATCTTGGCGCGAGTCGGAACCGCGTTCAGCGCCAGCGACGGGTAGAGGGCACTCTGCGCGATCGTCACCTGCGCCCGCGCCTGATCGAGTCGCGCCGCGGCGATCTGCAAATTTTGATTGCCTGCGAGTGCTTGCTCGACGAGCGCATCGAGTTCGGCATCCTCGAAGCCAGTCCACCAGCGACCCTTGAGTTCAGCATCGAGAGGGTGCGCCTCGCGCCACGGGATCGGCAGAGCCCAAGCGGCCGGCACCTCGGCCTCGGGCCGGTGGTAGTCGGGCCCGACGGCGCAGGCCGAGAGCGACAAGGCCGCGGCGGCCGCCACGCCGACGCCCGGATGCAAAAGCTTCATCGCGCGCTGCCGACCGTCGCGCCTGCACCGGCGACACCCGGGGCCGTGACGACGACGAGATCGCCATCGCTGAGCGAGTCGGCCGGATGCGAGATCAAATGCGCTCCCGGTTGCAGACCGCTCAACACCTCGACGCGATCACCGTAGTCGGTGCCGAGCTTGACCGTGACCTGGTGTACGCGGCCGTTGCCGTCGACGACGGCAATGCGCGTGCCCTCGGCGCGGAACAAGAGTACGTCCGTCGGCACGACCACCGCGCCGGGCGCGCCGGCCACGGGCAGACGCACCTGGACATAGGAGCCGGCAATCAGCGCGCCGCCGGGATTCGGGACGCGAACTTCGACCTGCATCGTCCGGGTCAGCGTATCGATGGCGCGCGCCGTGCGCGCGACGACGCCGCTGAAACTTGGTAGCGCCTGCTCGCCGACCTCGATCTTGACGGGATCGCCAACCTTGATGCGGTGGGCATAGGCCTGGGGCACGTAAACATAGAGGCGCAGCGGATCCACCTGAGCGACTGAGAACAGCGCCCGCCCGGTCACCCCGTTGCCGCCGTCGATCAAGTCACCGACATCGATGTTGCGCCGGGTGACCACACCGTCGAACGGTGCGACGACCTTGGCGAATCCCTGCAGTTGCTGCAAGCGCGCCACGTTCGCTCGGGCGGCATCGTAATTGGCCTGCGCCTGACGAAACGCGCTTTCTCGCTCGTCGAGATCCTGTTGCGAGACGGCGTCCCGTTTGCGCAGACCCTGCCAGCGTTCCGCCGTGCTCTTGGCGAGCGCCAGACTCGACGCCGCCTGGTCGCGTGCCGCGATGGCCTGCGACAACTGTTGGTCGACTTCCGGCGCGCTGATCTCGGCGAGCAACTCGCCCTTCTTGACCTCGCTGCCGATGTCCTTGAGCCAGCGCACGACATAGCCGCTCGTGCGCGCATACAAAGTCGACTCGATTCCGCCTTGGAGCGTGCCGGGCAGCGTCAGGGGCTGGTCGCCGGCGCGCGACTGTGCCTCGATCACCGTCACGTATTGCCGCATGTGGGCCGAGGTCGACTCCGCGAGCGCATTGGCCGCGACCACTCGCAGGACGATCACGACGGCGGCGCCGGCGAGCAGCGCGGCGACGAAGCACGCCACGGCAATTTTTGCGGATCTCACCAGCGGGGGTGTTGTAGCGTCGGTGTTCATGCAGCTTTCTCACCTGCGAAGCGTCCATGGATACCGGCAAAGATGACCGGCACGAAAAACAGCGTCGAAACGGTCGCGAACAGCAGTCCGCCGATCACCGCCCGTCCCAGCGGCGCGTTCTGTTCGGCGCCTTCGCCGAGGCCGAGCGCCATCGGAATCATGCCGATGATCATGGCGAGCGCCGTCATCAACACGGGACGGATGCGCGTGGCACCGGCGTCGAGCGCGGCCGCGAGGGCGCCAAGACCCTCGTTCATGCGCTGCCGGGCGAAAGCGACGATCAGAATGCTGTTCGCCGTGGCCACGCCCATCGTCATGATCGCCCCGGTCAAGGCCGGCACGCTCAGGGTCGTACGGCTCAGGAACAGCATCCAACAGATACCGGCCAGTGCCGCGGGCAGAGCCGTGATGATGATGAAGGCATCGAGCCAGGATTGAAAATTCACGACGATCAGCAAGTACACCATGACGATCGCGATCACGAGCCCAATGCCGAGTTGGATGAAGGAGGAACGCATGGTCTGCGCCTGACCGAGCACCGCGATCTGCGCGCCGCGCGGCAGTTGCGGCCGCAAGGCATCGACGAGCGTGTCGATTTTCGCCGCGACGCTGCCCAAGTCGCGACCTTGAACGCTGACGTAGACGTCCGTGGCCGGGGAGAGATTGTAGCGGGAGGCGATCGCGAGTTGGGCGGCCGGCTGCACGTCGACCAGGTTGCTCAGCAATTGTGCCGCCGCCTGGGGTTGCGAGGCCGGGCGAACCGGCGTGCGCAGCAGGGCGTCCAGGGAGTCGACGCTGTACTGCGGTGATTGCACGGTGAGGCTGTAAACGATGCCGTTCAGGGGATTGAGCCAGAAGCCCGGCGAAACCTGCGACGTGCCCGAGGTCGAGATCAGCATGTCCTGCGCCACGTCGGAGGGACTCAAGCCGAGCTGCTGCAATTGGGTCCGGTCGACATGCAAGGCGAGCGTCGGCAGATCGAGGCGCTGGTGCACGTGTGTGTCGACGGCGCCGGGGATCTGCTGGATCTGCTTCATGAGCCGGGCGGCCAGTTCGTAGTTGCCGCGCAGGTCATTGCCTGTGATCTGCACGTCGACGGCCGCCGGAATACCGAAATTGAGGATCTGCGTAACCATGTCGGCGGGTTGAAAAAAGAACTCGACGCCCGGAAACCGCTCGGGAAGTTCGCGGCGCAGCCGCTCGATGTAACTCGAGGTCGGCGCGTGCCCGTCGAGCAAGGAGATCTGAATCTCACCGTCCAAGGTGCCCATGGTGCCGGAATTCGAATAGGAGAGATTGAGCCCGCTGTTCGGCACGCCGAGATTGTCGAGCAACGTGCCCAGTTCGCCGGCCGGAACGATCTCGCGGATCGCCTCGTCGACGCGATCCGCAAGCCGTGCCATCTCCTCGATACGCGTGCCGCTGGGCGCACGCAGATGCATGCGGATCTGGCCCGCGTCCACACTCGGAAAGAAATCCCGGCCGAGAAAGAACACGAGACCACAGGACAGGACGCAGAACCCGACGAACAAGCCGGCGAAACTCCGCCGCCGCGAGAGCACGGCGCCGAGCAGGATCGTGTACCCGGCACGAAGTCGCTCGAACCGCGCGTCGAACGCCCGATACAGGCGCTGCAGCGTGCTGGGCGCCGCGGCTGCGGGCACGGGCGCGTGGCCCATCGACAACATCACGAGCGTCGGTACGAGGGTGCGCGACAAGACGTAGGAGGCCAGCATCGCGAAGACCACGGCTTCGGCCAGCGGCGCGAACAAGTACTTGGCCACACCTGCCAGAAAGAACATCGGCACGAACACGATGCAGATGCACAGCGTCGAGACCAGGGCAGGCACCGCGATCTCGCCGGCGCCCGTGAGGATCGCCTGATGCAATTCCGTGCCCATATGCAGATGGCGCTCGATGTTCTCGATCGTCACCGTCGCGTCGTCGACGAGGATGCCGACGGCCAGGGCGAGCCCGCCCAAGGTCATGATGTTGAGCGTTTCGCCGAACGCGTAGAGCACGAGGATCGAGGCAAGGATGGACAGCGGGATCGAGATCGCAATGATGCAGGTGCTGCGCCAATTGCCGAGGAACAACAGGATCAACGCGGCCGTGAGGCAAGCGGCGATCAGCGCTTCCCGGATCACGCCGCTGATTGCGGCGCGCACGAAACCGGATTGATCGAACAAGGGCGTGATCTTGATGTCTTTCGGCAGCAACTGGGCATCGGCGGGCAATTGTGCAAACAGCGACTTGACGATGTCGAGCGTCGAGGCGCCGCCATTCTTCAGCACTGAGATCAGCACGCCGCGTTCGCCGTTCTGCCGCACGATGTTGGTCTGCGGCGAGAACCCGTCGCGCACGTGCGCCACCTCGGACAAGTAGACCGTGGCGCCGTTCTTCGTGACGATCGGGATTGCATTCAAGCCGGCGATGGTGTCGGGAGAGCCGTTCAGCGCGATCGCGTACTCCGTGCCGCCGAGCTTCGCGGTTCCGGACGGCAGGATGAGGTTCTGGGCGCTGACCGCACCCAGCACGTCGGTCGGTGTCAGACCCCTGGCGAGCAAGGCCGCGGTATCGAGGTCCACGGCGATCAGGCGCTGCTTGCCGCCATAAGGCCAGGGTACTGCGACGCCCGGAATGGTCACCAGGCGCGGCCGCAAAAAGTTGCTGGCCGCATCGAACACCCCCTGCTCGGGCAGCGTCCGGCTCGACAGCCCGAGCTGGATCACAGGAATGCTCGAGGCTGAATACTTGATCACCAGCGGCGGCTGGATACCCGGCGGCAGGTTGCGCAGCTGCTGCTCCTGCACTGCGACGATCTGCGCGATCGCGGTCGGAATGTTGGCATTCGGCTGAAAGAACACCTTCGTCACGGAGATCCCCGCGAGCGACTGCGATTCGATGTGCTCGATGTCGTTGACCGTGGTCGTCAGGCTGCGCTCGGTGACGGCAGTAATGCGTACACCCATTTCCTGGGCTGACAGACCCGAATAGTTCCAGATGATACTGATCACCGGAATGTTGATTTCCGGAAAGATGTCCGTGGACATCTTCAGGAGCGCGAGCGGGGTGGCGAGCAGGATCAGCAGCGCCATCACAAGAAAGGTGTACGGCCGCCGCAATGCAACTTGAACGATCCACATGGCGGCGGATTATGGCCTATTGCGCCGCGTCGTGCGGGGTCAAATCACCAGGGCGGCGAGCGCTCCATTGCCGTATTTGCCCAGCGAGATCTCGAAGTCGATGCGCGCCTTCGGCGCTGCCGCGAGCGCGGCCACCGCTGCAGGCAACTGGACGATGGGACAGACCGTTTGGAGACGCACGTGCGCCGTGCCTTCATGCAAAACCAGCCGCGTACAAATATTCATGACCTCGCGCAGGTTCGCGACCATGACCTCGGTGAGTTGCCCGGTCTTGACGCTGTCCTTGGCGACACCCGGTGGCAGCATCGATAGCGCCGCACCGCTGTTCGCGGCGAAGGCCATGTCGCAGGCGCACAAGGCGGCGGGCTTGCCGTCATCACTGATATAGACCGCAACCCAGCCCTTCGATTTCGGCGAGACGTCGAGCTTGGCGCCCGTCTTGACCGTGAGGCCGTCGAACAGCATACCGAGCAGCTCGCGGACGAGAGGCAGATCGGGCAGCGGACAGATTGCGCCGGCAACGATGGTCATTTGATGTGCGTCCCTAGGATTTCCTTGAAGGACTCGGGCGTGAAGGGTTTGGAAATCAGGAACTTCGCGCCGGCAGCCGTGGCGCGCTGGCGCATGTCGGGAGTCGCCTCAGTGGTCACGAAGCCGAAGTTGACGGTGATTCCCTCTTTGGTGAGGGTCTCGAGCAACTCGATGCCGGTCATGTTCGGCATGTTCCAATCCGACAGCACGAGGTCGGGCTGCGCCGCCTTGATTGCCGCGAGGCCCTTGGCACCATCCTCGGCCTCCGAATACTCGTGGCCGTCGAAGCCCGCGAGCCGCATGGTCTTGCGGACGATCATTCGCATTGCGGTCGAGTCGTCTACGATCAGAATTTTCACGATTGCTCCATTGCACTTTTACGGTTGCTCAAATCTAGCGTATGGCTCAGCCCTTGGCTGTTCGACGCGTCACATCCATCTCATCTGAAAGCTTCAAAATTCGCGTGTGGATCTCCCCTAGTGGCAGGACGTCGCAGGCCGCGCCGACGGCAACCGCCTCGCCGGGCATGCCCCAGACCATGCTGGTCGCCTCATCCTGCGCGATCGTGGGGCTCCCCGCCTCGCGCATTTCCTTGAGTCCCAGGGCGCCATCCTTGCCCATGCCGGTCAGTATCACGCCGATCGCATTGCGACCGGCCTGTTGCGCGACCGAGCGAAACAGCACGTCGACCGACGGCTTGTGGCGGTTGACCGGGTCGCCGTCATCGAGCCGACAGGTGTAGCGCGCGCCGTCGCGCACCACGAGCAGGTGCTTGTCACCGGGCGCGATATAGGCGTGGCCGCGCAGGATCTGCTGACCGTCTTCCGCTTCGCAGACGGTCATCTGGCACAGCGAATCCATGCGCCGCGCGAACGCGCCGCTGAAGAGTTTCGGGATGTGCTGCGTGATCACCACGCCCGGCATGTCCGGCGGGAGTTTCACGAGCACGTCCTTGATCGCCTCCGTGCCGCCAGTCGAGGCGCCGATCGCGACGATGCGCTCGGTCGTGCGCAGTTGCCGCGGCGCGTTTTGCTTCGCGAGCACGGCGTCGGCGCTCATCGAGGGGGGAACGTCGCGCGCGTAGACGCGCGTGCGTGCGGCGATCTTGACCTTGGCGATGAGTTCGTCCTTGTAGTCGGACAAGGTCGCGGCGAGATCGATCTTCGGCTTCGGCAGATAGTCGACCGCGCCGATCGCCAACGCGTCGAGCGTGACCTCGGCGCCGTGTTCGGTCAGGGAGGACACCATGATGACCGGCATCGGTCGCAGGCGCATCAGATTGCGCAGGAAGGTCAGACCATCCATCCGCGGCATCTCGACGTCGAGCGTGAGTACATCCGGATTGAGCTGCTTGATCTTGTCCCGGGCAATGTAGGCGTCGCCCGCGGCACCGAGCACTTCCATCGAGGGATCGCTGCTCAGCATGTCGGTGAGGAGGCGCCGCACCAGCGCTGAATCGTCGACGATGAGCACTCGGATGCGTCGATTCGCGACGGGTGGGGCAGCCGATATGGCATTGTAAGTCATTGTGTTTTTCGCTTTTAGTTGAACAGTTCGACGTCGTCGTCAGCCGGCTTTTTGACCAAGTCCTTGCGGTACTGATTCTCTCGATTGGCGATCGCGTCGACGTCGAGCGCGCGCAGGCGTTTGAGCATCACCCGCCCAGTCTTCGGGAAATAGACCACGCGACGCGGGAATACCTCCCCGACATCCTCGGCTGCGATCTTGAAACCCTCGATTTTCAGAAAACCCTTCGCGAACGCGATGTTCTTGGCGCCGACGTCGGACATCGCCGGCAGAATCTTGCCGCCGCCGAAGATCTTCACTTCGAGGCGTTCCCGTCTTGCGCCGAGCTTCAGAAGTTCGTTGATGAGGCTTTCCATCGCGTACGAGCCGTAGCGCGTCGCCAGACCGTCCGAACCATTGATCCAGCTGTTGTTGCCGACCGAGTTGTCCTCCGGCAACATGAAGTGGTTCATGCCGCCGTAGCCGAGCGCCGTGTCGCGTATGCAGGCCGAGATGCACGAACCCAAGACCGTCGTGATGGTCTCGTCATGCATCGTCACGAAGAACTCCCCGGGCAGGATCTTGGCCGTCCAGTTGTTGATCGCCGAATCCCAATAGCGCTGCACGTGCTCGAATCCGCGCAACGCCGGGAATTTCGCGACCTTTGCCTGCTTGTCGGCGATCACGCTCATGCATCGTTCCGTCGGTAGATGGTTTTGCCGATCAGGGTGTAGTCGCTCGAGACGTTGAACAGGTTCTCTGAGTGGCCGAGGAACAGCAGGTCGTCGGGACGCTGCAGCCGGGCCATGCGGGCAAACAGATCGCGCTGCGTGTCCTTGTCGAAATAGATCACGACATTGCGACAAAAGATCACGTCCAGGGGTCCGGACATCGGCAACGGCTGCATCAAATTGATCTGCCGGAAAGTGATCAGGTCCTTGAGTTCCTTGGCCGCTTCATAGGACTTACCGTCACCGCGCGATTGTTCGTGGAAGAACCGCGTCAGCCGTTGCGGCTGCATGCCTTTGAACCGATCGGGCGCGTAGATCCCGCGCTGCGCCGTGGCGAGCACGTTCGAATCGAGGTCGGTCGCTAGGATCTTGATGTCCCATTTCTGCAAGTCGCGCAGCGTCTCCACGATCGTCATCGCGATCGAATAGGGTTCCTCTCCGGTCGAACAGGCCGACGACCAGATGCGCAGACGCCGCGTGCCGCGCGCATCGTTGGCGAGCGGCAGCAGCACCTCGTCGCGCAGGTAATCGAAATGGTGGGATTCGCGGAAAAACGACGTGAGGTTGGTGGTTAGCGCGTTGCAGAACTCGACCAGCTCCGGGGCGTTCTCGACTTCCAGGATGCGGCGATACTCGCCGAAGCTCGACAAGCCGAGCGCACGCAGCCGGCGAGAAACACGCCCGTAGACCAGCTCGCGCTTGGTCTCGGCGAGATTGATGCCGGTGATCTGCTTGACGAGATCGCGCAGCGCACGGAAGTCCGCGTCGCTGAATTCGTACTCTCGATCCGCCCTGACGGCGGGCGACGCGTTGGCGAGTTCGGTTTTCACGCCCGTCCTCGTGCGCTGCTCACGCAGCACCCGCGAGCGGGTCGGATACCTGCAGGCTGGGATCACGACCGATCAAGGCATCGACGTCGAGCAGGATCAGCATCCGGCCCGCCACGGTCGCGAGCGACTCGATGAAGTCCGAATCGTGCTGGTCGCCCATGTTCGGTGTTTCCTTGATGTCCTCGCCGCGAATATCGACGACGTCGGAGACACTGTCGACCACGAGACCGAACTCGCTCGAGCCCCGCGCCGTGCGCACCGACAGCACGATGATCACGGTCAGCGGCGTGAACTCGGCGCTCGGCAGATTGAAGTGCACCCGCAGGTCGACGATCGGGACGATCGAGCCGCGCAGATTCAGCACACCGAGCACGTGCGCCGGAGTCTGCGGGATCCGGTTGACGGCAGACCAACCGCGAATCTCCTTTACGCGCAGGATGTCGACTCCATAGGTCTCGCCGTGCAGCAAGAATGTCAGCACCTGCCGCGATTCGGGGTCGGGGTGTTGTCGGCTCGGCTGGGAAGTCAGGTCTGCCATGGGCACACTCGGAACGGTTGGATGGAATACGCTCTGTAGCTCCGCCTATCGGCCCGCTGAGGCGGTTTCTTTAATGTGCGCGGCGATACTTCAGAACAGTTCCACATTATCGCGGTCGGCGGCCGCCGTATTTCCCGACTCCTTCTCCGCCGTCGGAACGGCGCGCGCCAGGCGATGCCACTCCAGGTGGTAAGTCCGGTCGACATTCTGCAGGAGGGCTAGCCATTCCTCGTCGCCGCGCTCCGTCGGCTCGCACAACAACGTCTGCAGATGATTCAAGCCGATGCGTATGTGGCCGATGCGCTGGGTCAGCCGGTCGTGATATTGCAAAGCGGTTACGGCCGCGCCCAAACATCCATCGATTGCAGCACACTCGCGGATGAGCGCCGCTTGGGCAGCCGGCGGGCAGGCGACCTGCTCGATACGCGACTTGGCCGCGGCGAGATCGTGGAAGGACTGGCCGACGGCGGTGCACTCACGATCCGCTTCACGCAGGGATTCGACCAGTTGAGCACTGAAAATCTCGAGCAGCCGGCCGAATTCGGCAATCACGCTGCGTACTTCAGACTCACCGCCTCTACTGGGTAGCATGACTCGACGCCGCGGGTAGCTGGCCCTGCAAACCGAGCGAGGCCAATGCCAGCGTCAATGCGGCGGATTGGCCGCGAAATTCGATGTTCATGCCCTGGCCCGGGGTCTCATTGCGCAATGCAAGAAGGAGCTGCACGCCCGCAGTGTCGATGTTGGACACGCGGGAGAGATCTATCGTCAGGGCACCGGGGCCTGCCAGCCGCGCCATCAGGGAAGCTGCGGCCTGCTCGATATTCTTGATGTCGAGACTCGCGCCGAGATACAGCACGGGATCTTCGAGCGTCGCAGTCTCCGGCACGGCAGCGGTCTGCGGCAGAACGCCTTCGCTGGATTTTTTTCTTGCCATGATTCAGTTCCCTTGGGTAGTTTACGCGGCTGCCTGGGACTCGCCGACGACGCTGGATACCACCAGACCGTCCACGTCGATCAGGATCAACATTTTCCCGTCCTGGTTCGCGAGACCGCGCACGAAGACTTTTTCGAGGGCACCGAGCGCCTCGGGCGGCGGCAGGATGTTGGCGCCGGCGACGTCATAAACGTCGGCGACCGCATCGACCACCATGCCGACCGTGCGCACACCGCGATCGCCGGGCACGTGGACCACGATGATCACGGTGGTGGCGTCGTGCGGCACCTTCTCCAGGCCGAACCGCAGCCGCAGATCGATGACCGGCACGATGGAGCCGCGCAGATTGATGACGCCGAGCACGTAGGCCGGCGAGTACGGAACGCGAGTCACCTTGTCCCAACCCTTGATTTCCTGAACCTTCTGTATGTCGACGCCGTATTCCTCGCCGCCCAGCAGGAAGCTCAAGTATTGCTCGGTGCCCGAAGCGGCCTGCGGCAAGCCGGCCGGCTTTTTGTCCGTGGTCATCGTAGTCTGTGCTCCACTCAAGCCGCCAACTCGACGCGGCCCGATTGACGTTCGAGAAAATTGCTGATCAGCCCCGGAATATCGAGGATCAGGGCGACGGTCCCATCCCCATGGATGGTCGCACCGGCTAGCCCGGGCACGTGTTTGAAGTTCGTTTCGAGGCTCTTGATAACCACTTGCTGCTGTGCGAGCAGCTCGTCTACCAGGATCGAGACCCGCCGGCCGTCCGATTCCACGACGACCAAGAGTCCCTTGGAGATGTCGCGGCTGTCCGGTTCGATGTCGAACAGGTCGTGCAGCCGAATAATCGGCAGATAGCTTTCACGATGCTTGTAGAGTTCGGATCGACCCGCCACGCTGCTCAAATGTTCGCGCGTCGGCTGCACGGTCTCGATGATCGAGACCAGCGAAGCCACGTAGATCTCCTTGCCCACACGCAGCACCTGCCCCTCGAGGATTGCGAGCGTGAGCGGCAGGCGGATCCTGATCGTGCTGCCGACCCCTTCGGTGCTGAAAATCTGCACGTGGCCGCCCAGATCGTTGATGTTGCGACGAACCACGTCCATGCCGACGCCGCGTCCGGAAAGGTCGCTGACCTGGTCCGCGGTCGAGAATCCGGCGACGAAAATCAAGTTGTAGATCTGGTCGTCGGTGAGTTGTTCGTCCGGCTCGACCAGACCACGCTCGCGGGCTTTGGCGAGAATCCGCGCTTTGTTGAGTCCAGCGCCGTCGTCCTTGACCTCGATGATGATGCTGCCGCCCTCGTGGAAGGCATTGAGCTCCAGAGTACCCGTCTCGCTCTTGCCAGCCGCGAGCCGCTTGTCCGGCATCTCCATGCCGTGATCGAGGGCGTTACGGACCAGGTGCACGAGCGGATCGCCGATCTTCTCGAGCACGGTCTTGTCGAGCTCGGTGTTCTCGCCACAGAGCTTCAAGTCCACCTTCTTGCCGAGCTTGCGCGACAGGTCGTGGACCAGCCGGGGAAAGCGGTTGAAGGAAAATCCGATCGGCAACATGCGAATCTGCATGACGCTCTCCTGCAGCTCGCGCGTGTTGCGCGCAAGCTGGATGAGACCGCGTCGCAGGGATTCGAGATCCTCCGGATCGTACTTCTCGGCGAATCGACCGAGCATCGACTGTGTGATCACCAATTCGCCGACGAGATTGATCAGCGCGTCGACTTTCTCGGTCGCGACCCGGATCGAGCCGGCATCGCTGCCCGCCTTGGCGGACGCGGCCGGTGCGGCGGCGGCTGGCGCCGCGGCGACCGGTGCGGAGGTGGGATCTGCCGCCGGTCGAGGCAGGACGGCTGTGGCCACACTCGCGCCAGCGGCCGGCGACTCGCCCGGTTTGGGAGCGAGATAGATCGGTTCGTAGCCGATCTTCGAGACCGTCTCGACCCAGTCGAAGATTTCGATGATGCGGGCGTGCTCGACCGCCGCATGCAGCACGAGGGTCCAGGACAAATAGCACAGCGTCGGATCCAGCGCCTGCAGCGTCGGCACGCGGTCGGTATGCGCGGTGACCTCGAGACGCCCGAGTCCGGCCAGTTCGGCAAAGATCCGCAGTGGGTCATTGCAGGTCTTGAACAGCGTGAGATCCGGAACGAACTCGATGCGCCATCCCGCGATGCTCGTCATTGCGACGTCGATCGGCGCCTGCGTCGCCGGCTTGCTGGCCGCCGGTGAGACGGCGGCGACCGGTGCTGCGACCGCGCCGCCCGATGCCGGGGCTGCGACCGCGACAACCGCCGCCGGGGCAGCGGCGACCACGGCCTTTTGCGCAAGGATGCGGGCGAGTTCGCCGCTCAGCGCGTCGGCGCCGACCGTGACGATCGGCTGCTTGGCCTGCGCCGACTGGGTCATCTCGCGGATCACATCGACTGATTGCAACAGGACCTGCACGGCGTCGGGGGTCACGGCGCACACGCCGTTGCGCATCTCGTCGAGCAGGGTCTCGACGGAATGGGTGAATTCGGCGATTTCCATGAAGCCGAACGTACCGGCTCCGCCTTTGATCGAATGCGCCGCCCGGAAGATCGTGTTGATGGTCTCCCGGTCCGCGGCGGCGTCCAGCGTCAGCAAGCCGGATTCCATGGCATCGAGGCATTCGAAGCTCTCTTCGAAGAACACCTTGATGATCTCCTCCATTTCTAGGTCGAGTGTCATGGCGTCAGAGCACCTTGGCGATGGTCGCCAAGAGCTTCTCGGGATTGAAGGGTTTGACCAGCCAGCCGGTGGCTCCCGCCTGCTTACCCTGCATTTTCTTGTCCTGGCCGGCTTCGGTGGTCAGCACGAGCATGGGCACGAACTTGTACGGGTCCAACTGCCGCAACTCGCGGACCAGCGTGATCCCATCCATCCGGGGCATGTTGACGTCCGTGAGGACGAGGTTCACTACGTTCGAGCGCGCATATTCGAGCGCCTCGACCCCGTCCGTGGCTTGGACGACCGTGTAGCCGGCGTGCTTCAGCGTAAAACTCACCATCTGCCGCATGGATGCCGAGTCGTCGACCGCGAGTATGGTCACTGCCATATAGAGAGTCCCTGTTCCTGTACGTTCATTCACCCGACGCGCCGTCGCTCGCGACCGCGCGTGCATCGCCGTTTGGCCGGCAGACGGGATTTGCGCGCGAACCGGCCCGCTCGGTTCACTGCCATGAGCGAACATATCGGCGTCCGCGAGCGAAGGTTGAGGTGAACGGTGGGCGAAGTGTGAGCAAATCGAATCAATGAGGCACATCGCTGCGAGGATTTGCCGACGTCGACAGCAGAACGCTCCATCCTGGTCGCGCGTTTTTCCAACGCAATTGCAACGTAGCACTTGCAAATCATTGAAAACACATCAAACTACACGTGTCTACATTGAGACACCGGAGCCGAGCTGAGTGTTTCGTTAGTCCCATGAGGTTCGGTTCCGGTTCCCAATGACGAGCGCCCGGCTGCGCTCCCGGGCCCGCAGACGCACTGACGCCTCGCCCGGATTTATGTCAAAGCGAAAAAAATTCTAAAGGTCTGGAACCTCGCGCCGATAAGCATCCCATGACCGGTATTGGAAGCGGCTATTCCTCGAACAGCGTCCTGAGCGCGATCACGGGCGGACAGGCCGCAATTGCTACCAGCACGCAGGAGCTGAGCCAGGATGCGCAGGCGGTCGCGAACCCTGATACCGAGAACGCGACCGTACCACTGATGAGCGCGACCCAATCCAATCTGCTCAATGCAGCGGGCGCCGAAGTCATCCAAACGTCCAACGAAATGCTCGGTACCTTGCTCGACGTTTTCGCCTGAACCTCGTTCGGGCAGCGCTCGGCGATATGCGGCGCGAGACCGCCGACGGTTCTCTTCCCCCCGGGCCACGTACCCGAGACGACTGCACTTCGAGGGCCGCGTCGATTCAACGATGTTCGATACCGCACAGACGTGGCCGTTGCGACTCCGTCGTGAACTGTCAGATCCTCTCCGGAGATCGCCGCGCAGTCGTCGAACACATTGCGCACAGTATCGGCTGCGACCGTTGGGCCGCCGAATTGTCGCCCACTGACAAGCCGATCCGGGTAGGGGCGATGCGCATCGACGGCGGCCTCGTCGCGATGGTCGGGGATGGCGTCAACGACGCACCGGCGCTCGCCACTGCGGACGTTGGCATCGCGTTCGGTCCGGCGGCGGACCTCGCCCGCGAAACTGCCGATGTAACGATTTTGCGAGAGGACCTCAACGAGGTCCCGCGTCTCATCGGGCTGGCGCGAGGCACATTTCGCATCGTGCGGCAAAATCTTGCGTGGGCCTTTTCATATAATATCGTGGCCATTGCGTTCGCGGCCCTCGGTCTGTTGCGACCTGTCTACGCCGCGGCCGCGATGGTGCTGTCCAGCGTCTGCGTCGTCGGCAATTCCATGCGCCTCGCTCGCACTCGAGTCCCTGTACGGCTTTGAGATCTGGCGCGTTCGACAATTCTGCTCGGGCTAATCGCGGATCCATGGTCGCATCACTCGCCGCACGGGTGAGGTCACAGTCGCCGTAACCATGGGGTCTATCAGCTTTCGTCGGCGCAAATGACGCAAGGCTGTCTGTACCGTTGATTTTGAAAGTCCGGTCATTGCTGCGATAGTCTGCAAGCTGACCGAAACGGCGTCTCTCCGCGCCCTCGCTGATTGCCGAACCAGGAAAAGATACACAATAAATGTCGATGGGCGCCGGTCATGCCCCACTAGATCGGGCATCAGTTAGAAGGCCACGAGAACCGGATTGGAACGTTTTTCAATGGGTCCTTTGCCTGTGATGACGTATCTGCGACGTATCGACAGCTCAAGGCGAGGGGTGTGACTTTCATCAAGGAGCCGCAGAAGCAACCCTGGGGTGAGTTCGCCATGTTCCAGGATCCAGACGGCAATCAGTTCGTATTATCCTCATCCTAGGTCGTAGGGACTTGTCACAGAGTTGGAAGCTGCCATGAGCGGATTGTGGGAAAAGCTAAATCTGAAGGATCAAACGGAGATCGTGGTCCTCAATCCTCCAGCCTCATTTGAGGCTGAGCTCAAGGCGCTAAAACGTGTTCGTGTTCTCCGCGATATGTCGGGAGTCAAGGAACTCACTTTCGTGCTGGCCTTTGTTGTGAGGAAGATCGAGCTCGACAAATTGACCAAGCTGGTGGTGGGTAAGGTATCGGGCGACGCGCTCCTGTGGTTTGCCTACCCGAAGGGCACGTCGACGAAATACAAATGCGATTTCAATCGCGATAGCGGCTGGGACCATCTCCGGAAGTCCGGCTTCGATACCGTTAGACAGGTAGCGATCGATGAAGATTGGTCCGCCCTGCGATTTCGCCGCGTCGAATTCATCAATCATAGTGCAGGGAAATAGAGCAGGCTAATGCACGTTGTCCGCATTGGAAATGGGATGCCACCGTCAATTCGTCCGCCCCTGCAAAAAATAATTTGAGCCCGCAGGGGGCCCGAATTATTTTTGTGGCGGAGAGGGTGGGATTGCCGCCCGTGCGGGCGTCATCCCCGCTTTGCTGCCGAAGTCCCGTGCAGTTTCAGCGCGGACATAATTTTCATCAACATTGGCGGAGAGGGTGGGATTCGAACCCACGTGCCGGAATTACCCGACCATCCGATTTCGAGTCGGCGCCGTTATGACCACTTCGGTACCTCTCCGGTTAACTTATTTTCCGCGGCATCGTGATG
>Ga0116230_10000652_pt1 | contig 30793 bp, 27 predicted proteins | sample S1TSphfallax_3_FD_88678 | JGI IMG/M metagenome (GOLD analysis project Ga0116230, IMG submission 88678) | Host-associated microbial communities from peat moss isolated from Minnesota, USA - S1T2_Fd - Sphagnum fallax MG | ecosystem: Host-associated > Plants > Peat moss > Unclassified | place... | reverse complement strand
GGACTCCTTGAGCTGGATATATGCCCAGTATCATAGTCGAGCAGGCGCTCGACTTCACCACTTTTGCGCGCGACTTTCTCTCACATTTTCAATGGCTTTAGCGTGTTTTGCGCGACCGATTGGATGACGACAAACCACGCCGAACATCGCTCTGCGCCACTCGCCACTCCTCCACTCCGCCACCCCGCCCTCACCGCTGCGCCACGCGCCAGTTGCTAGCGACGTAGTACGGTGCGTCTTCGATCGGCAGCAGGCCCTTGCCGAGGATATGGTCCGCCGCCTTCTCGGCCAGCATGATGGTGGGCGCGTTCAGGTTGCCCGTGGTGACCGACGGCATGATGGAGGAATCCACCACCCTCAAGCCCTCGAGGCCGTACACCCGCGTCTGCGGATCGACGACGGCCATGGGATCCTCCGCCGCGCCCATCTTGCAGGAACACGACGGGTGATAGGCGCTTTCCACCTTGGCACGGATGAACTCGTCGATCTCGGCATCGCTCTGGACAGCGGCGCCCGGTTGAATTTCCCGGCCGCGATAGCGGTCGAAGGCCGGCTGCGCAAAGATCTCGCGCGTCAGCCGCACGCAGGCCCGCATTTCGGTCCAATCGTCGGCGTGGCTCAAATAGTTGAACAAAATCTTCGGCTTGTCGTGCGGGTCAGCGGACGCAAGCCGCACCCAACCGCGGCTCTTGCTGCGCATCGGTCCCACGTGCGCCTGGAAGCCGTGTTCCTGCGCCAGGGTCGAGCCGTCGTACGCCACCGCCATGGGCAGGAAGTGATATTGGATGTCGGGGTAGGCGATCCCGGCGCGGCTGCGGATGAAGCCACAGGTCTCGAAATGATTCGTTGCGCCGAGGCCGTCCTTGCGCAGCAGCCAGCGCGCGCCGATCAGCGCGCGGCTCCACAGGTTGATGGACGAATACAGCGTGATCGGTTCCTTGCACGCGACCTGGAAATAAAACTCCAGGTGATCCTGGAGATTCTCACCGACACCGGGCAGATCGTGCACCACCTCGATGCCATGGGAACGCAACTCGGCTGCCGGGCCCACACCGGATAATTTGAGCAGCTGCGGTGAGTTGATGGGGCCGCCCGACAGGATGAGTTCGCGCCCGACCTGCACCCGCTGTGTGCGGCCCGCGTGCGTGTACTCGAGCGCCCGTGCGCGCTTGCCCTCGAACACGATGCGGGTGGCCAGGGCGTGCGTCAGCACTTTGAGATTCGGCCGACGCATCGCCGGCTTGAGATACGCCTTGGCGGCGCTGCAGCGGCTGCCCTTGCCGACGGTCATGTCCATCCGGCCGAAGCCTTCCTGTTGAAAGCCGTTGATGTCGGCGGATTGCGGGTAGCCTGCTTCGCCGGCCGCCGCAAGCCACGCAGCGTGCAACGGGTTCTCGAGCGTACCGTAGCAGGTGTCGAGCTGGCCGCTGCCGCCACGGTATTGATCGCCGCCCTCGGCGCGCTTCTCGGCGCGGCGAAAGTACGGCAGCACGTCGCGGTACGACCAGCCGGCGGCGCCCTCATGGGCCCAGCGTTCGAAGTCCTGCGGGTTGCCGCGGATGTACACCAGGCCGTTGATGGACGAGGAGCCACCGAGCACCTTGCCGCGCGGCGTGTGCAGGCTGCGGCCGTTCAAATGCGGCTCCGCTTCGGTGTGATAAAACCAATTGAACTTCGGCATGTTCATCGGAATCGACAGCGCCGACGGCATTTGGATGAAGATCGACGCATCCGAACCGCCATATTCCAAGACGAGCACCCGCCGCGTGCCGTCGGCCGTCAAACGGTCCGCGAGCACGCAGCCGGCGGAACCGGCGCCAACGATCACGATGTCAAAAGTCTCTTCGCTCACGGCTGAATGCTCACGGCTGAATGCTCACGGTTGCGTTTTTCAATAGGGCGCATCGACATCACCCATGGCGACGTAGACACTTTTGAGCTGGGTGTAGTGTTCGATGGCGGCGCGGCCGTTCTCCCGGCCGAGACCCGACAGCTTCACGCCGCCGAACGGCATCTCGATAGGCGTCACGTTGTAGTGATTGATCCAGCAAGTGCCCGCCTGGAGCTTGGCGATCACGCGGTGCGCGCGGGTAAGATCATTGGTGAACACGCCCGCAGCGAGACCGAACTCGGTGGCATTGGCACGGGCGATGACCTCCGCCTCGTCGTCGAACGCGAGCACGGACATCACCGGTCCGAAGATCTCTTCCCGCACGATTGCCATGTCATCGCGGCACTCGTCGAAAACGGCCGGCGCGACGAAATAGCCTTTCCCCAGGTTGCCCGTGGTGACGCGGTTGCCTCCCACCAGGAGCCGCGCGCCGTCGGCCTTGCCGCGTTCGACGTAGCGCAGCACCTTGTGCATGTGCTGCTCCGACACCAAGGCGCCGACCTGGGTGGCCGGATCGAGGGGATCGCCGATACGCATGGCAGCCACCCGCTTCACCAGGCGCGCCAGAAAGTCCGCCTTGACCGACGTGTGCACGAACACGCGGGTCGCGTTCGAACACACCTGGCCCGAGGAATAGAAGTTCGCCAGCAAGGCGGCGGACACGGCATTGTCGAGCTTGGCGTCCTCGAACACGATCAGCGGCGATTTGCCGCCGAGTTCCAGCGTCACGTGCTTGAGCGTCTGGGACGCATCGGCCATCACCGCCTTGCCCGTGCCCACCTCACCGGTGAGTGAGATCTTGCGGATGCCGGGATGGCGGGTGAGCAACCGTCCGGTGTCTGCGAATCCCTGGACCACCTGAAAGACGCCCGGCGGCAGACCCGCCTCGAGGAAGATCTCCGCGAGCTTCACGGCGGAGAGCGGCGTCAGTTCCGCCGGCTTGAAGAGCATGGCGTTGCCGCAGGCGAGCGCCGGCGCCGCCTTCCAGCAGGCAATTTGCAGCGGATAGTTCCATGCGCCGATCCCGGCCACCACGCCCAAAGGTTCGCGTCGGGTATAGCCGAACGCGTTGGGTCCCAAGTCGATGTGTTCACCGCTCAAGGATTGCGCGAGCGCGGCAAAATATTCTAGGCATTCGGCGCCCGACACGACATCGACCACGAGGGTTTCTTGAATGGGCTTGCCGGTATCGCGGCTCTCGAGTTCGGCGAGCTCACGATTCCGCGCGCGCAGCAGCGCGGCGGCGCTTCTGAGAATCCTTGCCCGCTCAGCGCCGGTCATCGCGGCCCAGCCGGCCTGGGCACGCTGCGCCGTGCGCACGGCGGCATCGACCTCCGTGGCGCCGGCCACCTTGACGTATCCCAGCACCTCGCCGGTCGCCGGATTCAGCGAGGCAAAGCGCTCGCCCGCCGCGGGCGCCGCTGGGCGCGGGCGAGGTTGCGCCGACCGTGCAGCGCCGTCGCCTGCCGCCTGCAGCCGTGCATCGACGAACTCGGTGAGCAGTGCGCGCGCACTTTCACTGTCCGCCTCACGCCAACCGGACAGCGCCGCGCGCAGCCACACCCCGTCGATCATGGCCGCGATCATCGCGGCTACGCGCCGTGCCTCGTCCGGCGGCAAGAGGTGTTTGAGCGCGGTGCACAGGTTGGTGAGCGTGCGTCGCTGATAGGCTGACTGCACCCGCTTGAGGCTCGGCACCTGCAGCACCTGCCCCCAGAACGCCAGCCAGGCCGTGCCGGTTTTTTGCGCGAACTCCTCGGGCGACAGGTTGGCATCGATGACCGCCTGAATCCGGCCGCGCGGCGTGCTCACCTGCCGAAGCCGCGCGCGCACCTGCTCGCCAACGCGACGCGCCAGCGCGCGAAAGGCGGCATCCATCAGGCCGTCCTTGTCGCCAAAGTAATGGGCTACCAAGCCAGGCGTGACGCCGGCTCTGCCGGTGATCTGCGCGAGCGTCGTACCGACGTAGCCCAGTTCAGCTAGGCTGTCGATCGTGACTTCGATCAGCTGGCTGCGGCGCGAATCCTCCGCCGGCTCGTTCGAAGAAGGTGCATGACTCACTGACTGCGTGTTCAATTTTGGTGCCTTTTGCTATCAGCGACGGGCTGTGGTGGACGCCCGGGGGGACTAGCGTCTAAGATGAGAACCGACGAGTAATCCGTATAATTTCAATCTATTAGGGAAGCTTGTTTGCGCGACAACCAGATCACGTTAAACGCTCATTCAATGTCTCAACTTCGTGCGGCATCATGCCGCCCCGGGCCGCGTCGGGTCAAGCGCGTCTGGGCACCGCGTATTCTCGGCCTGCTGCTGCCGTTCGTCGCCGGCGGGGCGCTCGCCGCCGATGGCGGCGCGACCGGCAGCGAACCGCCCAGTTGTCGTAACGTCCGGTTCTCCGACGTCGGCTGGACCGACGTCACCGCCACCACGGCGCTGACGGCGCAATTGCTGCGTAGCATCGGCTATTCACCCACGATCACGGTGTTGTCGGTCCCGGTGACCTTCGCCTCCATGCAGAACAAGGATGTCGACGTGTTCCTCGGCAACTGGATGCCGGCGCAAGAAGCCGATCGTGCACCCTACCTTGCCGATGGATCCATCGAGGTGGTGGGACCGAACCTCGAAGGCGCGAAGTACACGCTGGCGGTGCCCGCGTACACCTACGCCGCCGGGCTGCACGACTTTAACGACATCAAGCAGTTCGCGCCGGTGCTCAATAAGGAGATCTACGGCATCGAGGCGGGCAACGACGGCAACCGTCTGGTGCTCAAGATGCTGAAACAGGACAGTTTCGGCTTGGGCGATTTCAAGCTGGTCGAATCCAGTGAGCAAGGCATGCTCGCCCAGGTCGAGCGCTCCGTGCGCAACAAACAGCCCATCGTGTTCCTGGCATGGGAGCCCCATCCCATGAACATGCGCTTCGACATAAAGTATCTGACCGGCGGCGACTCCATTTTCGGGCCGAATTACGGCGGCGCCACGATCTACACACTGACCCGCAAAGGCTTCGGCAGCGAGTGCCCGAACGTCGGACGACTGCTCGGCAATTTGAAATTCTCCCTGCGCGGCGAGAGCGAAATGATGGCGGCGATTTTGGATCGCCACGAACAGCCCGACATCGCCGCGGCCGAATGGCTGAAGGCCAACCCCACGGTCACCAAGGCGTGGCTGGACGGCGTCACGACCTTCGACGGGCGGCCGGCGGCACTGGCCCTCGCGCGCGCCACGCCGCCGCCACGGCCGGGCGGCTTCGAACAATGGGTGGTGACCCACAAGATCCCGGTCGGCGACGCCATGGCGACGCTGATCGACCACATCAAGGCACATGGCATGTTCGTGTTCGACGGCATCTCGATCGTGATTCGCGGCATGGTCAACGGTGTCACCGCGGCGCTCCGCGCCGTGCCGGCGCCGATCTTGATCGCGGGGCTCGCAGTGATTGCCTATGCCCTGCGGCGCTCGTTTGGCCTTACGGCCTTCGTGGCGATCGCCCTGTTGTTCATTCTGAATCAAGGCTACTGGGCCGCGACGCTGGAGACGCTCAGCCTGGTGGTCGTCGCCACGCTCTGCTCCGCCTGTATCGGCGTGCCCTTAGGCATAGCGGCCGCGCACCGGCCGCGGCTGTTCGCGGCGCTGCGCCCGGTGCTCGACTTGATGCAGACGCTGCCGACCTTCGTCTATCTGATTCCGACTCTGGTGCTGTTCGGGCTCGGAGTCGTGCCCGGACTCATCTCCACAGTGATCTTCGCGCTGCCGGCGCCGATCCGCATGACGCATCTCGGCATCGCCTCGGTGCCGCGGACCTTACTCGAGGCCGGGGAATCTTTTGGTGCGACTCCGATGCAGCTATTGTGGAAGGTCGAGCTGCCGAGTGCGGCGACCACCATCGTCGCCGGCGTCACCCAATGCATCATGCTGAGCCTCTCGATGGTGGTGATTGCCGCGCTGGTGGGTGCAGGCGGGCTCGGCGTGCCGGTGGTACGCGCGCTCAACTCGGTGCAGGTCGGCATGGGATTCGAGGCCGGTTTCACCATCGTGCTGCTCGCCATCATCTTGGATCGCGTCAGCAGACCAAAAGAGCGCGGGGTATCACGATGACTGCAGCGGTGGAATTTCAGAATGTCGACATCCTATTTGCCCGCGCGCCCGGGCGCGACGGCCGCAAGGCCATCGTCAAGGCCCTCGCCGCCCTCGATGCGGGCGGCACGCGCAGCGACATTCAGGACAAATTCGGGGTCATCGTCGGCGTGGCCGGCGGCACGCTCCGCGTGGCGCGCGGCGAGATCTCGGTGCTGATGGGGCTGTCCGGGTCCGGCAAGTCCACCCTGCTGCGTGCCGCCAACGGCCTCAATCGCGTGACCCGCGGACATGTTCTCATCCAGGACGGCGATTCCGTGATCGACGTCGCCACCTGTGATACCGGAGAGATGCGGCGCGTGCGGCGCGAGCGCGTCGCCATGGTGTTTCAGCAGTTTGGCCTGTTGCCCTGGCGTACGGTCCGCGAGAACGTGGGCTTCGGCCTCGAACTGCGCGGTGAAAATGCCGCGACGCGGCAGACGATCGTTGACGAGAAACTGGCGCTGGTCGGCCTGTCGCAATGGGCCGAGCGCTACGTCAGCGAACTGTCTGGTGGGATGCAGCAGCGGGTGGGTCTCGCCCGCGCCTTCGCCACCGATGCCGACATCTTGTTGATGGACGAACCGTTCTCCGCGCTCGACCCCTTGATCCGCGGCAAGCTCCAGGACGAACTGTTGGCGCTCCAGGAACGGGTCAAGAAGACCATCATCTTCGTGAGTCACGACCTCGACGAGGCGCTGCGTCTCGGCGACAAGATCTCCATCCTGCAGAACGGCAGGATCATCCAGACCGGCACCGCGGAGGACATCGTCCTCGCACCGGCGGATGATTACGTCGCGGAGTTCGTCCGGCACATGAATCCGCTCGACGTGCTCACCGGCGCCATGATCATGAAGGAGCGTGCGAGCCTGGCTGCGGAGGCCGACTGCCTGTGGCTGGACGAGGCCCGCCGCTATCGGCTGTCCTTGGGTCCCGCCGACGAGGCGCTCAGCCTGGAACTGGACGGTGCGCCGACACACCTGCGGCATGTCCATGACGACACGGCTCTCGCGGGCCTCGCACCGGGGATGGTGGTGGCGCCGGCGTCGTTTTCGCTGCAATCCATCATTCAGCTGCGCCAGTCGAGCGGCCATCCCGTGCTGCTGGCGGACGGCGGCAAGATCATCGGCGTGTGCTGTGAGCCGGACATCATCCGGGCCCTGGCCGGGAGCCGCCACTAGGGGTGGACGGGCGGCCACGAGCCAGTTGCCCGGCGGCCGGTTAAATATTATCATAACGATAATATAAACAACGGCCGGCGCCCCGGCCTGTGAGGCTTCCGTCCCATGAACCACGACGTCATCATCTCCTGCGCCGTCACCGGTGACGACACCAAGGTGACCAAGAGCCCGCATTGCGCCGTCACCCCGGCGGAGATCGCGGCCACCGCGATCGCGGCCGCCCAGGCGGGCGCCGCCATCGTTCACATCCACGTGCGCGATCCGGAGAGCGGCGCATTCAGCATGGAGACTCGGCACTACCGGGAAGTTGTCAAGCGCATCCGCGAGAGCAAGGTCGACGTCATCGTCAATCTGACCTGCGGCATGGGCGGCTACATCGTGATCGGCGAACACGGCCTCAAGGACACGCCGGCGCCCGGCAGCGATTTCGTCAGCCAGGAAGACCGCATGCGGCACGTGATCGACCTGTGCCACGAAGGCCTGTACCGTCCGGACATCGCCACCTTGGATTGCGGCAGCCTGAATTTCGGCGACGGCAACCGTGCCTACGTGTCGACCCCGAACTATCTGCGCCAGGGCGCACAGATATGCAAAGATCTCGGCGTCAAGCCGGAGATGGAGGTGTTCGACACCGGCAACCTCTGGTTCGTGAAGCAGATGATCAAGGAGGGCCTGGTCGAGGCGCCTTCGCTGATCCAGCTGTGCATGGGAATTCCCTGGGGCGTGCCCGCCGACATCGGCCACTTGATGGCGATGGTCAATGCGTTGCCGGAGCACTGCAACTGGGGCTCCTTCGCCATCAGCCGCATGCAAATGCCGTGGGTTGCCCAGTCGGTCCTGGCAGGCGGCAACGTTCGCGTTGGCCTCGAGGACAATCTTTACCTGAGCAAGGGTGTGTACGCCAGCAACGCTCAACTGGTGGAGAAGGCGCGCACCCTCATCGAGGCCATGGGCGCGCGCGTCCTCAACCCGGCCGAGGCGCGCGAAAAACTCAAGCTGCGTTGAGCGGGGGCGCCATGGATTCCCTGCCCGTCTATCGCGCGACCATCGAGCCCGAGTGGATCGATTACAATGGCCACCTGCGCGATGCCTATTACGGACTCATCGTGAGCTACGCCATCGACGACGTGATGGACGCGCTTGGAATCGATGCGGCCTACCGCGAGACTACGCGGTGCACGCTGTACACGCTGGAGATGCATCTGCACTATCTCCACGAGGTCAAGCAAAGCGACGCGCTCGAGGTGGAGACCTCCGTGCTGGACGCGGACGCGAAGCGCATGCATGTGGGCTGCCGCTTCATCTGCGCACGGCTCACCGACACGCTCGCCACCGCAGATCTCATGCTGCTGCACGTGCAACAGGGCGATATCCCTCGAAGCGCGCCGTTCCCCGCCGCCACCGCCGCGATGCTGAGCTCGCTGCGCCTGCCGGCCGAAGCCGCCGCGGCGTGGGGTCCGGTATCGCGCAAAATCGAAATCAAGCGCCGCGCATGACGCTGGACATACAGCGGCTGATCGCACCGCGCAGCATCGCGTTGATCGGCGCCGGCGCGTGGACCGACGCTGTCGCCGCCGGCAATGCAGCGGTGGGCTACCGGGGCGAGCTGTGGCGCGTGCACCCGACCCGCAAATCGACGCCGTCCGCGACGTACTTTCCCTCCGTCGCCGACCTGCCGGATGCGCCGGATGCGGCGTTCATCGCGGTGCCGAACCGCGAGGTGCCGGGCGTCGCTGGCGCGCTGGCGGCGTGCGGTGCCGGCGGTTTCGTATGCTTTTCCGCGGGGTTCTCCGAAACCGCAACCGACGAAGGTCGGCGCCTGACCCGCGAACTGGTGGACTCCGCGGGACCGCTGCCGTTCTTTGGACCGAACTGCTATGGCTTCGTCAATTTCTTCGATCGCGCCGCGATGCTGCCGGATCAAGTGGTGGGACCGTGCCCCGAGCGCGGCGTCGCCCTGATCTGCCAGAGCGGCACGATTGCGCTGACGCTGATGTTCAACGATCGCTCGCTGCCGATCGGTTGTCTGTTCACCGTCGGCAATCAGACGCGCCTGGCGGTCGAGGATTTGATCGAGATTTTGAGCGACGACCCCCGCGTTACGGCATTCGGTTTGTATCTCGAGGGCATCAAGGACGCCCCGGCATTTGCCCGTGCCGCCGACAAGGCCCGCCGGGCGGGAAAACCCATCGCCATGGTCAAATCGGGTCGCACCGCGGCTGCGGCGCGAACGGCGCACAGTCATACGGGTGCGCTCGCCGGTGAAGACTCGGTGTTCGAGACTTTCTGCCGGCAGACCGGGATCGCCCGCGTCGACACCTTGAGCACGCTGTGCGAAACGCTGAAGGTGCTGCATGTGGGCGGCGTTCTGCCGGGCCGTAAGGTGCTCATCATGGGTGCCTCGGGCGGGGACATGGCGATGACGGCCGATGTGGCGCGAGCGCTCGACTTGGACTTCGCCGACATTCCGCCGGCCACCGCCGGCGCGCTCGGCGAGTTGCTCACCGACCGCGTGACCGTCGCCAATCCGCTCGATATGCACACTTACCTCTGGTTCGACCCGCCGGCGCTCGGCCGCGTGTTCAAGACGGTGCTGCATGCGGGCTACGACGCGGTGGGATTCATGTTGGACTGCCCGCCGGACGGCAAGACCGACACTACGGCCTTCGACGTGGTCATCGACGAATTCATTGCTGCGGCACGGGCCGCGCCGGCGCGCGCGGCCCTGATCGCCTCGCTGCCCGAAACCCTGAACGCCCGTACCCGCGAACGCTGTCTAGCCGGTGGCGTGGTGCCGTTGCAGGGGCAGCGCGAAGCCCTGGAGGCGCTGGCGCTGGCCGGCGGCATCGGCGCCGTCTGGGCCGCCGGGTCCACCGCGGAACTGCAGTTGCCCGACCGCAACCCCGACAGCCACGCAGAGCGACCGGGCCGGGTCGACAACTTGACCGAAGCCGCGGCCAAAGCCGCGCTCGCCACATTCGGCGTGACCATCCCGAAGGGACACGTGGTCAGCGTGGCGGCCGTGCCGGAAACCGCTGCCGCCTTGGGCTTCCCCGTGGTCATCAAGGCGGTCGGGGCGCATCTCGAACACAAGACCGAGGTGGGCGGCGTCATTCTGAACGTCCGCAGCAGCGCCGAGGCCGGCGCAGCCGCAAAGCAACTGGCCCCGCTGTCGGACACTCTGCTGGTCGAGCAGATGACGACCGACGGCGTGCTGGAAATCCTGGTCGGCATCATCGTCGATCCGCAATTCGGGCAGGTGCTGGTGCTCGGCGCCGGCGGCGTGTTGACTGAATTGCTGTCCGACAGCGTGAGTCTTCTGCCGCCGTGGACACGAGACCGCGTACGCTCGGGGCTTGCCAGTCTGGCCGCGGCCAGACTATTGGCGGGCTTCCGCGGCAAGCCTGCCGCCGATGTGGAGGCCTTGATCGATGCCATCCTGGCCGTGGGCCGCTATGCCACGGCGCATCGCGGCTCCCTGGTGGAACTCGACGTCAACCCGGTCATCGTGCGTCCCGCGGGCCGGGGAGTGGTGGCCGTGGACGCGTTGATTCGCCTCGAATCCATAAACCAAATGTAGAGGAAGCGCCCATGTCGAACGGAGTCACCGTCGTCACCGCCGACGACATCCTGGAAATCACCATCGATCGGCCCAAGGCGAACGCCATCGACCTGGCCGCGAGCCGACGCTTGAACGACATAGTCAGCGCGTTTCGCGACAATCCCGCGCTCAAAGTAGCCATCATCACCGGTGCCGGCGACCGTTTCTTCTCGCCCGGCTGGGACCTGAAAGCGGCCGCAGACGGCGAAAAGTCGGACGAGGACTGGGGCGTGGGCGGCTTCGGCGGCTTCAACCATCCGCGCAACCTCAACAAACCCGTGATTGCGGCCGTCAACGGCATCGCGTGCGGGGGCGGCTTCGAGGTGGTGTTGGGCACCGACATCATCGTCATGGAAGAGCATGCAAAATTTGCCCTACCCGAGATCAATGTGGGGGTGCTACCGGATGCCGGCACCATCAAGCTGCGCCGACGCATTCCTTACCACGTCGCGGTCGAATTTCTCATGACCGGACGCTGGATGGATGCCGCCGAGGCCAAGCACTGGGGACTCGCCAATCACGTGGTACCCAAGGGCGCTGGGATGGCCAAAGCGCGGGAAATCGCCCGCCAGTTGGCGGATGGACCGCCGCTGCTGTTTCCCGCCATCAAACAGCTGCTGCGGCACTCGGAGATGATTGGCGAACATGAGGCATTCGAGTTGCACGATTCGCTCGATCTGGTGCAGCGGGTGATCCGATCTGACGATTTGAAGGAAGGCACCCGTGCCTTCGCCGAGAAGCGAAGACCGCAATGGACAGGCCGTTAGTTTGCGTCCAAAGTGCGCCCATGAAAATCCTTTTGGTGGAAGACAGCCCCGAGGTCAGCTTGATCACGGTGGAATACCTCCTGGAACTGGGACACGAAGCGGTCGCCGTGACCGATGCGGAGTTGGCCCTAGAGCGGGTTTCGAGCGAGCCGTTTGATACGGTGATGACGGACGTCAGCCTGCCCGGCATGTCGGGAATCGATTTGGCGAAAGAACTATTGAAACGGCATCCGGGCCTGCCGGTGGTGATCGCCTCCGGTTATGGCAGGCTCAATATCGATGCCTTGGTAAGCGACCGGCAAGCGCCGGTGTTCGCCTTACAAAAGCCTTATGACATGGCAACGCTCGAACAGACCCTCAGCCAAGCTGCGAGCTTCGCCGGCTGACGGCGGCCTCTCGGGTGCGCAGCGGGCGGTGATAGCGGCTGCTGCCCTGGCGTGCCGCGGACAAAAGGCCCCGCTGACTGGCGGCCTGCCGCATTACCACCTTGATCGCGCGTCGCCAAGCCTCAGCTTGGGGCGCGGGATCCGGTGGGTCATAGGGCGCCAACGGCGGCTGCTCGGGACTGGGCGACGGCGGTACACTTTCGTTACGCATAGGTGCCTTCTGAACGGGGCGAAAATTCGACCCTACTGGTGTCCGACTATGCGTGCGCCGCCGCGCGAATTCGGTCGGTCGAGGACGGCGACAGCTGTAGGACGAATCAGACGCCCGGGCCGGATGCGCCGCTAGATGGTCAGGAACGGCGATCCGACAGTGGCCGCAGGCGCTTCCCGCGCCGCGCCGCGGGCGACGGCTGTGCCGCTGCGACCCTGCGTTTGGCCTTCGACCGCCGCGATCAGCGCCCGCAGCTCGCGCTGTGAACGACCGAAAGTGTCGCTCAGGTCGACCGCCCACGTCAGGGCCCGTGCGTTGTCCAGTTCGCGCAGCACAGCCTTCAATTGGACGCCATACTCGGTCATGGCCCGATGCCGGTTGGTCGCGGTCACGGAGGCCGCCACGCCCATCATGCTGATCTTGAGCAGCGTGCCGACACCGGCATCTTTCTGGTAGCGAAAGTTCGGGTGCGCCCGCAGCCGTCCGGTCACGGTTCGGGCGATGCGCCAGGCGGCACAGCGTCCCTGACTGAACAACCCCTCCTGGTCCTTGAGTGACCGCTTGCCGCCCAAGGCGCGAGCCACCGCACGAAGTTGCAGGGCAGACCCACGAAGCCGGCGTAAACGCTCCACTTCCGCATCGATCATGACGTGTCCCCTCGATTGCTGACACACCGACGGTCCGGTGCAGGCCATATTGTCGGGCGACCCGGCCCACATTTCTGTAGGAGAAAGCCTCGTCTTGAGCGGCGTCCGCCGCCGTAAGATTATGTTTTATTTGACGATGTGCTGCTCCAGCGTGGTGCACTAACCGCCCATGGGGCGCAGCAGGCTGCGGGAAATGATGTGCCGTTGCACCTCGCTGGTGCCGTCCCAAATGCGTTCGATGCGCGCATCGCGCCAGATGCGCTCCAGCGGCAGGTCGCTCATCAAGCCCATGCCGCCGTGAATCTGCAGCGCCTCATCGGCGACCATGGCAAGCATTTCCGTCGCCTTGACCTTGGCAATGGCCATGTCCATGTCGGTGTCGATTTTTTGGTCGCGCTTCCACGCGGCTTCGAGGACCAGCAGTTCGGCAGCGCGCAATTCCACCGCCATGTCGGCGAGTTTGAAACTGACCCCCTGGAATTTGCCGATCTGCTGGCCGAACTGCACCCGGTCCACCGCCCATTGCTTCGACAGCTCGAGGGCGCGTTCCGCGCGCCCCAGGCAGGTGGCCGCGACCTGCAGGCGCGTGGCGCCCAGCCAGGTATTGGCCACGTCGAAGCCCCGGTGCAACTCGCCCAGAATCGCAGTTTTCGGCACCCGACAGTTGTTGAACTCGAGAATGCTGTTCGTGTAGCCGCGATGCGAGACGTTCTTGTATCCCGCCCGCACCTCGAACCCCGGTTGTCCCATGTCGACCAGAAACGCCGTGATCTTCTTGCGGCTGCCCTGCGCCGTGGTCTCCTCACCGGTCGCCGCGAATAAAATCACATAGTCCGAATGGTCGGCGTGACTGATGAAGTGCTTGGTGCCGTTGATGAGGAAGTCATCGCCCGAGGCCACGGCGGAAGTTTTCATGCCACGCAGGTCCGAGCCGGCGCCCGGTTCGGTCATGGCTAGACATTCGGTCCGATCGCCGCGCACGGTCGGCAGCAGGTAGCGTTCGCGCTGTTCGCCTTCACAGGCGAGCAGAATGTTCGACGGCCGGCCGACGCAGGAGTAGTGCAGCGCATAGTTGGTGCGTCCCAATTCCTTCTCGTACAACACCCAGGAAACGGTGTCGAGGCCCGCGCCACCGACTTCCGTGGGCATGTTTGCCGCATACAATCCCGCATCGATGGCCTTGGCCTTGAGTGTCCGGTGCAGATCTTCGCGCAATACTCCGGTCTCCTCGACCTCCTGCTCATGGGGATATAGTTCGTTCACCACGAAATCATGCGTCGTCTTGACGATCAGCTGTTGTTCGTCCGAGAGGGAGAAATCCATCCTTAACTCCTTTTGACCTTGGGCTTCTGCTGTTTGGCCCAGCGGCGCAGCAGGTCCAATTGCAGCGCGAGTTGCTCGATCTGCATCGCGGCGGGCCAGTCGCGCGGACTGGTCACCGCGCCGGCCGTCAGGCCGTTGATGAAGGTCACGACCGACACCAGCACCTGCTGGCGCGAGTTCTGCGGCCATGCGCTCCATTCGGACCAATGTTCGGCGAAGCAACGCGTGAACAGGCGCATGTACTCACGATGCACCCAGGCATTCAACTTCTTGAGCTTCTTGTCGGCCGACATCTGACCCCAGAATGCCATCCAGAACGCGCACTCGGTGAACCGCTGGGCGTCGATGGGCAGCGCCTCGGACAGCACCTCCACCAAGCTCGTCTCGCCGCTCTGCCGTTCGCGTGTGAGCCTAAGTTCGATGCGCAGCAGAATCAGCCGCAATGCCGCGAGGATGATGTCCTGCTTCGAGTCGTAGTAATGAGCCACCATGCCCGTGGTGTAACCGGACGCTCGGGCGATGCGTGCGACCGTCGCCTGATCGAAGCCGTAATCAGCCACGACCTGACAGGCTACGAGCGCAATTTCTTCACGGCGCCGGTCGTGATCGACGATTTTCGGCATGGCGGTGCGTTACCCTGTCGCACGCGAGCCGACGGGCTGTCCGGCCCCGGTCGGAGCGGGCAACGCGGCGTGCAACTTCGCGAGCGCCTCCAGCTTGTCGCGTACCGCGGCGGCCATCGGGGTCGCCTTGGCGGCCGCCCGATCGACGCTCAAATGCAGCTGTTCGGCGGTCGCGAGCAGCGTCGAATCGGTGCTGCGCCACAGGCGGTGAAACACGTGCAGCCGCTTGTCGTCGACGCGCAATACCTGCGTGGTGACATGGAGCCGCTCACCCACCTTGGCCTCGCTGAGATGCCGCACCTGACTTTCCACGGTATAGAACACCGGTCCGCTGCTGCGCGCCGCGTAATCGATGCCGACGCTGCGGTACAACGCATCCATGGCATCACCGAACACCTGGCCGTAGCGGAAATCGCTCATGTGCACGTTGTAGTCGGCCCACTCGGGCCGTACCACCGTCTCATGGCGCAGCAGCGTCTCCTTGGCCGGCGCACGGTTCGCCGCATCTTGATAGAGACGCTCTTCGAGTGCGCGCAGAGTGGCACCGGCACCGATGTCATACTGGCGCAACACCTGCTGAATGGCGACCAGGTAATCATCGCGGAGCCGCTCGAGTTCGCGGATCGAGCGCCCCGCGGCTTGCGCCTGGGTGCCCTCCACCATCTTGTCGATCAGGCTCTCGGTAAGTTCAGGCGCCTCGAGCTTGGTCCACGGCCACTTCAGCGCGGGGCCGAATTGGGCCAGCATGTGGCGCATGCCGGACTCGCCGCCGGCGAGATGATAGATCATGTTGGTGCCCATCGCCGCCCAACGCAAACCCGGCCCGTAGATGATGGACTCGTCCAGTTCGCCGGTGGTCGCGACGCCCTCGTTGACCATGTGCAGAATCTCGCGCCAGATGGCCTCCTGCAGCCGGTCAGTCAGATGTCCCGGCACTTCGTGCCGCACCTTCAAGGGGTGCATGCCGATGTAGGTGAGGAACTTCGCCGCCGCATCCATCGCCGTGGAGGAGGTCAGCACCCCGCCCACCAGTTCGACCAGCGGCAGGAGGTATACGGGGTTGAAGGGATGCGCGACCAGAAAACGTTCCGGCGCGACCATGTCACGCTGCAGGTCGGTCGGCATGAGCCCGGAGGTGCTGGACGCGATGACCACGTCGGGCGACGCATGACGGCTCACCTCGGCCAGCATGCGCTGTTTCAACGCCAGCTGTTCGGGGATGTTTTCCTGGATGAAATCGGCGCGCGCCGCCATGACGGCGAGGTCGGTGGTAAACGACAGCGTGCCCTTGGGGGGCAGCGGCGCAAAGGTCAAGCGCGCCAACGCCGGCTCCGCGTTCGCGACGGCGCCGCGGATCCATTCCTCCATTTCCGGCTTGACGTCCGCCGCGATCACGTCGATGCCGAAATGCAGCGCACGCGCCGCCCAGCCGCCGCCGATCACTCCGGTTCCCAGAAGCCCCAGTGTTTTGACATTTCTCATGAAACTCCTCGTGCCACGGCCGTTGTAATGTCACGAGTATAATATAAAAAAATCGCGCGGGGGATGTCCCCGCTATGGCATTGAGAGCACCGCGCTGATCGGCGCGGCAGCCTTGGGAACCGCCGCCGGGTAATCCTTGCCGACGAACGCGGCAAGCGTGGCCGCGATCTCGGCCTGCGCCACCGGCGCTACGTGCGAACGCTCGCCCAGGGGAGCGGTGTCCGGGCCGATCACGCCGATCCAGATGTTCTCCGAGCCGGGTTCCTCGACGCCATGTTCCTTCCATTCCGTGGGACCGCTGCCCCGCCCGTGGTCCGTGGTGATGATGAACGTGGTCGTTCCCCGGTACTGCGGCATGGCCTGCATGGTGTTCCACAGTTGTTCGACGAAATGGTCGAAGCGGCGCGCGCTGTCGAGGACGAGATCGTAGCGCCCCTGGTGCGCCCAATTGTCCGTCTCGCCGTAACCGACGAACAGTACGCGCGGTTTGCCGGTCTTCACATAATCGAGCAGTGGTACCTGCAGAAATGAATTCGGCGAATCCTCCTCGTCGAATTGCGTGGTGGTTGCATACAGCTCGCGGAGCAGCGCATCGCGGGGCGTCTCATGCGTCTTGGACGGCAGCGTCCAGCCGGTCTGCATGACGAGCCCGCTGCGCGCCCTGTTGAAGATATTGTCGTAGACGCTCCAGGTGCCGTAGATCGCGACCCGGCCGCGAAACGGCTCGAATTTGTTGAGCCACTCGAACACCGTGGCATTCGGGTTGGGGCCGAACTCGTTGCTGTCGATGTCATCGTTGGGATAGCCCGTGCTCATCTCGTTGTATCCCGGATAGGAAAACGCCTTGCCGTTGGTGACGTGCGCCACGCTGCCCAAGTTTTGGTTGCCGAACAGCTGGCCGTGCTTGGCGACCGTACCCCAGAGGAAGGGGAATAACGCCGCGCGGCGCTCCTCCGCGCTGGGACGCCAATAACGCTTGCGCAGCTCCTCCGTGGACACCCAGCTGCCGCCATCCTTCTCGTTGAGCAGAGCTTCCTCCGCCCCGGTAAAGATTTCCTGCCAGCGCAGGCCGTCGCTGACGATCAACACCACGGTCCGGGTCTTGTGCGCGGGGACATCCGCCGCCGCGGGCACGGCAGCCAACCCCAGCAAGAGCAGCCAGATGACTCCTTTCATTGCTGCAGCACCACCGCGCAATTTGCGGTCCAGCTCAAGTACACCTCGTCGCTCCAATCGATCGCCCACTCCGACGTGCGCCGTTCGTTCTGGGCGAATACCGTCACCAGTTTGCCGGTCTCGGTCTTGATCCGGTACGTCGATCGATTGCCGAGGTAGCCGAGTTCCCACACCGTGCCCTTGATCTGATTGACGCGGTCGCCGCCGAGGGGTTGTTTGCTCAAACGAATCTTTTCCGGACGCAGCGCCACCCAGACGCGCTGGCCGCTGCCGAAGCGTCCGGTCTCATCGACGATCAGGTCGCACCCGGCCTCGCTGCTCTGCACCACGAGATGGCCAGGATGGCTGCCATTCACCGTACCCTCGAAGAGATTCGTGGTCCCGATGAAATCGGCAACGAAGCGGTTCTGCGGAAACTCGTAGATCTCGGAGGGTGTGCCCACCTGCAGCACCTGACCCCGGTTCATGACCGCGATGCGCGTGGACAACGCCATCGCCTCGTCCTGATCGTGAGTGACGAAGACGAACGTGATGCCGACTTTTGATTGAATGTTCATCAACTCGAATTGCGTCTGTTCGCGCAGCTTCTTGTCCAAGGCGGAGAGCGGCTCATCCAACAGCAGCACCTTGGGCCGTCGGATCAAGGCGCGCGCGAGCGCCACGCGCTGGCGCTGACCACCGGACAGTTGGTGCGGCTTACGTTTGGCCATGGCCCCCAATTGCACCATCTCGAGTGCTTCCGTAACCCGCTTGGCTTTGACGGCGCCGTCGAGCGCCATGCGCCTGAGGCCGTAGCCCACGTTTTGCTCGACGGTCATGTGTGGAAACAGCGCATAGGACTGAAACATCATGTTGACCGGCCGCTCATGCGGCGGCACGGTCGTCATGTCGGCCCCCTCGATCAGGATGCGGCCGCCGCTCGGCGTCGCGAACCCGGCCAACATGCGGAGCAACGTGGTCTTGCCGCAGCCAGATGCGCCGACCAGAGCGAACATCTCGCCCTTGTAGATGCGCAGATTGACGCTGTCCACGGCGGTAAAGGCGCCGAACGTCTTGTTGACGCTTTCGATGACGATCTGTGGGGTCGCATGCGGATCCAGCCACGGACGATCGGCGAGCGATTTTTGCTGGGGCGACAACATTCGCCGTAGAAACTACCATCGCCGCCGCACACCGTCCATCAAATTATATGGCTATATAGTTTTGGTGCATGGCCGGCGGCATCCGGCACTGTTTTGGAGCTCGAAAAACGCTGATTTTGATGGGAAAACAGCAGTTTTTACGCTCCGACTTGCCAACCAGTGCGCATTCGACGTAAATTGAATGAACATATAGCAAAGTCGCGTCGGAGGGAACGTCATGAACAGCCAAACCATTGCGAGCTTCGACGCGGCTAGCGCAGCCCGTCACGCGCCGCCACACGCATTGCCGGCCTGGGTCTACAACCACCCGGAAATGACGCGGCTGGAACACGAACGCATTTTGCTGCCGAGCTGGCAGCTCGTCTGTCACGTCAACTCCATTCCACGGGTCGGAGACTACGAAACCTTCGATCTGGGGCGCGAGAGCGTGCTGGTGCTGCGCGATCGCGACGGCACCATCCGCGGTTTCCATAACGTCTGCCGGCATCGCGGCGCACGCCTGCTGGACGGCGCTGGAAACTGCGCCGCCACCATCACCTGTCCCTATCATGGCTGGACCTATCGCCATGATGGCGGCTTGATCGGCATGCCGCTGCGCGAGAGCTTCCCCGGCCTCGATCGCACGGAGCATGGACTGCGACCGGTGCATGTCGACATTGCCTTCGGCTTCGTGTTCGTCTGCCTGGCCGGCACGGCCAACGGCGGGCCGCCGCCGCCCGTTGCGGTCACCTGGGGCAAACTCGGCGAGGAATTGAAACCCTACCGGACCGAGGAGATGGTGCCCTTGAGCCCGATTTCCTCGGACGTGTGGAACGTCGACTGGAAAATCGCCATGGACAATTATCTCGAGTCCTATCACGTACCCATCGGACACCCCGGTCTTTACCGGATGTTCACGCCGGACTACGACGATTCGGCCAGCGTTCCGGGAGTGGCGCGGGGCTTGAGCTGGCTGCGCGAGAACCGCTCGTCGCGCTGGTCGGAGGGTCTTTATCAATCGCTGATCGGCCGCGCCGCCACGCACCTGCCGGAAGCGGAGCGCCGTTGCTGGCGGTTCTACAGTGCGCTGCCGAACTTAGGGATCGATGTGTTCCCGGATCAAATGGACTTCTTCCAGGTGCTGCCCGCCGGACCCGGCAAGTGCATCATCCGCGGCGCCGTCTTCGGGCTGCCGGGCACCACGCGGGAATTGCGCGCGGCGCGGTTCCTCTGCAACCGTATCAACGCCCAAGTCAACGCCGAGGATAAGTGGCTGTGCGAGCGGGTGCAGCGCGGGCTCGAATCGAGCAGCTACCGCCCCGGCCCGCTGTCGACGCTGGAAGGCTCGATGCTCGAATTCCATAACCTGTTGCGCGCGCGGATTCCCGAGTTCGCCCTCGCCGAGCCACCGCAGGAATTCAGCCGAGATTGATCCAGGCCGACTTGGTCTGCGTATAGGACAGCAGGCTCTCCAGACATTTGTCGCGACCCTGGCCGGACTGCTTGTAGCCGCCGAACGGCTGCGTCATGTCGCCGTGATCGAAGCAGTTCACCCAGATCACCCCCGCCTCGAGGTCGCGGATGGTCTTGTGTGCGGTGGCGAGGTCGCGCGTCCATACCGACGCTGCGAGACCGTAGATCGAATCGTTGGCCACCTCGAGCGCCTGGGCAAGACCATCGACCTCGATGGCCGCAGCCACCGGCCCGAAGATTTCCTCCTGCGCAATCGTCATCCGATTGTTCACGCCGGTGAAGAAGGTGGGGTTGACATAGCATCCCGGCAGGTCGGGCGCGGCTCCGCCGAACTCGAGGCGTGCGCCCTCCGCCTTGCCGCGGCTGATGTAACCTAAGACGCGCGCCTGATGCGATGCCGTGACCAGGGGACCTAAATTGGTGGCCGGATCGAAAGGGTCGCCCGCGCGGTACATCGACCTGCCCTTGTCGATGAAGCGCGCGATGAACTCCTCGGCAATCGGCTTGTCGAGCAGCAGCCGCGAACCGGCGTTACAGACCTCCCCCATGTTGCCGTAAATGCCATTGACCGCATAGGTCACGGCCGTGTCCATGTCGGGCATGTCGGCGAGGAAAATCTGCGGGGTTTTCCCGCCGCACTCGAGTGCCACCCGCTTCATGTTCGATTGACCGGCATAAATCAGCATCTGCTTGCCGATTTCGGTGGAGCCGGTGAACGCAATCTTCGCCACGTCCATGTGCAGCGCCAAGGCGGCGCCGGCGGCCTCGCCCAGTCCGTTGACCACGTTGAACACGCCGGGCGGACCACCCGCCTCGATGAACAGTTCCGCCATCAGCAGTGCCGACAGCGGCGATTGCTCCGCCGGTTTCAACACCACCGAGTTGCCAGCCGCCAGGGCCGGGGCGACCTTCCACGCGGCCATCAACAACGGATAGTTCCACGGCACGATGCAGCCGACCACGCCCAGCGGTTCGCGCAAAATGTAATGAAACGCATCCTGCGCCGTGGCGGTGACGCTGCCGTCGATCTTGTCGACCAGCTCGCCAAAGTAGGCGAAGTTCTTCGCCGCCGACGGCACGTCGATGTTGACCATGTCGCTCACGGGTTTGCCCATGCACAGTGTATCGAGAATCGCGAAACGCTCGGCGTTCGCATCGATGAGCCGCGCGTAGGCGGCGAGGATGGCCATGCGGTCGCGGGGCGCCATCCGGCTCCACACCCGCGATGCGAATGCCCGCTTTGCGGAGGCCACCGCCAGATCGATGTCCGCCGCGGTACCCGCGCTGACCTCGCACAATGGCGCTCCGGTCGCCGGATTGACCACGGTGAAACGTCCCTTGGCCACCGAGTCGACATGCTTGCCGTCGATGAAATGTCCGCTCTCGTAACGGATCTTGGCCGCGCGTGCGTGCCAGTCGCTGGTGGTCAAGCTTGCCAATGTCATGCGAGGTTCTCCGATGGGATGCTCATTGCGGTTACGTAGTATAGGCGGGCCGTTTGACGAACAACAATCCGCCCACCGACAACAGCTCCAGGGGCACGCCGTCACGCACCGCGCGCACCGCGCCGGTATCGCCGCGCACCACCAGGACACGCACGACACCCAAGTCCGCCGTCAGCGAATCTCCGGCGCGCGGAATCTGCGCTTCGTGACCGACGATCGTCCATGCGCCCTCGAACAAGGCGGCGCGCTGCGCAGCGGCGTCAGCGGGCTTGGGGTCGAGCGCCGGCCCGAAGCATCCCGGAAAAATCGACTGCAGAAACGCCATCGCCCGGCGCACCGCCTGGGCGCGATCGATATCGCGTTCGGTTTGGAAGGCAATGTCCTGCCAGAGGATTTCGAGCACGCCGATCAGGCCGAGCGCGATGCCGTCCGGGTCCAGATGCGGCTGCGCCGTACGCAGGATCAGCGCCTCGATGAGTTCGCGCACCAGCTTTGCCGAACTCGCATCCTTCTGACCGCAAATGTCATAGTACTCCTGGCGCGCACTCGCCTCGCCCCAGAACGCGTACCAAACCGACACCTTGCGCGGGCTGGCGATCTCCGGGTCCAGATACAGCTCGACCAGCAATTTGAGGGCGGCAACCGGCGTCGACTTGAGTAGGGCGACCGGCACCAGCACCCGTTCCTCGAATTCGGCGGCCAGGAACTTGAGCGACGCCACCAGCATCGCGGCCTTGGAGTCGAAGTAGAACCGCACGATGCCCGGGGACATTTTCGCGATCGCCACCACCCTCTCCACCGTGGTACGCGAGGGACCGTGGAGGTGCAGGGCGGTGATGCAGGCGTCGATCAAACGCTGGCGCTGACGGCTGCGTCCCGCGCGCGCGCGCGGGCCGGCAACCTCAGCTTTGTGCTTCCTTTTGCGCGCGGTCACGCTAGGATACGACCAAAGATGCGAGCACAGATTAACCTTGGGATGAAGCGATACGGCAAATGGCTGATCATTCTGCCGCCGATGCTGTATCTGTTGGTTTTCTTTCTCATTCCCTTCGCGTTCGCCTTGAAAATCAGCCTGGCCGACACTGCGGTGCGGGTGCCCCCGTTCACCGACATCTTCACGGTGAGCCCGGACTGGCACGCGCACGTGGCACTGAATTTCGGCAATTTCAAGTACCTTTTCACCGACGAAGTGTATGGCCTTTCGTATTTTTATTCGATAAAGACCGCCTTTTTCTCGACCTTGATCTGCCTCGCCCTCGGCTATCCCATGGCCTACGCCATCGCGCGCACCGCGAAGAGCACACAGAGCATCTTGCTGCTCATCATCATTCTGCCGTTCTGGACATCGTTCCTCCTGCGGGTCTATGCGCTCGAGGGCATCATTCGCGAGACCGGCCTGTTGAATTCGACGCTGCTCTGGCTTGGCATCATCCACGAGCCGCTGCAGATCATGCGTACCACGTTCGCCGTATATCTCGGGATCATTTACTCGTACCTGCCGTTCATGGTGCTGCCACTGTTCGCCACGCTGGAAAAGCTGGACCATTCGCTGCTCGAGGCGGCCGCTGATCTCGGCAGTCCGCCGTGGCGAGCGTTCATCGACGTCACGCTGCCGCTGTCCATGCCCGGGATCATCGCCGGCTCGATGCTGGTGTTCATACCCGCGATCGGTGAGTTCGTGATCCCCACGCTGCTGGGCGGTCCCGACAATCTCATGATCGGCCGTGTACTGTGGGACGAATTCTTCGGCAACCGCGACTGGCCGGTGGCATCCGCGGTCGCGATCGCGTTCCTGGTGCTGCTGGTCGGGCCCATCGCCTTGTACCAGCACAACAGCAGCAAGCAGCTCGAGGCCTAGCGTTGAGTGACCGAGTGCCGCCGCTGCTGATCTCGATACTGTGCATCGGCATCGCCATCCTCTACCTGCCGATCCTGGTGCTGATCGCCTACTCGTTCAACGCCTCCTCCCTGGTCAGCGTCTGGGGCGGATTTTCGACCAGCTGGTACTCCGAACTCATGCACAACGATCAGATTCTCGACGCCGCGTGGCTGTCGCTCGAAATCGGCGTCGTGGTGTCGACGGTAGCGGTGATCTTGGGCACGCTGGCAGCCATTGCGCTGGTGCGATTCAAGGTGTTTCGCGGCCGGCTGCTGCTGACCGGCATGGTCAACGCCCCGCTGGTAATGCCGGAGATCATCACCGGCATTACCCAGCTGTTGCTGTTCGTGTCCATGCTGCACCTCTTTGGCTGGCCGCATCGCGGCTTTACGACGATCGTGATCGCCCACGTCGCGTTTTGCACCGCCTACGTGACCATCACCGTGCAGTCGCGGCTGCAGACGGCGGACCGATCCCTCGAAGAGGCCGCGATGGACTTAGGCTCGGGTCCTGTGCGCGCGTTCTTGGACACCACCCTGCCGGGGATCGCCCCCGCCCTGGCATCGAGCTGGCTGCTCTCATTCACCCTGTCATTGGATGATCTGGTGATTTCGAGCTTCGTCTCCGGACCCGGCGCGAGCACGCTGCCGATGGTCATCTTTTCCAAGGTTAAACTCGGAGTGAGTCCCGACGTCAATGCCCTCGCCAGCCTCATCATCTGCCTAGTGGCCGCGTGCGTGCTGCTCGCCGGCTACCTCATGCGTCGCAGCGAGCGGCAACGGGTCCGCGACGCGCAGCTTGCGCAACACTAGCGCCTGACTAGCTCGGTTTCACGTAGCGGGGGTCGTGTGGCGTGCGCGTGAAAATTTCGCGTACCAGGGGCTCGAAGGTCGCCAGCGGCTCCCACCGATAGTCGGGGTCGAACGAACACTGATCGTAGTTGGCGCAAAAACTTCGACAGGCCTCGAACCACGGATGATCGCGATATTTGTCGCGGGCATGGCGGTCGCCGCCGTGGTGATGCACGTAGTAGTAATTCTGGAACAAGCCGTGCTGTTCCACGATCCACGTCACCTCCGGCCGTACGTAGGGACGAAGGATGCCGGCCGCGATCTCGGTGTGATTATACGGGGCCAATTCGTCGCCGATGTCGTGAATGAGCGCCGCCACCACGAGTTCGTCATCCGCGCCATCGCGAAGAGCCCGCGTTGCCGTCTGCAACGAGTGGCCGAGGCGGCTCACGGGGTAGCCTTGGAGCGAATGATCCAGCTTCGCGAGCGCCGCCAAAATGCTGTCCGGCAGGCCACGCGCATACTCGCGCTCAGCGCGTTCCAAGAGTTCGTAGTCCTCGCGGGTGCCATCCTCCATGCGGCGGAAAGAAACGATCTCGTTCATCGTCGTAACACCCGGTAGAGACTGCGGGGACCGTCGATGTCGATGTAGCAACCCTGCAAGTGACGCAGCCCCTCCGCCGGATCGAAGCTCGTACGGCCATGCAGCAGGCGGCAATTATCGAACATCACCAGATCGCCGCTGTTGAGCAGGAAGCGAATCTCGAATTCGCTGGTGCGCAGCATATGATCGAACACCCGACGCGCACGGTAGTAGGCCGAGAGCTCCTCCGGCGGCAGCAGGGGGACGAAATCCAGGCGCGGACTGAAATGGATGGTTTTGACCCGGCCGCTGACGTCGAGCTCGATCGGCGGCGCGCTCGCCGTCAATTCGGTCACCGCATCGCGGTAGCGAAAGCGGATCGGGGTCGTACTCAAGATGCGAAACGCCTCCGGGTCGCGCGCCCGCAGCGCCTCTCCCACGGCATACCCATCGACCAAAGTCGACAACCCGCCACGGGTCTCGTTGGCCAGACAATGCAACAGCTGCACGCCCGGGACGGGCGAACGGTACGGATTGTCGGTATGCGGATCCAGGTGCAGCGCCGTGTAGGCGAGATCCGTGGCCTGAGGCACCGAGCGGACGTCGAATACCGCGCCGAAGTTGGTCTCGCGCGTGAAGCCGAAGGTCGAGGCCACCTTCAGCACCGCATGATGTTCAGAGGGCACGCCGCTGAAAATGATGAAGCCGTACCGCAGGAACGCCTCGAGCCAGACGCGAAGCTCCGCATCACCGGCATCGCCGCGCCAGACGGCTCGGGGCAGTTCCTGAAGATCGCCGGTCCACAAGCGGGGTGCCGGCACATCGTGCTCGCCGGGCGGCATTGCCGCCTCCGCCAGGATCTCGCCTGCATCGAATTCGGCCTCGTGGCCGTCGCTGAACCGCACCCGCAGGTGCCCGGGGCCCGACTCCGCAACCGCCTCCACCTTGAGATTCAAATCCAGATCGGACGGATCGCTGAGCCGCTGGCCGGTGAGCAGGTCGATGCTGGCGGTATCCTGACAACGCTCGCGCAGCCAGATCGGATGGATGCCGAAACGCCGACCATTGCCGTCCTCGATCGACAGCTCCGCCGGGGCGGTGATTTTCAGTCGCAGTGCGCTTGGGTTCGTGGCCACGTTGCTACCTCGTCAATCGCTATTTCGCCGTCTTGATCCGGGTCCAGGTGCGTGTCCGGATGCGCTCGGTCGCGGCGGAGACCTCGGCCGACCGATACAATCGCGCCTCGATTTCGGGCGTCGGGTACAAAGTCGCATCCCCAAGGATACGCGGATCGACGAGCGGGCGCGACGCTATATTATCGTTACCATAATATATCGAGTTGCTGATTTCGGCAATCACGTCGGGCCGCAGGATGAAATTGATGAACTGGTACGCCGCGTCGGGATGCGGCGCCCCCTCCGGGATCAGCAGGGAGGAGAAAGTCTGGTTCGCTCCCTCCTTGGGCACGGTGAAGGCGAGGTTCACGTCGATGCCCACCGCCTTGGCGCGCGCCCGGGCCATCGCATAGTCGCTGGACCAGGACATGGCGACGCACACCTCCTGATTCGCCAGATCGTTGATGTATTCGACCGAATCGAACGAGCGGATATAGGGGCGCACCTTGAGCAGCATGTTCTCGGCGGCTTTGAAATCCTTGGGGTTGGTGGTGTTCGGATCGAGGCCGAGATAGCGCAATGCCAACTGCAGCACGTCTTCCGCCGAGTCGAGGAAGGTCACGCCGCAATCGGCGAACTTCGCCACCACTTCCGGCTTGAACAACATGTCGAGGCTGTTCACCGGCGCGTCCGGCATGCGTGCCCGCACCTTGTCGACGTTATAGGCAAAACCGTTGATGGAGTGCAGGTAGGGCACCGCGTGTGCATTGCCGGGATCGTAGGCGGCCAAAATGGCGAGCACCCGCGGATCGAGGTTGTGCCAGTTCGGGAGCCGCGACTTGTCGAGTGGAGTGAACACCCCTGCCCTGATCTCGCGGCTGAAGAAGTCGCTCGAGGCGCTGACCACGTCGTAGCCGGAACTGCCGGCCATGAGCCGGGCGTCCATGGTCTCCTCGGCATCATAGACGTCGTAGGTCACCTTGATCCCGGTCAGCTGTTCGAATTTTGCGATGGTTTGCGGACCGATGAAATCGGTCCAGTTGTAGATGTAGAGCCGCTTCTGCTCCGCGGCGGCGGGTTGCCCGCAGGACGCCGCGAGCACGGCGGTCAGCGCCAACGCCAAAGCCAACCGAAGCCGATGGCAACTCATGCGGCAAGGATGGCGGTGAGCGCCTGGCTCAAGCTCAGCCCCAACAATTCCACCGCTTCATCGACTTCGGCGGGGCTCACCATCAACGGCGGCATGAAACGCACCGTACTCTGGCCGCATGACAACAGGATCAGGCCATTGTGGTACGCACGCGTGACCAGCGCGTCGCACAGCGATTTTGCCGGCGTTCTCGTGGCCTGGTCGATGATGAGTTCCATGCCGATCATCAGACCCTTGCCGCGCACCTCGCCGATCACCGGATGTCGGGCCGCCAATGCGCGTAGCTTGCGCATGAAGTATGCGCCCACCGTCCCGGCGTTGGCCTGATACTCGTGTTCCACGAGGTCGAGAGTGGCCAGCGCCGCCGCACAGCACAGCGGGTTGCCGCCGTAGGTGTTGCCATGCGCACCGCGTGACCATTGCTGCATGATGCTGCGCTTGGCAACCACCATGCCGATGGGCATGCCCGACCCCAAGCCCTTCGCGAGAGTCATGATGTCCGGCGCCACATTCCAATGCTCGCAGGCAAACATCTTGCCGGTGCGGCCGACGCCGGATTGGACCTCATCGAAGATCAGCAAAATGCCATGGCGGTCGCAGAGCTCGCGCAGACCCGGAAGAAATCCATCCGGCGGCACGAGGTAACCACCCTCTCCTTGAATGGGCTCGACCAGGATGGCCGCCACCTCGGCCGCCGGCACGTTGTGAACGAACAGCACCTCCTCGATGTAGCGCAGTACGGCGCGCCCCTGATCGGCACCGCTGAACAGCGGCCGATAGTTGTTGGGGTACGGCACGTGAGTGACGCCCGGCATCGTCGGGAAAAAGCCCTTTTGCTGCGTGTACTTGCTCGACGTGAACGCCAGCGATCCCATGGTGCGCCCATGAAATCCGCCGAGAAACCCGATGAAACGGCCGCGGCCGGTGACGTAGCGCGCGAGTTTCAGGGCCGCCTCGACGCTCTCCGTGCCGGATTGCGCGAAGAAGCTCATCACCGGTTCGCGCATTGGCGCCAATGCGTTGAGCCGTTCGGCAAGCCGTATCTGACCCTCATGCCAGTAATCCGACGAAATGTGCAGGAAGCGGTCCGCCGCGTCCTTGATGGCCTGAACCACCGCCGGATGGGCGTGCCCGGTGCTGCACACCGCGATGCCGGCCGCGAAATCCAGGAATCGATTCCCGTCCACGTCCCACACTTCGGCGCCCTTGCCGTGAGACATCACGAAAGGATAGTCGCGGGGGTACGAGGGCGAGACCACTTGCGCGTCGCGGGCCAGCAGCGCTCGCGCCTTCGGTCCGGGCAACTCGGTTTTGATGTGCGGTGTCGTCAAAGCCAGTCCAGTTCGTCCAACAGGCAATCCATGATGTCGAGCGCGTGGTCGAGGTCCTCCTCGCGGATGACCAGCGGCGGCGCAAGGATGATGAGATTACCGCGAATCGCAAAGGAAACGCCGCGTTCGCGGCCACGGGCAACGAATAATTTCAAGGCCGGGTGAACCTCCGGCCACGGCCGCAGCGGCTCCCGGGTATGACGATCCCGGACCAGTTCGACGATCGCGAACAGACCGCCGCTCCAGCGCACATCGCCGATCACCGCATGCCGGGCGGCAAGCGCCTCGAGCGCCTGAAACAGCTCACGTCCCAGATGTCGCGACCGCTCGATCAGGAGCTCGTCGCCATAGGCCTTGACCGCAGCGACGCCCGCGGCGCACGCCAGCGGATGACCACAGTAAGTAAGACCGGTCGACAGCATCTGATGTTCCAGGCGCGCAGCGATGGGCGCGGCGACGACCACCGCCCCCAGCGGCACGTGCGCGCCGGTCAGTCCCTTCGCGAGAGTCATGAGATCCGGCCTGCCCGCTTCGCCATGTGCCGCCCAGGCAAACCATTCACCGCAGCGGCCGAAGCCGCTCATCACCTCATCGGCAATCAGATACACGCCCCGCCGGCGGGTCGCCTCGCGCAGCAGCGGCCAATGGTTGCGCGGCGCGATGATACCGTTGGTGCCGGCGTTCGGCTCCATCAGCACGGCGGCCACGCCGAGAGGCCCCGCTGCATCGATGACGGCGCCGATGTCCTCGACATTGCGCCGGGCACAGTCCATCGGTTCGCGGGTGCCGTAGGGACAGCGATACGCATACGGCGGCGGCACGCGCAGCACGCCCACCGGGTCTGCGTCCTCGCGCCCGCCGGTGCGGCTGTCACCGGACAACGCCATGGTGGCGTAGCTCGCGCCGTGATAGGAGCGATCCCGGGTCACGATCTTGCCACGCGGCAGACCGCTCGCCTGCCGCGCGAACTTCACCGCGTGCTCATTGGCGTCGGCGCCGCCCAGCGTGAAGAAGACCCGTCCGCCGTCGAATCCGCCGCGTTCCAGCAAGAGTTCGGCGAGTGTGGCGCGCGGTACCGCGCCCCAGGCGGCGCTCACGAAGCACAGCGACTCGGCCTGGGCGATGATGGCGCGGATCACGGCCGGATGCTGGTGGCCCAGGTTCATGCATTCGGCCAGACTGCTCATGTCCAGATATTCGTGACCGGTATCGTCCCAGAAGCGCGCACCCGCGCCGCCGACGATGGTGGGTGCGTCCCATTCGGCCTGGACGCACCAACTGTGCATGACACTCGAGCTCTCCAATGTCGGCACTCCTCTATTTTTCATGGCCAGATGAATTTACAGTGGAGGGATGACCTTGTGGCGATCGTTGGTGGCAGTGGCGGTGGGCGGGATGCTGGGCTGTCTCATGCGCTGGTGTCTGGCTTTGTTCCTGAACCGCTTCTTTCCAACCATCCCGCCGGGCACGCTGGCCGCCAATCTCATCGGCTGTTACGTGATCGGCTTGGCGGTCGCGATCTTCACGGCGAATCCGTCGCTGCCGGTCGAATGGCGACTGTTCGTCACCACCGGGTTTTGCGGCGGTTTGACTACATTTTCGACCTTCTCGGCCGAGGTGGTGACGCTGCTGCAGGGCGGGCGCCTCGCCTGGGCCATGGGCGCCATCACCGTGCACCTCGTAGGCTCCCTGCTCATGACCTTTGCGGGAATTGGCACCGTCGTGATGCTCACCGACTAGCGGGCGGATATACTTAGGGCCCTAATCATTAGAGTCCGTGGTGATGCGCGATTTGGAAGAACGCTTCGCGAACGCCCTCTGCGGCACCGCGCGGACCTGGCGTCAGGCGCTGGATCGCCGCCTCAAACATCTCGGCGTCAGCCAGGCCAGCTGGGCCACCATGGAGGCCGCCGCGAATGCCGTCGCACCGCTATCCCAGTCCGAACTCGCCGAGCGGCTGGCCGTGGAAGGCGCGACGATGGTCGCGATGATCGATCGACTGGTCAGCGCGGGCTTGGTGGTGCGCGAGCCGTCGACCACCGACCGCCGTGTCAAACGGGTAGTGGTCACCGCCGCGGGCCAGCGGTTGTATGACACGGTGCAGGCTGCGGCCGCCCTGGCGCGCAAAGAACTGCTCGCCTCGTTCGACCGCCACCAACTCGAGGAGGTGATCCTGGTGCTCGACGCGCTGCACGAGAAACTCGGCGGGCTTTAAAGATTGGTGCCGCCGCCAACCCGGCGTTGCGGCGAATCGATGAGGCTCGCGAGCGCCTCGCAGACGCGGTCGAGTTCGGCACCGATGAGTACGAGCGACTGCTGCACGCTCGCCGCATTCGCGGCCTGTGCCTCCGCCTGCAGCGAGGCACAGAGCTTGTGCAACACGGTGGTATGAAGATTGCCGCTCGAGCCCTTCAGCTGGTGGGCGGCACCCGCCAACCGCTCGAACTCGCCGCGGGCCGCCGTCGCGTGCATCTGCGCCACCAGCTCCCGGCTGTTGCTCT
>Ga0116230_10000650_pt1 | contig 30806 bp, 28 predicted proteins | sample S1TSphfallax_3_FD_88678 | JGI IMG/M metagenome (GOLD analysis project Ga0116230, IMG submission 88678) | Host-associated microbial communities from peat moss isolated from Minnesota, USA - S1T2_Fd - Sphagnum fallax MG | ecosystem: Host-associated > Plants > Peat moss > Unclassified | place... | reverse complement strand
GTCACCCTCGACCAAAAACATTTCCGACAACGCCGGATCCTTCTCCTGGCAGTCGGCCAGCTTGCCCGGCAGTCCGGCGATATCGAGGGCACCCTTGCGGCGTGTCATTTCACGCGCCTTGCGTGCGGCCTCCCGCGCATACGCCGCTTCCAAAATCTTGTTGACGATCGCCCGGGCTTCCTGCGGATGCTCCATCAGGAATTCTTCCAGGCGCGCGGCCACCGCGGATTCGACCACGCCCTTCACTTCGGAGGACACCAGCTTGTCCTTGGTCTGCGAGGAAAATTTTGGATCGGGCAACTTGACCGACAAGATCGCAGTTAGGCCTTCGCGCGAATCATCGCCGGTGGTCGAAATCTTTTCTTTCTTTGCCGCGAGTTCCTTTTCGATGTAATTGTTGAGGGTGCGGGTGAGGGCGGCCCGGTAGCCCGCTAGGTGCGTGCCGCCGTCCTTCTGCGGAATATTGTTGGTGTAGCAGTACATGCTCTCGGTGTACGAATCATTCCACTGCATCGCGACTTCGACCTGGGTGTTGTTGTCGCGCGTCTGGAACCACAGCACTGAGGGATGCACCGCCGTCTTGCTGCGATTCAGATGGGTGACGAAGGCCTTCAAGCCGCCCTCGTGCTGGAAGATTTCGGATTTTTCGTCCCGTTCGTCGACGAGTTCGATGCGCACGCCGGAATTCAAGAAGGACAGCTCGCGGAGCCGCTTCGCCAGCGTCTCGTAGACGAAAGAGATATTCGTGAAGATCTGGGCGCTCGGCTTGAACCGGACCGTGGTACCGCGTTCGGTGGTGTCGCCCACGACCACCAGCGGCGCCTGAGGCTCACCCAGGCGATATTCCTGGCGGTGCAGCTTGCCGTCCCGTCGGATATGCAATTCGAGAAAGTCCGACAGGGCATTGACCACCGAAACGCCGACGCCATGCAGGCCGCCTGAGACCTTGTAGGAGGTGTCGTCGAACTTACCCCCGGCATGCAGCACCGTCATGATCACTTCGGCGGCTGACACGCCCTCTTCGCTGTGGATGTCGACTGGGATGCCGCGACCGTTATCGGACACCGTGACGGATTCGTCGGCGTGGATGATTACCCTGACGAGGTCGCAATAACCGGCCAACGCCTCATCGATGGCGTTGTCGACGACCTCAAACACCATATGGTGCAAGCCGCTGCCGTCGTCGGTGTCGCCGATGTACATTCCAGGCCGCTTACGGACCGCGTCGAGCCCACGTAACACTTTGATTTTGCTGGAATCGTATACATCGTTTTGAGCCATAGCGGATCCTACTTTGCGGCCTCGTATTCTAACAGTTTCCGAGGCGGAAAACGAATTGCGGCGGGTAATAAATATGATTCAAATCATGTGGTTATAGGGATTCGACTGCCACCTTATCGGGATACATGTGAATTTGAGCGGTTCGCATGGCCCGTGGCGAAGGCGAGATGCAATCGCTTTACCAACGGATCGATCATTCGATGTTCCACGTGGAACATTAAGGCCGGTCTCCACGGTTTTATGGTCAAGGTGATTAGATTTCCCGCACCACCCCACCATCGATCGCATAACGCCGTCCCGGTGATCCAAAGGCGCGGAAATCCGCGCTGAGCGAAGTAACGATGAGTTGCACGGACGAGTGGGCAACCTGCCCAATCAATCCCAACAGCCGTTCGGCGTCCAATTCGGCGGCCGGGTCGTCCAGCAAGAGCGTCGGACGAACGCTTGCCTCGGCCGGAAATAGATCGACTTGAGCCATGAGCAGCGCGGCAGCCAGCAGTTTCTGCTGCCCTCGAGAAATACGATCCTTCACCGCGCTGCCCGCCAGTCGAATGGCGAGTTCGCCCCGTTGGGGTCCCACCGAGGTAGCGCCCAATTCGACGTCGCGTGACCAACTTTGCCCCAACGCCTCCGCGAACGACATCTCTCGCGGCCAACCCGAGCGGTAGCTTAATGTCAGCTCCAAACCGAGCAACGCCTCAGCAATAATGCCTGCCGCCTCCCGCAGCCGATCCACGTAGCGCTTGCGTGCCAGATCGATTAACTCGCCGAGCCGCAACAATTCCCCATCCCAGGCAACCACCACCGCGCGGGGTTGTCGGCCCTTTAGCGCGGCATTTCGCTGGCGCAGTGCGACCTGGTATTGCTGCCAGTGGCCGACGAAACTATGTTCCACGTGGAACACACCCCAATCCAGGAATCGGCGCCGCCGGCTGGGACCTTCCTCAATGAGCCGGTGAACCTCAGGATCGATGATCTGAACCGGCAATACCGCGGCCAGTTCTGCCAGCGATCCCACCCGCTGTCCCCCGAGCTTCGCTCGCATTCCCTCCGCGGAGCCCTCGATTCCAAGCGCCACTCGCCGATCCTGCAGATCCGCCTCTCCAAACACTACAAACTGGCTTCGGCTGCTGCGAATCAGCGTATCTAAACTACGGGTTCGAAAGGACCGGCCACGCGCGAGGACATAAGCAGCCTCGAGCAAACTCGTCTTGCCCGAGGCATTAGGGCCGGTGATCAGAGTAAATCGAGAATCCAAATGCAACTCGGCGGACTGCACGCATCGGAAATCCGATACCTGCAGGCGCCGCAACGCCATGGGGCTACAGCCTCATCGGCATGACGACATACCGAGCGCTCGAATTTCCAGGCGAGCGGATCAAGCAACTGCTGTTACTGTCCGTCAGGCCCAATTCGACCTCCTGACCATCGATGGCGGCCAGTGCATCGAGGAGATAATTCACATTGAAGCCGACCTCGAGATCGTTCCCCGCGTAGGAAACTTCAATCTCCTCCTCGGCTTCTTCCTGCTCCGGATTATGCGCTTGCACGGTCAGCGCATTCGCCTTCACCGTAATGCGAATACCACGATACTTTTCATTCGAGAGGATCGCGGTGCGCTGTAATGCCTGCCGCAGCGTGTCCCGGTCCGCCCGGATCGCGTGCGCGGCGGCAGCCGGAATCACCCTTGAATATTCGGGAAATCGGCCATCAATCAACTTAGAAGTGAAGCGAATATCGCCGATTTGTGCACGAACGTGGTTAGTCCCAATTGCCACATCCGCAACGCCATCCTCCGTCAGCACCCGCTGAAGCTCCAGAACACCCTTACGTGGCACGATTACCTGCTGCGAGGCCTCGGCCTTGGCGGACAACGCCGCCTCGCATAACGCCAGTCGATGCCCGTCGGTGGCCACGGCGCGTAACGACAATCCGTCGATCTCCAGCAACATGCCGTTGAGATAATATCTCACGTCTTGCTGAGCCATCGAAAAATGCGTCTTTTCCAGCAGCCGCAGCAATTCTTTACGCGGCAGTTGCACCGTTTGCTGTGCATTGATGTCATCGATCACGGGAAATTCCACGGCCGGTAGCGTGGCTAAACTAAAGCGGCTGCGTCCCGCCCTGAGCACCACCTTTTCCCCCTCCAGCGTCAGCGCCACCACCACCTTCTCAGGCAAGGCGCGCAGGATATCCAAGAACTTTCTGCCCGGAACCGTGATATCGCCCGCTACCGCCACCGAGACATCAGTGGACGCCAGCAATTCCACCTCCAGATCGGTGGCAGTGATCGACAAATGCCCATCGCGCACGCTGAGCAACACGTTTGCGAGCACCGGCATGGTTTGACGTCGTTCGACCACGCCGATTACCGCCTGCAAGGGAGTTAACAATTTCTCACGTTCCGCCGTCAGCTTCATGGACTCACCCGTGTGCCCTTCTTAAATCTTAAATTCTTAGATAAAGACTATTACTATGATTATGAAGCCGTGCTCTTTTCTGTATAAGCCCATAATCTTCCACATATTCAAATATTTACAATCATCAAAAGCAGACCGGACTCCTGTCGGCCAACGGCTCGCAACCTGTCTTGAACCTGTGCATAAGCTTATCCACAGTTTCCTGCACAGCTTTTACCCCCCTATCCCGCCAAGGTTCTCAACAGGTTCATATAATCCTCGCCAATCCGGCGCTCGGACTCACGTAATTCCTTGACCCGCTTGCAAGCATGCAGCACGGTCGTGTGATCTCTACCGCCAAACGCATCGCCGATCTCGGGCAGGCTGTGGTTGGTCAATTCCTTCGCCAAAGCCATGGCCACTTGTCGTGGCCGGGCAATCGAGCGGCTGCGTCGCTTTGACAACAAATCCGCGATCCGGATTTTGTAGTATTCCGCCACCGTCTTTTGAATATTTTCGACGGTCACCAATCTTTCCTGGAGCGCCAAGAGGTCGCGCAGCGCCTCTTTCGCAAAATCCAAGGTGATCGGCCGGCCGGTGAAATGCGACGTCGCAACCACGCGCCGCAATGCGCCCTCCAACTCACGAACGTTCGAACGGATGCGTTTCGCCACGAAGAATGCAACTTCTTCCGGGAGATTCACGTTTGCCATCGCCGCCTTGCTCATCAAAATCGCGACGCAGGTTTCGAGTTCCGGCGGTTCTATGGCCACCGTCAAGCCCCAGCCAAACCGTGATTTCAACCGCTCCTCGAGACCGTCGACCTCCTTCGGATAGCGATCACAGGTGAGAATGACCTGTTGCTGGCTTTCGAGCAGCGCGTTGAAGGTGTGGAAAAACTCTTCCTGAGAGCGTTCTTTTCCCGCGAAAAACTGAATGTCGTCGATCATCAGCGCGTCGAGCGACCGATAGGCGGATTTAAAATCATTTATGGTGTTGTGCTGCAACGCCTTGACCATGTCGCCCACGAATCGCTCGCTGTGTACGTACGCCAGCCGAGCATCGGCGTTGTGTTCCTTGATTCTGTTGGCGACGGCGTGCATCAGGTGCGTTTTGCCCAAGCCGACGCCGCCGTAGATGAACAGCGGGTTGTATGCCTTGCCCGGGTTGCCGGCAACTTGAATGGCTGCAGCCTTGGCGAGCTGATTGCTTTTTCCTTCCACGAAGCTGGCGAACGTAAAATCCGAATTCAGACGGCCCCCGAGCACGATGGGTGCCATGCGCCGGGATCTCGCCGCCGCCTGCGCTAGTGCATCGCCACTGGCTTGAGCCGCGTTAGCCCCAACCGGGGCGCCGCTGCGCGTACCCACATCCAGCACCAGATCCGGCGCGGTGCCGTCGGCAAACGCAAGCACCAGCTCGCGGATCCGCGGCAGCGAATTCTCACCCAGCCATTCGATCACGTAGCGATTCGGCGCCAACAAGCGCAATTCACCGTCCCGCTCTATTGCCTGCAGCGGCCGCACCCAGGTGTTGAATTGCTGCATCGGAAGCTCGCTCTCGAGCACACGCAGACAGCGACTCCATAGCGACTCCGACAAGAGCGCTCTCCTATGATTGGGCAGTGGGGCAGAAAGAACGGAAGGGCAGGGAGTCTAGCTCCTCATTGCGGGTGCGTCTATTGACACATCCGCGCTTGCTAAGTACCCTTCCCGCCTTTCGCAAATCCTTCATTTCGTTTGATTTGCCCCCTTAAAGCTTCCCTGAAGTTGCGCTATGAAACGTACTTTTAATCCCAGTAATCTACATCGGGCCAGAACTCACGGCTTTCGCGCCCGCATGGCCACCAAGAGTGGCCGTAATCTGCTGGCGCGCCGTCGCGCGAAGGGCCGCAAGCGACTTTGCCCGTAACGGCATACCCGGGACTTTCTAGCGATCCCCAACTCAAGCAAGAGGCTGATGTTCGAGCCGCGCAAGCGATTGCACCAGCCGGCCGAATTTCGAACCGTCCGGCAGCGCGGCAAGAAGCTCTCCGACGCCTATTTTAGTTTGTCGGTGCTGCCCAATGATGCGCAGTGTCCGCGGTTGGGACTGGCCATTGCGACACGCACTTTCGGCTCTGCCGTGGCACGAAACCGCATCAAACGGCTGACCCGCGAGTCCTTTCGAATGAATCAACACGATCTGCCGCCGGTGGATGTCATGGTCTCGGCGCGGGATGCGGCGCGCCTCGCGCGACCTATGGATTTGCGCTTAAGTCTCGCCAAACATTGGAAACACATCGCGCAGCGATGGTAGAGCTATGCGTCAACTATTGATGTGGACCATCCGCGCGTACCAACTGGTCGTGAGCCCCTTGCTGGGCCCTCGCTGCCGGTTTTATCCCAGCTGTTCCTGCTACACACATACAGCCATTGAGCGTCACGGGGCATTGCGCGGAACCTGGCTTGGGATTCGCCGTATCCTGCGCTGTCACCCATTCGCAGAGGGTGGCTATGACCCTGTGCCGGACAAGAGATTCTTCAATGCCTAATACCCGCGTCATGCTCTGGGTCGCGCTTGCCGCCATCCTGTTCCTCAACTACGAAGCGTGGATGCGTGATTATCCCGCGCCAAACATCGCGACAACCGGCGTGGGGGCGGCGGATGGGTCCCTTGCTGGCAACACATTGGGCAACAGCGTGCCGGGCGCCGTGCCTGATGTGTCTGGCGCCGCGGCGCCGGACACGACCCACGCGAATGCGGGATCGGCCGGCGCCCCGCCCGCGGGAGCTCCAGCGGCCAGCGACATCGCCACGGCCGACGCCGCGGCCGGCCGCGACACCGGTCCGCCATTGCACGTCGTGACCGACGTTCTCGACGTGGGCATCAACTTGAAAGGCGGCGAACTCGACCGCGCCGACATCATTAAATATCCGCTGCACAAGGATGCGCCCAACGTTCCGGTGCGACTGCTTAACGATGATCCGGCAGACCTGTATTTGTTGCAGACGGGCTTGACCGGCGGTCCCGGCGAGGCGGCGCCGACGCATCTGGCGATATGGAAGTCGGCTGAAACGTCCTATGTAATGCCCGCTGGTGCCGACGAATTGCGAGTGCCGCTGACGTGGACCGATGGACACGGCTTGACCGTAACCAAGACCTTCACGTTCAAGCGCGGCCAGTATGCGATCGGTCTCACCTATGACGTGGAAAACGACAGCCCCACACCGCGCAGCCTCGCTTACTACTCGCAGTTTCTCCGCCACTGGGTGCACGCGTCGCGTTCCTATTTCGACGTTGAGACTTATTCATTCAAAGGGCCGGCAGTATACGACGGCACCAAGACCGAGGATCTGAAGGTAGAGAATGAAGCGGACAGCAAATACTCAGAGACCGTGACCAACGGCTGGATCGCTTCTCTGCAACACCACTTCGTGGCAGCGATCGTGCCGGCGCCGGGCCAGCCCGACAAGATTCAACTGCAGGTGCAGGGACAGCGATACCTCCTGAGCACCACCGGTCCGATGGTGACGATACCCGCTGGCGGCAAGGTGGAATTCTCCGAAAAGCTCTTCATTGGTCCCAAGTTGCAGTCGCAGTTGGCCGCGACTGCGCCGAACCTGGAACGCACGGTGGACTACGGCAAGCTCACCGTGCTGGCGCATCCGGTCTTCAAGGTGCTCGTCTGGGTGCACGGGCTGGTTGGCAACTGGGGATGGTCCATCATCATCGTCACCGCCCTCATCAAATTGCTGTTCTATCCGTTGAGCCAGGCCAGCGGTCGTTCGATGGCGAAAATGCGCGCCGTCGCGCCGCGCATGAAGCAGATCCAAGAGTCGTACAAGGACGATCGCGAGAAGCTCGGCCGGGCGATGATGGAGTTGTACAAGAAGGAGAAAATCAATCCGCTGGCCGGTTGCCTGCCGATGGTGGTCCAGATTCCCTTTTTCATCTCGTTTTACTGGGTGCTGCTGGAGAGCGTGGAAATGCGCCAGGCACCTTTCATGTTGTGGATCAACGACCTGTCGTCTCGAGATCCGTATTTCGTGCTGCCGTTGCTGATGGGCGGCGCCATGTTCGCGCAGTTCAAGCTGAACCCGGCACCGCCGGATCCCATGCAGGCCAAGATCATGCAATTCATGCCATTGGTCATGACCGGCATGATGGCGTGGTTTCCGTCCGGTCTGGTGCTCTATTGGCTGACCAACACGGTGCTCTCGATCGTGCAGCAATGGCGGGTGAACAAGGTCGTCGGTGCCGAGGCCGGCAAGCAGCGATCGTAAGGTGGCCTCCGCGGCCGACACCATCGCCGCCGTCTCGACCCCGGCCGGGCGCGGTGGGGTTGGCGTGATCCGGGTGTCCGGCCCACTCGCGCCGCAGGTCGGCCTCACTCTGCTGGGCTCGCTGCCGGCGCCGCGCGTCGCGCAGCTCATGCGTTTTCGGGATGCCGACGGCGCCACGCTGGATCAGGGTCTGGTGCTTTATTTTCCTGCGCCCGCCTCGTTTACCGGCGAGCACGTGCTGGAGCTGCAAGGTCACGGTGGCGTATTGGTGCTGGACTTGTTGCTCAAGCGTCTGTTCTCGCTCGGCTGCCGACCGGCCCGCGCCGGAGAATTCAGCGAGCGGGCGTTTCTCAACGGCAAGATCGATGTGACGCAGGCAGAGGCCGTTGCCGATCTCATCGATGCCGGAAGCGCGGCGGCTGCCCGCGCCGCCGTGCGTTCGATGCAGGGTGACTTCTCCGCCCGGATTCATGCGCTGCAATTGCAGCTCACCGAGTTGCGCACCCGGGTCGAGGCGACCATCGACTTCCCGGACGAGGAGGTTGAGTCGTTGCCGGCGGAGGTGTTCCGCGCCAGATTGTCGCAAGTCTTCGCGGCCTTCGACGCGATCGAGGCGGCGGCTCGCCAGGGCGCGCTGTTGCGCGAGGGTCTGAATGTGGTGATCGCCGGTCGGCCGAATGCGGGCAAATCTAGCCTTCTTAATCGGCTGGTCGGAGATGACGTGGCCATCGTCACGGCATTGCCGGGTACCACCCGCGATCTCCTCCGCCAGCAGGTGCACTTGGACGGGATGCCGCTCAACCTGGTCGACACCGCCGGACTGCGGACCGCGGCCGATGTGGTGGAGGAAGAGGGCATACGGCGCGCCCGCGCGGAGATGCAACGCGCCGACCGGATCCTCTTCGTCGTCGACGCTAGCCTGCCCCCTGCCCCGGAGAGGGTGCCGCTCCCGGCCGACCTGGCCGGTCTGCCACGGGACATCCCGGTCACCCTGCTGTTCAACAAGATCGATGTGTGCGGAGAGGTCCCGCGGCTCGAGGAGAGCGCAGGGATGACCGTAGTTTACGTGAGCGCAGCAACGGGTGCGGGCGTCGATCTGCTGCGCCAGCACTTGAAGCACAGCGCCGGATTTGGCGAGTCCGACAGCGGGGCGCTGTCGGCGCGGCGGCGGCATCTACTCGCCCTCGAGCGGGCGCATCGGCTGGTACGCGGTGCTGCAGAAGCGCTTGAGCAGTTACGCGCCGCGGAACTGGTGGCGGAGGATTTGAGACTGGCCCAACAGGCGCTCGGTGAAATCACTGGCGAATTTTCCAGCGACGATCTCTTGGGAGAGATCTTCAGCAGCTTCTGTATCGGCAAATGAAGGCGCCAAGACGACGCCAAAATCCCCGGGACTTAGTGGAATCCGGCCCCGTTGCGCTGTTTCAGGTCTGTCATGTCGGTGTCGACCAGACGGGCGAGGCGCGCGGACAGTCCAAAGGCGGCAAGTACCAACAGAGTCACGATGGCGGTTTTGACCGGGTGATGCCAAAACAACCATAGCATGGAGCCGGCGGACAGCCCGATGACAACCAAAAATCCGACGACGTTAGTCGTGCGCGTTTGCGCCGAATGATTCATGCCAGCTCCCCGAATCCAGAATTCGCCCCGTCGCCATACTGTATACCTGGTTGGTGAAAAAACCGCCAGACGCCAACCCGACCTGTTCTTGTCAATTTGTGTCAGACATTGCCCAACTCAACCGAGCATCACTTCTCGGCGCCAATGTTTCGCCGTCATCACTAACAACACCATTGCGATGCACAACGACGATCCGGCAGACACCAGAACGTCCGCGGCCGCAATCGGTTCGTCCTTGAGCACGCTGGTCATCAACAGGTGCTGGCTCAGTGACGGGATGAACATCAACGAACTTCGAGTTTTCAGTGAATAGATGCTCGCAAAGGCGATCGGCAGCGTCGGCACCAGCAACACGCTGGTGAGATAGGTTTGGGCTTCCCGGTAGCTGCGGGTGAACGAGGCGACAAACGCCATCAAGGCGGCGCCCAACGGGACGAACGGTACGCAGATTGCAAAGAACTCGAGCGCCGTGCCAACACCCAAGTTGGCGCTCATCCCCAAGCGCTCGAGGGGCACGAAGCGGAACACGCACACGAATGCCGTCAGGCTAATCGCCAACGATGCACACATATAGGCGCAGGTCGCCAGGATCTTGCCGCCGACCAAACTGCCGCGGGCCACGGGCAGGCTGAGCAGCGCCTCGAGCGAACCGCGTTCCCGCTCGCCCGCCGTCGAGTCGATAGCGAGATACAGTCCGCCCATGAGCATGGCAAACAGCACGAAGTAGGTCATGAACCCGAGTACCACCACGGCCCGTCCGGTGGGCGTCGCGACATCGATGTCGTTGACGGCCACCGGCACCGCGAGCAACGGGCTGACGCCGCGAACCTGCAGCCTAAGTTGCGCGATGCCGCTGCCGTAGGCCGTCAGCAGCTGCCGGGCGCGGTCTGCCACCTTGCGGGTCTGCGAGTCTGCACTGTCGGCGACCAACAACAGCGGCGCCGGCAACGCCGCTGTGAAGCGCGCCGCATAGTCGACGGGCACGATCAAGATCACTTGTTCACGGCCGCTCTGCACGGCGGTCCGCGCATCGCCTTCGGACAGCGCCGCAAACACCAGTTTGACGTCCTGGGATTCGAGGTAGCGAATCAGGCCCGGCGCATGATCGGCGCCGGCCACGGTCAGGTGCAGCGGCTCGTCAGATTCGACCATGCTTTGGTTGAGCATCCTCGACACCATGGCACCGAACAACAGGGGACCAAATAGCGGCCCGAACAGCAGCGCGGAAACCAACGTGCGGCGATCGCGTAGATTTTCCAGGAATTCCTTGACGAACACGATCAACAACGCGCGCATCAGCCGACGCCCTCGGTGTCGCCCAGTACCCGCAGAAATGCTTCCTCCAGGGTCGCCGCGCTGCTCCCCTCGCGAATGGACTGCGGCGTGTCGTCGGCCAACACGCGGCCGCGTCCGATGATGACGACGCGGTCGCAGAGCGCGGCGACTTCCTGCATGACGTGGGACGAGAACAGGATGCAGCGACCCTGGTCGCGCAGCGCCAGCAGGATTTCGCGCAGATTGCGGATCGCCATCACGTCGAGACCATTGGTGGGTTCATCGAGAATCAGATTCTTGGGGTCGTGCACCAACGCCCGTGCCAGCGCCACCTTGATGCGCTGACCCTGCGAGAATCCCTTAACGCGCCGTTCGAGGAAGCTCTCCATCCCCAGCGAACGCGCCAGCCCGGCGGTTCGCTCGCGTAGTCGTTCCGGGTGCATCCCGTGCAGCGAACCGAAATAGGTGATGTTCTCGCGCGCGGTGAGATTGTTGTACAGCCCGGCCGCATGCGGCAGCACGCCCAGGTGCGCCCGCGCCGCGGAGGTCTCCCCGCGGATATCGATGCCGTCGATGCAAGCGCTACCGCTGTCGGGCGCCAATACGCCGTAGAGCATTCGCAGGCAGGTTGACTTGCCGGCGCCATTGGGCCCCAAGAGGCCCGTGATCTGCCCGTCTCTCGCGGTGAACGTGGCCTGCGTGACCGCATCGAGTGCGCCGAAGCGTTTGCTCAAGGCCCGCGCTTCGATCATGGTGCGGGTCCGGTTAAGCCGACGAAGAACGGTTGCGGGCGGTGGCGCTCGAGGCAACCGGTCTGGAGGGCTTCCGGGGAAGTCCCATCTAGAAATTCGGCCATCAGCTTCGGCATGCACCCGGTTGCCAGCTGACCGTGTCCCTCGCCGCGTAACACGACGTGCCGATGATGAGTCAACCCGGCCGCCGCGCGTTCGGCATCGGCCGGTGGCGTCACCGGATCGGCCTCGCCGGACAGCAGCAGCGTGGGGATGTCGCTGTGCAGAGCAGCGTTGAAGTCGGGGTCCACCGGACCTCGCGGCCAGACCTTGCAGATCACGGCGAGGGCGTCGAGTTGCTCCGCACCCTGGTAGGTCTGTGCGATGCGCTGCCGGGCTTCGTTGGACAAGTCGAAACGCGGCTCATCCTCGCTGCAAATCACGCTGTTTTGCATGCCGCTCGCGAGCTCGGCGCCGATCTGCCGCGCCATCATGATGGTCTGTCCGGCCAGCGGGGCCAGATTGCCGATCGCGCCCTGGTGCAGCAAGGTCGGCAGCAGCGACGCTTCGACGGCGTTGTACGACAGGAAACGCAGCGCCGCGTTCAACAGGCCACGATTGAAATCGAGGTGCAGTGGCAGACCGCTGCTGGGATCCATCAGGTCGATGGGTTGCCGCTCTGGACCGAAGCGCCGCCGCAGCAGGGCGAGTTCGCCACGCAGATCTGGATAGGCCGCTGCGCAATCTTGCGAGAGTTGGCAGCGCTCGATGATGAGATTCAAGGCACGCTCGCCGTCCGCAGGAGTGTCCAGACCGATGGCCTGTTCCGGGTAGGTCACGCCGTCGAGAATCACCGCGTGCACCGCGGCCGGAAACCGCCGCATGTACAGTTCGGCGACCCGGGTTCCGTAGGAGGACCCGTACAGATCGATGGTCGCATAGCCCAAGGCGGAGCGAACCCGTTCGAGGTCGCGCACCGCGATGCTGGTGGTGTAGTAGCGCACCCGCTCGCCAAACCTGGCGAGGCACGACTCGGTCGCCTCACGCAGCTGCGGCACAGGATCCGTGATGAGATTCCAGTCATCCGGATACGTGCACGTCAAGGCGGCGGAGCGCCCCGTGCCGCGCTGATCCACCAGGACGATGTCGTGGTTGCGATTGACGCGTGCGAACGCTCCGGCAGCGCTGGCGTACAAATCCGTGGCCGCCTGACCCGGACCGCCGGCGAGCAGGAACAGCGGCGCCGCCGTGGCGCGGCGATTCAGCGCCGGCACCACCGCGATGTGCAAATCGATGCTGGGGCCGCGGGGGGCCGCCGGGTTTTCCGCGACCGCGAGCACGCCGCAACGAGCCGCAACCGAACTCATCCGCAGCGGATGTTCGAGACGGCATTCGTGCAGCGGCAGCGTGGCTGCGGCCGACGCGCGGCCGCACCAGATCAAGGCGCCGCAAACAAGGGTCGTCCACACAAGCCGCATTCGATTCTCCGCTTCGCGATAGTGTAGCGATTCGCTACCCAGGGGAGCCCGCGACTTGGTAGATTTGCGGCCCAAGTCGCCTTTAGCCGCAGTGGTGAGAAAACATGACCGTAATCCGCGAAGCTGATGTCATCGCGAGCGTGGCCGACGCTCTGCAATACATTTCCTACTACCACACGCCCGATTTCATCCAGGCCATGGGCCGCGCCTATGCGATCGAACAGAGTCCCGCGGCGCGCGACGCCATTGCGCAGATTCTCACCAACTCGCGCATGTGCGCCGAAGGCCACCGGCCCATCTGCCAGGACACGGGTATCGTAGTGGTATTCGTCAAGGTCGGGATGGGCGTGACCTGGGAAGCGAGTATCGATCTTCCGGCCATGATCAACGAGGGTGTGCGCCGCGCGTACCTGAATCCCGACAACAAGCTGCGCGCCTCGATCGTCGCGGATCCGGCATTCAAACGCGCCAACACGCGCGACAACACGCCCGCCGTCATCCATTATGAATTCGGGCCCGGCAATACCGTGGAGATCACCGTGGCCGCGAAAGGTGGCGGCTCCGAAAACAAGTCTATGTTCGCCATGCTGAACCCTTCCGACTCGGTCGCCGACTGGGTGCTGGAAATGGTGCCGGAGATGGGCGCCGGCTGGTGTCCGCCCGGGATGCTGGGCGTGGGCATCGGCGGTAGCGCGGAGAAGGCCATGTTGCTTGCCAAGCAATCGTTGATGGAGCCCATCGACATCGGCGACCTCATCAAGCGCGGACCTCAATCTAAGCTCGAAGAGTTGCGGCTCGAGATCTACCGACGGGTGAACTCGCTGGGCATTGGCGCCCAAGGTCTCGGTGGGTTGACCACGGTATTGGACGTCAAGGTGCTAGATTATCCCACCCATGCGGCATCACTGCCGGTGGCCGTCATTCCCAATTGCGCGGCGACGCGCCACGTCCATTTCACCTTGGATGGCACGGGCCCCGCCGTGCTCGAACCACCCGATCTCGACCTGTGGCCGAAGGTCCAATGGGTCGCCGATGCCGGCGCGCGGCGGGTCACGCTGGAAGGATTGACCCGCGCGGACATCGAAAGCTGGCAGCCCGGCGAACGGCTGCTGCTCTCCGGAAAGCTGCTGACGGGTCGTGATGCCGCCCACAAACGCATCTGCGCCTTGCTCGACGCCGGTGAACCTCTCCCGGCGGGCCTCGATTTTACCGGCAGATTGATCTACTACGTTGGACCCGTCGATCCGGTCGGCACCGAGGTGGTGGGGCCTGCCGGTCCGACCACCGCCAACCGGATGGACCGGTTTACCGACACTATGCTCGGCAAGTCGGGCCTGCTCGCGATGGTCGGCAAGGCGGAGCGTGGCTCCGCAACCGTCGAGTCCATCGCGAAACATCGGTCGGCCTACTTGATCGCGGTGGGCGGAGCCGCGTTTTTGGTGTCGAATGCCATTCGCAGCAGCCGGGTGGTGGCGTTCCCCGAGCTTGGCATGGAAGCGGTGTATGAGTTCGAGGTGCGCGACATGCCGGTGACCGTTGCCGTGACTGCCCGGGGTGAGTCCGTCCATGAAACGGGACCCTCAGCCTGGGCGGGTAAATTCGCCGGCATTCCGCTGACCGTGGAGTAGGCGTTCCACCACCCATCCTGGTGCTTTGTCCGAGACCGGTCTAGAGTACCGGCCGTCATGTGTTGCAGCGACTCCTTCGACGTCATCGTAATCGGTGGTGGCCATGCCGGTACCGAGGCGGCCCTGGCGGCGGCGCGCATGGGTCGCAGCACGCTTTTGCTCACGCACAACATCGAGACGCTCGGGCAGATGAGCTGCAATCCGGCGATCGGCGGCATCGGCAAAGGTCATCTCGTCAAGGAGATCGACGCCCTGGGTGGGGCGATGGCGCTTGCCGCCGACATGGCCGGTATTCAGTTCCGCACCTTGAATGCCAGCAAGGGACCCGCGGTGCGCGCAACCCGCGTCCAGGCCGACCGCCAGCTCTACAAGCGTGCCATTCGCGGGCTGCTCGAAGGTCAGCCCAACCTCAAGATCTTTCAAGCCGAAGCCGCCGACCTCATCCTCGAGGGTGAGCGCATTGCCGGTGTCGTGACGCTGGGCGGCGTGGAATTTCGCGCGCTTGCCGTGGTGCTCACCGTCGGCACCTTTCTCGGCGGTAAAATCCACGTCGGATTGGCCAGCCACGCTGCAGGTCGTGCGGGCGATCCGCCGTCGAACCGCCTGGCGGCGCGCTTGCGCGAACTCAAGCTTCGGGTCGGGCGCCTGAAGACCGGCACGCCGCCGCGCATCGACGGCCGCAGCATCGATTTTTCCGGGCTCAAGGAACAGCACAGCGACCTGCCGCTGCCGGTGTTCTCGTATCTCGGAGTGCGTGCGGCGCATCCGCGCCAGCTGCCCTGTCACATCACCGCGACCAACGAGCGCACGCACGAACTCATTCGCGCCGCGAGCGCACGCTCGCCAATGTTCACCGGGTTGATCGAAGGCGTCGGTCCGCGCTATTGCCCGTCGGTCGAGGACAAAGTGGTGCGATTTTCCGAGCGCAGCTCGCATCAAATCTTCATCGAACCCGAGGGTCTCGATACTCATGAAATCTATCCGAACGGCATCTCCACCAGCCTGCCGTTCGACGTACAGCAGGCATTCGTGCGCACCATCAAGGGATTCGAGCGGGCGCACATCACCCGCCCGGGGTATGCCATCGAGTACGACTTCTTCGATCCGCGCGATCTGAAGTCGAGCCTCGAGACCAAGTCGATCGCCGGTCTGTTCTTCGCCGGACAGATCAACGGCACCACCGGCTATGAGGAAGCCGCGGCGCAAGGCCTGCTGGCCGGTGTCAATGCCGCGCTACTCGCCAAGGGCGAGGACGCGTGGTGTCCGAAACGGAGCGAGGCGTATGTCGGCGTGCTGGTGGACGACCTCATCACGCGTGGCGCCACCGAGCCCTATCGCATGTTCACGAGTCGGGCGGAATACCGGCTGTCGCTGCGCGAGGATAATGCCGATCTGCGTCTGACCGCGCAAGGCCGCAAGCTGGGGCTGGTCGACGATATTCGTTGGGCATTTTTCGAGCGCAAGCGCGCCGCCGTCGGCGCCGAAATCGAGCGGTTCACCGCCACCGTCGTGCATCCCATGGACGTCGACGCGACGCTGCTCGCCAAGCTTGGGCAGCCCCTGGCACGCGAGACGCGCGCAGTCGACTTGCTGTGTCGTCCGGAACTCTGTTACCACGACCTCGTCGGCGTCGTGCCGCGCGCTGCTGCCCTGGACGACTGGTCCGGCGATCCGCGTCTCGAGGAACAGATCGCGCTGCAGGTCGAGGTGCAGGCGAAATATTCGGGATACCTCAAGCGTCAAAACCAGGAGATCGATCGTCAGCTGCGACACGAGCAAATGCGGCTGCCGCCCGACATCGATTATGCGGCCGTCGGCGGTCTGTCGAACGAGGCGCGCCAGCGCCTCGGTGATGTCCGCCCCGAAACGTTGGGGCAGGCGGCCCGCATTCCGGGGCTGACTCCAGCCGCCGTGTCGCTGTTGTTGGTGCATCTCAAGAAACGCGAGCGCGCGGCCTGAACTTGGCGCACCTTGCTTGCCGTTCAAAGCGCGTCGGTGGCAATTTGCGCGCCCAATCTTTAACATCAGTGGCCTCGGTCGACCCCCGCAGCCCGGAGACGTAGATGCTTTCTCGATTGAATGGCCTGGCATGGTTCGCAGGCGCGGCGTTGAGTGCGATGTGTTCGCTGTCGGTTCACGCGGCGGACGCCGATCCTGCCACGCTCACGGGCGACCCGGTGCTTGGGCAGAAGAAATTTTACACTTGCGTCGGTTGCCATGGCATCGACGACTACAAGAATGCGTATCCCGATTACAGCGTGCCCCGGTTGCGGCATCAGCATGCGGCTTACATCGTCGCTGCCTTGCAGGAATACAAGTCCGGGCAGCGTCCCCACCCCACCATGCATGCACAGGCATCGTCGCTGTCCGATCAGGATATGCAGGACATCGCCGCCTATCTTCAAGGCGATGCGATTAAACCTACCGACAAGATCGTCGGCACGACTCCGGTTCAGGTTGCGGCATGCGGCGCATGTCACGGAGTGAACGGTCTTGGCGTGGACGCACCGATGACTCCCAAGCCGCCGATCCTGGCCGGGCAACACGTCGATTACCTCGAACAGGCGCTGACCACCTATCACAATGGTCGCCGCAAGAACGTGGTGATGGCCGGTATGGCGCAGCTCCTGACGACCGATGAGGACATCAAGATCGCCGCCGCCTATTTTGCCAGCCAACCGTCGGCACTCGCCACGGCCTCGACTTCCAGCAAGTAGCCTTTTCAGGCGCTTCGCGCCGTAACTACGGGGTGGAGGCGACCCCGTCCGATGGTTCGCTTCGCGAAATCCGGAATATCACTTACCGAACTTCGCCAGGAATTGCGCGAACGCCAGATAATATGCGTCGCGATTCGGCTGCTTGCGAAAGTCGTGGCCCTCATCCCTGGCTTGGAGAAACCACACGTCGTCGCCGCGACTACGCAGGCGATTGACGATCTGGTCCGCCTCGCTCCAGGGAACCACCGGATCGTTCTTGCCCTGCACCACGAGAACGGGACGCAGAATCCGGTCCGCATCGGTCAGCGGTGATATCCGGCGCAGGTAAGCGCGCATATCCGGATCTCGCTCGTCACCGTATTCGGCACGTTGCTGGTCTTGCCGGTAGGCTGCGGTGTTGGTGAGAAAGCTGATGAAGTCGCTGATGCCGGCCACGTCGACGCCACCAACCAGGCGGTCGCTGTAATTCACGAGTGCGGCCAGCGCTAGATAGCCGCCGTACCCGCCGCCGGCGACCACCAGATGCTTTGCATCGAACTTGCTCTGCATGCCGACCCAGACGATGAGCGCACCCAAGTCCTTGATGACATCGTCGCGCAGCGTCCCCTGGTCGAGCGAGCGGAAAGCCTTGCCGTAGCCAGACGAGCCGCGCAGATTAGGCGCGACCACCGCGAAGCCAAGTTCGCCCACGACATACTGGATGAACGGATCGAAGCTCGGGCGGAACTGTGAATCGGCGCCGTCATGCAGCACGATCAGCACGGGATGCGGACCTGGGCTGCGCGGTTCATACACATAGGCGGGCATTCGCCGCTCATGACCCTCCTGGCGATCGAAAGTCGGGAACTGCACCTGGCTCGGCACGACAAATTTGCCGAGGTCGACCGCGCCGGCCTCGCTGTGCGTCCACGCCTCCACGCGGTTGGTCGGCAGATCGAGTACGTACACATCGCCGGGTTGATTGGCCGCGGAATAATCGAAGGCGAGCCGCTTGCCATCGGCGTCGAAGCTCAAGTGTTCGATGACGCCGGCATACGGCAGCTTGGGTGGCGTCAGATCCTGGCGCGACCGCAAATCCTGCACATTGAGTTTGCTCACTCCGCCTTCATTGCTGACGAACGCAAGGTAACGGCCATCGCGCGACAGGGCGAGTGCCTCGATGTCCCATGGATCGGTTCCGGAGATCGTCGACTTCTCGCCGGTGAACAGATTCACGTAGCGCACCCTCGCGAATTCGGCATCGCGATCCGACACGACATAAACGCCTTGTCCATCCCTCGAGAATTTCGCGGCCGTGATGCCGACCTTGTTCGGCGACGGATCGATCTCGCGCTTCTGGCCGCTGCTGAGATCGACGACGTACAGGTGTGCGTCGCCGCTCGTAACGGATTTCAAGACCAGCAATTTGCTGTCATCCGGTGACCAATCGAGGGGGTACCAGGCGGCAACATCGCCGGCGACCGCCAGTCGCGGCAACGTGCCCGTCTGCGGATCCACGATATCGATGTCGTGGTTGACGCCGTCGCGCGCGGTCGAGAAGAAGGCGATCTCGCGTCCCGTGTTAGACCACACGGGAGCTCCGTTCAAGGATTTACCGTCCGTCAGCAGCTTAGGCGTCGCTTCACCCACGTGCTGGTAGTAGATCTGTGTCTTGCCGCTGCCGCCCACATCCTGCAGATAGAGATAGGCACTGCGGCCCGGGTCCGGCGAAAACGCCGCGACCGTGATCGGCTCGTCTCCGAAAGTGATCTGCAGGCGCTCTGCGCCCGGCTTCTCGACCAGGTGCAATTGTGTCACGGCGCCGAAGCGGGTAGACGCCAACAGCTGACCCTTCGGCGACCAGTTCAGCAGGCTCGCCTGCCGGCCGGCCAGATAGCCGCCGAGCCTGCCGGCGAATTCCGCGGAAGCGTCGGGAATATTGTCGAAAATCAGGTTGCCGCGTTCCGTGTGCGTGGCGGCGAGACTGACCGAACTTAGCAAGAGAGGCGCCAGCAACATGGCGCACAAATAGTTTCGAGTCATTATTCCTATGTTCTCACACGACGCGGATAATGGGGCCCATGGCAGAATTCGAGCATCTCTTGAAATCCTATGACGTCGGTGATTTGCTCGACGACATCGCGAGTTCCGATCCGCCGGCCTACCTGCGCCGGTGTTTCGCCGAGGGCATCTCGACTCCGACCCTGTCGTTCGCCAGGGTGCAACAATTGGCGGTGTGCGGGATGGTACTCGACTCGATCCTGAATGATCGAGATTACCCCGCCTTGGAACCGGAGCTGATCGCCGATTGGCGGGCGCATTACAGCGCAAATTGCCTGCACATGAAGGAGACGGCCGTCACGGCCTTGCGGCGTGCCGCCGGGCAATTGCAGCCGCTCGACGGCGAGGCGGCCGACGAACTCGAAAACCTCCTGCAGCGGTTGACGGCCGCCTGAATGAGCACCCCGGCGACCGCTCGGATCTTCGAGCACGTGGGTGATGGCGTCATAGCCATCGACACCGAATATGTTCGGCCGCGGCTGGACGCCAGTCATTTGCTGGTATCGGAAGGCCACGCCGCCTTCGTCGACACAGGCACGTATTTTTCGGTGCCCAATCTGCTGGCCACGTTGGCCGCCCTCGATCTGCACGCCGATGCCGTCGAATTCATCATTCTGACGCATATTCATCTCGACCATGCCGGGGGTGCCGGACGACTCGCCGCGGCTTTGCCGCGGGCACGGGTCGTCGTGCATCCGCGCGGCGCGGCGCACCTGGTCGACCCGTCCATTCTGGTCGCCGCCACGAAGGCGGTCTATGGCGATGCCCGGTTCAGCAAAGACTATGGCGAGATCGTCGGCATTCCCGCGGCGCGCGTCGATGCGGTGGAGGACGGACGCCGTCTGCGGCTGGGGGCGCGCAACTTGGAGTTCATTCACACGCCGGGACATGCGCTGCATCACTTGTCCGTGCTCGATCGCGAGTCGGCGGAGGCCTTTACCGGAGACACCTTCGGGGTGAGCTACCGTGAATTCGACACCGCTGCCGGCGCCTTCATTTTTCCTACGACCACGCCCAGCCAGTTCGATCCGGCGCAATTGCATGCCTCGATCGACCGTATCCTCGAGTCCGGAGCGACGACGGCCTACTTGACGCACTACAGCCGCGTCGATGACCTCGCACGGCTCGGCCCCGTGCTGCATGCCGACATCGATGCCTTCGTCGGCATCGCCCGCCAAGTCGCCGGCGAAGACGATCGTGTCGCGCGCATGATCCCGCGATTATTCGATCACCTGTCATCCCGCCTCGACCGGCATGGCTATTCCGGCAGCGATGCCGAGCGCCATGCCGGCCTCGACGGCGACGTTGCATTGAACGCCGCCGGCTTGCATGCATGGCTGTCGCGGAGGAGCGCGTGAAGTTGCTCGCGCGACTGCCGTGGCTCGCGGGCATCTTGTTGGCGGCGGCGTGCAGCTCGCCCGGACCGTCCGCCGATCATGCGCGAACCCAGGCAGCCACGGCGGCGCCGAGCGCCATCACCGACGCCTCCTACGACTGGCACGTGCTGGTGATCGTGCCGTTCGGCGTGTTGTTGAAGGACAGTCCGGTGCCGCTGCACGAAGTGCTGTTGTTTCATGACGCGATGGATCGGCCGGAAACCGAGGGTCGAGAGTGCTACTCCACCCCGGGCAGCCCGCCGCGGTTCTTGGGCCAGCAGCCGGATCACTATCTGCTGTGCTTCGATCATGACCGACTCGGTCGCGTCGACGTCGGCGTGCCGCTGCCCGGCGCCGACGCTCCCCAGGTGTTCGCCCGTGCCTGCGCGCTGTGGCTGAAAAATACCGCCACCACCATGGCGAGCGGCACCACGTGCGCGGGCCGCGACGGCAGTGTGGAGTTCAGCGCGCACCTCGTCCGGCTGCCCGGCGACACCGCCGCCACGGTATCGATGAGCCTCACCGACAATTCACCGCAAGACGCGCCGGTCGGGAATTAGGCGACGACCTCATGCACCGGGAAGACGAAGCCGGCCTGCTGATCGCGGGCACCGCCGCCATGGGGGTGGCGGTGAACGCGGCCACGACCGCGGTCTTGTTGCGCTTGGTCGATGAACTGGAGGCGGCCAACGCGTCGTTCAACCTCACGGCAATCCGCGACCGGCCCGGCATGCTGCGCAAGCACGTGCTCGACAGCTTGAGTGTGCAGCCGTATTTGCGGGGCACGCGAATCGCCGATGTCGGCACGGGCGCGGGCTTTCCGGGCCTGCCGCTGGCCATCATCAACCCCACAATGCGGTTCGCTCTGATCGAAGCCACCGGCAAGAAGGCGCGCTTCGTCAGACAAACGGCCGAGCGGTTGGGTTGCGCCAACGTCGAGGTGTTCAATGTCCGCGCCGAGGACTACCGCCCGGTCGAGAGGTTCGACGGCGTACTGGCGCGGGCGTTGTCCTCGCTGGCGGAGTTCGTCGCCAGGGCGGGGCATCTGTGCGCGGCCGATGGCCGGTTGCTGGCGATGAAGGGCAGACGTCCCGATGAGGAACTCGCTGCGCTGCCCGGGACCTGCCGCGTCCTCGCCGTTCACCGGCTGCAACTACCGGGGCTGGACGATGAGCGCCATCTTGTGGAACTCTCACCAGCCGGTTCCGGCAACAGCCATGCCGGCACGGCCAGATCCACCGCGAGAAAACCATGAAGCGCGTCATCGCTGTAGCAAATCAAAAAGGCGGGGTCGGCAAAACGACCACCGCGGTCAATCTGGCCGCCTCCCTGGCGGCGACCAAGCGACGGACACTGTTGATCGATCTGGATCCGCAGGGCAACGCAACCATGGGTTGCGGCATCGACAAGCACTCGCTGGCGCGGACCACCTGCGACGTGCTACTCGGGGAATGCATGGCGTCGGAGGCGCTCGTGCAGGTGGAATACGGCGGCTTCATGCTGATGCCCGCCAACCAGGATCTGACGGTGGCCGAAGTGCGGCTGTTGTCCATGAGTGCCGGCCGGGAGTTCAAGCTGCGCAGTGCCGTGAAACCGATCCGCGAGCGCTTCGACGTCATTTTGATCGACTGTCCGCCGTCGCTCAACATGTTGACGCTGAACGCATTGGTGGCCGCCGACTCGGTGATGGTGCCGATGCAATGCGAGTACTACGCGCTCGAGGGGTTGAGCGCGCTGACGCAGACCATCGAGCAGATCCAGGGCTCGCTCAACGCGGAATTGGCCATCGAGGGGCTGCTACGCACCATGTTCGACCCGCGCAACAATCTGTCGAATGAGGTCTCAGCGCAGCTGATCGAACATTTTGCCGACAAGGTGTTCCGCACGGTGATTCCACGCAACATACGCCTGGCCGAGGCGCCAAGCTTCGGCAAGCCGGTGCTGTTCCACGACAAGGAATCGCGCGGCGCCCTCGCCTATCTGGCGTTGGCCGGCGAAATGATCCGCCGCGACGATCGGGCCATAGGGTCGGTAACCTAGCATGGCCGCCGGTAAAAAGCCGTCTCTCGGTCGAGGCCTCGCGGAACTGAGCCCGGTGTTGGCCGCGCAGCGTGCGCGTGCGGCGGCCGAGCCGCCGTCGCACGCGGCGCTGGTCGGGGATCGTCTGGCGACGTTACCGCTCGATCTGCTGACCCGCGGCAAGTACCAGCCGCGGGTGGACATGCGCCCCGAATCCTTGGGCGAACTCGCCGATTCCATCAAGGCGCAGGGTCTGATACAGCCCATTTTGGTACGTCCGCTGACGCCGCGGAACCCGGGCGAATCGCAGCGTTACGAAATCATTGCCGGCGAGCGCCGCTGGCGGGCGGCACAGATGGCCGGAATGGCCGAGATTCCCGCCGTGATTCGCGACGTTCCAGACGACGCAGCCGTCGCCATGGCGCTGATCGAAAATATCCAGCGTGAGGACCTGAATCCGCTGGAGGAGGCGCGCGCCCTGTTCCGCTTGATCGAAGAGTTCGGTCTCACTCACCAGTCCGCCGCCGAAGCGGTCGGTCGCTCGCGCGCGGCCGTCAGCAACCTGTTGCGCCTCATGGAATTGGCGGACGAAGTCAAACAGCTGGTGGAGCAGCGCAGCATCGAGATGGGCCACGCGCGGGCGCTGCTTGGTCTGACCACTCGGCGCCAGCAGATCGAGGTGGCGACCTTGGTCGCCCGCCAGGGTTTGTCCGTGCGTGACACGGAAGCCATGGTCAGGCGACTGCTGATGCCCGCCCGCGACGACGCGAGCCGGCCTAAGACCACCGATCCCGACATCCGTCGCCTGGAATTGGAGCTGGCCGAGAAACTCGGCGCCAAGGTGCTGTTTCAGCATGGTTCCTCGGGCAAGGGCAAGCTCACGGTGACGTACAACAGTCTCGACGAACTCGAGGGAATCCTCGCCCATATCCACTAATCCGGAGGCCTTTGCGCCGTCACGTAAGCGGCGGCAAATGTCAAAAACCGCAATCTGTAAAAAATCTAAGCTTGATCATTGCCTTGTGACTCCGGTCCCGCCTCACTATAATGCGCCGGCTTTTACGCAGTGGCTGTTTGCCAATGAGTATTGGGATCGATGCTCCGTTGGATAGCGCCCGCGGCAGGCCGGTGACGCGCCGGTATTCTTCGCATGAATGAAGTCTTGGATGCGGGAAAGCGACTCGTGGTGCGGGTCGTGCTCCTGCAAGTGGGCTGCGCGGCCGCGGTGGCGCTTCTGTTCTGGCCCCTGCAAGGCGTTTGGGCCGCGTGGTCAGGTTTGGCGGGCGGCCTGATCGTGGCGATCGGCAGCGGGCTCTTCGGTTGGCGCATGTTCGCTCCGGGAATCGCGCCGGCAACGGTGCTGCGACGGGCGATGTTCGCGGCCGAGTCCTTGAAGTGGTCCTGGACGGCGCTCGCGGTGTGGGCGGCCTTCGCGCGCTTGAAGTTGTCGCCGCTGCCGTTGCTCACGGGACTTGCGGTGGCACAGTTCGGGTATTGGCTGGGTTTGATCGGGATGCAACGAGGAAAATCGAATGGCAGCGTCTGAGGGCGGCTCCGGGGGGCTGACGGAATACATCCACCACCATCTGACCCATCTGACCGTGGATCGGGGCCATGGCTTTTGGGCGTTTCATTTGGACAGCGTCGCCATCACCCTGGGGCTCGCGCTGCTGTTCATCGTCGTGTTCGGCGCCGCCGCGCGGCGTGCCACGAGCGGAGTCCCGGGCAAACTACAAGCTGCCTTCGAGATCCTGATCGAAATGGTCGACGGCACGGTCAAGGAAACCTTTCACGGCAAGAGCCGCTTGATCGGGCCTCTGGCGATCACCATTTTCGCCCTGGTCTTTCTCATGAATTTCATGGATCTCATTCCGGTCGACTTCCTGCCGTGGGCCGCGCAGGAAGCCGGTGTCGATCATCTGCGTGTGGTACCAACCGCCGACATCAACACCACGCTCGGCATGTCGATCACGGTGTTCCTGCTCATCTGGTACGTCGGCATTGCCGAAAAGGGCGTGATCGGCTTCTTTGGCGAATGGTTCACGGCGCCATTCCACGCTCATGGCGTAGTAGGCAAGATCCTTACCGCTGCCCCCAACCTGCTCCTGCGGGTGATCGAGGAACTGGTCCGCCCGCTATCGTTGAGCCTGCGACTGTTCGGCAACATGTATGCCGGCGAGCTCATCTTCGTGCTGATTGCCGGTCTCACGCTCGAGGCGAGTTTCGCGCACGCGTCGACCTACGTATGGAGCGCCGTGCAGTTGCTGGCGGACGTGGTCTGGACGCTGTTCCACATTTTGATCATCACGCTGCAAGCCTTCATTTTCGGGATGTTGACGATCGTTTACCTGAGTCAGGCTGCCGAGAAGCACTAGTTGAATTCACCTTAGACCTACAGACCTTGGAGAAATAGATGGGAAATGCACCACAGCTGGCTCAAGTCATGAGCTACACCTTAATCGCGGTCGGCCTGTTGATCGGCCTCGGCGCACTCGGCACGGCCATCGGCTTCGCGCTGCTGGGCGGCAAGTTCCTGGAAGGTTCGGCCCGCCAGCCGGAACTGACCCCGATGCTGCAGACCAAGATGTTCATCGTCGCCGGCCTGCTCGATGCCGTTCCCATCATCGGCGTCGCGATCGCCCTGCTGTTGATCTTTTCCAACCCGTTCACCGGTTCGTTCACCGGCAAATAGCGGTTCGTCAGGAGCTGTAAGGCATGGACATCGCAGTCACGCTAATCATCCAGGGCGTCGCGTTCTTCGCGGTGGTCTTGATCGTCATGCGTTTTCTCTGGCCGCCGCTCATGGCGGCGATCGAGGAGCGTCGCAAGAAGATCGCGGAGGGTCTGGCTGCCGGCAGCCGTGCCCAGAAGGATCTCGAGGAAGCGCGCGTGAAGGCGCAGGAGATCATCCGCGAAGCACGCGACAAGGCGGTGCAGATCGTGGATCAGGCGAGCAAGCGTGCCGCGGAGATCATCGACGAGGCCAAGGCGGCCGCGATCGCCGAAGGGCAGCGCATCGTGAGCCAGGCCCACGAGGAAATCGCGCTCGACACGACCCGGGCGCGGGAAGGCCTGCGCAAGCAGGTCGCGACCCTCGCGGTGCAGGGTGCCGCGCATCTGCTGGAGCGCGAAATCGATCCAAAGACCCATGCCGCGCTGCTCGACAAGCTCGAGCTGGAGATCGCGAGTGGCTGAGGCGGCGACCATCGCCCGGCCTTACGCGAAGGCGGCGTTCATGTCGGCGCGCGACACCAAGTCGTTGCCGGCGTGGTCCGAGGCGCTGCGTGAAGGCGCCGGACTCGCGGCGGATGAGCGCATCGCGGATCTCATCACCAATCCGAAGCTTAGGGTAGATCAACTGGTGTCGATGTTTGCCGGGCTGGGCGGCGCGGACATCGATGCGCACTGGCAGAATTTCGTACGGCTGTTGGCGCAGAACAAACGACTTGCCGTGCTGCCGGACATCGCCGCGCGGTACGAGCTGCTGCGCGCGCAGTACGAGAACGAAGTCGACGTGCAGGTGACCTCCGCGGTCGCGCTCACGGAGAGCCAGCGGGCAAAGATGGTGGCGGCATTGAAGACACGCTTCAAGCGTGACGTGCGGATGACGACGGCGATCGACCCGACATTGTTGGGCGGTGCGGTGATTCGCGCCGGCGACCTGGTGATCGATGGCTCGATCAACGGTCGCCTGCAGCGAATGGCGTCCGACCTCGGAAATTGAATCGGGCAACATGACATCTAAGAAGGCAAACCATGTCCATCAAGGCATCTGAAATCAGCGATCTCATCAAGGCGCGGATCGACCAGTTCAAGTCCGAGACCGAAGACCGCAATGTCGGCACGGTGGTCAGCGTGACCGACGGCATCGTGCGTGTGCACGGTTTGGGCGATGCGCGCTATGGCGAAATGCTGCAATTCAACGCCGACACCTTCGGCCTGGCATTGAACCTCGAGCAGGATTCGGTGGGTGCGGTGGTGCTCGGCGATTACAAGACCATCGTCGAAGGCGACACCGTCAAGACCACGGGCCGCATCCTCGAGGTGCCGGTGGGTCCGGAACTCTTAGGCCGCGTGGTCGACGCCCTCGGCGTGCCCATCGACGGCAAGGGCCCGATCCAGACCACGCTCAAGGCGCCGTTGGAGAGGGTGGCCCCGGGCGTAATCTTCCGCAAGAGCGTGTCGCAACCGGTACAAACGGGTTTGAAGGCCATCGATTCCATGGTTCCGGTGGGCCGCGGGCAACGCGAACTCATCATCGGCGACCGCCAGACCGGGAAATCCGCGGTGGCGATCGACACCATCATCAATCAGAAGACCACCGGCGTGAAGTGCATCTACGTCGCGATCGGTCAAAAGCAGAGCACCATCGCCAACGTGGTGCGCAAGCTCGAGGAATACGGCGCTCTCGCCCACACCATCATCGTCGCCGCTTCCGCCTCGACCCCGGCAGCCATGCAGTACCTCGCCCCCTATGCCGGCTGCGCCATGGGTGAGTACTTCATGGACAACGGCGAAGACGCGTTGATCGTGTATGACGATTTGTCGAAGCAAGCCGTGGCCTACCGCCAGATCTCGCTGTTGCTGCGCCGTCCGCCGGGACGCGAAGCCTACCCCGGCGACGTGTTCTACCTGCATTCGCGCCTTCTCGAGCGCTCCGCCCGCGTCAACGAAGAATACGTGGAAAAGGCGACCAACGGCCGGGTCAAGGGCAAGACCGGCTCACTGACCGGCCTGCCGATCATCGAGACCCAGGCGGGCGACGTGACCGCCTTCGTGCCCACGAACGTCATCTCCATCACCGATGGCCAGATCTTCCTCGAGTCGGATCTGTTCAATGCCGGCATCCGGCCCGCCATCAACGCCGGCATCTCGGTGTCGCGCGTCGGCGGCGCCGCGCAGACCAACATCATCAAGAAACTGGGCGGCGGCATCCGGCTGGCGCTGGCTCAATACCGCGAGCTTGCGGCGTTCTCCCAGTTCGCCTCCGACCTCGACGAAGCCACCCGCCGCCAGCTGGAGCGCGGCGTGCGGGTCACCGAGCTCATGAAGCAGAAGCAATATGCGCCGATGTCGGTCGCCGAGATGGCGCTGTCGCTGTACGCGGCGAATAGCGGTTTCTTCGACAAGGTAGCCCGCACCAAGGTGGTCGACACCGAGGCCGCACTGCAATCCTTCGCACGCACCAACTACGGGCCGTTGCTCAAGACCATCGTCGACAAACCCGACTTGTCGAAGGAAGTCGAGGCATCGCTCAAGAAGTGCTGCGAAGAATTCTTCGCGACGGTCTGACACCATGGCAGGCGCGAAGGAAATCCGCAGCAAGATCTCGAGTATCAAGAATACTCAGAAGATCACCAAGGCCATGGAGATGGTCGCTGCCAGCAAGATGCGCAAGGCGCAGGAACGGATGCGCGCCGCCCGGCCGTACGCCGAAAGGTTGCGCAACGTCATCGGCCATTTGCGGCTCGCGAATCCGGATTACAAACATCCCTTCCTGATCGACCGACCGGTGAAGACGTTGGGGATGATCGTGATCGCCACCGATCGCGGTCTGGCGGGCGGCCTGAACATCAACCTGTTCAAGGCGGCCCTCAACACCATCAAGGATGCCCAGGCCAAGGGCCAGAAGGTGGAGCTCTGCCTGATCGGCACCAAGGCGGTGACCTTCTTCAAGCGGCTGGCTCTGCCCGTCGTGGCATCGGCGGTGCATCTTGGCGACCGGCCGGAAATCGCCCAGCTGATCGGCAGCGTCAAGGTGATGCTCGACAAATACCGGGCCGGTGAGATCGACCGGCTGCTGCTGGTCAATAACGTGTTCGTGAACAGCATGAGCCAGAAGGGCACGGTGTCGCAGCTGCTGCCCGTCGAGGCCACCGACCAGGATCGGCTGCAGGCGCGCTGGGACTACATCTACGAACCGGGTCCCGCCGAATTGCTGGACGGCATATTGATCCGCTACGTCGAATCGCAGGTGTATCAAGGCGCGGTGGAAAACGTCGCCAGCGAGATGGCGGCACGCATGGTCGCGATGAAGAGCGCCACCGACAATGCCGGCGACCTGATTGCCGAGCTTCAACTGATTTATAACAAGGCACGCCAGGCCGCGATCACCACCGAATTGTCGGAAATCGTCGGCGGGGCCGCGGCCGTGTAGGCCCGGGATTTAACTTTATCGGCGCGCAGCGCCGCTGATTGTCGGGGTTGTGCAGCAACCCCGTTGAAAACTGGCTGGAGGCCATAGGAAATACAACCATGTCAAGTGGAAAAATCGTACAAATCATCGGCGCGGTCGTCGACGTCGAGTTCCCGCGCGACCAGATCCCCAAGATCTATGACGCGCTCAAAATCGACGAGGTCAAGCTCACGCTGGAGGTGCAGCAGCAGCTCGGCGACGGCGTCGTGCGTACGATCGCCATGGGGCCTTCCGAGGGTCTGCGCCGCGGGCTGACCGTGGCCAACACCGGCAAGCCGATTTCGGTGCCGGTGGGCACCGGCGTGCTCGGTCGCATCATGGACGTACTCGGTGAGCCGCAGGACGAGGCGGGTCCGGTCGAGGCCACGGTGCATTGGCCGATTCACCGTCCCGCGCCCGCCTACGACGAACAAACCGGCGGCCAGGAATTGCTGGTCACCGGGATCAAGGTCATCGACCTGTTGATTCCGTTCGCCAAGGGCGGCAAGGTCGGATTGTTCGGCGGCGCCGGCGTCGGCAAGACCGTGAACATGCTGGAACTCATCAACAACATCGCCAAGCAGCACTCGGGTCTGTCGGTGTTCGCGGGCGTGGGTGAACGCACCCGCGAGGGCAACGACTTCTATCATGAGATGAAGGAGTCCGGCGTGCTCGACAAGGTGGCGATGGTGTACGGTCAGATGAACGAGCCGCCGGGCAACCGCCTGCGGGTCGCACTCACCGGACTCACGATGGCGGAGTATTTCCGCGACGAGAAACAGGCCAACGGCAAGGGCCGCGACGTGCTGATGTTCATCGACAACATCTACCGCTACACGCTCGCCGGCACGGAGGTCTCGGCGCTGCTCGGGCGCATGCCGTCGGCGGTGGGCTACCAGCCGACGCTGGCGGAGGAAATGGGCGTGCTGCAGGAGCGGATCACCTCCACCAAGACCGGTTCGATCACTTCGGTGCAGGCGGTGTATGTGCCGGCCGACGACTTGACCGACCCGTCTCCCGCCACCACCTTCGCGCACTTGGATGCGACCGTCGTGCTGTCGCGTCAGATCGCCTCGCTCGGCCTGTACCCGGCCGTCGACCCGCTGGATTCCACCAGCCGTCAGCTCGACCCCTTGATCGTCGGCGACGATCATTACAATACCGCTCGCGGCGTGCAGTCGATCCTGCAGCGCTACAAGGAGCTGCAGGACATCATCGCCATCTTGGGGATGGACGAACTGTCCGAAGAGGACAAGCTCTCCGTATACCGCGCCCGTAAGATTCAACGCTTCCTCACGCAGCCGTTCAACGTGGCCAAGGTGTTCACCGGGGCGGACGGTAAAATCGTGCCACTGGCCGACACCATCCGCGGCTTCAAGGCGATCATTGCCGGTGAATACGATCATCTGCCGGAACAGGCGTTTTACATGGTCGGCGGCATCGAAGAGGCCGTCGAAAAAGCCAAGACGCTGCAGTAGCGGCAACGGAACCCGAACATGGCCGGAACGATTCATGTCGAGATTGTCAGCCCCGAGGGCCAGATGTTCTCCGGCGATGCGACCATGGTGTTCGCGCCCGGGGCCGAGGGCGAAATCGGTATTGCACCGCGACACGCGCCGTTGTTGACCATGCTCACCGCGGGCGTAGTGCGGGTGCAGACGGCAGATCAGCAGGAACAATCCTTCTATGTCGGCGGGGGCGCCCTCGAGGTGCAACCGCATGCGGTGGCGGTGCTTGCGGACACTGCGGCCCGCGCGCGTGACATCGATGAGGCCGCGGCCCAAGCGGCCAAGGCCCGTGCC
>Ga0116230_10000649_pt1 | contig 30823 bp, 24 predicted proteins | sample S1TSphfallax_3_FD_88678 | JGI IMG/M metagenome (GOLD analysis project Ga0116230, IMG submission 88678) | Host-associated microbial communities from peat moss isolated from Minnesota, USA - S1T2_Fd - Sphagnum fallax MG | ecosystem: Host-associated > Plants > Peat moss > Unclassified | place... | reverse complement strand
GCTGTTCCGGCGCTGGACGGCGCCTAAGTCGACGCATTTTTATGTGTTCTGCCTGGTCTCGTTCATCCTGTACGCGTTCAAGTACACCGGTGTGCTGGACGGCCTGGACCTGACCGTGCTGGCGGCGAATGTGCTGGCGACTGCGTTGCAGCCGGCGCTGTTTCTGCAGTTCGCGGTGAGCTTCACGGAGGAGCCGCAGTCCAGGCGGCGGCAGCGGCTGCTGTATCCGCTGCTGTACGTGCCCGGCGCGGTACTGGTGGTGCTGCGCTACCTCTCGCTGATGGCGTGGTCGCCGACCGAGCGGTTGAAGCACAGGCTGGACCAGATCGACTACGCCTACATGGCGCTGTACATGATCGCGGCGGCGGTGGTGTTCTGGACGCGCTACAACGCCGAGCAGCAGCCGCTGGAGCGGCAGCAACTGAAGTGGCTCTCACGCGGCACCGTGCTCACGGTGGTGCCGTTCACGGCGCTGTATGTGGTTCCCTTCCTGGCCAATGTGAGTGTGTCGGCGACGCTGACACGGATCGCGGTACTGAGCCTGATTTTGCTGCCGCTCACGTTCAGCTGGGCCATCGTGCGGTATCGGCTGATGGACGTGGACCTGATCTTCAAGCGTGGCGTGACCTACACATTGGCGACGGCGGCGCTGGTGGGGCTGTACTTCGGCACCATCGCGCTGACGGCGCTGCTGGTGCACCAGCGGCTGCAGCAGCGGCGGGAGTGGGCGCTGGTGGCGACCGTCATCGTCGCCGGGCTGGTCTTCGACCCACTGAAGCGGATGATTCAGGCGCAGGTCGACCGCCTCTTCGACCAGAAGAGCATCGACTACCGCGAGACGCTGGTGGAGTTTGGCCGCGAGCTGAATGCGCAGACCGACCTGCGCGCGCTGGTGAACTCGATTGTGGAGCGGCTGCCGCAGACGCTGCTTGTGACGCGCGTCGCCGTGTTCCTGAGTGTGGAAGAGCCTGCGCAGGCGGACGACCGTACCAGCCGCTTTTCGCTGGCGGCCTCGCATGGGCTGAGCCAGCAGGTGATGGCCTCTGCCGACCGGCTGGAGCTGGGCTTTCTGGACTTCGACCACCGCAACAGCAGCGGCCACCTGTTCTTCGAGACGCCGCAGGCCGTGCTGCGTCTGCCCGAGCGCGAGCGCGACACAGCCGCGGCGCTGGACCTGAACTACTACGTTCCCTGCCGCGCCGCGCGGCATGAGGGCGATGGGCAGAGCACGATTGCGGTACTGGGCCTGGGCCGCACCGGGCAGGGCGACTTCCTCTCCAGCGAGGACATGGAGCTGCTGGAGTCGCTGGCCGGCTACATCGGCATCGCGATCCAGAACGCCCAGCTCTATCGCCGGCTGGAGCAGAAGATCTCCGACTTCGAGCGGTTGCGCGACTTCAACGAAAACATCGTGGAGTCGATCAACATCGGCGTATTTGCGGTCGATCTCGAGGACTGCATCGAGAGCTGGAATACGCAGATGGAGGTGATGTACGCGACCCCGCGGGCGGAGGCGCTGCGGCGGCCGCTGCGCGCCGTGTTCCCGGCTGAGTTCCTGCAGGAGTTCGACCGGCTGCGCGGCGAGCATGGCATATGCACGCTGTACAAGTTCCGCCTGGCGACGCCGGCAGGCGAGGCACGCACCGCCAACATCACCCTGGCGCCGCTGCTCAACCGCGACTTCCATGCGGTGGGGCGGATCGTGATCGTGGACGATATTACAGACCGCATCAACATGGAGACGCAGCTGACCCAGGCCGAGAAGCTGTCGTCGATCGGCCTGCTGGCCGCGGGCGTAGCGCATGAGGTGAATACGCCGCTGGCGGTGATCTCCAGCTACGCGCAGATGCTGGGCAAGCAGCTACAGGGCAACGACGAAACCGGCGCGCGCCTCAGGCCGGTGCTGGACAAGATTACGCAGCAGACCTTCCGCGCCTCGGAGATCGTGAATGGGCTGCTGAACTTCTCGCGTATGGGCAGCGTGGAGTTTGCCAGCGTGGATATCAACGCGATCGTGCGCGACACGGTGCTGCTGCTGGAGCACCAGATGCGCAGCGCCGGACTGACTGTACGCACCGAGCTCGCCGCTTCTCTGCCCGTGGTGTTGGGGAACCGCGGCAAGCTGCAGCAGGTGCTGGTGAACCTGCTGCTGAACGCCAAGGACGCTCTGCTGGACGATGCGCTGAAGGCGAGCGCCATGGCTGGGCGAGGCACCATCCGCATCGCCACGGCGGCGACCGCGGGCGGCGTGGAACTGCGGGTCGAAGACGATGGTGTGGGGATGCCGGCCGAGGTGCTGCGCAAGATCTACGACCCGTTCTTTACGACGAAGAGCAGCCCCAAGGACGGCCAGCGCAAGGGCACGGGGCTGGGCCTCGCGGTGACGTACGGAATCGTACAGGAGCATGCGGGAACCATCGAGGTATCCAGCCGCGTAGGGGAGGGTACGGTGTTCCGCCTGGGACTGCCGGCGGCGGAGGGCGGCTTGCGTCCGCAGAGTGGGCCGGCGAGTACGGCAAAGGAAGAAGGGGCTGTCGTTCATGTCTAATGCAGTGATTCACGATTCCGTGGAAGCCGCCGACGCGGTCGCGTTGCCTGCGCGGGGCAACAGCGCCGCCAACACGGCGAGCAAGGGCCAGCGCGTGCTGATCGTCGATGACGAAGCCGGCATCCGCGACTCATTGGAGACGCTGCTGACGCTGGAGGGCTTCCAGGTAGACCTGGCCGAAGAGGGTAACGCCGGGCTGGACCAGCTGGCGCGCAACGCCTACGATCTGATGCTGCTGGATCTGGCGCTGCCGGGCGAGAGCGGCATCGACCTGCTGCCGCGCATCCGCGCGCTGGTGCCCGAGCTGCCGGTGATCCTGATCACCGCCTATGGCACCGTGGGCAATGTGGTGGACGCCATGCGGGCGGGCGCGGCGAACTTCATCCAGAAGCCCTGGGACAACGAGAAGCTGCTGGCCGACATACGCACGGCGATCGGCAAGACGCGGGCCGAGCAGGAGGTGCTGCGGCTGAAGCGGACGCTGAAGCAGCGCAGCAGCTTTGAGAACATCGTGGGCAAGAGCGAGCCGATGCTGCGACTGTTCGACCTGGTGGCGCAGGTAGCGCCGAGCCGGTCGACGGTACTGATCCAGGGCGAGAGCGGGACGGGAAAAGAGCTGATCGCCAAGGCGATCCATGCGCACTCGCCGCGCCGCGACAAGGCGTTTATCCCGGTGAACACGGGCGCGGTGCCGGGCGATCTGCTGGAGTCGACGCTCTTTGGCCATGAGCGCGGCGCGTTCACCTCGGCCGTGGCCGCGAAGAAGGGCCTGTTCGAGGTCGCCGACGGCGGCACATTGTTTCTGGATGAGATCGGCACCATGCGCATGGACATGCAGGCGAAGATCCTGCGCGTGCTGCAGGACCGGCGCTTTATGCGCGTCGGCGGCACGCAGGAGATCCAGGTGGATGTGCGCATCGTGGCGGCGACCAACGTCAACCTGGAGCTGGCAGTAAAAGAAGGCCGCTTCCGTGAGGACCTCTTCTACCGGCTGAATGTGATCTCCCTGGATCTGCCGCCACTGCGCGCACGCAAGGAAGACATCCCGCTGCTGGCGACGCACTACCTGCGCTTCTACGCCGCGGAGAACGGCTTTACGCCACCGCAGCTGGCACCCGAGGCGCTACGCATGATGATGGACTACGAGTGGCCTGGCAATGTGCGCGAGCTCGAAAACGCGATGGAGCGCGGCGTGGTGCTGTGCAACGGGCCGCAGCTGACGCCGGAGCTGCTGCCGGCGCAGGTACGCGGCAACAGCTACTCCACCGCGCTGCTGGAGCAGCGGCCGGACGCTTCCCTCTTCGATGTAATGGAGGAGATCGAGCGGCGTATCATCGCCGACCGGCTGGAGCGCTGCAACTGGAACCAGACCGAGGCGGCGGAGTTCTTCCGCATCCCGCTCTCGACGCTGAACCAGAAGATCAAGCGGCTCAGCATCGAGGTAAAGAAACGGGAAGTGGGAACCAGGAAGTAGAGGCTGGACGCTCCTCATTCAAGGTGGAGCGTGTCGTTTTTCCATGGGTACCCCCCCCCCTCCCCTTTTTCCTGCAAATGATGAAAAAGGAAGGGTTAAGGCCGTACCGCCTTTGGTGTGGTACCTGAAGGCATATTTTGCTGAGTTCTCAAATTTTTCGAGGCGCGGACGCTGGATCCGAGGCTGCAAGTGGAAGAGCCCGGTGGGTGCCGCGCTGCTTCTGTTCTGTCTCTATTGTACGGTGGCTGTCAATAGAGACTGGCTCGATCTCCTCTACCTCCTCGCGGCAAAGGCTGACTTCGAATGACGGTCTTCGGGACTGAATGACCGACGTAGATTCCCTGCGGGATGACAAAAAATCAAGGCGCTAGCGACGGCTGGACTTTTTTGCTGGTTTGGCAGGTTTCTTCGCAGTGGGCTTCTTGGAGACTGCCTTCTTGGGTGCGGGTTTCGCGGGGGCCTTTTTCGCTGTAGGCTTCGGCGCCGGTTTGGAGGACTTTTTGACGGGCTTCGGTGCCGGCTTGCCGGTCTTCCTGGCGATTGGCTTTGCGCTTTGCTTTGTCTTTTGCCTGGCAACGGTTTTGGGGGCTGCCTTGGCCTTCTTCGTTGCCGGTTTCGGCGTGGGTTTCTTCGCGGCGGGTTTGGCGGTGGCCTTCTTCGCGACCGGTTTGGGAGCGGATTTGGCTGGAGCCTTTGGTGCGGGTTTCGCGGCTGATTTTGCCGGGGCAGGCTTTGCGGAGGCCTTGACTGGCTTGGCGGCAATCGGCTTGGCGGCAATCGGCTTGGCGGGCGCTCCAGCCTTGACCGGCTTGGCAGCGGGCTTTTCTGCGGTTGCGACGGCCTGGACAGCGGGCTTGGGTGCGTCGGTGATGCCGGTGAGATCTGCATCGGGTGCAACGACGGGCTTCTTGGAGCGCGGCCGCGGGGGCTTGGCCTCGCGTTTGACGGCGCGGCGGCGCATGCTGGGCGGTGGCGGGGGGGCGGGCGGCGAGTAGGGCTCGAGGAAGGCGCGGGCGGCCTCGGGCGTGTCGAGCTTGCCGTCGAGAATGGCGAAGAAGAGCTTGTCGAGCAGCTCGGCGTAGCCGGGCAGCTCAGGCGTGATGCGCATCTCCTGCATGAGCTGGTACGGGATGCGGGAGCGGCCCTGCGACCAGTCGCTAAAGAACGCCTTGAACTTGTTCTGGATGGCGGCGACCTTGCCGGTGTGCGCGAGCCAAAGGACGGGCTCAGGCTCGGAGGCGTAGAGCAGCTTCCAGGTCTCGGACGGCGTGGCGGCGGTCTTACCGGTGAAGACCGCGGCAAAGGCCTTGGTGGCTGGCTCGAGCGCGGCGATCTGGGTGGCGAAGCCGGGGCGGGCGAACGCCTTCTTGAGCGCGCCGACGCTCTTGGGCGCGAGCTTGGCGGTGAGCAGCGGGAAGTACGCCGCGGAGGGGTCGGGATGGATGCCCATGGACTCAAACTGGCCGACCAGGTCGCGCAGGCGGTTCAGCTCATTCTCATTGGCGTGCTTGGAGGTCCATGCCGGGAACAGCACCTGGGCCCAGCCCTCGGACTCCAGGCGTCGCAGCACGCGCAGGGGGTCCTCTTCGTGGAAGATCTCTTCCAGTTCGTAGGTCCGCGGATAGGTCGAAAGGGCGGAGATGTACCCCTCGGCCTTGCCGGTGTTGTAGCGCTGCTGGGTCTTGTCCTCCATGCGCCAGCCAAGCCGCGCGGAGAAGCGGACGGCGCGGACCATGCGCACGGGATCTTCGATGAAGCCGTAGTTGGAGACCAGGCGCAGCTCGCGGTTCTCGATGTCGGCGATGCCGTTGAGCGGGTCCATGAGCAAGCCGTAGGAGCCGTCGTTTAACGAAATTGCCATGGCGTTGGCGGTAAAATCGCGACGACGCAGGTCGTCGAGGATAGTGGCCGCGCGAAACAAAGGCTTGCCGGGTTTGGGGAAGGTGGCCGAGAGGGTGCTTTCCACGGCGAGTCGCACGCCGCCGGCAGCGGTGAAGTGGAGGGTCTGGGTGGCCTCGTCCTCGCCGGCCAGCAGGAAGCCGGCCTTGAGCAGGTCCTTCTTGAGCTTGAGGGCGTTACCCTGCACGGCGAAGTCCAGATCGCGGATGGGCGAGCCGGTGCTGAGATCGCGAACGGCGCCGCCGACCAGAAAGACGGTGAAGGCGCGGGCGCGGGCTGCCTCGCGGACGTGCTGCAGGGCGGATTGCTGCGCACCGGTGAGGCGGGTCTGCAGCAGGTAGATGTAGTCGGCCAAGAGGGTGTAGGCTCCGAGTTTAGGGTGCGGCGGCGGACGCTGGGTCCGAGGGTGGGGCCCGCGCGGGCCACTGAGCTGCTCAGGGTGCAACGGTTGCGACGAACAGCGTAGCGGCTCCGGTTTTGCTGGCAGCTAAGCTGCTGGGGATCAATAGCTTAGAAGAACAGAGTAAAGCGACGCAACTGTAGATTCTACACGATGGCCAGGGGCTTGGCTATGGGTTTGCACTGATTTTGTGGCGTTCGCCGTTGCTGGCTGGGTACCTTCGTGCACCAGACCGCCAAGTGCAGCGAAGCTGGTGCGACAATCGGCGGATGGGCACGGCGCAGAAGAAGGTCGTGGTGCGAATGCTCGGCGGAGCTTTGGCATGGGGCTACCTGCCGCAGAGCCGCTTCGTGGCCGAAGGTCAGGTCGAACTGATGGGCGTAGATGGACGAGTGAAGCTCTTGCCCTTCAATGATATCGAGACGATAGCGTATGTAAAAGATTTCAACGTCGATGACCCCATTGACCCCGAACGGATGGGTCGCCGGGCCTATGCGGTGCGGCCCAAAGGCGACGGCCTGTGGGTGCGGCTGGGCTTCCGCGAGGTGCCGGCCCTGGAGGGGCTGGTGACGTTCGACATGGGGCTGCTGGAGGCGCTGGTGGAGGACCGCGGTCTGTTTCTGACGCCGCCGGATGCGCGTTCAAACACGGTGCGGGTATTTGTCCCACGCGAGGCGCTGCGGTCGGTGGAGGTGCTGGGGTGGGTGACAGCGCCCTCACGGCGCGCGAAGGTGGAGCGCCCGCGCGAGGCGGGGCTGTTCGACGATCTGGCGCCGGGCGAACGCGAGTAGCCCTGGGCGCAGCCGGTGCATCCGCTAGAATGGCGGGCATGACGCTGGGCGAGTTGGCGGAACGGCTGGGTGCGGAGCTGGAGGCCGGCGCGGCTGCGGACCGGCGGGTGACCGGGGTGGCGGGCATCGAGACGGCGGGGCCGGAGCAGGTGACCTTCGTCGCCAACCCGAAGTATGCCCGGCGCGTGAGGACGACCCGGGCGGCTGCGGTGATCGTAGAGCCTGAGTTCCCTGCTGAGGCGGCCGAGGCGCACCCGGTACTGCTGCGGGTGAAGAACCCCTATCTGGCGTGGGCGAAGGCGATCGAACTGTTCCATCCGCTACCAAGCTATGCGCCAGGCGTGCACCCGACGGCGGTAGTCGCGTCGACGGCGCGGCTGGGGGCGCGGGCGCATGTGGGCGCCTATGTAGTGGTAGGCGAGCACTGCGAGCTGGGCGACGACGCCGTTCTGCTGCCGCACGTGGTTCTCTATGACGGTGTGCGCGTCGGCGACCGGTTTCTGGCGCACGCCCATGCGGTGGTGCGCGAGGGCTGCGTGCTCGGCGACGACGTGGTGCTCCAAAACGGAGCGGTGATCGGGGCAGATGGTTTCGGCTTTGCCAAGGATGCGGCAGGTCGCTGGTCGAAGATCGTGCAATCCGGACCGGCGATGCTGGAGGACCGCGTGGAGGTGCAGGCCAATGCCTGCGTGGACCGTGCGAGCGTGGGTGAGACCCGGGTGAAGGCAGGCGCGAAGATCGACAACCTGGTGCAGGTAGGGCACGGATCGGTGGTGGGTGAGGACTCGTTGCTGTGCGCGCAGGTGGGGCTGGCGGGCTCGACCGTGATCGGCAAGGGCGTGATTCTGGCCGGGCAGGTGGGTGTGGCCGGGCACCTGACGGTAGGCGATGGCGCAGTCGCGACGGCGCAGACGGGCATCCCCAACGACGTGGCAGCGGGCGCGGTGGTCAGCGGCTACCCGGCGATGGACAACCGCGCCTGGTTGCGCATGGTGGCCGCGGTGCAGCGGCTGCCGGAGTTGCTCAAGACAATGCGGAAGAGCGGTGAGTAGTCGTTCGCTCAGCAATGTGACACACGCACCACGAGTGTTCACTCGGTCGAAGCTCAGTACAGCTTTGCGTTCCAGTGCGCCGCATCGCCCTCGATGCGCACCGTCAGCGTTCCTTGCTGGCCCTCATGCAGCTCGGGCCCATTCGCGGTGCGCGCCACATTCGCGGCGCTCGTCCACAGCAACTTCGTCGCACCGCTGCCCAGTATCTTGAACCTGTAGCGATACGTCGCACCTGCGGCCAGCGTCTCCACCCCGAAGCTCGCGCTGGGATAGTCCAGTTCCACGAGCGACACCGGCGCGGGGGTGTCGTTCACCACGTCGGCCTCCACGTACGCCGACTTGCAGCCCGTCAGCGCCGCCAAACCAGCCATCAAAACCACAACAGGAAATCGCATCTCTTCCAGCCTACCAGCCGAGCTAGTCCGGGCCGGTGGCGCGGCCGATCGGCGGCCTTCCGGTGCCGGTGTGGGCGGCGTCGACGGCATCGGCGGCACGAGCGGCGCCAGCCTGTCCGGCGCGGCGGCGGGTGCTCGCGCCCCAGGCGAGGGCGATCAGGGCGACGAAGAGGATGGCACCGCAGGCGATAAGGATGAAGGTGATCATAGTGGGTCTCTCCTGTGCATGCGTGGAGCGGGCACGCCTGAGAGGTTCGATGCCGAAGCGGAGGCACCCGTGGCCACGACGGCCTGTGCAGTAGACTGCTGGCTTGAGGCGCAGCTTTGGCGAAGGGCATGTTCATCACGTTTGAGGGGCTGGATGGCTCCGGCAAGACGACCCAGCTGCGGCGGTTGGCGCAGGAACTGGAGGCCGACGGCCACCGCGTGGTGACGCTGCGGCAGCCGGGCGGGACGGCGCTGGGCGACCGCATCCGGACGCTTCTGGTGGATTCGCGCAGCGAGGCCGAGCTGGGGGCGATGGCGCCCGAGGCCGAGCTGGCGCTGATGTTTGCCGACCGCGCGCAGAGCCTGCACGAGGTTGTGCTGCCGGCGCTGGCCGAGGGCGCGGTGGTGCTGTGCGACCGATATACGGACTCGAGCGAGGCCTACCAGGGCGGGGGCCGCGAGCTGGGCGTGGAACGCGTGCTGGCTCTGCATGAGGCGGTGTGCGCGGGGGTGCAGCCGGAGCTGACGCTGCTGCTGCTGCCGCCGCTGGAGCGCAGCCTGCTGCGGGCCCGGCGGCGGAACGACCGCGCGGTGGCGCGCACCGGTAAAGACGAAAGCCGTTTCGAGCGCGAGGGCGAGGCCTTCTATCGTCGAGTGCATGAACAATATGTGGCGATCGCTCGACGGGAGTCCAAGCGAGTGGTGGTGTTCGCGGATGAGGAGGGCATAGAGGCCGTCGCAGAGCGCATTCTTAAGGTGGTGCGGACACGGCTGGCGGCGCGCGAGGCCGGACCCCAGCCGGCCGAATCCCATTCATCTGGGTCCGCGGGAGCGATGTGAGCGAGCGAAGTGTGAGCGAACCAGAGTTCGATCGGCAGTATGACTACATCGGGGCGAGGACCGAGGGCGAGTGGCGGCTCCCGCCGGGGCTGCGGCGGGCGCTTCCCTTCTACTTTCGCAAGCGCTGGGTCAACTTCGGAGAGCCGATCCCGCTGTTCGAGCACCTGCACCGCGTCTTCGGGTCTATCGCCCACTACCGCTTCATGAACACGACGATCGTGTTTGTGAACGACCCCGAGTACATCCAGGAGATCCTGATCAACCAGGCGGGCAGCTTTGTCCGCGAGCGGACGATCAAGCGGATGAAGATCCTGCTGGGCGAAGGGCTCATATCGTCCGACGATCCGATCCATATGCGGCAGCGGCGGATCGCGGCGCCGGCGTTCCATCGCCAGCGGATCGCGGGGTACGCCGACCAGATCGTGGCCAGCGCGGCGGCATCGCGGGACAGCTGGGTGGAGGGCGCGGAGCTCGATGTGGCCGACGAGATGATGCAGCTGAGCCTGCACATCGTGGCGCGGACGCTGTTCGACAGCGAAGTGACCCCGGAGGTGCTGAGCGTGCGCGACCAGGCGAACACGATCATGGGCCTGTACAACTTTCTGATCGCCTTCCCGAAGCTGGAGAGCGTGCTGCACTGGCCGATCCCAGGGGTGATGAAGTTTCGGCGGGCGCGGGCGAAGCTGGACCAGGTGGTCGCGGGGATGATCGCGCGGCGCAGGGCGCTGGGACGCGACGAGCTGGAGTCGCGCGGAGACCTGCTGAGCGTGCTGATGGCGGCGCGGGACGTGACCGGCGACGGCGACGGCATGGACGATGTGCAGCTGCGCGACGAGGCGATGACGATCTTCCTGGCCGGCTATGAGACGGTGGCCAACGCGCTGGCGTGGACGTGGTATCTGCTGAGCCAGAACCCCGAGGCCGCCGACCGCATGTACGCCGAGGTGCGTGAGGTGCTGGGCGCGGGTAGCGAGGCCCGGCCGGCGACGATGGCGGACTATCCTCGGCTGCGCTACACGGAGATGGTGTTTGCGGAGTCGATGCGGTTGTACCCGCCGGCCTGGGCGATGGGACGCCAGTCGACCGCGCCAGTGGAGCTGGGCCCGTACCGGATTCCGCCGGGGGCGCACTTCTTCTTCAGCCAATATGTGCTGCATCGCAGCGCCGAGTACTGGGAGCAGCCGCAGGCGTTTCGGCCGGAGCGGCATACGGCGGAGGCGAAGGCGGCGCGGCCGCGCTTTGTGTACTTCCCCTTCGGCGGCGGGGGCAGGCAGTGCATCGGCGAGGGGTTCGCGTGGATGGAAGGCGTGCTCTCGCTGGCGACGATCGCGCAACGCTGGCGGCTGCGCTTTGTGCCCAGGTATCCAGTCGTACTGCAGGCAAAGATCACGCTGCGGCCGAAGTTTCCAATGATGATGCACGTGGAGCGGGCATAACTGCAAACGCCACGGGCGCAGAGGCCGCAACGGTCCGCGAAGGAAGACAAAAACGAGGAAAACCCTGCCTGTAAGCTGGATGCGTGGCGCTGCCTAAGACATTCGCGGAGTTTGCCGGCAACACCGAGGTGGTGGCGGGACTGCGCGCGGCGATTGCCGTTGGCAGGCTGCCGCATTCGCTGATTGTGGCCGGCCCGCGCGGCGCGGGCAAATACACGCTGGCGCTGCTGCTGACGATGGCGCTGGAGTGCGAGCGGCAGCCGCGCGAGCGGGCTCCTGCGGTCGATGGAGCCGGTGGAATAGCGGACCGCGAGCTGGCCGGCTTCTGCGGAGAGTGCCGCAACTGCGTGCGTATCGCCGAGGCGGCGGAGCTGGAGCGGCTGGTGGACGAGGCCGTGGCGGCGCGTGAAGAAATGCGTGAGGTAGACAAGAAAGACACCCGTGTGCTGGTGCAGACGCATCCCGATGTGCTGATCGTGCCGCCGGACCCGCCGCAGCTGCTGATCAAGCTCGGCCAGGTGCGCACGTTGATCGGCCGCGCGCAGCGGCTGCCGGTGGAGGCCTCGGCGAAGGTATTCGTTCTGACCTCGGGTGCGCTGATGAAGGAGGCGGCGAACTCGCTGCTGAAGGTGCTGGAGGAGCCGCCGCCGTATGTGCATATTCTGCTGCTGGTGGAGACGCCGGGGGAGCTGCTGCCCACCCTCCGCTCGCGCTGCGCGGTGGCGCAGCTGGGCGCATTGCCAGTGGAAGCTTTAGAGAAGCTACTCGCCGAGCGGCGGCCAGAGCTGGGTAAAGGCGAGCGCGAACTGGTGGCACGGTTGAGCGAGGGCGCCGTAGGCCGCGCGCTGAGCTTCAACCTGGCCGAATACGCCGCCGGTCGAACCGATGCGCTGACTCTGCTGGGCAACGCCGAGCGCGCCGGCGGCCACGGCGACCACTCCGCGCTGTTCAAGATGACCGAAGGCTACCGTTCCGGCGCGGAGGGGCAGGCGAAGACGACGGCGCTGCTGCGTGCGCTGGCCAGTTTGCTCGAAGACATGCTGCTGGTGCAGGGCGGCGCGGGCGAGCGGATGCGTAACGTCGATAAGCGGCCGGAGATCGAGCGGCTGGCGGCGACCTTCGACTTTGCCTGGATCGAGGCCACGGTGCGTGGCATGGATGCGGTGCAGAGCGGGCTGCGGCGCAATTTGCTGCGCAACTTGAGCCTCGATGCGCTGGCCGCGGAGATGGAAGGCGCGCGCGGATAAGCCTGCGCGATGCGGACGGGCGTGATACAAGAGTTCTAATGAACCACGGAAATTCCGGTTGCGGCTTGCGCGGTGGAGCAAACTGGCCGCTGCTCGGCGGTCTCTCTGTGCATCCAATCTTTGTATAGGCAGCGAATTGGATAGCAACGAGGTGCAGGCTCTTGGAATCTCCTGGTGGACAGCCGAGCAGCGGACGTGGGAAGGCCGGGCGGTCCGGCCCCAGCGACCACGGTGCAGTCGGCAATGGAAACGGCAATGGAACAGGCCGCCGCAGGATGGCGGAAGAAGAAGGAAACTTGTCCGAAGCGAAGAACGGCGTCCGCAAGGACGACAACAGCTTCAACGGAACGCGCAAGCTGATCCGGCCACACCTGACCCCCGCGGAGCGGCGGCGCGACCCCGTGCATACCGAAGACCCGCTGACCCACGCAATGATGGGCGATCAGCATGGCGTGCCTGAGAGCAGCCACGCCGAGGCGTTCTACTTCCAGAAACAGATGCAGCAGCAGACCGAGATGACCGTGGTGCTCGAGGACGGCGAGCAGCTCCACGGGGTGATCCAGTGGTATGACAAGTGCGTGGTCAAGCTGCGCGTGGGACGCAGCCGGGTACTGATCTACAAGGCCGGGATCAAGTACCTGTACAAGGCCAGCGAGGCACACCCCGCGGGCGGAGTGATGAAGTAGGTGGGGCAAGGAGTGGAGGGTAAGGAGTAGAGGCCGGCAGCGTGCCGGCCTTTTGCTTGCTCAACTGAGATTTGTAGCGGGGATTTCAGGCAGGGATCTCGAGCTACGATTTCATCGCGGCCTTTTCGAGCCGGTCGCGCAGCGCGGCGGTCGGTTCGCCGGGCGCAGGCAGTGGGCACAGGATGGTGTCGACGCGGCGGTCGTCGAGCGCGCGCAGGCAGGCGAACAGGCTCGCGGCGAGTGCCTCCGGAGAGTTCCAGTCCGCCCAGGGCTGGATTACAGCTGTAGTTTGCAAGATCGGAAGCTCCCAATCCAAGGGCAGCAAGACGCCGGTTGTCTTCGCTTTGCTCGTTGCATTCTTCGCCGTGCTCATTGCCTGGAGCGTTTCGCGGAGTGCCGCGCTGAGCGCCTCGGGCGTCGCCCCGGTGAGTTGCAGGCGGGCGCGGGGCGCATAGTGGCGGATGCCGACGCCGGGGGAAGGCAGCGAGGACGGTGAGCTGCCTGTCTGCTCAGACGCCGCCGAGAAGACGGTGACCGGCACGCCAGTGGCGGCGGTGAGCTGCGCTGGTGTGATGGCGCCGGGGCGGTAGAGCACCATCGGGGTCTGGGTGGGGTCGAGCACGGTGGACTCGAGGCCGAGCTGGGTGGGGCCGGCATCGAGGACGGCGTCGATGCGGCCGGCGAGATCGTCCAGTACGTGCTGCGCCGTGGTGGGGCTGGTGTGGCCGAAGCGGTTGGCGCTGGGCGCGGCGATGGGTATGGCAGCGGCGCGCAGCAACGCCTGCGCGGCTGGGTGCGCGGGAATGCGGACGCCGACCAGCCCCCTGCCGGCGGTAACGGCGTCAGGGACGGCTTTGGTGCGTGGGAGCAGCAGCGTGAGCGGGCCGGGCCAGAAGGCGGCGGCGAGTTGCGCGACGCGCGCAGCAAGCGCAGCCGGGATGTCGGTGACGAGCGCGAGCTGGTCTACAGAGGCGAGGTGGACGATGACGGGGTCCCAGGCGGGGCGCTGCTTGGCGGCGAAGATGCGGCCGACCGCGGCGGGATCCAGCGCATGCGCACCCAAGCCGTAGACGGTCTCGGTGGCAAAGGCGACCAACTGGCCGGCGCGGAGCAACGCAGCGGCCTGGGCGACGTCGCCGGGCCGGTCCGCATGCAGATGGAGGGTGGAGGGCATGGGCTGTGTCGATGGTACTCGCGTGGGTCTTGCTTTCGTTCCGACAGGATGCGGGCGGTTCTTCCACAGGGATTTTGGCCTGCCAGGGTGCGCGGCGCGGGCGAGGCGTAGACTGTCGCCATGCAGGCTCCGGAGATCGAACTGAAGTTTCCTGTGGCGGATATGCGAACGTTAAGGGCCGCCGCGTTAGAGCTCGGATTCAGACTGGTAACCGAGCGGACGTTCGAGGCCAACACCCTGTACGACACCGAAGACCGCCGGCTGCGGGCCCAGAAGCAGATCCTCCGGCTGCGGCGCTACGGTGAAGCGTGGATTGTGACGCATAAGCGTATGGCCGGCGCGGGCGAGGACGTTGCCGCGGCCGCCGAACGCTACAAGACACGGATCGAGACCGAGAGCATCGTGGAGGACGGCGACGCCATGGCGGAGGTCTTCGCGCAGCTTGGCTTGCTGCCTGCGTTTCGCTACGAGAAGTACAGGACCGAGTGGGCGGCCGAGGGCGGCAAGCTGGTGGTCGATGAGACGCCCATCGGGGTGTGGGCGGAGCTGGAGGGTGAGCCGGCGTGGATCGATGCGATGCTGGCTGGGCTGGGTGTGCGGCCGGAGGACTGCCTGACCGACAGCTACGGAAAGCTGTTCCTCAAGTGGAAGCAGGAGACCGGCAGCCCCGCCGAAAACCTCACCTTTGAAGAGGCAGGCGTGGTTGGCGTCTAGCGGAGTGCCACAGAGTTGCCATCCTGAGCGGAGCCATCGCGTCGTTGCGATGAGGACCTGCAGGACTCTCATCCCCGCACTCCCGCGCTGACCCGTTCGGTCAAGGCTAGAAAATTTGGAAGTTCACGTCGATGTAGAGGTCGACTTTGACCGGCTTGCCGTCCTTGGTAGCGGGGCGGAATTTGTACTGACGGACGGCCTCGACGGCCTTCTCGTCCAGTCCCATGCCGACTCCGCGCACCACGCGCACGTGCGATGGGTTGCCCTGCTCATCGACCCAGAGATAGACCTGCACGTTGCCGGAAAACTTGGCCTTGCGTGCCTCCTCGGAGAACTCGGGGTCGACCTGGCGAAGGACGGTGGGCGGCCGCACGCCGCCGCCGATGTGCATGGGGCCGCCGCCGGTGTTGCCACCGGAACCGGGGCCGATGCCGGAGCCCTCACCCGAACCGATGCCAGTGCCGTGGCCGGTGCCCATCGACATCGGGCCGACCGCGCTGGAGGTGGGCAGGCCGAGGTTGGGCAGGTTGTTGTCCGCCATCTTCAGGTCTTTCTGGACGACGACTGTAGGATCGACCGCGAGCTTGGGCGGGATGGTGGGCGGCGCCTTGGGCGGAACGATCTGCTCCTGGGCGAACTTGGGAAGGTGGCCTTGAGTGACGGGCGCAAGGTCATGCTGACCGCCGCCGCCGCCGATCTGCTCGGCCTTGGGGGGGATGGGCGGCGGGATGGGCGGTGCCGTAATCGTGATCGCCACCTGCGGCTTGGCCGCCAGCTGCACATGGTTGCGGATGAGCAGGGCGATGAGCAGGATGAGCAGGCTGTAGAAGACGATGGAGTAGGCGATGGCCTGCTTGCTCATCTTCGTCGCCATGCGGTCGGGCACGGCGATGGGCGTGGACTCGAGGACGAGCGGCGGGAGCTTGGTGGGGAAGAAGACGTCGCGGAAGCTGGAGATCAGCGAGGCGAAGACGCCCTCTTCCTCGATCTCGCCGGAGAGGTGGATCTCGGCTGGAGCCAGCGGGACTGCGGTCGGCGGCGCGGAGCCGTTACCGGAGCCGTTCGCAGCCGCACCGGAACCGTTCGGCGCACCAGCGGATGCGGGTGTCTTCGCGGGCGGGGGCGGGAGAGTGTCGATATCTGCCATAGGGTGAAAGGGGTGTCAGCCCCGGGATCATTGTACAAACACCAGCCCCGGTTCGCTTTTCCGTTAGACGCAAGAGTACAGCAAGAGGTCTCTACGGACACGGGCGGCAGCGGACACGGCGGCGGTTTTTTCGCCCGGACGCAATGGCGGGTGTGCCGCTGTGCGCCTGCGTGGCGGCACTATGAGGTTGGCTGCGCCCGTTACAATTGAAGTTTGGCCGCGTGCATGGGGGAGCTCCCCCTGGGCGCGGCGGCGATAGAGCGGACGATCGCAAGGCGGAAGACAAGCGCATGGTGGAAGACAAGAGCGGAGATAAGGGCAAGGGGCTGAAAGGTACGCTGAACCTGCCGCGGACCGAGTTCGCGATGAAGGCGAACCTGCCGCAGAATGAGCCGGCGCGGCTGGCCGGCTGGGAGGCGATGGGGCTCTATGAGCGCATCCGCGAGCTCTATGCCGCAGGCGCCGCGCGCGAGGGTGCGCCGAAGTACATCCTGCACGATGGGCCGCCCTATGCGAATGGCGCCATTCACCTGGGCCATGCGCTGAACAAATGCATCAAGGACTTCGTGGTGAAGACCAAGACGATGGCCGGGTTCGACGCGCCCTATGTGCCCGGGTGGGACTGCCACGGCCTGCCCATCGAGATCAAGGTAGACGAGCAGCTCGGCGGCAAGAAGCTCGAGATGGACCCGGTCGCGGTGCGGCAGGCGTGCCGCGCGTATGCGGCGAAGTTCATCGACCTGCAGCGCAGCCAGTTCAAGCGGCTGGGCGTCTTCGGGCGATGGGACCGGCCCTACGAGACGATGGCCTTCCCCTACGAGGCGCGGATACTGGAGGCATTTTATGGGTTTTATGAAAAGGGCTTCGTCTACAAGGGCCTGAAGCCTGTGTACTGGTGTTCGCATGACCACACGGCGCTGGCCGAGGCGGAGGTGGAGTACGAGATGCACACCTCGCCGAGCGTGTATGTGCGCTACCGGCTGACAAGCGACGCTGGGAAGATCGACCCGCGACTCGCGGGCAAGACGGTGTACACGATCATCTGGACGACGACGCCTTGGACATTGCCGGCGAGCATGGCCGTCGCCTTCGGGCCGGAGATCGAGTATGTGGCGCTGGAGGATGCGGCGGGCGATGTCTATATCGTTGCCGCAGCGCTGGCGGACGCAGTGCGCGCTGCATGCACGCTGGTGGAGGGACTCAAGGATGCGCAGGCCATCGCGAGCTTTCCGGGAACGAAGCTCGACCGCGTAACCTTTGCACATCCGTTTCTGGAGCGGGAGGTCCTCGGGGTCAACGGCGACTACGTGACCACTGACCAGGGCACCGGCGCGGTACACACCGCTCCCAGCCACGGGCCGGACGACTTTGCGACCGGCGTAAAGTACGGGCTGCCGCTCACCTGCAACGTAGACGCGCAGGGCAAACTGCGCAACTACGAGGGCCAGCCGTTCGATGGGCTGTTTGTGGCCAAGGCCAACCCAGCGATCAAGGACATGCTGGCCGAGCGCGGCGCGCTGATGGGCGCGCACGATCTGCACCACAGCTATCCCCACTGCTGGCGCTGCCATAAGCCGCTGATCTTTCGCGCAACAGAACAGTGGTTCATCGGCATGGAGACGCCGGTGCTGAGCCCAAAGGCCGGCGGCGAGAACGTGACCTTCCGCCAGCGTGCGCTGGAGGAGATCGCGCAGGTAACGTGGGACCCGGCCTGGGGCCAGGAGCGCATCAGTAACATGATCGCGACGCGGCCGGACTGGTGCATCAGCCGACAGCGCATCTGGGGCGTACCGATCGCGGTGTTCCTGTGCGAGCGCTGCCACGAGCCGCTGAACGATGCGACGATCAACAAGAGCGTGGTGCAGATGTTTGAAAAGGACGGCGCCGACGCCTGGTATGCAAAGAGTGCGGTCGAGATTCTGCCTGCCGGACAAAGCTGCCCCAACTGCGACGGCACGGACTTCCGCAAGGAGATGGACATCCTCGATGTGTGGTTTGAGAGCGGCGCGAGCTGGCATGCGGTGCTGGAGGCCGAGCCGGAGCTGCAATGGCCGGCGGACCTGTACACCGAGGGCGGCGACCAGCATCGTGGCTGGTTCCACAGCTCCCTGCTCTCGTCGGTTGGGATCAAAGATGCTGCGCCATACAAGATGGTCGCAACTTCGGGATGGACGTTAGATGAGCAGGGGCGCGCGTTCTCGAAGTCATTGGGCAATGGCGTCGACCCGGTGGTCGTGGCCAACCGGCTGGGCGGCGAGATCATCCGGCTGTGGGTCGCGTCGGTGGACTTCCGCGAGGACGTGGCGGCGAGCGAAAACCTGATGCAGCGGGTCAGCGAAAACTATCGTAAGCTGCGCAACACGCTGCGCTTTCTGCTGAGCAATCTTTCGGACTTCTCTCCAACGAGCGATAGCGTTGCCTGGGAAGAGATGCAGCCGCTGGACCAGTACATCCTGGCGCGGACCGCGGAGCTCGATGCAGCGATCCGCAAGGCCTACGACGAGTTCGAATTCCATCGCGCCTATCAGGCGTTGAATGAGTTTACCAACGCCGACCTGAGTGCGCTGTATCTCGATGTGGTGAAAGACCGGCTATATACGTTTGCGCCCGGCAGCGCGGCGCGGCGCAGCGCGCAGACGGCGATCTGGAAGATCGCCGAGGCGATGACGCGGCTGATCGCGCCAATCCTCTCCTTCACGGCGGACGAGGTGTGGGAGCAGCTGCCGAAGGCCGCAGGACGCGAGCCAAGCGTGCACCTGGCGCTGTTCCCGGCGATGAGTGAGATCGTGCCGCACGGCGTGGCGGATGTAGAGAAGGACTGGGAGCAGTTGCTGAAGGTGCGCGCGTTGGTAATGGTAGAGCTGGAGGCGATGCGCGCGGAGAAGGAAATCGGCAAGAGCCTGGACGCAAACGTGCGACTGCTGGTGACGGAGAGCTCGACGGAGTCTGCGGTTCTGCTGAAGTATGCAACGGAGCTGGCGGAGTTCTTCAATGTGTCGCAGGCGACGGTGCAGTCGGTTGGCGCAAGCAAGGCTGCGGACGCAGTGCTGATCGAGGCCGAGGTCGCCGACGGAGTCAAGTGCGGACGGTGCTGGCGGGTGTTGCCGGATGTGGGCGCGGACAACCGCTGGCCCGAGGTATGCGCGCGTTGCGCGGAAGCATTGGAGGCGATCGGATTTCCGCCGATGAGTGAAGCCGCATAAACGGTATGGGACGGGTCTTCGGCCTTAAGAATGTTTCACACAAAGGCGCTTAGATCTAAGTATGTTGGGTTCTCAGAGCATTTGGTTCTAAGAGATTTGGACAGAGGGTTTGGATGTTTAAGCAGGAAAAAGATTGGCGCGGGGCGATGCTGGGCATTGCAGCACTGGTGGTGCTGCTGGACCGCATCAGCAAGCAGTGGGTGGAGGCGCATGTGCAGCTGGGCGGGGCCATCGTGGTGTGGCCACACGTGTTCCGCATTACGCATGTGCTGAACACCGGCGCGGCGTTCAGCTTGTTTGAGGGCGCGAACTCGCCGCTGCTGGTGCGCAACCTGCTGGTGGCGTTTTCGGTGGCCGCGGTGGTGGTGGTGCTGGTACTGATCTGGCGGTTGGGACGCAGGCCCTCGGCGACCGGCGTGGCGCTGGCGCTGATCCTCGGCGGCGCGGTGGGCAATCTGTACGACCGTCTGCGCTATGCGCATGTGGTGGACTTTCTCGAGGTGCACATCGTGCACTACCACTGGCCGGACTTCAACGTGGCGGATTCGGCGATTGTGGTGGGTGCGTGCTGGCTGCTGCTGGAGATGCTGCGGCCGCAAAGGGACGGGGTTTAGGGTGCAGGAAAAACAAACGCAGATTCCCCGTTCGGCTTCGCTCAGGGGAATGACAAACAAAACAATGAACGACCAGATCACAATTCGCGGGGCGAGGACGCACAACCTCAAAGGGATCGATGTCGATATCCCGCATAACGCGCTGACGGTGGTGAGCGGCGTGTCAGGCTCGGGCAAGAGCTCGCTGGCTTTCGATACGGTCTATGCGGAGGGGCAGCGGCGGTATGTCGAGAGCCTCTCGGCGTATGCGCGGCAGTTCCTGGAGCGGATCGAGAAGCCGGACGTGGACTTCATGGACGGTCTCGCGCCGGCCATCGCCATCAAGCAGAAGAACCAGACGCGCAACCCGCGCAGCACAGTAGCGACCGCGACGGAGATCTTCGACTATCTACGGCTGCTCTATGCCCGTTGCGGCACCGTCACCTGCCTGCACTGCGGCGGCACGGTACGGCGCGATACCGTCGATGAGATCGCGACACGCTTGCTGAAGGAGCCTGAGGGCACACGGGTGAATGCGCTGTTCCCGATCGTTCGCCGCGAGGTGAAGCTGGAGGCGTTGACCGGGGCCGAGGGCGAGGCGCAGGCTGAGGAATCCAGTAAGCCGGCAGGCCCGCGCGCCAGCAAGCCCGTGCGGGTGCGGGTCGCGAAGAAGCAGGCGGCGCAGGATGGGCATCTGGGTCTCGCTGAGAGCCTGAAGGAGCGGCTGGGTGAGCTGCGCCGCCGAGGCTACAACCGGCTGTGGCAGGAGGACGAAGGCGTTGGCAAGATCGTGGAGTTCTCCACGCCGGAGTCGCTGCTGGAGCTGGATTTTTCCCGGCCGATCTATGTGCTGGTGGACCGGCTTGCGCTGAGCGGGGAGGTGCGCGCGCGGCTGGTCGACGCCATCGAAACGGGCTATCGCGAGGCCGGCGAGATTGTGCTGCGCACGGCGCCGCGTGAAGGTGAGGGCGAGCCGCGGGTGCTGCGCTACTCTGCGGCGTTCGAGTGCGAGAGCTGCCACCGGGCCTACCGCGAACCGGAACCGCGGCTGTTCAGCTTCAACAATCCGTTCGGCGCCTGCCCGCGCTGCCAAGGCTTCGGCAACACCATCGACTTCGACCCGAACCTGATTTTGCCGGACCGCTCCCGCACGCTGGATGAGGGCGCGATCGACCCCTGGACCAAGCCGAAGTACCGCGCCTGGCACGGCGAGATGAAGCGCGCGGCAAAGGCGGCCAAGGTGCCGACGGATGTGCCGTGGTTTGAACTGACCCAGGCGCAACAGAACTTCATCTACGACGGTGGTGAGGGCTGGGCGGGGGTGCGCGGCTTCTTCGCCGAGCTCGAACGGAAGAAGTACAAGCTGCATGTGCGCGTGTTCCTCTCCAAGTACCGCGGCTATGCGACCTGCCCGGACTGCCGCGGCCAAAGGCTGCGCGCGGAGGCACGTGCCGTGCTGCTGGAGGGCCGCAACATCTGCGAGGTGTGCGCGCTGACGGTGACGGAAACGCAGGTCTTCTTCGATGGGCTGCGGCTGGGGCCGGCGCAGATGGAGGTGGCGGGCAAGGTGCTCGAAGAGGTGCGGCAGCGCGTGCACTTTCTGCAACAGGTGGGGCTGGAGTACCTGACGCTGGACCGGCTGAGCTCGACGCTCAGCGGCGGCGAGAGCCAGCGCATTCAGTTGGCGACCAGCCTGGGTTCACGGCTGGTGGGCGCGCTGTATGTGCTCGATGAGCCCTCCATCGGCCTGCATACGCGGGACACCGCGAAGCTGATCGCGATCATGGAGGAGCTGCGCGACCTGGGCAACACGATCCTGGTGGTGGAGCACGACCCCGATGTGATCCGCGCGGCCGACCAGCTGCTGGATCTTGGGCCAGGCGCCGGCGAGCTGGGCGGGCAGTTGCTTGCCGCCGGAACGGTGGCGGAGGTGAGCGAGAACCCAGCGTCGCTGACCGGGCGATACCTGAGCGGGCGGGCAAAGATCGCAGTGCCGAAACACCGGCGTGAGCCGGGGCGGGAGAAGCTGATGCTGAAGGGCGCGCGCATCCATAATCTGCGCGGGGTCGATGTGGAGATTCCACTGGGGCTGTTGTGCTGCGTAACCGGGGTCTCGGGCTCGGGCAAGTCGACGCTGGTGCACCAGGTGCTGTATCGCGCGCTGCTGCAAGCGCTCGGAGAAGGCGAGGCGGGAGCGAGCGAGGTGGCCAACCTGTACCGCGAGCTGACCGGGACGCACTGGCTGAGCGACGTGGTGCTGGTGGACCAGTCGCCGATCGGCAGGACGCCACGCTCGAACCCTGTCACCTATACCAAGGCGTTCGACCCGATTCGCGAGCTGTTTGCCGCGCAGCCGGATGCGCGGCGCAAGAATCTGACCGCCGGCAGCTTCAGCTTCAACGTCCCCGGTGGCCGCTGCGACGTGTGCGAAGGCGACGGCACCGTGACGGTGGAGATGCAGTTCCTCGCCGACGTGGAGCTTCCCTGCGAGGAGTGCAACGGCACGCGCTACAAGCCTTCGATCCTGGAGGTGAAGTACAAAGGCAAGAACATCCATGAGGTGCTGGGGCTGACGGTGCGCGAGGCGTTGAGTTACTTTGCCGGGCATCCCAAGATCGTGGACAAGCTGGCGGTTTTGGATGAGGTGGGACTGGGCTACGTGCGGCTGGGGCAGAGCGCGACGACGCTCTCCGGTGGCGAGGCGCAGCGGGTGAAGCTGGCGCAGCATCTCTCCACGGTGCGGTCGACCGGCCTGCGCCCGGGTACCACCGCACCGGAGAGCGCAGCGCGGCGGGCGGCCGGTCGCACGCTGTACATCCTGGACGAGCCCACCACGGGGCTGCACTTTGAAGACGTGGCCAAGCTGTTGGCCGCCTTCCAGCGGCTGATCGAGGGCGGCGGATCGCTGCTCGTGATCGAACACAACCTGGATGTAATCAAGTGCGCGGACTGGGTGATCGACATGGGGCCGGAGGGCGGCTCGGGCGGCGGGCAGGTGGTGGCCGTCGGCACACCCGAGGAGATTGTGCGTGTGCGTGCGTCGCATACCGGACATTGGCTGGCGCCGGTGCTGCGCGGCAGTGTGTATCCGCTGCGCGACGATGCGGTGCAGCGGGTGGAAGAGGTAGTGGCATGAGCTGCGGCTGGGCTGCGCTGGCGGTTGCATTGGTACTGGGCGGCAACGCGGCGGCGCAGGACCTGCCGGCGGGAACGCATAGCGTCGATGACCACGCACGCGAGGACGCCGCGGCCGCGCAGGTGCGCGAGGCCGAGGCCGCACTGGAGCAGGGTAACTTTCCCCTCGCCGAGACCAAGCTGAAACTGCTGGCTGCAGCGCGGCCCAAGGATGCGCGGGTGCTGTTCGATCTGGGCTTCGCCGAGGAGCACAACGGCGAAGAGGATGCGGCAGCCAAGAGTTACGCCGCGGCGATGGCCACCGATGCAACCATCGCCGAGCCGAAGCTGGCGCTCGGCCTGCTGGATGCCCGGCACGGGCGGCTGGACGCCGCGCACCAAGAGCTGACAGCGGTGGCGAAGATGACGACGGCCGCGCCCGAGACCCGCGGCCGCGCACTACGCGCACTGGCGGTGATGGATGAGGTGGCGAGCCCCGAGGCCGCGCGGGAGGAGCTGCTGGCCGCACTCCAGCTGACCGCCGAGACCCCGGAGGACATCCGCATGGGCGCGGAGCTGGCCGAGCGCGCCGGCGACGACGAGGACGCGGAGGCGGCGTATCGACGGGCGCTGGCGAAGATGCCCGGAGACCTGCGCGCGACTGTCGGGCTGGTACACGTGTTGCGGCTGGAGAAGAAGACGCTGGACGCGGAGGCGGTGCTGACCGCGGCCCTGAAGCAGCATCCGGGCGACCCGGAGCTCTCCGCGCAGATGGCGGAGGTCTACGCGGCGGAGGGCAAGACGGCCGAGGCCATTGCGCTGCTCGAGCAGCTGCGCAAGGCCGACCCCACGCTGGCCAACGACGCCGCGATGGGCCGTATGCTGGGGCGGCTCTATGCAATAAGCGGCGACCAAGCCAACGCCGAGCAGATATTCGCAGCCCTGGCGGCCGCCGATCCCAAAGACCCGTACCTGCTCGACGACCTGGGCAGCGCCGAAGTGAAGCTGGCCCAATTCGGGCCGGCGGAGGCGACGCTGACACGCGCGGCCGCGCTGCGCGAGGCCTTCCATGACGATGAGGCCTGGGGCGAGACCGAGACCCACCTGGCCTTTGCAGCCTCACACAACAACGATCCCACCGTCGTATTGCAAGCTCTGGCTGCGCGTGCTACTGTACTGCCTAATTCGGCGGCGTCCTTATTCCTCCAGGCCACCGCGCACGACAGTTTGCATCACACCAGGGAAGCTGTAACTGCATATCGTGCATTTCTTGCGGTGGCAAACGGCAAGTATCCAGAGGAAGAGCTGCAGGCACGCCACCGCCTGGCAGCTCTCGAGCCGAAGCAATAGGCAGCACTTGCGAGGTGCGCTATGTCGAAGCGGATGCAGCTTACGGATCGCTCGACGACTCCGATGTGGGTTCAGCAACGGGTTCAGCGGCGTGCGTTCTCCACGCGCGCGTGGGTAGCCGGATGTGTGCAATTGCCGATGGTGTTGGTGCTGGCCGTCGTGGCCCGCTCCGCCGGCGCAGCCAACTACGATGAGACGGTGCTCGACCCGGCAGCGCTGGTGCAGCTGGAGCAGCGGGCCGACCACGCCGATATCCGCGAACAGCTCTACCTGTACACGGACGTCCTGCACCGGCTGACCGAGCTCGAGGGGCGGCAGGTCGCCACGGGAGCCGGCGAGCAGGCGGCGACGACGCTGCGCCAGATCAATGCTGTGGCTGCGAAGGCCCATGCCGCGGCCGGGCAAAACGCCAAACGTCTGAAGAATGCCGAGGAGCTGCTGCAGCACACCACGCGACGGCTGAGCGACATCCTGCACGTGGCCTCATCGGAGGAACGCTCGTCGCTGCAGGCGACGCTGCAGGGTCTCAACAGTCTGCATGACCGCTGCCTGGCGTTGGTGTTCGCCAATTGAAGTCAGGGCTGCAACGCTGCCTGGCCGGCGTTGCGTCGGTCGCGATAGCCGCGCTGCTGCTGTGCGGCGTGGCCCAGGCGCAGGACACGGAGGGGCCGCTGAGCCAGGCGGAGGTGGAGTCGCTGCGCGATGCGGCGTTCGTTCCGGTCGACCGCGTTCGTGCGTTCGAGAAGATCCTCGACTCGCGGGAGAAGGACATCACCGACCTGGAGAAGCGCGGACGCCGGCCAGGCTGGGTGGAAGACATGCACGATGCGCTGGACCAGTTCGGAGCCATCGCCGACGAGCTGAACGACAATCTGGATGAGTACGACAGCAAACACCGCGACATTCGCAAGGAGCTGCCGAAGCTGGTGCAGAAGATCGAGCGCTGGCAGACGGTGCTGCGCGGCGCGGGCGAGGATGACGCTTACAACGTGGTGCGCAAGATCGCCCTGGACAACCTGGCGGACATGAGGACGCTCGCCCAGGACATGCAGACCGAGCAGGAGCGCTACTTCAAAGCGCATCCTGAGGCGGAGAAGGCAGAGAAGACGCGCACGGCCTCGCCGCATGCACCGAACTGAGCGGTCGTCGCGGGGAGTCGCAATGGGAAACGCCTCAATTTTCCGCATAGCGACGCATGTTAAGCTGGGGCCAGCGTGTCGCGCCCTTCCCTTCCCCAAGCTTCGTCTGCGTTGCTGGCTCTGTTCGAGCAGGAGTACCGCGCCTTGCGTCCTCGGGCCCCCATGCCGGCGCTGGAGGTCAGGTTCCGGCGGTTTACCAGCCTGAATACGACCATCCGGCTACGCCACGATCCTGCCGGGCAGCCGCATCTGATCGTCCGGCTGAGCGATCTGCTCGAGCATGCGCCGGAGAACATCCACCGCGCCATCGCGCACATCCTGCTGGCGAAGCTTTACCGCAAGCCGATCGAGCCGACTCTGGCCGACCGCTACCGGCGCTATACACAGTCGGAGGCGGTGTCGCGGCAGGCGGAGCGCATCCGGCAGATGCGTGGGCGCAAGGTCATCAGCTCGGCGAAGGGGCAGCTCTACGATCTCGACGAGGTATTCGAGGCGGTGAACCGGCGGTTCTTTCATGGGCTGCTGGGCCGGCCGACGCTGACCTGGAGCGCGCATGTCGCCAAACGCATGCTCGGCCACTACGATGCGGCGCACAACACGATTGTGGTGAGCCGCGTCTTCGACCGCCCAGGTACGCCGCGCTATGCGATCGAGTACCTGCTGTACCACGAGATGCTGCACCTCAAGCATCCGGTGCGCGTGCGCGCCGGCCGCCGCTGTGTGCACTCACGCGAGTTCCAGGCCGAGGAGCGGCTGTTTCCGGAGCTGGATTTGGCGAAGGCATTTCTGAAGCGGTTGTGAAGACCGTCCGCATGTCGGAAACGACCCCCTTGTGTGGGAGCGGGTGCGGTGGTCAACTCGTGGGCGTCAGTTGTGAGCGGTTGAGAGTGAAGGGACGAGCGAGCTATGGACGAGTACAGCAAAAGCGGGCCAAGATCTTATGCATCAGAGGCAAATCGTCGTGCTCGTGAGCAGAAGAGGCTATTGGATCGAGCGCTCGATAAGCCGACAGAGGCTGAGTTTATCCGCGCACTGCGAGAGACCATGGATGTGACCGAAGATCATCCCATCTATCTGCAGGCGATTATGTATTGGCGGTCTCAGCATCGTTAGCATCTAGGTGCTCGCGAAGTTTGCTGTAGCGGAGGTCCCGTTCGCTCTGCGAAAGGCCTTTATCGTCGAAGAAACTTTCCATCGCACTGTGGAGGCCATCAACGGCATCTTGGCGAGTTATCTTGTTCGGATCGCTCTTTGGGAGAGTAGCCATGGAACACCTCCGTACAGCTCAATTCTATACACCATGAGGAAAGTATGGCGACGCCCTCAGCTCAAGCCGTTGCCGACGCAGGCACTTTCGAAAGAGGATTTGCCATTACCGCTTTATTGTTCCGCGTGAGGAACATCACGACCGCGCCCAACACAATGCTGCACAGCGAAGCGACCTGGGCGTTGGACATCCCCCAGTAAACCGGCGGGTTGATGCGAACGAACTCCACCAGGAAGCGGCCGACGCCGGCCAGCAGCAGGTACTCGCCGGTGAGGAAGCCGAGCGGGCGGGGCGAGCGGCCGCGCCGCCAGAGCCACCAGAACAACGCCAGCGCAAAGAGCAACTCATAGATGGGGGTAGGCTGCACGAGCGCGTCGGGCGGGTTGGGCGGCACCAGCGCACGGTGGTATATGTCGGGGCCGTGGGCCAGCCGAATGCCCCAGGGCAGCGTGGTGTTTTTGCCGTAGTCGCCGTCGCCGGAGGTTAGGCAGCCGATGCGGCCGACGCCATAGCCAATGGCCGCGGCCGGTGCGGCGAGGTCCAGCATGCGCAGCGCCGCGCGTGGGCCGGTGAGGCCGTTCGGACGGCTCAGGAGCCCTTGCAGCATCAGCATGACGATGCCAGCGAGCAAGCCGCCATACCAGGCGAAGCCAGCCTGGAACCAGTGCAGGAAGCCGGAGAGGACCTCCAGCGGATGATGCCAGCCGGGGAACAGGATCTGTCGCCAAGCAAGACTGAGCTCGCGGACGTCCTGCAACTCATGCCAAACCTTGGCGCCGACGATGCCGGCGATGACAACCAGGGTGACGACGTTGAGGGCATCGGCGTCCACGCCGTTACGGGCGAAGTTGCGATACAGGACCAAGGTCGCGCATACCGCGGCGAGCCACAGCAGCAGACCGAAGGTACCGATGTGGATGGAACCCAGGTTGAGGAAGGGATACATGCTGGTTCCAGTATAGAGAACACAGGATGCAGGTGGTTTTTCCTCTGTCTGGGGGTGCCGCGGAGGCTTCGTTCGCGCTACCCTACCGGTATGCCTCCCAGCCTGCCCCCTTACGTCGCGCCTGAGTCCATGGATGTGTTGTTTTCTACCGCGGAGATCGCCGAGCGCGTGCGTGCCGTCGGCCAGCAAATCAGCCAGGAGTACGCCGGGCAGTCGATCGTGCTGATCGGCGTGCTCAAAGGCGCGGCGATCTTTCTGGCGGACCTCGCCCGCTCGATCCAGGTGGACAACACCTTCGACTTCGTCGCGGTCTCGAGCTACGGCCGGGCGCGGGTCTCCTCCGGCGCGGTGAAGCTCATCAAGGACATCGACAACCCCATTGAGGGGCGCCACGTGATCCTGGTGGAGGACATCCTCGATACCGGTCTCACGCTGAGCTACCTGCGCGGGCTGATGCTGCAGCACAAGCCCGCCTCGCTGAAGATCGCCACCTGCCTGGACAAGCCGGAGCGGCGGCTGGTGCCCATCGAGGCGGACTATGTCTGCTTCAGCATCCCCAACCGGTTCGTGATCGGCTACGGCATGGATTATGCCGAGCGGTACCGCGGCGTCGAAGACATCCGCATCTTCCCAGAGACGCCGCCGGGACATTGAGGCCAGGGCAAACGCAAAGCCAAACGCAAAGCACGCCAATGGTTTGTGAGACGTTGCTGATTTAAGATAGTAGGATGTCCGCTGCAGCACACGAAACCTCCGCTCCATCGCAAACGAAGATCGTAGCTCCCGCCCGCAGCTTCCGCGGCTCGCTTGTCGTTCCCGGCGACAAGTCGATCTCGCACCGCTATGCCATGCTCGCAGGGCTGGCCCAGGGTACGAGCCGGCTGACCAACTTCTCCACCGGCGCCGACCCGCATAGTTCGCTTGGCTGCATGCAGGCGATGGGCGCGCAGGTCGTGACCGAGGGCAAGACAGTTGTGGTAACCGGTACCGGGGGCGTGCTGGCGCCGCCGAAGGGCGACCTGGACTGCGGCAACAGCGGCTCGACGATGCGCATGCTGGCGGGGCTGGTGGCGGCGCAGGTCGGCGACTTCCGGTTCATCGGAGACGCGTCGCTGACGGTGCGGCCGATGGAGCGGATTCGCGGGCCGCTCCAACAGATGGGCGCGCGCATCGAGCTGACAGAGGGCCATGCGCCGATGACGATACATGGCGGCAGGCTGAACGGCATCGACTTCGAGACGCCTATCGCGAGCGCGCAGGTAAAGACGGCGGTGCTGTTTGCGGGCTTCCAGGCGCAGGGGACGACCTCCATTGCCGAGCGGGTACGGACGCGCGACCACAGCGAACATGCGTTGCGGGCGTTCGGCGTCGCGCTGGAGCGGCGCGAGGGCCGACTGGTGATCGAAGGCAGCCAGCGGTTGAAGGCAGTCGATGCGACCGTGCCCGGAGACATGTCCTCGGCGGCGTTCTTCCTGTGCGCGGCGCTGCTGTTTGAGGACTCCAACGTCGTCTTCGACGCGCTCGGCATGAACCCGACCCGCGCGGCGCTGCTGGATGTGGTCGCAGGCATGGGCGGCACCATCAAGGTGCTGGATGTGCAGGAGACCCACGGCGAGATGGTGGGAACCATTCAAGTGGGCCGCGGGCCGAAGCTGCGCGGGTATGAGATCGCCGGCGCGCTGACCGCGCAGCTGATCGACGAGCTGCCGGTGATCGCCGCGATTGCACCGTATACCGAGACCGGCGTGCGCATCCGCGACGCGCAGGAGTTGCGGGTGAAGGAGAGCGACCGCATCGCGCTGGTAGTGAAGAACCTCCGTGCGATGGGCGCCGAGGTCACCGAGCATGAGGACGGCATGGACATCCCCGGCGGCCAGCGGCTGCGCGGCGGCATCGTCGATTCAGGGCTGGACCACCGCATCACCATGGCCTTTGCCATCGCCGCGCTGCGCGCCGAGGGTGCAACCGAAATCCACGGCGCCGAGGCGGCCAGCGTATCCTTCCCGGAGTTCTTTTCCTTGCTGGATGAGCTGGCGATCCGCTAACTCCGCCAGGTGAAGGTGCGGGGCGGATAGATGCTGAGCAGCTCACGCAGATGCTGCTCCACCTCGGCCACGGACACCTCATCGATCACATAATCATCGGGCGCCTCATCCAGATCGAGGTTCTTCAGGATGCGCGCACGCGGATTGTCCAGCGGAAGCCACTCAATCGCCGGCGACCAAGCCGGCGCGATGATCACCATCGGTAGCCGCATCGCACGCGCCAGGTGCATCGGCCCTGTATCCAGCGTCAGCGCGACATCGGCCACCCCAAACAGCGCCGAAAGCTGCAACAGATTCGTACGGCCGGCGACGCTGGCCGTCGCAAAGCTCAGCCCTTCGCGCAGCGCGTCAATCGCCGCCGCCTCTTTGGCCGTGCCGGAGAAGACGATCTGCATGCCGTACTCACGATGCAACCACGCGGCCACAGCGCGAAACCGCTCCACCCGCCACGACTTGCGCTGCGTCACGCTCGTCTGCGTGATGAAGACAGCCATCGGCCGCCCCTCGTCGATCCCCTGCTCGCGCAGCAAGCCACGCGCCGCCTCGACATGGGCCTCCGACGGAAACACCTGCGGCTCAATGAGGCCCGCATCAGCCTCCAGAGCCGCGATCAGCGCAGGCCCATGGCCAAGCGCATCGACGATCCGCAGATTGTTGGCGATCTGGCTCAGTCGATAGTCAAACGCCAGCGGCGCGGCCGAAAGCTGCGGAGCGACCGTATGGCCTGCGCGCAAATGACCGCCGCTCAGCGCCGCCGCCAACACGATCCGGCTGCGTTCGTTGCCGGTCGTCTGCAGCACGGCAAACGGCTCACCGGCAAAAAAACGCGCCACGCGCAACGCCGACACGGCGCCGCGCAGATCGCTCAACGGGCTGGGCGTCGCCACCAGCCGCTCCAGCCCAGGATTGCCACGCAGCAACTCCAGCGCGAACCCACTGGCCGCCGCCACGATGCGCGCCCCCGGAACGGCCGCATGGATCGCCGGAATCAGCGGTGTCGCATGGATCGCCGTGCCAAGCGCCAGCGGATACTGCAGCAACAGAAAGTTGCGGACCTCCGCCAGCGGCGGCTGTTTAGACCCGAGTGCGCGTTCCATCTTGGCCAGCGCGGCAAGCACAACGGATTTGACTACGGAAGCGATGTTCTGAGGATACT
>Ga0116230_10000648_pt1 | contig 30832 bp, 26 predicted proteins | sample S1TSphfallax_3_FD_88678 | JGI IMG/M metagenome (GOLD analysis project Ga0116230, IMG submission 88678) | Host-associated microbial communities from peat moss isolated from Minnesota, USA - S1T2_Fd - Sphagnum fallax MG | ecosystem: Host-associated > Plants > Peat moss > Unclassified | place... | reverse complement strand
GCGGACACCGTCGCGCGGTAGATCTCGGGGAAGGCCTGCGGAAAATCGCGCAGGCCATCGGCCAGCGGATGGCCTTCCACGACTTTGCCGCGCACCCCCAGTACGATTCGCTGCACGCGCGGCTTTTCGGTTTGCTCGGCCACGGCCGCCAACGATTCCTCCAGGGGCAATCCGGAGCGCAGCAGGGTCGCCAGCTGGCGCGTCAAGAGCGCCAGATCCAGTGTCGACAGGCCGCGCCGCAGCAAGCCGCGGCGTCGGCTTTGCTTGAGCTCGCGCTCGGCCGTCTCGTGAATGTCCATCGGCAGCAATTGCTTGTCGCGCAGCAATTGCCTGACATGCTTCGGCGTATCCCCTTCGATCAGGCCCTTGCGTTCCCGACCTTGAGAATCGAGCGCCGTGTATTCGAATGCCCCCATCAATCCTCGCGAGTAACGCGCAGCACTTCTTCCAGCGTCGTCTCCCCCTCCATCACCTTGCGCCGCCCGTCATCGCGGATGCCCGGGCTCGCGGTGCGCGCGTAACGCTCGAGGTCCTGTTCAGACGAGCCATCATGGATCATGGTGCGCATGTGGTCATCGACCGCGATGAGTTCATAGATGCCCGTGCGGCCCCGATAGCCGGTGCCGGGCTCGCTGGAGGGCCGGTAGAGCTGCACGCGCTCGCCGCGGGGATCCAAGTTGAGCAGTCGCCGCTCGTATTCGCCGGCGTAGAAGGGTTCGCGTGTTTCCGGATTGAGCACCCGCACCAGGCGTTGTGCGAGGACGCCGATCAAGCTCGAGGAGAGCAAGAACGGCTCGATTCCCATGTCACGCAGCCGGGTGACCGCGCCGACCGCGGTGTTGGTGTGCAGCGTGGAGAGCACGAGATGGCCGGTAAGACTCGCCTGCACGGCGATCTGCGCCGTTTCGAGATCACGAATTTCGCCGACCATGACCACGTCCGGGTCTTGACGCAGGATGGCGCGCAAGCCGCGCGCGAAGGTCATTTCCACCTTGGTGTTCACCTGGGTCTGGCCGATCCCGTCGATGTAGTATTCGATCGGATCCTCGACGGTCATGACGTTGCGCGTGTTGTCGTTGATGCGCTCGAGCGCCGCATACAGGGTGGTGGTCTTGCCCGAGCCGGTCGGGCCGGTGACCAAGATGATGCCATGCGGTTTGTGGATGATTTCGTCCATGGTCTGCTGGGTACGAGGATCCATCCCGAGCGACGTCAGTTCGATTCGACCCGCCTGCTTGTCGAGCAGTCGCAGCACCACCCGCTCGCCATGTCCCGACGGCAGCGTCGAGACGCGCACGTCCACCGCCCGCCCGGCGATGCGCAAGGAGATGCGCCCGTCCTGGGGCAACCGCCGCTCGGCGATGTCGAGCTTCGACATCACCTTGATGCGCGACACCACGAGCGGCGCCACGGCGCGTTTGGTTTGCAGCACCTCACGCAGCACGCCGTCGACGCGGAAGCGGATCACCAGCCGGTTCTCGTAAGGTTCGATGTGAATGTCCGAGGCGTTCTCCTTGACGGCCTGGGTGAGCAGGGCATTGATGAGGCGGATGATGGGCGCCTCGTCGTCGCTTTCCAGGAGATCGGAGGACTCGGGGATGTCCTCGGCGAGATGCGCGAGGTCGGTGTTGTCATCGAGCCCTTCCAACATCTGCATGGCCGCGCCGGAGCCCGCCTCATAGGCAATGCGCAGCATCGAGTCGAAGGCTTCCACCGACACTCGCTCGAGCTTCAACGGGACGCCGACGAAGCGGCGGACCTCGGCGAGCGCCTGCGGAGTCACGCCCGGACGGCAAACCGTGTCCGCCACCTCGCTGCTGATGCTCCGCACCAGGATGCCGTGGCGCTTCGCAAAGGGGAACGACAGCTTGCGTTGAATGGGTGCTTCGAGTTCGGCGTTCATGGCGTTCCTGCGGGTTGCGGTTGCACCGCGGGTTGCGGCGCCGGCGCCGGCTGCGCTGCCGGCGCGGGCTGCGGTGCCGCGGCGCGGGGTGCGCTCGGCACGATCAGCCTGGTGGTGCTGGGCTGCGCGGTGGGCGCCGGTTGCGGCGCCGGAGCCACCCGGTTCGCCGGCGCCGGTTGCGGCGAGGGAGCGATGATCGTGGTGGCGCCGGGATCGGCTGGGGCTTGGATGGCCGGAATGGACGGCTGTTTCTCACCCGGCAACAATGTGATCTTACCCTTGTGCAGAGATTTCTCCTCGTCGCGGATCTCATTGTACCGCTGCGTGCTCGTGGCTTCGGTCGCCACCTGGTCGCGGAGGATCTTTGGACGCAAGAAAACCAACAAATTGCTCTTCTGCCGCGAGCCGCTGCGCGACTTGAACAGGTTGCCGATCAGTGGGATGGCGCCCAGGACCGGTACCCGGTCCTCGCTCTCCGTGACCGTATCCTGCATCAAGCCGCCCAACACGATGATCCCGCCGTCCTCGATCAGGATCGTGGTCTTGATCGAGCGCTTGTTGGTGGAAATGTCGGACGAATCGGCGATCTTCGCCCCCGGCGAGGAGTCCTCTTGTTCAACCTTGAGCTGAATGGTGTTGCCCTCGCTGATGTGCGGCGTGACCTTGAGGATGGTGCCGACCTCTTCGCGCTGAATGGTCTCGAACGGGCTGGTGGTGCCGTTGACGCTGGCAGTGGAGCTCGTGTATTGGCCGGTGATGAGCGGAATTTCCTGGGTGACCTTTACCTCGGCTTCCTCGTTGTTCATGGTAATGATGCGCGGCGTGGAAATGATGTTGCTCGTGCCGTCGCTGCGCAACGCCTGGATGATGGCCGCGAAGCCCCTGCCGGTGTTCGAATTGTAGGTGCCGACGGCGAACGTGGCGCCGTTCGGGATGGCTGACGAGAGCGCCGATGCGGCGGTGCTGCCGGTCGTGCCGAGGGTGCTGGTCGCCGTCGCCGTGCTGCTGGTGAGGCCGGTGACCCCGCTCAAGGCCGCGGCCGCGATGTCGACGATGCTGGTACCGGCGCCGGGCAGATTGGTCACGCCGTAGCCGTAGGAAGTGCCGCCATCGAGCAACCATTGCACGCCGATATTCGCGCTCTTGTTGACGGCCACTTCGACGATCATGGCCTCGACCTCGACCTGGGCCCGGCGGATGTCGAGCTTGTCGATCACCGCCATCAATGAGCGCATTACCTTCGGAGGCGCCGTGATGATGAGGGCATTGGTGGGCACATCCGCCCAGATGGTCACGCTGGAATCGACGTTCGAGCCGCCGCCACCTGCGCCGGCCGCGCCGCCCGCCTGCGGACCACCCGCCGCCTTGGCGGCGGCGGTGGCCTGGCCCTTCAACTTGTCGGCCAACTTATCGGCATCGGCATAGAGAAGATAGCGGACCTGGGTGTCGCCGCCGTTGAGGCCCGGCGTATCGAGGTTGACGACCAGCGCCTTGGTCTTCAAACGCATGGACTTCTCGCCGCTGATGAGGACGCTGTTGGTGCGTTCGTCGGCGACCACCTTGACCGCGGTTCCAGCACCCTCGGCGGCCGGCCCTGAGGACAATTGGTTGATGGTGCGGACCACGTCGCTGGCGCTGGCGTTGCGCAGCTGAACCACGTCGATGGGTTCATCGCCGCTCTCATCCATGCGCTCGATGATCTTCATGATGCGGCTGACGTTGCTCGCCCGGTCCGAGATGATGAGCATGTTGCCCGCCGGGTAGGCGGCGAGGTGGCCTTGTTGGGGAATCAACGGCCGCAGCAGCGGCACCAACTGAGTCGCACTGATGTTCTTGACGGTGATGATCTGGGTGACGATTTCATCCGACGTGGCGCTGACGCTGTTCGGCAGGTCGATCGAGGGCAGTTGCCGGGCATCGGTGTTCGGGATGATCTTGATGACCTTGCCGGCGGGCACCGCCACATAACCATAGACCTGCAAAACCGCGAGAAACGCCTCGTAGAATGCCGCAGGCGACATGGGGGTCGCCGACAGCATGGTGACCTTGGCATTGACGCGTGGATCGATGATGAAATTCTTGCCGGTGACCTCGCTCACGGCCTGAATGATCTGCGTGAGGTCAGCATCCTTGTAGTTCGGGGTGATGGTCGGCCCCTCCGGCGGGCGCCGCTCGACGTTCTGCGCCGGTATCGGCATGGACATGGCGACCAGCAAGACCGCGAGCACGGACGCCAGCGCCGCACTCCCCTTACGGAGCGGCCCTAGCCTGCGCGGTGGCCTTACCTCAGGCAGCGGTCGATTGAGCGCCATCAGGTGGTCCCACGAATGGAAGGGCTGCGAGGAGTACGTTCACTACGGTTCATTACGGTATCTCACTGGTGCTGTTGGGTGCCGGCGGCAGTTCGCTCGGGGGAAGCGTCGCGGCGCCGGTTCCGGGAGTGCTTGCCGGTTCTGCCTGGTCGGATTCCAATTCCTTGGTCGCTTGGGTGGCCACTTGAGCTATGTTGAGCGTGATGTCCTGTTTCTGGCCGGCGCGTTCGACGGTAACCGTCGCCCGTTCGGATGATTGGATGGTGTTGAATACATCCTGGCTATGTTGCGGATCATCCAAGGGTTGGCCGTTGATGGCCGTCACCAAATCGCCGGGTTTCAGCCCCAACTTGCCAAAAATTGCCCGATTCTTGCCGGGATAGGCGCGAAAGCCGCGCAACTTGCCGGCGACGTTGTCGTACGACGGCACGGTGCGCATGACCTGGTCCAAGAGCCCGGGATCCTGTTCCACCATGCGCTTCAAGTTCTGCACCGAGGCGATCTGCGGCGGGACCCCGCCCCGGCGCGGCGGCGCACCGCCGTTCCTGCCGCTGATCTGCAGCCGGGGAAGTTGCAAGGTTTCGAGAATTCCGGCCCGGTCCAGAATGACATGGTCGAGGTAGACCGAGTGAAGGGTCGCTCCGTTCACATTATCGCCGATGGAATAAACCTTCGATGGGCCGCCATCGCTGATGATCGCGACCCCGCGTTTGGGGTTCTGAGTGGCAATCGTTCCCGCGAGCATCAGATTGGAGCTGCTCAAGGGCGCGTGGTCGGGATCCTGGACGGTTGGATCGGCCGTCGCAATCCCGAACAGGTGCGCCGAGACCACGCTCTGAACATCCAGGCCGGCACGCCGGGCCGGCGCCGCTCCGCTCCTGATGGCCACCGGCTCGGGTGACTTGACCGGAACACTCAGTGCTGAGACCGCCATTCGCGCCAACTCGACGATGATGAGTGCCGCCAAGATAAACGACGCATAGGTCGGACTATTGCCTTGAAGGCGGGATAGCCAGTCGTTTTTTAGTAGTTCAGCCATGTTTAAATGTCGCGGCAAGCGAAAATCTTAGGTGCACGCTCTCGCAGGAGCGGGAACCCCAAAAGTTGCGCAATCATACGGGCTAGTCGCTTGATCGCTCAAGCATTTGTTTTTGCTTGTTAAAGTAAAGTGACACCGAATGGCGACATTGGCAATAGTCTCAGCCTTTTGCTTTGGAGCGCTTGTAAAGCGCCAAACCTAACCCTATAAACTAAGCACACATGAGCGAGAAAGATCGAGGTCGGGAAGGCACGGGTTTGGTCGTCGAGGAAGCGGCGCCGAAGCTCAAGCGTCCGCCGCTTTATCAAGTGGTGCTCATCAATGACGATTACACTCCCATGGAGTTCGTGGTCGACATACTCCAACGTTTCTTTTCGATGGACCGCACCAAGGCAACTCGGGTTATGCTCGAGGTGCACACCAAGGGGAAAGGAGTGTGCGGGGTCTTTACATATGAGATTGCAGAGACCAAGGTAGCTCAAGTGATCGCGTATGCGCGACAACATCAGCATCCGCTGATGGCAACGCTAGAAGAGGCATAACCTGTGCTTAGTCAAGAACTCGAATTTTGCTTGAATGATGCGTTCGCCAGTGCCCGGGAAGCACGGCATGAATTCATGACGGTCGAGCATTTGCTGCTGGCCATCGTTGATACTCCCAAGGTTCGGGAGGTGTTGAAGTCCTGCGGGGCCGATACGGCCAAGCTCAAGACCGAACTGAAACAATTCATCGACCAGACGACTCCGCGGCTGCCCGCAGGCGAGGACCGGGACGTGCAGCCCACCCTGGGCTTTCAGCGCGTGCTGCAACGCGCTGTCTTCCACGTGCAGTCGAGCGGCAAGAAGGAAGTGACCGTCGCCAATGTGCTGGTCGCGATCTTCAGCGAAAAGCAGTCCCATGCGGCCTATTTACTCAGCATGCAGGATGTTTCCCGCCTCGACGTGGTCAATTTCATCGCCCACGGCCTGTCGAAGGCGGGTGGCGAGGAGCGCAGCGAACGCGAAGAGGGGGGCGGGGCCGGCGATGCCGAGCGCGATGGCGACGGCGGCGGCAATGCCCTCGAGAAGTATGCGACCAACCTCAATGAAGCGGCCCGCAAGGGCAAGATCGATCCGCTGATCGGCAGGAAGCTCGAAGTCGAACGGACCATCGAAATCCTCTGCCGGCGGCGCAAGAACAACCCGCTGTACGTTGGCGAGGCGGGGGTGGGCAAGACGGCCATCGCCGAGGGGCTTGCGCGGATGATCGTCGAGAACCACGTGCCCGACGTGCTGCTCGATGCGACCATCTATTCGCTGGACATGGGCTCTTTGGTGGCCGGCACCAAGTATCGTGGTGATTTCGAAAAACGGTTGAAAGCGGTGCTCGCCGAAGTCAAGAAGCAACCGGGCGCGATTCTGTTCATCGACGAAATCCACACCGTCATCGGCGCCGGCGCGGCGTCCGGCGGTGTCATGGATGCGTCCAATTTGATCAAGCCCGCGCTGGCGAACGGCGAATTGCGCTGCATCGGTTCGACCACGTACAACGAGTACCGCGGGATTTTCGAGAAGGACCATGCGCTCGCCCGTCGATTCCAGAAAATCGACATCACCGAGCCGTCGGTTCAGGACACGGTGGACATCCTGCGTGGGCTGAAGACCCGCTATGAGGAGCATCACGGCGTCAAGTACGAAGATGAGGCGCTGCAGGCGGCTGCGGAGCTGGCCGCGCGTCACATCAACGACCGGCACATGCCGGATAAGGCCATCGACGTGGTGGATGAGGCCGGCGCCAATCTGCGCCTCCGGCCGGTGGAGAATCGCGAGGCCTCGGTCACCGTGAGTCAGATCGAGAACGTGGTGGCGCGGATTGCACGGATCCCGCCGAAGAACGTCTCGCTGTCGGATCGCGACGTGCTCAAGAATCTGGAACGCAATCTGAAACTGACCATCTTTGGTCAGGACAAGGCGATCGAGGCCTTGGCGGCCGCCATCAAAATGTCCCGCTCAGGTCTGGGCGACCAGCGCAAACCCGTCGGCTCGTTCCTCTTTTCCGGTCCCACCGGCGTGGGGAAGACCGAGGTGACCCGCCAGCTGGCCATCGCCATGGGCGTGGAATTCGTGCGATTCGACATGTCTGAATATATGGAGCGGCATACCGTGTCGCGGCTGATCGGCGCCCCGCCGGGCTATGTGGGTTTCGATCAGGGCGGCTTGCTGACCGAGTCGATCGCCAAGCATCCGCATAGCGTCCTGCTGCTCGATGAGATTGAGAAGGCCCACCCTGACGTGTTCAATTTGCTGCTGCAGGTCATGGATCACGGCACGCTTACCGACAATAACGGTCGGAAGGCGGATTTCCGCCACGTCATTTTGGTCATGACCACGAATGCGGGTGCGTTCGAAATGAGCCGTCCCAGCATCGGTTTCACTCAGTCCGATACGGCCGCGGATGGTATGGAAGCGATCCGGCGGCTGTTTTCGCCCGAGTTCAGGAATCGTTTGGACGCCGTGGTGCAGTTCTCCGGACTCGATCAGGATACGATCGAGCGAGTCGTGGACAAACTGCTGGTCGAGGCGGAAGCGCAGCTCGAACAGAAGCGAGTCTCGATCTCGGTGGACGAGCCGGCGCGGCGGTGGATCGCGAAGAAAGGCTACGACCCCAAGATGGGTGCCCGGCCGATGGCGCGAATCATCCAAGAGTTCATCAAGCGTCCTCTCGCCGAGGAGCTGTTATTCGGCAAGCTCGTCAACGGTGGCCACGTGGAAGTCACGCTGAGCGAAGACGGCGAGAAACTGAAGCTCGCGTCGCGGGCGGCCGATGAGCCGGCGCTGGCTAGTTGATGCGCTTCGCGCAATGTTCAACGGGGTCGAAACGACCCCGTCTTTGAGTCATCGTCCGCGGTAGACGATGCGGCCTTTTGTCAGGTCATAGGGAGTCATTTCGACCGTGACCTGATCGCCGGTCAAGATTCGAATGTAATTTTTGCGCATCTTACCGGAGATATGCGCGGTCACCACGTGGCCGGTCTTGAGTTTGACGCGAAAGGTCGTGTTGGGGAGGGTTTCGACAACCTCGCCCTCGAATTGAATTGCCTCTTCTTTTGACATGCGTCCTTTAGGTGTACGTGAAGCCGCGCGCATTGTGCATAAAGCTCCCCCCTAAAGCAATTTTACCCCGGAGTTTCTCTGCTACTGCGCCGCCGCGTCGTGCCAGCGCTCGCTGGGCTGGCGGCGCGCGTGTTCCGCGAGCATGGCAATGAACGCGGCGCGCGATACTTCACGCGCACCGATGCTCGCCAGGTGCGAACTCGCCACCTGGCAATCAATGACACGAATGTCTCGGCATTTGCATTCCTCGACCAAGCGCGCCATTGCCACCTTCGATGCGTCACTTTCGCGGCTGAACATGGACTCGCCGAAAAAGATGCCGCCCAAGCGGATTCCATACAGTCCACCGACCAGACGATCGCCCTGATAGGTTTCGATGGAATGACCGAAACCCAAGGCGTAGAGGGCCTCGTAGGCGCCGATCATGTCGTCATTGAGCCACGTCTCAGGTCCGGAGCGGCGCGGCGCGGCACACTGGCGGATGGTCTCGCGAAAATTCAGATCCACCCGGGTGGTGAACCGACCGCTGCGCAGCGTCTTCTTCAGGCTGCGGGAAATCTTGAACTCGGCCGGGAAGAGGACCATCCGCGGATCCGGCGACCACCACAGGATCGGCTGCTGCGCCGAATACCAGGGAAAGACGCCCCGCTCATAGGCGGCGAGCAGGCGAGTCGGCGTCAGATCGCCGCCGGCCGCGAGCAGGCCGGGGGGGTCGCGCAACGCCTGCTCCAGCGGCGGGAACCAGTCCGGAGCCACCTGTTCGCCCAGCCAGACCAGTCGGCTCAGAGTCGCAACTCCTCGTCGGGCGCACGGTGATAAGGGACATGTTCATTGACCGAGGCGGCGTAGTGATCGACACCGCGCGCCTCGCGGCCGGCGAAATCGCGAATTGCGGTGGCGAACCGTGGGTCGACGATGTCGTGGGCGGAACTCGTCAGCGTCGGCACGAATCCCCGCGGCACCTTGTGCTCGCCCTGTGTGCCCGGTTCGAAGCGCTGCAGCTTGTGGTCGATGCAATATTCGATGCCCTGGTAGTAACAGGTCTCGAAGTGCAGGCTGTGATAGGTCCCGCCGGCGCCCCAATAACGCCCGAACAGCGCATCGCTGCCCAGGAAGAAAATGGCGACCGCGATTGGTGAGCCGCCGTGGCGCGCGATTTTCAGCATCAGCTTGTCGGGCATGGCTTTGGCGATTCGCTTGAAGAAATCGAGATTGAGGTAGGGTTCATGGCCGTGGCGATAGAAGGTGTCGGCGTAAAACTCGTACACGGTAGCCCAAAGGGCGGCATCCATGTCACCGCCGTGCCGGGTGTCGAAGTCGATGCCCGCTTCCGCGACGCGGCGGCGTTCGCGCTTCGCTTTTTTACGTTTCTCGGCGGTGAACTCCGCAAGGAAGGCGTCGAAGGATTCATAGCCTTGATTGAACCAGTGAAACTGGCAATCGCGCCGCTCGGTCAGCCCGGCGGTCTTGAGCGGTCCGAGTGCCGCATCGTCGGGAAACAAAATGTGCCAGGAGGATAACTGCTCGTCGCGGGCATACGCCTGGGCAGCCTCGACCAGGGCGGCGGTGGCGGCGACGCCACCCGCTCCCACCAGCAGACGCGGTCCGCGCACGGGGGTGAAGGGAATCGCCGTGAGCAACTTCGGATAGTAAGCAATTCCATGTTGCGCATAGGCGTTTGCCCACGAAAAATCGAAGACGAATTCACCGCGTGAATGGCCCTTTCGATACAGCGGCATCGCCGCGAGTGCCCGGCCGGCGCGATCCTCGAGGAGCAAATGCCGCGGTGTCCAGCCGGTGCGCGGCACGGCGCAGCCAGATTCCTCGAGCGCGAGCAGAAATTCGTGTTGCACGAAGGGCTGGTCCGATCCGGCCAGGGCATTCCAGCTCGCCGCGTCGATATCGGCGATGCTCTTCAGGATCCGAACGCGTGTTGCCGTCACGCGTGAGCAACACGTGGCGTCACCAGGGAAGTGACGTCAAGAGCTTCCAAATATTTGTCGGCATCGAGTGCCGCCATGCAGCCGGTCCCGGCCGATGTCACGGCTTGGCGATAAATGTGGTCGGCCACATCGCCCGCCGCGAACACGCCGGGGATGCTGGTCGAGGTGGCGTCGCCCGCGAGCCCGCCCTTGACCACGATGTACCCACCCCGCATCTCCAGTTGGTTGTCGAACAGTTGGGTGTTGGGGTGATGACCCACCGCGATGAAAACGCCGTGCACGGCGATCGTGCGGTCAACGCCACCCGGCACCGCGCGCAGGCGCACACCGGTGACGCCGGCATCATCGCCCAAGATCTCCTCGACGGCATGGTTCCACAGAATGCTGACCTTGCCGGATTTCTCCAAGGCAAATAATCGATCCTGAAGAATCTTCTCCGCCTTGAACTTGTCGCGGCGATGCACGACCGTGACATGCGAGGCGATGTTCGACAGGTACAGGGCTTCCTCCACGGCGGAATTTCCGCCGCCGATCACCGCCACTGATTTGCCGCGATAGAAGAAGCCGTCGCAGGTGGCACAGGCCGAGACGCCCTTGCCGCGAAAGGCGTCTTCCGAAGGGAGCCCGAGATACTTCGCCGACGCTCCCGTGGCGATGATGAGCGCATCGCAGGTGTAACGACCATTGTCGCCGACGAGGTGGAAGGGTCGTTGGCGCAGGTCGGCGTGGCTGATGGTGTCGAAGACTATCTCGGTGTTGAACCGCTCGGCATGACGGCGCATGCGATCCATCAGTGCCGGTCCCTGCAGGTGTTCGACGTCGCCCGGCCAATTATCGACGTCGGTGGTGGTCATGAGCTGTCCGCCCTGTTCCAGACCGGTGATGAGCAGCGGAGCGCGATTGGCCCGTGCCGAGTAGACCGCTGCTGTATATCCGGCAGGGCCCGATCCTAGGATGAGCAGACGACTGTGCCTGACTTCGCTCATGTATAATTTGCCTCTCTTCAAAGGTGGCGGAAGCGGCGACGGCCGCGTGGCTATCGTATGTAAATCTGTGGGCGCCAGCCAGCTCAAACAAGGTCTTGCATGAGGCGCCGGCAGGATCATGGTGCAACCCGCGCACTTAGGTTACTATTACATATTATTCAATCAGTTAAGAAGTAATCGTAAGAGAAGGTCTAGATCTGGTGGAAGCTGCCCTCACAAAGAAGTCGAAATCCGCCGTGAGGTTATCGGTTGCAGTCAACCGCGCCTTGCGAGAAGGCACCTTGTGGGTGTTCGGTGCCTTGAGTCTGTTGTTGATTCTCGCACTGTTTTCCTACCATCCCCAAGATTCGAGCTTTTCGAGCACCGGCGATCTCGGCAGTAATGGCGGCCCGGCCGCCGTCGGTAATTGGATCGGGCCGGTGGGAGCGTGGTTGGCCGATTTTTTCTTTTTTCTATTCGGTCGTCCCGCCTATCTGTTTCCCGTGATGTTGACCTATGCCGGCTGGCTGGTTCACAAGGACCAAACGCTGCCGGATGCCCGATCAGGCATCAACACCTTGCTGCGGGCGGCGGGCTTCGTCCTGACGCTGCTCACCAGCTGCGGCTTGGCGACGCTGCACTGGAATCCGGGGCATTTCCCCAACAGTGCGGGTGGCGCGCTCGGCGTGATCGTCGGCAGCGGCAGCGCGGCCGGCTTGGGGTTCCTCGGTGCGACGTTGTTGTTGCTGGGGCTTTGGCTTGCCGGCGTGGCGCTATTCCTGGGCGTGTCCTGGTTCGACGTCATGGACAGGCTGGGCGCCGCCGCGCTCGGTGGCCTCGATTGGGCCATCGCGAAATTCGAACAGCGCCGCGAGTTGGCTTCCGGGCAGCAGCGCAAGCAGGCCCGGCAGGGCGTGGTGCGCGAGGAACAGAAAAAAGTCGCGAGCCGGCCACCGCCGCGCATCGAACCCGTGGCGCCGGTGCCGGAGAAGAGTGAGCGGATCGAGCGGGAACGCCAGGTGCCGTTGTTCGACGCACCGAAGTCCAGCGAGCTGCCGGCCTTGTCGCTGCTCGATGAACCGGGCCCGCGTGAACAGTCCTACTCCGACGAGGCGTTGGAAGCGATGTCCCGCCTCGTGGAGATCAAGTTGCGAGATTTCGGCGTGGAAGCCGAAGTCGTCGCCGTGCAGCCAGGTCCCGTCATCACCCGCTTCGAGCTGCGTCCGGCACCGGGAGTCAAGGTCAGCCAGATCAGTAATCTGGCCAAGGATTTGGCGCGCGCCTTGTCCGCCATCAGTGTCCGGGTGGTGGAGATCATTCCGGGTAAATCGGTCATCGGACTCGAAATCCCGAACGAGAAGCGGGAGATCGTGACCTTGGGCGAGATCATCAAATCCAAGCCCTACGACGAGGTCGCATCGCCGCTCGCACTCGCCCTCGGCAAGGATATCGGCGGCGTGCCGGTGGTGGCCGATCTTGCGCGGATGCCGCATTTGCTGATCGCCGGCACCACCGGTTCGGGCAAGTCGGTGGGTATCAATGCGATGGTCTTGAGCCTCGTTTTCAAGGCGACGCCTGAGCACGTGCGCATGATCATGATCGATCCGAAGATGTTGGAACTGTCGGTCTACGAGGGCATTCCACACCTGCTCGCGCCCGTGGTGACCGATATGAAACAGGCGGCCAACGCGCTGCGCTGGTGCGTCGCCGAAATGGAACGGCGCTACCAGCTCATGTCGCTCTTGGGCGTGCGCAACATCGGCGGCTTCAACCGCAAGGTGAAAGATGCGGCGGACGCCGGCACGCCCATCAAGGATCCGATCCGGATGCAGAAGATCGCGCAAGGCGTTCCAGGCATCGTCGCGGAGGACGTGGAGGAGTTGACGCCGCTGCCGTTCATCGTCGTGATCATCGACGAGCTCGCCGATTTGATGATGATCGTCGGCAAGAAGGTCGAGGAATTGATCGCGCGCCTGGCGCAGAAGGCCCGCGCCGCCGGCATCCACTTGATTCTCGCCACCCAGCGTCCATCGGTCGATGTGATCACGGGACTCATCAAGGCCAACATCCCCACACGCATCGCCTTTCAAGTGTCGGCGAAAGTCGATTCGCGGACCATTCTCGATCAGAGTGGCGCCGAATCGCTGCTGGGCCATGGCGACATGTTGTACCTGCCGCCCGGTACGTCCATCCCGACGCGCGTGCATGGCGCGTTCGTCTCCGACCAAGAAGTGCATCGGGTGGTCGCCGGCCTCAAGGCGGCCTCCCCACCGGTGTACATCGACGAGATTTTGGAGGGCCCCAGCGCCGCCATTCCGGGATTCCCGGGCGATGACGAGGAAGGTGAGGGTTCCGCCGCCAACGCGGAAGCTGACCCCCTGTACGATGAGGCGGTACGCATCGTCACCGAGACCCGCAAGGCCTCGATTTCCGGCGTCCAGCGGCGACTGAAGATCGGCTATAACCGCGCCGCTCGCCTGGTCGAGGCCATGGAGGCGGCGGGCTTGGTCGGGCCTCTGCAATCGAACGGCGCGCGGGAGATCTTCGGCGCGCCCCCACCGCAGGAGTGAACATCGTCGTGTCTGGAACCTTGAAAGCGTTCGGGCTGGCGCTCGTGCTGTGCTTGGGATTGAACGCGGCCAGCTTCGCCACGCCCTCTGAGGATGTGCAGAAGTATCTCGCCAACCTCGCCACGTGGTCCGCCGATTTCAAGCAAACCATCGATGACAGCAAGGGTAACGTCTTGCGCAGCGCGGCCGGCAAGCTGTACTTGCAACGGCCGGGAAAGTTTCGCTGGGATTATTCAGAGCCGTCGGAGCAGTTGGTGCTGGCCGACGGCAAAGAGATCTGGTTCTACGACAAGGATCTTGCCCAGGCCAACGTCCGCGACATGGACAGCACGCTGGCTAGCACGCCGGCGAGCCTGTTGTCGGGGGGTGGCTCGCTCGACAGCCAGTTCAACATCAAGGCATTGCCCGCCGCGGGCGGCTTGGAATGGTTTCAGCTCATTCCGAAGCACTCCGATACCGACTTCCAACTGATTCGCATTGGTTTCGACAAGGGTGGGGAACTCGCCTCCATGTTCCTCGCCGACAAGCTCGGGCAAGTGACGGAATTAACCTTCTCTCATCCGGTGCGAAATGCCAAGTTGCCGGCGGACATGTTCTCGTTCACACCGCCGCCGGGAGTCGATGTGATCGGACACGGGCAGTAGTCGTCGATGCAGGGGGTGGCAGCCAGCGTCAATGGCACCTACCGGCCGCTCGCGGATCGGCTCCGGCCGCGCAATCTCGATGAGTACGTCGGGCAATCGCATTTGCTCGGGGCGGGTGCGCCGCTGCGTCGAGCGCTCGAGTCGGGCCGGCCTCACTCGATGATTTTGTGGGGACCGCCGGGTACCGGCAAGACGACTTTGGCGCGGCTCGTGGCGCAGGGAGCCCACGCCGAGTTCGTTGCGCTATCGGCGGTGATGGCGGGAATCAAGGATATTCGCGCCGTGCTCGAACAGGCACGCAGCTTGCGTGGCAGCCGCGACACCGTGCTCTTCCTGGACGAGGTGCACCGCTTCAACAAGTCGCAGCAGGATACGTTCCTGCCGTATGTCGAGGACGGCACGCTGATCTTCGTCGGCGCCACCACTGAGAACCCCTCCTTCGAAGTGAACAACGCTTTGCTCTCGCGGGCGCGGGTGTACGTGCTCAAATCGTTGACCACCGATGAGCTGGGCTCGTTGCTCGACCGGGCATTGGCGGATTCCGAGTGCGGCCTCGGTGGAGCGAATCTGCAGATCGACGGCGGCGCACGCGACTTGCTGATCGCGGCGGCCGATGGAGATGCCCGGCGGATGTTGAATCTGCTCGAGACCGCCGCGGATCTCGCCACCCCGGAAGGGCAGGGACGCCGCCTCGATGTGGATACCACGCGCGCCGTCATCGGCAGCACCTATGTACGCTTCGACAAGGGCGGCGAGAACTTCTACGATCAGATTTCGGCGCTGCATAAATCGGTGCGCGGCAGTGATCCCGACGCCTCGCTGTACTGGCTGTGCCGAATGTTGGCGGGTGGCTGCGATCCCCTGTACGTCGCCCGGCGCGTGTTGCGCATGGCCAGCGAGGATATCGGCAATGCCGATCCGCGGGCACTGACGCTTGCGCTCGAGGCTTGCGCGGTGTACGAACGCCTCGGCAGTCCGGAGGGTGAACTCGCCATCGCCCAAGCCGTCCTTTTCCTGGCCTGTGCCGCCAAGAGCAATGCCGTCTACACCGCCTATAAAGCGGCGACGGTCGACGCCGCCGGCTTTGGCTCGCTGGAAGTGCCGCTGCATTTGCGCAATGCGCCGACTCGTCTGATGAAGGAGATCGGTTACGGCAAGGAGTATCGCTACGCCCATGACGAGCCCGGCGCCTATGCGGCCGGCGAGCGCTACCTTCCCGAGCAAATGCCCGACCGCCGGTACTACGTGCCCGCGCCCCGCGGTCTCGAAATCAAGATCGCTGAAGCGCTTGAAGCGAGACGTGCCCGCGACCGGCAGGCTCAGGCGACGAAAAATTCTTAAACGCCCGACGAAGGTTCAACCAGCTCATGCAACGACCCGCCGCCATTCCCACCGTACAAATTGACAACGACCGTGTGAAAGTCACCGAGTGGCGCTTTCCGCCGGGCGCCGAAACCGGCTGGCATCGACACGCCATGGATTATGTCGTCGTGCCGCAGACCACCGGCGCGCTACTGTTGGAAACTGCCGACGGGTCGATGACTAGCCAGCTGACCAGCGGCGTGGCCTATGCGCGCTCGGTCGGTGTCGAGCACAATGTCATCAATTCAAGCAGCGGCGAATTCGTCTTCGTCGAGATCGAGTTGAAGCCATAATGGCCAATCTTTCACGGGCCGCTTGCCGCCCATTCAAGTCGAGGAATTGATTCCAGTGCTCGATCCCAAGCTGTTGCGCAGTGATCTTCCCGGAGTGGCGGCCCAGCTTGCGCGGCGCGGCTTCGTGCTGGACGTTGCCACCTTCGCCGGACTGGAAGAGCGCCGCAAGGCATTGCAGATCGAGGCGGATCGCTTGCGCGCCCTGCGCAATGCCGGCGCCAAGTCGGTGGGCCAGGCCAAGGCGAAAGGGGAGGATGTGGCGCCGCTCCTGGCGCGCGGCGAGGCCCTGGGGGCGGAGTTGCAAGCGGCCGAGCGGCAACTCGATCACATCCAGGCAGAGCTCACGAAGCTGCAGCTCGAATTACCCAACATCCTGCACGCCAGCGTGCCCGATGGTCATGACGAGTCCGCGAACCTCGAGGTACGCCGCTGGGGCGAACCGCGGGCATTCGCGTTCCAACCCAAGGATCACGTCACCATCGGCGAGAAGATCGGCATGGATTTCGAAGCGGCGGGGCGGATCTCGGGCGCACGCTTCGTCGTGCTCACGGGACCTCTCGCACGATTACAACGGGCGCTCATTCAATTCATGTTGGATCTGCACACGACGCAGCACGGCTACCGCGAAACCTATGTCCCGTATCTGGTGCATGCAAACGCCCTCGAAGGCACCGGCCAGTTGCCCAAGTTCGAGCAGGACCTGTTCGCGGTCAAGGGCGATCCCGGCTTCTATCTGATCCCCACCGCCGAAGTCCCGGTGACCAATCTCGTCAGGGATCAGATCATCGAAGCGGATGCCCTGCCGCTCAAGTACGTGGCCCATACGCCCTGTTTTCGTTCCGAGGCCGGCGCTTCCGGTCGCGATACCCGCGGGATCATCCGGCAGCATCAATTCGAGAAAGTGGAGTTGGTTCACATCGTGCGACCCGACGACTCCTATGCGGCCCATGAAGAACTGACCGGCCATGCTGAGGCCGTGCTCAAGGCGCTGGAACTGCCTTACCGTGTGGTGGCGCTGTGCGCCGGCGACATCGGCTTCCTCAGCGCCAAGACCTACGATCTCGAGGTCTGGCTACCGTCTCAAGAGCGCTACCGCGAAATCTCCTCATGCAGCAACTTCGAGTCGTACCAGGCGCGTCGGTTGCAGGCGCGCTGGCGAAATCCGGAGACGGGCAAGACCGAACCAGTGCATACATTGAATGGGTCGGGAGTGGCCGCGGGGCGGGCGTTGGTCGCCGTGTTGGAGAATTATCAGAACGCCGACGGTTCGATCGGCATACCGGCCGTGCTTGTCCCCTATATGGGGGGGTTGACGGCGCTTAGGTAGCCAAACACCGGCGGCATTGTTCATGCCGCCGGCGAGCTCTACACGCTTAGTTGCGGTTGCCCATCAGCAGGCGCAACACATACCAGAACATCAGGGCGATCGAAGCGAAGAGCTGCATCGCCGCGGAGACGTACCGATCTTCCGGGTAGTAGTGAATGATGTTCGACGTGTCATAGAGCACCGCGGCGCCGGCGAAGCCGATCATCGCCACCGAGAACCAGGTGCCCAACTGGAAACCGAACACGGCGCCGCCAATCATCGCCACGATGGCGAGCACCCCACCCCACATCAGAATGGCCCGCAGGAAGGAAAAGTCCTTACGAGTGCGGTGAGCGACGAACATCAGGCCACCAGCGCCCAGTGACGTTACGAGAACCGCGCTGTCAATGGTGCCCGGCGCCTTCGAATCGGCCAGATATAAGAGCGGCACGAAGATCAATGCCTCGGCGAGGACGTAGGCGGCGTAGGCAAAGTACTGCATGCCGATCGAGGTGCTGGTTTGCGCCGTGCGCGACGCCAGCCAGCCGGTAAGCATGAAGGCCCCCATGATGAGGAACCAGTTGAAGCTGAACATGAAGCGGGCGACCTGGATGGCAAGCCCCGATTCGAACAACCCCATCTCGACCAGGATGAATCCCAGGATGCCCGCCACCAGGTGGGTATAGGTCCGTGAAATGAAGATGCTGCGACTATCAATTCCGCCTCGCGGAAACGCAGCATTAGTCTGGAAAGTAGCCATGTTCGCAAGACCTCTCGAGTCAGTTACAGAAGGAGCCAGCGATGATTTTACCATTCCCCGAGGTTCCGTGCCGAACCGGCGGGGATGGGGAGAATGTAGGGGCGGTCTCCCTGAAATCAATAACTTTCCTTAATCCAACGCCCGCTCAGACGCGTTATCGGCAGAGGCTTCCGATCCTTAACCACCCCGCGCTTTACCTAAGGTAAAATAAGCAGTTAGAACCGATTGACGTCCTGGAGAGGTGGCAGAGCGGTTGAATGCACCGGTCTTGAAAACCGGCGTCCCCTTACGGGGACCGTGGGTTCGAATCCCACCCTCTCCGCCAGATTAGCCGCGCCTGTTAGACAACTCGCGCTTTGGCTAGTCAAAACAGCGCGTGATAAATCACCAGGAAGATCACCGCTCCCACCACCGCGACCAGCATGCTGTAGAGATTGAGGCCGGTCACGCCCGCCATGCCGAAGTGGTTGAACAACCATCCGCCTATGAAAGCACCGACGATACCAAGCAGAATGTCGACGATCAGGCCTTCGCCACTCTTGTTGACGATTTTGCTCGCGATGAAGCCTGCGATCAGTCCCAGAATCAACCACGCAATGATTGACATAATAAATCCTTAACTCCGTGAAAAAACAATAGCGATGATGCTACCCGAAATAATGCGGGGAATCGTCGGCGTCCCCCCCACGATTTCTGCCGCTACTCCTGCTTGGCTCTTGCCAGTCGCCACGGGAGCGGGTTTCATATGGTTCCATGATCGATCCGCACGACGGACCCAATCTGCGCGAAAGCCTTGGAATTTGCGACAACCAGCTCACCATGACCGTCCTGATGACCCCGGACATGGCGAACTTTGCCGGCAATGTCCATGGCGGGTCGATTCTCAAGCTGCTCGACCAGGTGGCCTACGCCTGCGCTGCGCGCTATGCCGGCGGTTATGTGGTGACCCTATCCGTCGACCAGGTCACCTTCCTTCAGCCGGTCCACGTCGGTGAGTTGTTGACCCTGTTGGCCAGCGTCAACTACACAGGCCGTACTTCGATGGAGGTCGGCATCAAAGTGCTGGCAGAAGAGATCCACAAAGGATTGATTCGGCACACCAACAGCTGTTTCTTCACCATGGTGGCAGTCGATGCGGAGGGTCATTCGACGCCCGTGCGCCCATTGCAACCGCAGACGGAGGAAGAGCGGCGGCGTTTCCGGGCTGCCACCGAGCGCCGGACGCTACGCGCTGAAATCGCTCGAAGGCTGGCGGGGACGCATCGGTAGGACGGACTCGGCGTTCATTTCGCGATGCACCGATGATCGACGCACTATTGGAAAATCCGGGGTGTGCTCCTGCACCGCACACCCCGGATCGTTCATTTTGCGCTCGGTTCAGTACTTCATGCCGATTGTCGCATACCACTCGCGAGGCGCGTTGTAAGTGCCATAGACCACGCCGCCAGCGATCTGCGGCTGGCCCGTCGTGATGAAGCGCTTGTCGGTGATATTCGTGCCGCCCAACGTGAACGTCACCTTGTCGTTGGGCCCGACCACCGAGGCCGACGCATTGAAGAAATCCACCTTCGGGCGTTCGAGCAGGGCGGTGTTCTGCACGTCGTTATACATCTCGCTGGTGTGGGTATAGTCAACCCCTAAGCGCAAGGTCGCGCCATTGGGCAGCTTGGTGTGTGCGTCTGGACTCACCGACAGCTTCAGTCGGGGCGTCTTCGGCAGCTCCGCGCCGGTCGTCGCCTGGGCGAATTTGTTCACCTCGAGATAGTGCGCATCCATGTAGCCGAGATTGGAGTTCAGGGAGAAATGCTCTCCCAACAAAGACTGAACCTCGACCTCGAATCCCTTGATCTCGGCATTGCCGGCGTTCTCCGTGACCGGCGACGTGCTCTCCTGGAAGGTCAGCTGAATGCCGTCGTAATGACTGACGAACGCCGCCGTATTGACGATCAGCTGTCGATCGAGCCATTCGGACTTCAGGCCGATTTCGTAAGTTCGGTCGGTCTCCGGACCGAACGACTGCGCCGGCGATCCCGGCGGCAACGGTGAGGTCAGCCGGGTCGTCCAACCGCCGGTCTTGAATCCCTTCGCGAACGACACATAGCCCATCGCCTCATCGGTGAAGTGATACTGGAAATTCGCAGTCGGCGTGAACTCGGTGAAGTTCAAGTGCTCCTTGCCGTAGGGATAGATCTGGTCGGGATCGTTCGGATTGGAAAATCCAAGCGCCTGTTGGCAGGTCAAATCGGCGGGCGCACCGATCAGACTCGCCGAGGCGTTATACGGATAACATCCGGATATCTTATAGAAAAACTGATTCAGATCCTGCTGGCCGCCGATGAAGGACTTGCGATCCTCGGATATCCGGCCGCCCAGAGTCACGCCGATCTTGTCGCTAACCTTGTAGTCGGCGTGCAGATAGGCGGCGTCCGAGGTCGTTTCGAGCGTGTTCGGCCCATCGATTTGCAACAAACCGCCACCGAAGGTGACGAAATCGTGGATATAGCCGCCCTCGTTGAAGTAGTAGATGCCGCCCACGAGCTTGAGAGTTGAGTCCAAGAGATCGCTGACCGCCTGGATTTCCTGTGAAAACTGGTGTTGCCCTTCAGCGAAGCTCAGCTCGAAGAAGTCGGCCGGAGAGCCGTCCGCATCGAGACCGCTCCCCCAATGCAGCCGCCGCGAACTGGTGATCGAGCGCAGCGTCAGCTCGGGATCCACGACCCAGTCGACCGTTGCCGCGGCGCCATAGGAATCCAGCTTGTCGAAATTGACACCGGTCGCATACGTCGTGTCGATGTTGCCCGTGTTGTAGACCGCGGGGCCATACAGGAGGCGCGTGGTGTTCGGATTCAGATTCGCCTGCCACAGCGAGGTGCCGACGTTGGCGCGCGGACCGCAGACCAGCGGACTCAACGTCGGACCGGCGAAGGGGATGCCGAGCAAACAGGCGTTGTAGATCGCGCCGAAGACCGCGTTGGGACCCGACGTCACGGATTCGAGCACGGTATTGGCGGTGGAGGGTTGATTGGTGTGCGTCCAGTCGGCCGTGAAGGTTGCCGTGACCGAGTCCGACGCCTTCCAGAGCAGCTTGCCACGCACCACTTGTTCGTTCGCGCCTCCTTGAGTGTCGAAGGTCTCGTTACCCGCGGCGTGCAACACCCCTGATGGATCAGTCACGTACGGCGTCGCCGACGGATAAGCGATGCGCTTTTGGTAGCCGTCCTGATAGCGGCTGGAGACCGTGAGGGATGTCAACACGTTATCGGCGATCGGGATGTCCATGAGCAGTGCGAGATCGCGGCGGTTGTAGCTGCCGGCAGTTGCCTGGCCTTCGATGTGGAACTCGTCGCCGGGCGTCCGGGTGACGATGCTGATGGCGCCGCCAATGGTGTTTCGTCCGAATAGCGTGCCCTGCGGACCTTTGAGGACTTCGATGCGTTCGACGTCGAGCAGGCTCTGGTTCGCACCGACGGTGCGTGCGAAGTAGACACCGTCGACGTAGACGCCGACGCCCGGATCCAGGTTGAAGGCGAAGTCGTCCTGCCCGATGCCGCGGATCGAGGCTGAGAGCACCGAATTGGAGCCGGCGAACGGCGCACCCTGATCGAGGTTGACATTCGGTATGAGGCCGGTCAGACCATGCAGATCCGTGATGCCCTTGGCGCGCAGCGAGTCCTCGGAAAATGCGGTAATCGCGATGGGCACGTCCTGGACATTTTCCGAGCGCTTCTCCGCGGTCACGGTGATCTCTTCGAGCGCGCTCTCCTGCGAGGGCGACGCCGCCTGAGGCGCCGGACCATCGGCGGCCGACGCAATCCCGGCGATCGATCCACCCAGTCCCAGCGACACGGCGACCATCGCCGCCAAACCATTCCAGCCTGCTTGCATTTTTTGTACTCCCAACTTGTTACTGAAAATGACGCCGGCATAGCGCCAGCAATTCTTCGACGCCTTTGACGATCAAATGTGGTTGGGCCGCGGCGGGTAGCGCTGCATACGAGTCCGCCGTACCGAGCCCGGTCTCCACCGCGATCGCGAACGAGCGACCCCGATGCGCCATGGGCACCTCGAGCGAGGGGTCGTCGCCGACCACCGCGAGCTGCCCCCGTGGCACGCCCAGCCGGCGGGCGGCACAGGCCAAGGCGGCGGGTGCAGGCTTGCCGACGAGATGGATTCGGCAGCCCGTCAGATCCTTGACCATCGCGGCAATCGCGCGCGATGTGCCGAGCGTACGGCCGGTGCGGGTTGCGAAGAACAGCGCCTGCGAGGCACTGTAGACCTTGGCGCCGCCCCAAGCGGCATGGCAAGCCGCTTCGAGCGCAGCTATCGTGAACTCCGGGTACCAGCCGATCAGTACGGCGTCGCAGCTCGGTCGACCGACGGGCTCGAGGACCTCGAAGTCCGCTGCGAGCAGCGGCTCGCGGAGGCCCGCGCCGCCGAGCGCGAGCACACGCCGCACGCCGTCCCGCCGGAACAACTCGATGGCGCTCGACACCGGCGTCAACATGGCGGCGGGATCGACCGGCAGGCCGACGGCCGCAAGACTTTCTGCATAGGCGGCAGGGGGTCGGCTGGTACCGTTCGTGAACACGACGAAGGGCAGGTGCCGCGCACGCAGCCACTCGAGAATGGCAATCGCGCCGGGCAGCGGGGCTAGACCATGATTGCTCGAATCACCCAGCACCAGCGTGCCGTCCATGTCAAAGACGAAACCCGCCACCGTCGCGAGGCGCATGCGCACGGCATCGGCGGGGAACACTGCGGCTGCGGTCATGGTGCGGCTCCCGTCACGGCGGTGACACCGGCCGGCGCCGCCGTAGGCTCACGCGACACTGCGGCGTTTTGACGATCAACTCCGTGAGCGGCGGGCGCTTGGCCAGTTCGCGCAGCAGCTTCTGCAGCGGACGGGTGGCAGGATTGTAGTGACGCGTCGCAGCACCCGCGCTCAGCATCGCGTCGACCTGGGCAGCCGGCATGGTCGCACGCAAGAGAAATTCATCATCGTTGATGCCTGCGGGAAAGCGACGACGCAAATCCGGCAAATCAGGCATTGCGCCCTCGGCCTGGATATCACGGGTGCGCGCCTGGGACATGATCCGATCGAGAACGTTCTGCTCCAGCGCCGCGGTCGGCCGGCCGAATTTGCCGAGCGCGTAACGGATGACCTGATCGGGAACCTGAGCGTAACGCTCGGCGCCCAACAGGTTGTATAGCGCCTGCGAGCAGACCATCTGCGGGAACGGCGTGACCATGATCGGGTGGCCGAGGTCGGCACGCACACGAATCACTTCCTGGATCAGCTCGGGGTAACGATGTTCGAGCGCCAGTTCGGCGAGTTGGCGGCGGGTGGTGGAGAGCACGCCGCCCGCGAGTTGGTGGCGCAGATAGGAGGCGTCATAAGCCTGCGGCTGTCCCGTCGGCAAGTTCTCCACACGGCTCAACGAGGTGAAGTAGTCCGCGGCTATGCGCATCAATCGGGCATCGACGTCGACGGTGAAGCCCAATTCCTGCAAGTTGGCCAGTACGCGTTCCGCGTCCGGCAGAGAGCTGCCATTGCTGAGCGGCCCGAGCGCGACCTGCAACGTGCGAGTGCCGAGTTCAGCCGCCACCATGTAGCTTTGGCCTGAGAGCCCGATCGTGCAATGGGAATGCAGTTCGAGCGGCTTCGTTCCGAGTTGTGTTTGCAGCGCCGTGATGAGGCTTCGTGCCCGTTCTGCCGTCAATAATCCCGACGGGTCCTTGATATAAACCCGATCGACGTGCGGGGAGCGCGCAAGTTCGCCGCCGAGCGCCGCGTAGAATGCGTCGGTGTGCACGCTGCTGAGAGTGTAGGTGAGCGCGGCAACGATCTCCCGCCCGCCGGCGCGACGCGCCATGGCGGCCGATTGCAGCAGCGCGGCGGCGTCATTCATCGGATCCATGAGGGCGTAGCGCTCGATGCCGTTGGCGACCAGCCGGTCGTAGACCAGCTGCATGAAGTCCGGGTTCGCCATCTCCCAGGAGATGAATCGCAGGCCGGTACTGATGAACTGCAGGGGCGTGTTGGGCATCGCCTCATGCACGAGCCGGATCCGCTCCCAGGGATTCTCGCGATGGTTGCGGACCGCGATGCCCATGTGGGTGCTCGAGGTGAAGTCGAGCGCGCGGAAGCCGATACGATCGAGTACCGGCGCAACCGTCAGGATCTGCGCGGTGTCGAGTCCGACCGCACCCCAGAGGCATTGATTGCCGTCCCGGATCGACACGTCGACGAGTTCTACCCGGCTCAACGCGGCACCGCGGAGCCCGGCCATCGTTCGAGCCATTGCGGCAGAAAAGCGGTCGTGACGCCGCCCATCGCGAATTCAGGTGAGGCGGCTAGCGCGCGCTGCAATACCAGCGTGTTGTCGATGCCTTGAAGGTCACAGGCCGACAAGGCGGTGGTCAAGCGATTCACGGTCGCGGCGCGGTCCGTGCCGCTGACGATGATCTTCGCGAGCAGCGAGTCGTAGAACGGCGTGATATCAGCGCCGGTTTCGATGTGTGTATCGACGCGAATCCCGGCGCCGACGGCGAAGCGTGCTCGGGCCACCGTGCCGGGACACGGCTGGAAGTCGCGCGCCGGATCCTCCGCATTGATCCGGCACTCGATCGCGTGCCCTGCGAGCCGCAGGTCGCTCTGCCGCCAGCGCAACGGTCGGCCTTCCGCGACCCTGATCTGTTCCGCGACGAGATCCAAACCCGAGATCGCCTCGGTGACCGGGTGTTCGACCTGGATGCGCGCGTTCATCTCCAGGAAATAGAAGCGGCCGCTGGCGCAGTCCAAGAGCATCTCGACCGTACCCAGCCCCCGATACCGGAGATGGTCCGCGAGCCGCACCGCGGCCGATTCGATGTCCGCCCTCAATGCCGCCGTCAAACTCGGTGCTGGCGCCTCCTCGATGAGCTTCTGAAAGCGCCGCTGAATGGAGCAATCGCGAGTGCCCAAGTGCACGCTGCGCACGCCGTCGCCGAGCACCTGCACCTCGATATGGCGACCCGCGGCGACGTAGTGTTCGAGATAGATCCGCGCGTCGCCGAACGCCGCCTGAGCCTCGGCCATGGCCCGATCGATGGCAAAGCGCAACTCCGCCGGTGAGTCGACCCGCTGCATGCCGCGGCCGCCGCCGCCTGCAACCGCCTTGATCAAGAGCGGATAGCCGATCTCCGCGGCGAGCGCACCGGCTTCCTCGAAACTCGCCGCCGAACCACCCGGCACCACCGGCACGCCGGCCGCGAGCGCATGCCCGCGCGCCGAGAGCTTGTCGCCGACCGCCGCCAGCTGCGCCGGGGTGGGTCCGATGAATACCAGTCCGGCGGCCTCACAGGCGGCGGCGAACGCCGCCTTTTCCGACAGAAAACCGTAGCCGGGATGCACGGCCTGTGCGCCGGACGCGCACGCCGCGCGGACGACAGCGTCGATGTCCAGATAGCTCGCCGCCGGCGCGGCGGCGCCAAGGCGTACGACGTGATCGGCGCGGCGCGCGGCCACGGAGTTTCGATCCGCGTCCGATACGCCGAGCACGGTCTCTACCCCTAAGCGCTCGCAGGTACGCTGAACCCGCAAGGCGATTTCGCCACGGTTGGCGATGAACAGCCGGCGCAGAATCATGGCTCTCCCGTCGCGCCGTCCGGCTCGATCTGCATGAGCAGGGAGTTTTGCGGGACGAAGCTCCCATCGGCGACGGTGACGGTGACGATCCGTCCGCTGACGCCGGCATACACAGAGTTCATGAGCTTCATGGTCTCGACGATCGCGACCACGGTGTCGCGTGTCACCCGCGCGCCGACCTCGACGAAGGGCGGTGCCCCAGGTTTCGGCGAACGGTAGAAGGTCCCGGGCAGCGGTGTCGTCACCGCTCGCAGCGTCGAGCTTTCCGCTCCGGGCGCGCCATGCCCCGGCGAAGTGTCGACGCCCGCCGCCGCAGAGCCGGACAGCAGCTGCGCGGAGTCAGCTGCCGGCGCGGCACCGGCCGGCGCCACGCCGGCAGCGGTCGCGAGCTCCCGCGCAATACTCAAGGTGCGCGACTCTCGTGTCCAGTTCGCACCATCGTCGCCACGCCGCAGCGTCAACGTGAACCGATCGGTCTCGATCTCGAGTTCATCGAAGCCGGCCGCGTCCACGAGTTGCAGCACCGCGCGCACGTCGGCGTCGTCCCAATCCATCAGCCCACCTGCACAGTCGGCCGCGTGTACTGCAGGACCTGTTCGAGCAGCGCGTCGGCGAACGGCTCGTCGTTGATATGGCAGTCGATTTCCCGCACTGGCACGCCCGCAGGCATGGCGGCCCGAAGGAACCCCAGGAACACCGGTGGCAAGGACGGATCGTGCAGGTAGCCTTGCTCGCTGTCGTGCGCCGAAAAGCCGCGCAGCGGCACCAGGAAACTCACCGGGCCCTTAGCCTCACCAATGAGGCCGCTCATGTGCTTCGCGAGCGCCTCGAGTTCCGGGGCTTCGGCGCGCACCGCCGTGAGTGCGGCATTGTGCATGTGGTAGCGCTTGCCGGGGAATTGTGTCCGCGCTTGCTCGATGGGACCCGCCACCATGAAATCGATGTTGCCCGGTGCGAACACCGTCGGCACGCCCTTGCGCAGTGCCGCTCGCGCCCGGTCGGGTCCCGCGCTGCATAGGCCACCCTGGAGGAAGTCGTTGATCTCCACCAGGGACATGTCGACCACCGCAGCCACCTCACGTTCGCGCACGATGTCATCGAGCGTCATCCCACCGGTGCCGAGCGTATGGAATACCATGACCTCATAGCCCTGTCGGGTCAGCGCTTCGCGGACCCGTACGCTGCATTTGTCGGTGGTGCTCAAGGTCGAGATCATCACCAACGGCTTGTCCTCGCGTACGGGCGGGCGGTAGCCTCGCGCCATCGCCGCCACGCTGAGTGCGCCGTTGCGAAACACCTCACGCGAGATCGTGTTGAGGCCTGCGATGTCGCAGACCGAATTCAACATCATGATGTCGCGATTGCCGACGAAGGGGCGCGTGAAGCCCGAGGCCATCGTCGAAATCATCAGTTTCGGGATACCGTAGGGGAGGCTGCGCATGACGGCGGTCGCAAGCGTCGTGCCCATCGAGCCGCCGATGCCGAGGACACCGGCGATCTGCCCGTCCGCCTGCAGGCGTGCGGTCAAGGCGAGTGCGCCGCTGGTCATCACCGCCTGGCACTTCCCTTCATGCTTGAGAGCGCGTACCTCCTCGAGCGTGCTGCCGGCCGCCTGCGCCACCGCCTCCGGCCCGAGTTCCGCGCCGCCGGCCACGACGCGACGGATACTGGCGTCGAGATGCACCACGTCGACCCCCTGTGACTCGAGGATCTCGCGTACGTAGGCGGCCTCACGCGCCTTGGTATCCAGCGTGACGATCATCAATACCTTGGGACGTTGACTCATGGTTTCTCCTTGTCGCGACGGCGCGCGACCGTCAGTGTGCTCATGCGATCGGATAGTCCTGCTGTTGTCTCGCGTACTCGACGAACCAGGCGAGGGATTCCGGATTGGCCATGGCGTCGCGGCTCGCCGCGGCGTCGGCGGCGACGCCCATGAGGATCCGCCGCACCGGAACCTCCATTTTCTTGCCTGTGCGCGTCACCGGAATATCTGGTACGGCGATGATTCGATCCGGCACATGCCGCGGCGTGTATTCACTGCGCAGACGAGCAACGATGTTCGCCTTGAAAGCCTCGTCGAACCGGGTTGCTGGATCGAGCTTGACGAACAGCGGCATGAAGAATCGACCGCCGGGCAGATCGAGATTGACGATCAGCGCGTCGATCAGTCCGGTGACATCGGCGAGGGCGCGGTAGATCTCGGCGGTACCGATACGCACGCCGTAACGATTCAGTGTTGCATCCGATCGCCCGAGCACGAAGCAGCCGCTGCGGGCATTGATCTTGAAGAAGTCGCCGTGCCGCCAGACCCCGGGGTAGACGTTGAAATAGGATTCGCGATAGCGCACGTCGCCGGCATCGTCCCAGAAGCGCAGCGGCATCGAGGGCATCGGCTGGACGATCACGAGTTCGCCGACTTCATCGATGACGCTGCGGCCGTGCTCGTCAAACGCGCGTACCGCGACGCCCAAGGACGGTGCCTGGATTTCACCGGCATAGACGGGCGCCGTCGACACACCACCCACCAACCCTGTGCAGCAATCCGTTCCACCGCTGCCCGTCGCAACCCAGAGATCCTGCTTAACATTCGCATAAAACCATGCCGTGTGTGCGGCGGTCACGGGTGAGCCGGCCGGAAAAATCGTGCGCAAGCGGGACAGGTCGTGGCGCTCGCGCGGCACGATGCCCGCCTGTTCTAGAAGATCGACATAGCTCGGGCTCGCACCGAACAGCGCCGCTTCGCTCGCCGCGAGCAAACGCCAGAGGACGTCGATCTCCGGCTGCGTGGGATGACCGTCGTAGAGCACCGGGCAACAGCCACACAACAGGGAACTGACCAGAAAATTCCACATCATCCAACCGGTCGTCGTGTAGAAGAACACGCGCTCGTCGGTGCGCAAGTCCATTTGTAGATGCACGAGCTTGTACATCTCGAGCAGCACGCCGCCGTGACCGTGCACGATGGCCTTCGGCAAGCCGGTCGTGCCGGAGGAAAACAGGATCCACAACGGGTGATCGAACGGCACCGATTCGCACTCGAACCGCGACTGATCGGCGGATTGACGCGCGAGAAAATCCGCCCAGGATACGGCTCCCGCGCACGGCGGCGCAGTTCCTGGATCGAGATGCGGCAGGTGGACGACCAGGTCGAGGCTGGGCAAGCCGGCAATGATCGCGGCGACGTCGGCGCGCCGATCGAAGCGCTTGCCGCCATAGCGGTAGCCATCGACACAGATCAGCACACGTGGGGTCAATTGGGTCGCACGGTCGAGGCAGCCCCGTGCGCCGAACTCAGGCGCACAGCTCACCCAGACAGCGCCAATCGCCGCGGTCGCGAGCATGGCGACGACGGTTTGCGGAACGTTCGGCAGGTAGGCAAGCACTCGATCGCCCGGCACGACGCCGGCAGCACGCAGCGCCAGCGCGCAGCGACGCACCTGTGCTGCGAATTCCGGCCACGACAGCGACTGCAGATCGTGGGTCTCACTGGCATACAGCAGCGCAGGAGTCCCCGCGCGTTCATTGCGCAGGACATGAGCCGCGAAATTCAGTCGGCTGCCGGGGAACCAGCGGGCGCCGGGCATGCGTCGCTCCTCCAGCACCGCGTTCGCCGGCCGACTGGCATCAACATGGAAATAGTCCCAGATCGACTGCCAGAAGTTCTCTATCTCGCTTTGCGACCAACGCCATAGCGAAAGGTAATCGTCAAAGTACAAGCCACGCTCGGCGGCCAGCCATGATTGGTAATGCGCTAGATTGGTTGCGGCACAGCGTGCCGGGCTCGGACTCCAGAGAAGCTCGCCCTCGCTTATGCCAGCCCGCACCGCAGCATTCACCATGAACCAATGACTCCCCAACTCTGGTCCGCATTAGGCCCCCTGATGGGGACTCTGTTGTCCTGCATATTCTGATAAATAGATGCCGCACGGAATCGAATCGTGCTAGCTTTTCACCCAGTGAAAAGCAGGCGCACCGGGGGGGGCGGGCATGCGTGACTACAAAGTCAAAACCATCAATGCACTTTCGCGCGGACTCGAGGTCATGCGCGCGCTGCAATCGATGCGCGCCGCCAGCCTGCACGATCTGCATCGTTCGACGGGAATCTCGAAGAGCACCTTGACCCGCATCCTGCACACTCTGCATGGGCACGGCATGGTCTGGCAGCGTATGGTCGATGCCGCTTATCTACCGAGTCATTCACTGCAACGGCGGGTGCGGTTGGATGATGCCGACTGGCTGGTCGAAATCGCCTCGCCGGTGCTCGAGAATCTCTGCAAGAAGGTGAGTTGGCCGTCGGTGCTCACCATTCCCCGGCTGGACCATGTCGAGGTGATTGAAACCAATCAACCAAGAGCCTATTTCGACGATATTCCCTTAGGTCCGATCGGCTTTCGCGCCAACATGCTGCGCTCGGCGTCCGGTCGCGCTTATCTGGCTTTTTGCCCCGAGCGCGAATACGAGACCGTGCTCAATCGGCTGCGCCTGCGCAATCAATCAGGTGATGAATACGCTCACGATCCGGAATGGATGCGCCGTATGGTCGAGGTCACCCGACAGCGTGGCTACAGCACGCGCGATCCGGATTTCGGCGGACATTACTCCAAGGCGCGCTGGGAGGCTGACGACGGACGTAACTCGATCGCGATGCCGATCCGCGTGAATGGCCACGTTCTGGCGTGCATCAATCTCACCTGGAAGGCCCATACCATGACGCTCCCGGATGCGGTTCGACGACACAAGGGTGCGCTCAGCGACGCGGTCGCGGCCGTCGAGACGCGCATCGCCAAGGCGGATATCTTGTAGCATCCGAGCGCCTTGCCGATCGCTGATCCATAGCTATCGGTCGCGAGCCAGGGTGGAGCTCGCTCCTGCTAGGACGACAGTAGGCGTTCGAGTATGCGCCGAGCCTGCACGCCGCCGCTATCAATCCCGAATGCTTTGAGTTTGAGCCCAGGATTGAGGAGTATCGAGCGCTGTTGCGCCTCCAAAATCACCACGTCCTCGGCAAACACG
>Ga0116230_10000644_pt1 | contig 31054 bp, 31 predicted proteins | sample S1TSphfallax_3_FD_88678 | JGI IMG/M metagenome (GOLD analysis project Ga0116230, IMG submission 88678) | Host-associated microbial communities from peat moss isolated from Minnesota, USA - S1T2_Fd - Sphagnum fallax MG | ecosystem: Host-associated > Plants > Peat moss > Unclassified | place... | reverse complement strand
GCGCTGCTCTTCTTCGGACCAATCGAGCGGGTTCATGGATTTGGCGTAGAGGCGGGTTTCCATGTCGAGGTAGGCGCGGGTGGTGCGCTGGAGGAGCCAGTCGGCGTGGACGAGTTCGGTGACGAGTTTCTTCTGGTAGTCTTCTTTGGGCTTGTAGGCGTCGTTCCAGATGCGGTCGACGTTGCGGTATTCTTTTTCGGATTCGCCGGGTAACAGGCGGACGTCTAGGGCGCAGCAGCCGTGCTTTGTTGCATTCAGAGCGGAGTTTGACATTGGGAGGAATGTCCTTTCGTGAATGAGTTTAGATTTGGGCTGTTTGGGCGCGGCTCGAAAAAGCTTGCAAGTTGTTGAGGGCGAACGAGAAAAAATTTTTGCTTAAAATGGGATGTCGTCGTCGGAGATGTTCATGCCGGGGCCGAAGTCGTCGTCGGGAGGCGCGGAGGAGGAGGTTTTGGAGCGGCTGGCGGGGGCGCTGGCGGTGCGGGCCATGGGGGCGCTGCCTTGTTCGCCGTCGGCGCGGCCGCCGAGGAGGATGATTTCATCGGCAATGACGTCGGTGGTGTAGACTTTTTTGCCGTCTTTGTCGTCGTAGCTGCGGGTTTGCAGGCGGCCTTCGACGTAGACCTGCTTGCCCTTGGTGAGGTAGTTGGCGAGCTTGTCCTGACGCCAGACGGTGACGTTGGTCCAGTTGGTTTCTTCCTTCAGCTCGTTGGTGGCCTGGTCTTTCCAGCTTCGCGTGGTGGCAACGGAGAAGCGCGTGACGGCAGCGCCGGAGGCGGTAAATTTTGTTTCGGCGTCGCGCCCCAGATTTCCAATCAGAAGCACTTTGTTCACGCTGCGGGAGGGCATAGTCTTTCGAAATGTAACACACGGAGTTCAGGCGATACAATGAGGAGGCTCTTGATGGAAGCGACCGAGGAAGAAGAAGCAGTGCGGCCGGCGCGCCTGGTGATGCGGAATTTTATCGCGGAATGGGCGTTCACGGTGCTGATTATGCTGTTTGTGTCGACCAGCCTGGGGTGGTCTTACGTGATACCGACGGGATCGATGGAAGACACGCTGCTGGTGGGCGACCATCTTTTTGTGGACAAGCTTTCTTATTCGCCGGCCAGCCGGTTTGCGCATGTTTTGCTTCCTTATCAAGAACCGAAAGACGGCGACGTGATTGCGTTTCATTATCCGGTGGACCCGGCGCAGATGTTTGTGAAGCGCGTGATTGGGCAGCCGGGCGACCGCATCCGCATTGTGAACCAGCAGGTGTACCGCAACGGCGTGGCGATTCATGAGCCGTACGTTCACCACAAAGCGCCGTTCTTCAGCGCGTACCGCGACAATTTTCCGATGGACATGGCGTGGCTGGATGTTGCGCCGGATGCGCGGCGGAACAGGCTGCTGAGAAAGATGCTGAGCGAGGACGTGCGGGACGGCGAGCTGGTGGTGCCGGCGGGGAGTTATTTCGCGATGGGCGACAATCGGGATAATTCGCTGGACAGCCGGTATTGGGGATTGGTGCCGCGCGACAATATTGTAGGGAAGCCGGTGCTGATTTTTTGGTCGTATGAGGCGAGCACGGAAGAGCTGATGCCGGGGAGCGGCGGAGAGATGCTGCGCCACATGCTGAGCGTGGGCGAGCATTTTTTCACGCGCACCCGCTGGAGCAGGACGCTGATGCTGGTGCGGGCGGAATAAAGAGGATTTTGGAATGGAACAGAAAACAGTGACAGTGGAGACAGCGGCGAGCGGGAAGCCCGCCAAGCAGCCGGAGCCGATACGCAACACGATTGCCGAATGGGCGGTGACGATTCTGCTGCTGCTGTTTGGCACCACCACTTTGGTGCAGGCGTTTGTGATTCCGACGGGGTCGATGGAAGACACGCTGCTGGTGGGAGACCATTTGCTGGTGGACAAGCTGGCGTATGCGCCGGCGGGCGCGTTCAGCAAACACATTCTGCCGTATGAAGAGCCGAAGCATGGCGACATTATTGTGTTCCGGTATCCGGGCGACATCACGCAGACGTTTGTGAAGCGCGTGATTGGCGCCCCCGGCGACCATTTGAAGATGGTGGAGCGGGTGATTTACCGCAATGGGGTGCGGCTGAATGAGCCGTATGTTTACCACAAGCTGCCGTATGAAGAGACGCGCGATAATTTTCCTTCGCAGTCGCCGCCGTATTCGGACGGGCTGCCGGGGCAGTTGCAGCGCGACATGTATGAGCGCAACGTGGTGAACGGGGAGATTGTGGTGCCGCCGGGCCATTATTTTGCGATGGGCGACAACCGGGACAATTCGCTGGACAGCCGGTATTGGGGATTTGTGCCGCGCGAAAACATTATTGGCAAGCCGCTGATTATTTACTGGTCTTACAAGGCTTCGACCAACGATTTGGCGGGGGCGACGGTGGGGTCGCTGATCAGCCACATGGTGGATTTGGGCGAGCATTTTTTCACGCGCACGCGCTGGAGCCGGACGCTGAAGGTGATTCGCGGGTATCCGGATTCGGCGCTTCCGAAAAATGAGATTCCGCTGAATATGGGCGACCCGAATCCTTAAGATTTTATGAGCAACCACCGGTACGGCCTTATTATGGCGGGCGGGCGCGGCACACGTTTTTGGCCGCGCAGCCGCAAGCGCAACGCGAAGCAGGTTTTGAAATTTTTTGGGGAACGCAGCCTCATTCAGCAGACGGTTGACCGGCTGAAAGCGGTGATTCCGCCGGAAAATATCTGGGTGGTGACGAACGAATTTCTGCAAGCGGAGATTCGGAAGCAACTGCCTGAGGTGCCGAAGAGCCAGATTGTGGCGGAGCCGGCGCAGCGCAACACGGCTCCGTGCATTGCGCTGGCGGCGCAGATTATTTCGCAGCAGGACCCGGACGCGGTTTTGGCGGTGTTTCCGGCCGACCACCTGATTTTGAAAGAGGCGCGCTTCCGCAATTTTGTGAAGGCGGCGTTTCGCGCGACCGAGGCCGGGAGCGTGGTGGTGCTGGGCATTCAGCCGCGCTGGGCGGAGACGGGCTACGGGTATATTGAGTTTCCGAAGAATTTGACGCCGGGGGATAACTCGGTTTTGAAGGTGACGAGTTTTCGCGAGAAGCCGGACGCGAAGACGGCGAAGCGGTTTGTGGAGCGCGGGAATTTTTTCTGGAATGCGGGGATGTTTTTCTGGAAGACGGCGACGGTGCTGGATTTGATGCACCAGCATCAGCCGAACACGGCGACGCTTTTGGCGGGATTGCCGAAGTTTGGCAGCAAGGCGTTTGCGGCGAAGCTTGCGGAAGTGTATCCGCTTTGCGACAACATTTCGGTTGACTATGCGGTGATTGAGAAGGCCGAGAGCGTGACGGGCCTGGCGCTGGATGACATTGGCTGGAACGATGTCGGGAGCTGGGAAGCGGTTTACGATTTGGCGAAGAAGGACGCGGACGGGAATGCGGCGCAGGGGGAAATTTTTGCCGAGGACAGCCACGGGAATTATGTGGATGCGGGCAAGACAGTGGCGCTGGTGGGGGTGGACAATTTGATTATTGTGGACACGCCGGATGCGCTGCTGGTGGGGCAGCGGAGCCGGGCGCAGGATGTGAGCAAATTGGTGAAGGCGATTGAGGCTAAGGGGAAGGAAGCTTTGCTGTAATCCTGCGACAGCGGCAGGAAAAGGCTACCTAGCCCTTGCCTTGGTGGTCAAGTACATACCGAAGTCACGCTGCAACAGAGCGCTTCTCCATGCATCCAACAAATTGAGCCTGTCCAGAACAGCCCATAACTTCGACGAATTGACCAGCCGATGAAGCCCTTTTTTGCCTTGCTGGTCCACGACCGAAGATGTTGCCAGCACATCGAATCCGGCAGCATTCAAGAGAGCAGTTAAACTGGCGCGCCTAAGCGGCAGTTCCACCGGCTGGATCTCCCAAATGGCGCTTCGCTCCTCGCTTGGGATGGATTCCAGAACCGCGAGGTTTGGCGTCGTTATTAATAAGTGGCCGCCTGGTTTTAAGGCTCGGTGCGCCACTTTCAGATAATCAGCCTTGGCTGAGATGTGCTCAATGACTTCCTGACTGACAACCACATCGAAGGATTGCGGTTCGGGCTGCCAGGCGGTGGCATCGCCAGCAATAAACTGCACATCGGGATATTTTGAGCGGGCCAATTTCACGGCTTCAGGGGAGAGTTCCAAAGCGACTACCGGTCCAAAGCTGCTGAGAATTCCCGCGAGCCAACCGGTACCTGAGCCTAAATCGCATATTCGCGGCTGATCGATCCCCAAGCTGAGCAAGGCTTCCAGAAAGAAGATGCACCGTTCGAGACAGTACAGGTTGGCATACGTAGTCTTCTGCCAGCGCTGATCGTAATAGTCAATCTGACTCTGTAAGCTTTTATCCGTGACGTGTCGGGGAGGAGCAGCGGTTTCGGGGTAGTTGATCTCCCACTTTGCGTTCATATCCAGGCTTATCGGCCAAGAGACACAAACTTACACTGGGAACTTAGGAAGATCGAAGATGCGACACTCAGTGAGCGGCGGGGAGGCCCACGACGATCAGAACGGTGTAGTCCTGCTTGCTGCAGCCGTTCACGGCAGGCATGGGCGCTCCTGGATTCACAGGAAAACCCGTGGCGGGAGCGTTGGCGGGCGAGCACGCGCTGGCACCCTTTGCCGGTGTGTAGCGCGCGGAGCGGCATCCGAGATGGGTGACATCGTAGAGAGTCGCGCCGTCGGCGAGTTCCCAGCGCTGATTGCCGTTTTTGTCCTTGGGGTGAACGGTCAGCACGGTCATGACGTCGCGGTCACCCGTGACGAGGTATTGGCCAGCGGGCAGCGGGAAGGTCGGCTTCTCCATAATCAAGCCGTGTTCTTCCAGCCACCAATCCGAAGCGTCGAATTTCCATTGCGCCGGGGCGACGCCGGTTGCCTTCAATTGCGGGTAGTGGTCCAGCTTGCAAGCGCGCGGGCCCGGGTCCTGGTTCCACAAGCCCCATGCTTGCGCGCCGTTGCCGGAGGTGGCCGAGGGGTCTCCCAGCGCCGCGATGAACTGCGGATCGATGCGCTTGAACTTGGAGAGGTCTGCGCCTGAGGCGTGGGCCGCCGCCAACAGGAGGGGTCCCATAGACAGGAGCCAGCGGCTTACGGACGGCGCGAGGTGATGGATGTTCATGTGATTGCTCCAGTTGGACTGGCCTGATGACATGCTAGCAGCGCGCGACTGAAGCTCGGCTCTGAGACCCGCTTATTGAGACCCCTCCCCATGCACTACCGTTTGCTTCGTCCAATTACCTTGCAACACTCCGTTCGGATTCGCGGTTGGGTCGTTGGTCTGGTAACTCATTTTGCCCGTACTATCCGCCCATGTGTAGCTGTAGGCACTGGAAACCTTACTGAGCTGTCCGGTATTGGGGTCTAAAACTGTTTTCCGGTCTAACGCGTAGTCCACCCAATCGGAAGTCGCTGTCGATCGCGCATTCATGTTTTGCTGTGTTCGCGCCATGGACATGTCGGTGCCGCGCTGCATGGTAGCCATGAAATCCTCATGCATCCGTTGCTGCAAAGCCTGGCTCTGCATAAATCTCTCGTGCTGCGCTCGCAACTGTGCGTTCGACTGCTGGGCTGCCTGCGCCAGCCTGGCATTTGCCTGCTGCTGCTGTCGCTGCGAATACGCCTGAAACCAGGCGGGATTGGGTTTGCCTCCCATCTCGGGCGCATCCCAGAGCTTCTTTATCCCGTCGTATTGATTCTCGGGGGCCACCAGGTACCTTACAACTGCCGTGCATTGATGTGTCTCCGAGGCAGCAAAACCGGGATCTCCCGGGAACATGGGCTTTCTCGCGTCCCAGTGGTTGTTCATGCACTGGACAGTTGTTCCCAAAAAGCCCTTCATCGGAAACGAACCGTTCTTGTAGCGAACAACAGCGGTGGCCATATCTGCGGTGGAATTAAACGAGCCCTTCGACATGGCAGCCAAACTCTTTTGCAACTGCTCGTTCTTCTCGGCAGGGATAGGTCCATCCGAAACGTACTCTACCTTCATCATCACGGCGAGATATTTTAGAAAGTCCTGTGCCCTCAGCGCTGTTTGCAGGGGCAAGCAGCTTCCCTTGTTCTTTCCGGCCAACGGACCGGAGCCCCATACCCAACTGAGCGCCGGAAGCCGCTCCACAAAGCTCAACCCGTCCGGGCTAGAAGCGCGGAACACAAAGTAAGGCATCGTGTCGCAGCTTCCTCCCTGAAGCATCACGCCTTGGAAGTGCCATTTCGCCGGAATTGTGACCTCAAAAGCATTTATGTTATTCAGCGCAGGATCGGTGATGGCTTCCACCCGTGTTCCTCCGCCCGGCGCACCGGCTCTGGCCGCGCATTGCAGGAATCCTCCGCAGGAGACCACCGTCAGTACGGTCAATGCCATCCGGAATCTTCTCTTTTTAGTCATGTCTAAGCCTCCACTGTCCCTACAGTTGCTTGCGCATTTTGGACCGTCATTCTGAGCGAGATCCTCCACTCTTCAATAGGCGGCATCGAAGAGGAAAATGCGTCACCGCCCAATGTCATATAGTTTTCGAACGGCGATTCCTGTGCGGCGTGCAGCGAAATACGGGGACAGTCACCTGTGTCCACGCAGCGAGCTGGCGTGCAGGGGAAGGGTTTCTGTTGGGGACACAGGTGATTCTGGCATTGGGCGGAACCGCTTGTCCCACCAAGCTGTTGATCTTCTACTGGGGGGTTTTCGCTTTTTTGAAGACTTTGGTTAGGGCGGCCATGGCGCGGTCGACGTCTTGTTCGGTGAGAATGTAGGGCGGCAGGAAGCGCAGGACGGTGTCGTGGGTGCAGTTGAAGAGCAGGCCTTCCTGCATGCCGTCGAGGACGAGCTGCTTGCCGGGGAATTCGAGTTCCGCGCCGATCATGAGGCCGTGGCCGCGAACTTCCTTGATGAAGGGGAAGTCGCGCATCATTTCGGTGAGGCGCATGCGGAAGTAGCCGCCGACGGCGTTGATGGAGGGCAGCAGGTCTTCCAGGATGTCGAAAAATTCCAGCGCCACGCGGCAGGTGAGCGGCCCGCCTCCATAGGTGGAACCGTGCATGCCGGGCTTGATGGCGGCGGCCGCTTTTTCGTTGGCGATGACGACGCCCAGCGGGAGCCCGCAGGCCATGGGTTTGGCGGCGATGACGATGTCGGGCAGCAGCGCGGGGTCCAGCAGTTGATAGGCAAAATGGGTGCCGGGGCGGCCGACGCCGCATTGAATTTCATCGAAGACGAGAAGCGCGTTGTATTTGTCGGCCAGTTCGCGGGCTTTGCGCGCGAAGGTTTCGCAGATGGGGTAAATGCCGCCTTCGCCCTGAATGAATTCCAGCACAATGCCGGCGGTGTTTTCGCTGAAGGCTTCTTCTAGCAGGCGGACGCGGTTGCGCGGCACGAAGCGCGCGCCGGGCAGCAGGGGCTCAAAATCTTTGCGGTATTTGGGCTGGCCGGTGATGGACAATGCGCCGAGCGTGCGGCCGTGGAATGAATTTTCGAGCGCGATGATTTCGGTCTTGTTTGGCGAAATGGAGTTGCCGTGCGAGCGGATCATTTTCAGCGCGCCTTCCATGGCTTCGGCGCCGGAGTTGCAGAAGAAGCTGCGCTGGAGGCCGCTGATTTTGGCGAGTTTTTCGGCCAGCTTGCCTTGGTATTCGTGATAGTAGAGGTTTGAGGTGTGCAGCAGCAGGCCGACTTGCTCGCGCATGACTTTGGTGATGCGCGGATGGGCGTAGCCGAGGGAATTGACGCCGATGCCGCTGATTAAATCCAGATAGCGCTTGCCGTTCAGGTCGTAGAGGTAGCAGCCTTTGCCGCGATGCAGGGCGAGCGGGTAGCGCGCGTAGTTCTGGAGCAGATATTGGCGCTCCAAGCCCATGATTTCGTCTAGCGTGGAGGAAACCTCAACAGGCGCGGATAAAGTGGAAGCCATATAAGTTATGATACGGGCTTTTGTTTTGAAATCTGATGGAGCCGGTTTTCAATGACGCTGGCTGATTCAAAGGCCGGCAGCTTCAGCCAGTGCGCGAAGGCGCTGTCCACGGCCTGGCGGGGAAGAAGCCCGATGATTTCGCTTTCTTCGATCTCGACGCCGTGCCGGGCGGCGAGGCGCGCGACCTGTTCGAAGACGACGTGGATGGGAGTGCGCTCAAAATCGGTAAGGTTCATGGACACCTGGACCAGGCCGCGCGATTCCAGCGGCAAGCCGAGCGCCTTGACTTCGGGCAGGCCGCCGCTGCTGGCGCGAATGGCTTTGGCGATGTCTTTGGCGATGGCGAGGTTCGACGTTTTGAGATTGATGTTGCAGGCGATCAGGATTTTGCGCGCGCCGACGATGACGGCTCCGGCGGTGGGATGGAGGGCGCGGTTGCCGAGGTCGGGGGCGCGGGTTTCATCGAGCAGGATCTGTTCGCGCAAGCCTTCAAACTGGCCGCGGCGGACATCTTCCAGGCGCACGCGGTCGGGCCGCAGGGCAGCGGCCTGGTAGTAGTAAACGGGAATGCCGAGTTCTTGCCAGATGCGCTGGCCGGCCTGATGCGCGAGGGTGACGCAATCTTGCAAAGTTGAGCCTTCGAGCGGGACAAAGGGCAGAACGTCGAGCGCGCCGAGACGGGGATGGACGCCTTGCTGACGGGTGAGGTCAATTAAATCGCGCGCGGCGTTGGCGGCACGGAGCGCGGCTTCGACGACGGCTTCGGCGGGGCCGGCGAAGGTGATGACGCTGCGGTTGTGGTCGGCATCGCTGGTGCGGTGGAGGACAAGCGCTCCCGGCACGCTGGCAATGGCTTGCTCCAGCGCGGCGACTTTGGAGAGGTCGCGGCCTTCGGAAAAATTGGGGACGCATTCGAATAGAGGAATCAGGCTGCGCCTACTCTCCACTTGGTTCGGTTGATGACGATTTCGCCGTTGCGGATGGCCATGGCGACGTGATTGACGCCGAGACGGCGGGGAAGCTCGCGGTAATCGTGCAGGTTCAGTATGAGCAGGTCGGCTTGCTTGCCGGGCTCGAGGCTGCCGATTTTGTCGCCGCAATTCATGGCGCAGGCGGCGTTGATGGTGGTGGCCACAATGGCTTCCTCAATGGTGAGATTCAAGCGGCGGACGGCCAGGGCGAGAACCAGTTGCATGTTGTAGTTGGGTTCGCATAGGGCATGATACCCGCTGCCGAGGGCAATTGCGCCGCCTTCGTTGAGAAGCTCGCGGGCGCTGGAGGCGGGAAGGCGGTCGAGGAGGACGCTGCCGGCTTCGAAGATGGCGGTGGCGCTGGATTGGGCGAGGGCTTTGCGGGTGGCGGGCGTGAGGTCGTGATGGCAGAAGACGCTGCGCGGGGAGGAGCGGGCGAGGCATTCTTTGAACTCGCGGACGGGGCCGCCGCGCCATTCCAGGCTCTTGTCAATTTCGTCGTGGAAGGCGTGGGCGGTGCTGGTGGTGACGATGACGCAATCGGCCAGCTTTTGCCTGGAGACGGTTTCCCACGCGGTGAGGGTTGATTCTGGATGCCAGACGCGCTTGAGGCCGATGGGGGCATGGCCGATGCGCGTGAGCTGGCGGAGCACGGACAAATCGCTGGCGCGGATGCCGGCGTGCAGCGTGCCGTGAGCAAGGCAGGAGCGCAGCAGAATTAAGCTGTCGCTGTAAAAATCGCGCAGCTTGCGGCGGCGGCGGCCGGTCTTGGCGGGATCGTGGTGCAGCAGGCTCAACTGCATGGACGAATCGATGAAGCCGGGCATGACGATGCAGTTGGGGACGGGAATTTGCAAAGCGCCGCGCGCCTGGTGCAGATTTTCCAGGCGGCGGGTGGGGCCGACGGCGACGATTTTTCCGCCCTGGATGAAAACGGAACCGTCTTCAATGACCGCCAGGTTTCCGCTTTGAGGGCCGCGCCGGACACAGGGATCTCCGCGCAGTGTCAACAGTTGCCTGGCACCGCGCAGAAGCAGGGAATGACTCAAGGATTGCTTTCCCGATTGTATATCCTCAAATGCACATGCGCAAAATTCTGGTTGGATTGATTTTGTTTTCGCCGCTGCTGGCGCAGACTGCGAAGCCGCCGTCTTCAGGGGGAGAGCAGCATGAGTTTTTGATTTCGCAGTTTCACACGGAGAGCGGCGCGACGCTGCCGCAGGCCAAGGTGATTTATGGAACCTATGGGCATTTGAATGCGAAGGGCGACAATGCGATTTTGCTGCCGTCGCATTACATGGCGAATTTTCATGGGTATGAATGGCTGATTGGCGAGGGGAAATGCCTGGACACTTCGAAAGTTTTTCTGGTGGCGACGGAGCTTTTCGGCAATGGGCGGTCTTCTTCGCCGAGCAACACGGCTGAGCCGTTCCATGGGCCGCGCTTTCCGGTGATGACGATTCGCGACAATGTGCAGGCGGTTCACAGGCTGCTGACGGAGGAGCTGCACATCACGCATTTGCGGGCGATTATCGGGTTCTCGATGGGGGCGCAGCAGGCGTTTCAATGGGCGGTGAGTTATCCGGATTTTGCGGACAGAATTGTGGCGACGTCCGGCACGGCGAAGACGTATGGGCATGGGGTGGTGCGGCTAGAAGGGCAGATTGCGGCGATCACGGCCGACCAGACGTTTCAGGGCGGCGATTACAAGGAAGAACCGAAGGCTGGGCTGTCGGCGTTTGGGATGGTTTGGGGAGGCTGGCTGTATTCGCAGGAATGGTGGCGGAAGGAATTATGGCGGGTGGGCAAGCCTCCGGGGTACACGTTTGCGCAGGCGGTGGACCGGTTTCGGAATCATTTTGTTCCGGGGGCGGATGCGAATGACTTGATTTTGCAAATGCGGACTTGGGAGCATCATGACGTGGGGGCGACGCCGGGATTTGGCGGGGATGTGGAGAAGGCTTTGCGGTCGATTCAGGTGCCGTTTTTGTATATGCCTTCGGAGACGGATTTGTATTTTCCTTTGGAGGATGCGAAGTATGAGGCGCAGTTTATTAGGCGCGGGGTGTTGATGCCGATTCCTTCGTTGTGGGGGCATCCGGCGGGGGCGGGGGCGAGCGCGGAGGATGGGAGGTTTTTGAATGAGAGGATTGGGGAGTTTTTGGGGTTGGGGTTACATTGAGCGGGTGGCTGATTTGCCTGTTGCTTTGTGCTTCCATCGCGTTCGGGGCGGATCAGCCTTCGTGGACTGGCTCGCATATCCAGATGCAGGAACTGGGCGAAGGCGATGCCTTACCATTGCAGCATCTGTCCGCCAGTGAATTGTCATTGATTCGCAAGATCACGTCAGGGGAGCGCGCCTATGGCTGCAAGGAAGCGGACTTTCAGAGTCTGCGTGTTCGGCGACAGGAACTTGGGGCACACGGCGGGAAGTTCCTTGCGGTCGCTGGTGGTTCAGCGTGTCTTCGCGGCGGGAATGTGCCTAATTACTATTTCTTGATTACGGAAGTAACCGCATCAAAGCGGACGGCTCAGCGATTGGATCTATAGCTTCGCGATTCTCAATACTTCTTCTCACAGGCAGATGGACATCTTGACTTACACGATGATGGGGCACCCCTGAGAAAGCACTTAGACGTTCCTCCTGCGATGGCCGGTAATCCATAGCTCACAGATCGACCGACGATTATCTAAGGACTCTTTGTTGCGGGTCAGAACCAGATCAGGATAATCTTTCAGACGGGTGGAAGTTCAAGTTGCAACGCCATTCGTTTGTATTCTGATTTTAACTGAGACCTTTGTGCAAGCCATGGTGCCGGGTTCAGGGTGTCATGGGCGCTACCCTCTGGAAACGGTTCGAAATCCTTCAGGTTAAAAGTATAGATAGGCCGAACATCGTTGGCCAACATCGCGGCAACAATTTGCAAATCGAAAACAGCGCCGCCAACGACCGGGCGACGGCTAAGCAGGTCGAGCCATGCCTCCACCGCGCGTGCCGGAATGGGAAGGACGTGGAGGAAGGAAAGTAAGCCCGTGATGGCGAATGCTGAGGTGCGTTTGTATCGAACGCATAGACGAGAACATTCGCATCAACAAATCCAGACTCAAATGCCATCGTCGCAAAGGTCTCGCCTATGCAGCGAGCCTACGGCTCCTAGGTCCCACCTCGGCAGTTCGGGAACAAGCGGGACCACCTGATGTTCGGCCTTTATCAGACTCAGGACGTTGTGCCTGACCCATTGCTCGGCATCAGTGCCAGAGCTGCTGGCTATTTGCGCAAGCTGTGCCTCCTGCTCAGGTGTAAAGAGGACTTCCATGTTTCCAGAATACGTTACTTTCCCTTCACCACCGAAATCGTAAGCTGTGACGGATATTGCTGGGAATGATGGACGGAGTTATGCGCCACCACTCCGGTGGCCTCGTCGTAGTTGTTGCCGCCGGTGTTTAGGTTGCGGTCGAAGCGGGGGAAGTTGCTGCTGGAGACTTCTATGCGCAGGCGGTGGCCGGCGGGGAAGAAGTTGCTGGTGGTCATGGGCTGCAGGGTCACTTTGTACACTTTGCCGGGTTCCATGAGGGCGATGGGCTTGTCGTAGCCGTCGCGATAGCGGACGCGCTGGATGGTTTCGTCCAGGTTGTAGGCTTTGCCGTCGGGATATACGTCAATCACCTTTACTGTGAAGTCGGTGTCTTTGGCGTCGGAGGAAACATAGAGCGTTGCTTCCAGCGGGCCGCTGACTTCCATTCCTTCTTTCAGCGGTTCGGAGGTGTAGACCAGAATGTCGGCGCGGGCTTCCATTTTGCGCTGGTCGAATGCGCCGCCGGAGACGGCGTTGCCGGTGCAGCAGACGTTTCCGCCGTAAGAGGGGACGGGGTTCATGGGATCGTAGGTGAATGAATCGGGCAGGTCGGTCTTGACGGCGGCCTCTTTCAGCATGCCGTCGCCGTTCAGGCTGTTGGCTTTGCCGGCGCTGGCCAAATAAAACGTCATGGGCTTTGCGCCTTCGGGCGGCCAGGTGTTCGACGTCTGCCACTTGTTCAGGCCCATGGTGAAATAGCGGACTTTGGGCGTTTTTTCGAGGATGCCGTTCTGCTCGCCTTTCAGAAAATAATCGAACCAGCCGTAAGTGAGGGCGTCGTAGTCCAGGCGCGCGTCACCCATGCTGCGTTCGCCGACGATTGTGTCTTCGGTGGCGCGCTTGTAGGAGCAATGGAGTGTTGGCGCGATGACGGCATATTGTTCGTTGGCAATTTCCGGGCGGGCGGTTTTGCGCACGTAGTTATAGGCCGCCAGGTTGGGCCCGATGGAAACGTCATACCAGGACATGAACCAGAAGCCGGGGACGTTGATGGGTTTGCTGTCGTCCCACAGGCCGCCGCGATACCAGGCTGGATCGTTGGGGGTGCGCTTAATCATTGCGCCGCCGGTGGAGACTTCTTCGCGGTCGGCGAAAATGCCGTGCGGACCGTCGACCGCTTTCATGATGTCCTGCTCCGGGAGCAGCGTCAGGGCTTTCGACCAATCGACGGGCGGCAACTGCTGCGCCAGGTCAAAGGCTTTTGAGGCGCGGATCAAATCTTGCTGGGACGTGTTGGGCGGGAACATGGGGCGCACCTGGTTTTGCTCGCCGTAGAGCCAGGCGATAAACAGCATTTGGACCGCGCCGCCGCGATACCAGTTGCCCTGCTCATAATATGGCCCGACGCGTCCGACGCCCGCGCCGAAGCCTTGCGGAATCATGGCGGCATAGGCGGGGTTGTTCAGGGCGGCAACTCCCATTTGCCATTCGGCCGTCGACGAGCAGCCGATGGTTCCCACTTTGCCGTTGGTCCAGGGCTGGCTGGACATCCATGTCAGTTCGTCGTCGCCATCGGAGAGGGGCGCGCCCAGGATGTCGTAGGTGCCTTCGGAGAAGAAGTGGCCGCGCTCATTCATCTCCACGTAGATGTAGCCGCGCTTGACGGCATCGAGTTCGGCGGACATGTCGCGCGGAGCGCCCAGCTTCACGTCCCAGAAGTTGAAGTTGTAAGGCGTGCGGACGAAGATGATGGGGTATTTCTTCGATGTGTCTTTGGGGCGGTAGACATCGGCCGCCATGCGCTTGCCGTCGCGCATGGGGATCATCAATTTGCGGTCGATGATGGCGACGGATTCCAGTTCCTTCTCGATGGCGTTGCGCCGGGCAATCAACTGGGCGTCAGCGGGAGTTTGCTGGGCAGAGGCGCTGAGGCTGAGAAGGGCTATGGCGGCGATAAGTGATTTCATGTGGTAGGGACACTATTGTAGATGACTCCCTTCATGGTTCGCAGGGCATCTTCGTAGCCGCGCTCAATCCAGCGCTGAATTCGGCTGCGGTCCCAATCGAGCGCTTCGCTGTAATGGCCCAGCGGCTTGCTGGGGCGGATGAGCGTGGTGCAGGCGCGGACGGCGGCGCTGATGCGGGGCGCGAGCCAGCCCATGGGGCGGACGGTGGCGCGGTACCACCAGGGGCAATCGAAATGCATGGCGTCGACGGCGATGATTTTGGTTGCGCCCATTTCCGCGGCTGCCCAGAGAGGAACGTCTTCCAGCAAGCCGCCATCGGTGAAGCGGCGGCCATCGATAAAGACGGTGGGCATGGCGACGGGGATGGAGGCGCTGGCCAGCAGGTGCGTGGCGGTGACGGCCGCGCCAGTGAATAGGCGGCTGCGCAGAAAGGGGAGTTCCACCGTGACGAGGCCGAAGTTGGAAGAAGCTCGGTAATCACGGAAGATGGCGGACGCCAGCCGCTGCAAAGGCTCGCGCTCAAAGAAGCCGGCGCGCAGGCCGGTTTTGGCGCGGCGGATGAGGACGTTGGTCTGGGCCTTGTCCAGCCAGCGTTCGGACAACTGGCCGTGATGGCAGCCGCCGGCGATGGCCCAGCCGTTCAGCGCGCCCACGGAGGCTCCGACCACGACGTCGGGCCGGAACGATGTTTCAGAAAGGTAACTCCAGACGCCAGCCTGATAAGCACCAAAGAGTCCGCCCGACGACAGGACCAGTGCGGTTTTCCCGGAGGGTGGAACAATCATATAAGAACTGTTTTCAGTTTGGCACGTTCAAGCATGGCGAACCAAAAAGTAGAGCGGCAACTGGAGCATTTGAAGGAACTGCGGGCGGCGGGCGAGTCGGAATCGGGCCTGAAAGAGCTGCGCAAGGCGCTGGGCGACAAGGTGAATTTGATAGTCGCCAAAGCGGCCGCGATTGCGGGCGAATGGCAGGCGAAGGCGCTGCTGCCGAACCTTTTGGACGCATACAACCGGCTTTTCGAAGACGGCGCGGACCCGCAATGCTGGGGCAAGAATGAGCTTTCGAAATGCCTGAAGGAGCTGGGGGTAGCGGAATCTGCCGTGTTCCTGCGCGGGCTGCGGCACAGGCAAATGGAAAACAGTTGGGGCGGCAAGACGGACAGCGCGGCCGTTTTGCGCGGCACGTGCGCGCTGGCGCTGGTGCAATGCACGGATATTCCGCGGCATGAGACTTTGCTGCAACTGGTGGATTCGCTGACGGAGACGGAGGCCACGGTGCGCACGGACGCGGCGCGCGCGCTGGAGCAGATGGGCGGGCGCGAGGTGGCGCTGCTGCTGCGGCTGAAGGCGCGCTGCGGCGACAAGGAGGCGCGCGTGACGGGGATGGTTTTGGAATCTCTGCTGGCCATTGAAGGCGCGGCGGGCGTGGCGTTTGCGGCCGAATTTGTGAAGAGCCTGGACGAAGAAATTAGCGAGGAAGCGGCGCTGGCGCTGGGAGCTTCGCGCCTGCCAGAAGCGGTGGAGGCGCTGAAAAAGGCGTTCTTGCAGCCGTTCCGGCCGGGCGGGAGCAGCACGCTGCTGCGCGCCATCAGCGCATCGCGCCTGGATGCGGCGCTGGATTTTTTGCTGGAGCAAGCGAAGAGCGCGCGCAAGCCCGCGGCGGAAGACGCGCTTTGGGCGCTGCAGTTGCATCGCGATTCGGAAGAGATTGTCCAGCGCATTGGGCAGGCGGTGGCGGAGCGGGAAGAATTGAGGCCGCTGTTTCGCGAAATTTACGCAGCCCCACGCTAAAGTAGCCTGAATTTCATGAAACTCGGCGAATCCTTCGGTATCTAAGGAAAATCTATTCAGCATGAAAGCGACTTACATCATTGACCCGTCCCATTCGGGCGTTCATTTTTCAGTGCGGCACCTGATGATCTCCACAGTGCGCGGCGCCTTCTCCGGCGTCAAGGGCACGATTGTGCATGACTCGGACGATCCGTCGGCCACCACGATTGAGGCGGAAGTGGATGTCAATTCCATTAACACGAATGACGAGAAGCGCGACGGCCATTTGAAGAGCCCGGATTTTCTGGACACCGCGACTTACCCGGTGATGACTTACAAGAGCACGGGCGTGAGCAAGGGCGATGATGTCGCGTACACGGTGGAGGGCGAACTGACGCTGCATGGCGTGACGAAGCCGGTGACGTTGGACGTGCATGAAGTGTCGGAAGAGGCGAAAGATCCGTGGGGCAACACACGCATTGGCGTGACCGCGAAAGGCAAGCTGAAGCGCAGCGATTTTGGCGTGGTGTGGAACGCTCCGCTGGAAACGGGCGGCGTGATGCTGGGTGACGAGATCAAGATTGAATTCGAGCTGGAGCTGATCAAGCAGTAGCTTTGGCTGGTGTATAGTTTTCGTGGCGCGGACACTTGTGTCTGCGGCACCGAGACTCGTCTCGGTGCTTTTCGAGCCGAGGCCAGGGAGCTAACGAGAACTATATGACTACTAAGCGGCGAGTTCGGCGGCTTTTTTCGCGAAGTAAGTGAGCACAAAGTCCGCGCCGGCGCGGCGAATGCTGGTGAGCGATTCGAGAATGGCGCGGTCCAGGTCAATCCAGCCGTTTTGCGCGGCCGCCATGATCATGCTGAATTCGCCGCTGACTTGATAAGCGCCCAGGGGCACGTCGAAACGCTGGCGTGCCTCATGAATGATGTCCAGGTAAGGCAGGGCGGGCTTGACCATAATCATGTCCGCGCCTTCTTCCAGGTCCAGCTCAATTTCGCGCATGGCCTCGCGCGCGTTGGCGGGGTCCATTTGATAGGTGCGGCGGTCTCCGAATTGCGGAGCGGATTCGGCGGCTTCGCGAAAGGGGCCGTAGAAGACGGACGCGTATTTGGCGGCGTAGGAAAGAATGGGCGTCTTGCTGAAACCGGCTTGGTCCAGAGCATTGCGCATGGCGGCGACACGGCCATCCATCATGTCGCTGGGCGCGACGATGTCCGCGCCGGCGGCGGCGTGGGAGACGGCGGTTTTGGCCAGCCAATTGAGCGTGATGTCGTTATCCACATCGCCGTCTTTGATCCAGCCGCAATGGCCGTGGCTGGTGTATTCGCAATTGCAGACGTCGGTAATGACCAGGAGCTTTGGCACTTCGCGTTTCAGCGCGCGCACGGCACGCTGGGTGATGCCATCGAGATCGTAAGCGCCGCTTGCCATTTCGTCCTTGGTCTCTGGAATGCCGAACAAGATGACGCCGCCGATGCCGAGCGCGGCGCATTCCCTGCCCTCTTCCACAAGCTTGTCGACCGACAATTGCGCGTTTCCCGGCATGGATTTGATCTCTTTGCGAATGCCTTCGCCCGGGACGACGAACAGCGGCAAGATGAATTGCGAAGGTTCCAGGCGGGTTTCGCGCACCAGCGCGCGGATGCTTTCGGAATTGCGAAGACGGCGGGGCCGGTGAATGGGGAAGGGCATGAATTACCAGTTTGTCACCAGTGAGAATGGAGAGATGACGGCAAGGCGTTGGTACATTTCAGGCATTGTGCAGGGAGTCGGGTTTCGCTACTTTGTCCGCAACGAGGCGCGCGCGCTGAACTTGAGCGGGTATGCGAAGAATTTGGCTGACGGGCGGGTGGAGGTTTTGGCGATGGGCGCGCGAGAGAGCCTGGAGGATCTGGCTTCGGCGCTGCACAAGGGGCCGCCGCAAGCGGACGTGCGATCAGTGGAGGAGCATGAGGCCGCGCCGGAGGAGTGGGGCGATTTTCATGTGCGGTGAGCGAGAGAAATAGCGTCTCTGAGCCGGTCCCAATTGGTGTCGGCGGGGACGGTGCAGTCCGCGCCGAGCATGAACGGCTTGGGCGAATTTTTCACCACGCGGCGGATTTCGGCAGCCAGTTCATCGGGCGAGCCGGTGGCGATGAGGCCGTGGCGGTCCATGCCTCCCATGAACGGGCGCTTGAAATTGGCGGCGATTTCTTGCGCGGAAATATTGCGGCCGGCCAGCTTGACGTTGCAGTTGACAACGTGGCCGGGGTAATCGTAATAGGCGGAATAATCGGCGTAGGGAGCCACGTAATCGCAGACGTGGAGGATGTTGAACGGGCAAGCGGCGGCGGCTTCCTTCATGGAGACCAGATCAAAAGGCTTCACGTAATTGCGGAACAGGGCGGGGTTGCTGAAGCGGGTGGCTTCGCCGCCTTGCGTGGAGGCGTAAAAGCCGTCGACGCCTTCCCTGATGCAGGCGCGCACGAAGAGAAGCTGGCTTTCGGTGAGAATCTCCAGGCCCTTTTTGACGGCTTCCGGATTTTCCTCCATGTGCTGCTTGAGCACGGGCGCGGTGGCGCATTGGCCGGCGCACATGAAGGGCGAGTAGAGCGTCATCAGGATGAGCGAGTTTTTCTTTTCGCTCTTGACCAGTTCGCGCACGGTTTGAAGAAGCGGTTCGTAGAAGTCGAGTTTTTCGAGCTTGAGCTTGGACCAGTCAGCCGGGGTTTGCAGAAAGTCCTGGCGCGAATAGGTTTGCTCAAACTGGATTTTGACGAAATCCATGCCGGTGTGGCGGAAGAATTCCAAGTGACGCTGGGCGGCGGCGGAGCCGGTTTTGTAGCCGTCTCCGAAATGCAGAAAGAAGGCGGCGGGCGTGTAGTTGGGTGCTTGGCCGCTGAGCCAGGCGAGCATGCGTTCGCGCTTGCTGGCGGGTTCATCGGCGAATGATGGGCGCGAAAGAGCGGCGGCAGCGGAGAGACCCAGGAACAGGCGGCGATTCATTTATGAATGATACGCGAAGAGGCAAGCAGCGTGCTGGCCATCAGCTCACCGGCCGCGCGGTGGCCTGATTCATTCCAATGCCCAAAATTTCTGGGGCCGCCGGGGAAGCCGTGCAGGATAGTTTTATGCGCCTTGGCAAAATTGAGCAATGACGGGGCCAGCGTGCCATGAAGAATGCCATGGGCGGCGGCGAAGTTGGCAAAGAGTTTGTCGGAAATAAACAGATCGTGAATGCCCAGGCTGCGCGCAAAAGCGGAGCGGGCTGCGTCGTCAGGGTCCACCTGTTCGGGCATGTCCAAAGTAAAGAGCCAAAACTCCGCGCCATGACTTTGCGCACAGGCGGAAGACCGCAGAATAAGCGCCTGGCTGATATCCCACGCGGATTTCAGGGCGGGCGTGGCGGGGCCAAGAAATGCGCTGGTTTGCTTGTATTCACCCACCGACCTTCTTTTGCCCAGAAACGCGTCTGTTTGCTCGACGGCTTTCTTGATGCCTTCGTTGCAGAGCGCCGCGATTTCGACGGAATTCAGGAAATCGCCCAGCAGCGCATGCATGCGGCCTGAGCCGGAGAAGGCAGCGCGCTCCTGCTGTGTCTGGCGGTCCGGCAGCAGCGCGCCATTCTGCAGCACATAGAACGGCACATGCTGAGAGGGCTTGGTGGGAGACAGGCCGCGGGTGGAGCGCAGGGTGAAGGATTCAATGGTGCCGGCCAGAATGACGATTTGCGGATCATATTTCCAGACGCGGTTTTGGATGACGAGAGAATCTTGCGCCAAGCCGTAGCCGGCCACGCCGAAGTTGATGACTTCCACCTTTTGGCCGCGCGGCGCAAGCTGGGAATTGAGGCTGCGCTCCAGCACGGCCCAGTAGGCTTGCGCGCGCGGCACCTGCTTGGCTTCGCTTTCTGAATCGCCCACAACGGCAATTCTGACGACACCCGGCGGCCGCTGGACGGCGTGGTCGCGGTCGGCCAGTCCGTCTGAATTCACGCAGAAATAAGCGACGTTTTCCAAAACATCCCAGCCATGCGCGTTCGGCCTCAGAACATAGCCCAGGCTGCGGTCAGAACTGTAGAAAGACCCTTCAAAGCGCAGGCGGGCGGCGCGAAGAGCGCCTTCCGCCGCAGCCAGAAACAGCAGGATGATGATGGCGGTGGCGCAGAGGTCGCGTGCCAGTTTCAATCACGACACCTTGCTGCCAATGAGCGTGATGAAGTCTCCCACGTTTTTCATCTTGCGCACTTCGCCGGTGGAGAGCTTGATCTTGAATTCTTTCTCCACTTCCACGATGAGATCGACATGCGTGAGCGAGTCCCAGTCCTCGATATCGTCGGCGGTCATGTCGTCGCGCAGCTCCAGCGCTGGCGTGTCGAAGATATCGCGGAACACTTTGGTCAAGCGGGTTTTAATTTCGTCGGAGTTCATAAAGTTAGTGGGCCGCCAGTTCGGGGGCAAGCTCAGTGATGTGGACGGGAATGTCTTGATAAGCGGCGACCGGCCTGCGCCAGGATGTGCCGCCTGCGTGCTCAAATCCGAAGCGCTGCCAGAAATCTTTCACCATGGCGTTCTTGGCGGTGGGGAGATAATCGCCGCTGACCGTTTTTAAGCCAAGCTCGCGGGCGGTGGCAAAGACGTGGTTCATCACATATTGCTCCACGCCGCGGCCCAGCACGCGGCAAGACATGAGCCAGTCTGAAATAAAGAGCGTGTCCGCCTGGGGCCAGGCCACCACAATGGAGATGAGGCCGTGCGCGCCAAAGCGGTCCTGCAAAGAGATTTGCAGCGGGATGCAGCCTTGCTTGTTATTCATCAGGGCGCGGCATTCGGCTGCGCTGTAGCGATGGGTGGTGAGGTTGAACTGATTGCTTCTAAGAAAAAGCTGCTCAATGCGGGTGATTTCTTCTTCCTGAAAACGCGCAATGGCGGCGCGCATTTCCAGAGATTTCAAAAATTCGTTGATGTCGGTGAAGGAGTTTTGCGCTTCGCGGCGGTCGGCTTCTTCTTTATACAGGGCCGAGCGCGCCACATCTTCGCGGGAGAAAGCGGTGACTTCAAACAGATTCAGGCTTGAGATGGCGCTGATGTAGTCGGCTGGGTCTTCGGGCAGTTCGGGCACGATGACGTCGGGCAGGAAGTTGCGCACCAGGTTGCGCTCAAAGGGATTGTCGTCCAGGAAGACCATGGAATCGAAGCCAATCTGGAGCGTGTCGCGAATCTGGCGAATGTTGTCGGCCTTGTTTTCCCAATTCGCCATGAAGACGGTGATGTCAGCGCGCTTCAGAACCATGTTGGGATTGGATTCGAAAACGGCCACGGCGTTGGACAGATCGTTTTTGCTGCAAACGGCGAGCAGGATGCCGCGGTTTTTGAGCGAAAGCAGAAATTGCTGAAAACGGTAAAACGCTTCGCCGTCGCCATGCGCGGCAATTTCCACTCCGGCATAACCCAGGTCGCCGACGACTCCGCCCCAGAGCGTGTTGTCCAGATCGAGAATGACGCATTTCACCACGCGGCCCAGCGAGGCCAGCACCAGATCCACCATGGCCTGGGCGGCGGCGGGCAGATGGTCCAAGGCGCAAAAGGTTTTGCACATGTCCCAAAGGCGGTCGTCAAACCAGTTTCTTCGGCCCAGGTCTGAGGCGACGGATTCCAGGTCGCAGAGCAGAACGTTGCCCTGGTCTTTCACGAGAGTTGCCAGGTGAGAATTCAGAGACTGAACGGCGGTGTAGAAAGAGTTTTGCAGCTTCAGGTCAAACTGGCCGAACGGGCGTTCATACGGGAGCGGAAAATTGCACTGAATGACGCGGCACAAGGAGCTGGATTGGATGGCGTTCCAGGTGCGGGGAATGCGCTCAAACTCCGCTTCGAGACCGTGGCTGTAATAGCGCGAGCGAAGCGCCTGGGTGGCGTTTAGCAGGATGACGAAATCGGGCTTGAACTGGTAAAGGCCGGACGCGGGATTGATGGTTTCCAGCTCAATGGCATCGAAAGGGCCTTCATAAAAGGACGCGCCGATGCCGTTTTCGTGAAGCAGCGCCTTCAACACCGGAACGAATTGCTGGGTGGCGGCGTCGGAAAGCAACGCGATTCTGATTTGCTGGGGGTGGGAAGAAACGTCCAGTCCCTTGCTGATTCGAACTAACCGGCGATAGTCCAGATTGATGGTCTTATTGGGATTCAAAGCTGTCTAACCAATTATAGTTTTGACGGTCAGAAAATGGCGTAGAGGAAGGGCGAGCTGCTCTTGCCGCTGATGAGCATGAGGAAGAAAACCAGCGAACACGTCATGGCGACGCAGCCGTAGAGGGACCAGCGGCCCCAGCGCGGCATGGCCAGCATCCATTCGCGTCCCCAGAAGCGGCGGCGCAAGTAATCCAGGCATTCCATCAGCGTGTAGGCTCCGGCCAGGAACCACAGGGAGTGGCCGGGGCGGTCCAAAATATTGGCGAGACCGGAAGAGATGGGAGCAGGGCCGTCAAAAAGATGAGCGAATAAGTTGCCGGCGGCGGCCAAGTTGGAGGCGCGCCAGAAGACAATGCCGATGGCCACCAGATGGAAGGTCATCAGCGGGCCCAAATAATCGGTAATGCGGTCGGCCAGGGGGCTGCGCTTGTACAGGCGCTTGCGGGCTTTCTGGGTGAGGGATTCCACGCTGAGGTAAGCGGCGTGAATGGCCCCGAACAAGGCGAAGTTCCAGCGGAAGCCATGCCACAGGCCAATCAAAATCATGTTGGCGAACAAGCTGAGGATGAGCCCGGCTGTGCCCAGCGTGCGCAGGCGCATGCGCAAGGGAGTGAAGACGTAGTCGGTGATCCATTGCGTCAGGGTGATGTGCCACCTGCGCCAATAATCGCCGGGGCTGACGGCGACGAACGGCGCGTTGAAATTCTCCGGCGCTTCAATGCCGAACAAGATGGCTGCGCCGTTGGCGATGTCGGTGAGGCCGGAAAAATCGGCGAACAGTTGCAGCGGGTAGCAATAGAAAGCCAGCAGCACGGTGGGGCCGGGATGCGAGTTCAGATGGGCGTAGACATAGTTCACGATTTCGCCCAAATTGTCGGCCACCACAAATTTTTTGAAGAAGCCGAGCAGGATGCGCATGATGCCTTCCATGACTCTGGCGAAGGAAGGCAGCGGCGCTTGCTCCACTTGCGGCAGAAAACTTTCGGGCCTTTGGATGGGGCCGGAAACAATTTGCGGGAAGAATGATGAATAGGCCAGGAACGGCATCAGGCGCTGTTCTGGCTCCATGCCGCCCCAATAGATGTCGATCAAATAGCCGGCCAGCTTGAAGGTGTAGTAAGAAATGCCCAGCGGCAGCAGCCAGCCATGCTGGAACAGCGGCATGGCTTTCAGGAAGACCAGGATGGAAATGAGCAGCGACACCATGGCCAGCAGGCGTGACTTGGACTTTCCGGCGAAGTAAGCGGCCAAGGTTGCGCCCAACAGCAAGACTATGTACCAGCGTGCTCCGAGCCAATAAAAGCAATAAGAGGCCGCGACCAACAGCGTGCAGCGCCAGGACCGGGGTATCAGCCGGTACAAGAGGGCCATCGCTCCCAGGAAAGCCAGAAAGGGGAGACTGGTGAAGTCCATTCTAAAGCGAGTCTGGATCGCCTTTCTGAACAAATTCAACCACCAGCTTGGTGGGGGCCAGAAGCCAGGCAACGGGGCGGCCATCAAACGCCACGGCGGGCGTTGGTTCGCTGATCAGACGCCAGCCGCCTGCTTCAAGCGAGGCGCAGCTTTCATGAATGTCGGCGGTTGTGTAGCAAAGATGATGCAGCGGATGTTTTTTGGAAGCGGCGGCGTCCAGAAAGCTTTCGGGGCCGTCGGGCGCGACGAGTTCCAGATAATGATCGGCTTCCGGGAGCTTCAGAAATTGCACAAATGCGGTCTGGGCGGGGTCATGAATGACGGCGGTGCGTTCGGTGTAGCCGAGCGATGCGTAAAGCGGACGCGCGCTGTCGATATCGGGCACCACTATTCCGATGTGATGCAGGCCGATGTGGTGCAGCGCAATTCCAGGGGGCATTCTATCTCATTGTAAGCGAAGCAAGCCACCAGAACGCTTTTTTCCATGCGCCGGCCGGAGCGCGTGGATTCGCATTCGGCCACAATGCGCTGGGCTAACTGAAAGGCGCTTGTGTTCATGCGGCTGCGGGCCAGGGAGACCAGAGCGCTTTCCGCGCCGCCGTTGTGCGAAGCGAGCGAATCAATCACGCCCTGGGTGAAGGCCACCAGCCGGTCTCCTTTTTTGAGCGCGACCACGCCTTCGCTGTAGTGCGGAGATTCGCGCAGGCCGAAGACCGGGCCGCCTTCGTCCAGGCGCAAGACCTGGTATGGATTTTCGCGCACCAGAAGGGGCGCGTCGTGCCCGGCGTTGACATAGCGCAGGGTGCGGGTGTCCCTTGCGTATTCCGCATAAAAGCAGCTTAAAGAGCTGCTGGCGGCGCAGCAATCGTAGATCAATTGATTGATGCTTTCGGCGGCCATGACAGGGTGGGTGCTTCTGTCAGGCGAGCCGCGGCGCAAATAATGGCGGACGCAGAGCGCGGGCAGAGGATCGCCATGGACGCCGGCATCGCCAATGGCAAACACCACATTGCCCTGGGAGCAGGACTGTTTTTCGATGAAAGTGGCGGGCGCGTCATTGCAGGGGCAACAGACACCGGCGTAGTCCATTTCGAGCGCGCCGGAAACGGTCTCAAAAGTCTTCATAACCCAATGACGGATGGCCTTGATTCAGCGCGCAGTTGGAATTGTAAGGTTTTGTTTAGCAAGATAGAGGCGTGGAACCTGTTGCGGCTTATGACGTGGTGGCGGGTGAGTTTGAGCGGCTGTCAGCGCTCCGGCAAAGATACCTGGATCAAGTGGAGGCCGTGATTGCTTCGCGGATTGCGCGGGGCAGCCGGTATTTATTGGACGTGGGTGCGGGTGACGGCAAGCGGTCGGCCCGGATCGCGCGGGCGTGCGGGATAGAACGATTGGTTCAATTGGAGCCGAGCGCGGCGATGCGGGAACGCTGCGCTGGCGGCTTTGAAGTTTGGCCGATGCGGGCTGAAGAGTTGGAGAGCGTTCAGGAAGAGTTTGACGTTATTGTGTGTTTGTGGAACGTTTTGGGGCATGTTGCGCCGGCCAGCGCGCGACGAAATGTGTTTCGCCAGTTTGCCCGATTGCTGGGGGCCGATGGATCTTTGTTCATTGATGTGAACCATCGATATAACGCGCTTCAATATGGCTTCTTTCGGACGGCTGGGCGATTCTTGCACGATGTGTTTCGGCCCAGCGAGAGAAATGGAGATGTGGTGGCGCGATGGCGCGTGGGAGAGACGGAATGCCGCACCTATGGGCATGTTTTTACCGATGGCGAGATGCAAGGGATGGCGCGCGCGGCTGGGCTGCGCGTGGCCAGGAGATTTGTGATTGATTACTCCAGCGGACAGATTCACCGATGCCGCTATTTTGGGAATTTGCTGTACGAGTTTCGCAGAGCTTGACAGACTTGGCGGATTTGATCTTCAGTCAGGCGGTTGAAAAAAGGCAGCGCGAGCGTTCTGGAGGAGATATCTTCGGTGACGGTTAGATTGTTTTGTGGCCGGAGATAACTGGAATAGAGCGGCATGGTGTGGATGGCGGGGAAATAGTCGCGGCAGCCGATTCCTTGCCCGGTTAGGTGGGTCATGATCTTCTGGCGAGACAGGGCGCGCGGAAGTTTTACGACGAAGGCGAAGCGGGAGAGGCGATGGTTAGCAAGGCGGGCGGGCAGCTCGATCTCTGGACAGATTTCTTGCATGAACTCGCAGTAGCGCTGGGCCAGTGACTCGCGATGAGTGATGATCCAATCGAGGCGTTTTAGTTGCTCGATGCCGAGGGCGCAATTGATTTCTGGAAGCCGGTAGTTATATCCCAGCATAGAGTGTTGCAGCCAGTTATCGCTGGTGTCTCTGCCTTGATTTCGGAGGGCGCGCATTTTGGCGGCCAGCGCGTTGTCGTTGGTGACGATCACGCCGCCTTCGCCCATCGTGATGGGCTTGTTGGGATAAAAGGAAAAAACTCCGACATCTGCAAGGCCACCTACTTTCCGGCCATTGTATTCCGAGCCCAAGGCTTCGCAGGCGTCTTCAATGACTCGGAGATTATGGAGTTTTGCTAACTGGAGCAACGCTGTCATATCCGCGGGCTGGCCGAATGTGTGAACCGCCAGGATGGCTCGAGTTTTTGGGGTAATGGCTTTCTCCACTTGCGCTGGATCGAGATTCAAGGATTGCGGATGGATGTCGACGAAAACGGGAGTGGCGCGCTGGTAAAGCACGGCATTGGCGGCGGCGACAAAGGTGAATGAGGGCAGGATGACTTCGTCTCCCGCATTGATTCCCAGCGCGATCAGGGCTAGATGCAAGCCGGCGGTGCCGGAACTGACACCGATGGCATGAGCGGTTCCCAAATAACTCGCCATGGCTTGCTCTAACTCGTCCAGCTTGGGGCCGAGGCTCAGGCGCGAGCTGCGCAGAACCTCCACAACGGCGGCGATCTCGGATTCGCCTATATCGGGATGGGAGAGAGGAATCACAGCGGCTGCGCTTTCTTCACCAGCAGGGTTTCATTGAGAGGCACCGAGGCGAGGACTTCCACTATCCTGGCGGCGGCTTGGCCGTCTCCGTACGGGTTGGTCATGCCTTGGAGCGACCGGCTGAAATCGTTAGTCAGCGCTTGGCTGATTTTTTCGAGAATGTTGCTGGATTGCGGCTCGGCATCCAGCACGTTGGCGGCTCGTTCGCGGCCTTTTTGACGCGAACCCACGTTCACCACGGGAACGGCGAAGGAAGCGGCCTCCATGATGCCGCTGCTGGAGTTGCCTATCAGCAGCTTCGCATTTTTCAGAAGACTCCAGTAAGTGATGGGGTCGAGATTCTGGTAGATCTTGGCATCCGGGTGAGAGTGACAGAATGCTTTTGACAGTTCCAGCAAGCGGCGGCCTCCGGCGTCGGCGTTGGGATAGCAGAAGACGATATTGAGCGGCAGGTTTTCCAAGGCCTCAAAGAGCGATTGCGCCTCGCGCGTGGTGTCGCGCGCGAGCGTGGCGGGGTGATAGCCGACCAGGGCAAAAGGCGAGGACAGGTTCAAGTCCAAATGGCTCTCCAGTTGTTCGCGCGTCAGCAGTGTGGAGCGGCGCAGGTGATCGAGCGACGGGCTGCCGGCCGCATGGACGCGCCATGGCTCTTCACCCATGGCGATGACCCTGGCGCGCGCGGTGTGGGTAGAAGTGAAATGGATATGGCTGAGCTTGGTCAGGGCGTTGCGGATGGCGTCGTCAATTGCGCCTTCGCTGATTTCGCCGCCTTCAATGTGAACGATGGGGATGCGGAGCGCCACGGCCACGGAGGCGGGCGCGAGCATTTCATAACGGTCGGCCGTGACCAGCAACAGGTCGGGCCGCATTTGCCCCAAACAGTCCGCCAGACCCAATGTGGCCAGGCCGATGGTCTTGGCCATTCCGATGTCGGTATCCGAACTCAGCAGGCATTCAATGCGGCTGGCGATGGAGAAACCGTCCGCCTCAATTTGCCGGACAGTCATGCCGAAGTCGGGCGAGAGGTGCGGACCCAGGACGATCAATTGCAAGTGGATATCGGGGTGCGACGACAGGTCGCGCAAGGGCCAGCAGAGATGGCTGTAATCGGCGCGGGAGGTGGTGATGACTGCGATTTTTCGTTTCACCGGCTGTATTCGGGAACCACCCAAGCAATGGCTTCCAGCAGTTCAGGCAGGCTGCGAGTGGCGACGGCGTTGGCGATGCGCTCCACCACGACGCAGCATTCTTCAGGCGACAGCCTTCGCGCATCCATGGGACTGGTTAGGTCTTCGGCGATTTTTTCTCCGGCGCGCAGGCCGATGAATTCGATGGGCAGATTTTTGTCGCCCATCAGTGTTTGCGCCAGATGCAGAATGCTGACAGGATCGCCGCAGTCGGGGAGAAAAATGCAGCCGCTTTGTTGGGATGCGCCTGCTTCCAAGAGTGCGTCGACGGCTTTTTCCACCGTCATGAAATAGCGGCTGGCGTTTTTGTCGGTCACGGTCAGCGGCAGAGCGCGCGCAATCTGGTCTTTAAAAATGGGCACTACGCTGCCGGTGGAACCCATGACGTTGCAGAGCCGAACGGCATTCATGCGGCAGCGGGGATTGCTCAGCGAGACAGTCAATAATTCGGCCACGCGCTTGGTTGCGCCCATGATGCTTTTGGGGCGGACGGCTTTGTCGGTCGACACCAGGACAAACTTCTGGCAGCCGTGACGAAGGGCTGCGCGCGCCACGGTATTGGTTCCCAGCACATTGTTGCGGGCGGCGGCGAATGGATTCAATTCGAGCAGGGCCACGTGTTTATGCGCGGCCGCGTGAAAAACAATCTCCGGCTGAAAGCGCGTGAAAATTTCGTCCAGCAAGGCCTGATCTTCGACGCTGCCCAGGATTGAATTTTCAGCGCGCAGCTCAAACAGATTTTGCTCGGAAGAATCCAGCAGCGCCAGCGAACGCGGAGAACAAGCGGTTAACGCCTTGACCAGCGCAGCGCCGATGTACCCGCCTGCGCCGGTCACCAAAATGTTTCGGCCCGTGTAGGCGTCATATTGTGAGGGCCTCATATTGTGAGGGTAAGATATGGGCGCATGACTACTCGAAGAAACATATTGAAGAGCGCTTCCTTGCTGGCGGCGGCGCCGCTGCTGGGAATGGATGCGGAACTGCATTGCGATGTGGCTGTCATCGGCGGCGGCGTGGGCGGTTTTGCGGCTGCGCTTTCGGCGCTGCGCAGCGGCATGCGCGTGGTGCTGACGGAAGAGACGGACTGGATTGGCGGGCAGTTGACAGCGCAGGCGGTGCCGCCTGACGAGCATCCGTGGATTGAGATGTTCGGCTGCACGCAGAGTTATCGCCATTACCGGAACGCGGTGCGGGATTATTATCGGGCGCATTATCCGCTGACAAATCAGGCGCGCGAGCGGCACGACTTGAATCCGGGGAATGGTTCGGTGTCGCGGCTGACGCATGAATTCCGCGTTTCGGTGGCGGTGCTGGAAGCGCTGCTTGCGCCCTATCAGGGCAACGGGCAATTGACGGTTTTGCTGAAGCATGTTCCTGATTCGGCGACCACATCGGGCGACCGCGTCAGCAGCGTGACGGTGAAGCAGACGGACGGGGACGGACGGCGCACGATCACGGCCGACTATTTTTTGGATGCGACGGAGCTGGGCGATTTGCTGCCGCTGGCGAAGGCGGAGTTTGTGACGGGCGCGGAAGCGCAATCGGGGACGGGCGAAATGCATGCGGCGGCGGTGGCGCAGCCGGCCAATAGCCAGTCGTTCACGTTTTGCTTTGCGGTGGACTTGCTGGAGGGCGAAGACCACACGATTGAGCGGCCGGCGCAATACACGTTCTGGAGAGATTATGTTCCGAAGCTGACGCCGCCGTGGACGGGGCGGCTGCTGAGTTGGACGGCATGTGAGCCAAAAACGCTTGCGCCGCGGCAAGCTTACTTTGACCCAAATCCGGGCAGCCGCAAAACGGCGGGGTTGAATTTGTGGATTTACCGGCGGCTGGCGGACCGGGCGAATTTTGTGCCGGGCGAATACCGGAGCGACATCACGCTGGTGAACTGGCCGCAGAACGATTACTGGCTGGGCGATCTGGTGACGGCGACGGCGGCGGAAAAGGCCGAGCATTTGCGCCGCGCGAAAGAATTGAGCCTGTCATTTCTGTATTGGATGCAGACGGATGCGCCGCGCCCGGACGGCGGCCATGGGTGGAAGGGGCTGCGGCTGCGAAAGGATGTTGTGGGCACGGACGACGGGCTGGCGAAGGCGGCGTATATTCGCGAATCGAGGCGCATTCAGGCTGAGTTCACGGTGCTGGAAGAGCATGTGGGCACTCAGATGCGCGCGAAAGCCGGGCTGGCGGAGGCGGAAACGTTTGCCGATTCGGTGGGCATTGGATGCTACCGCATTGACCTGCATCCGTCGGCGGGCGGGGCGAATTATGTGGATGTCAGTTCCCTGCCCTTCCAGATTCCGCTGGGGGCCTTGATTCCCCGGCGGCTGGAGAATTTGCTGCCGGCTTGCAAGAATATCGGGACCACGCATATCACGAATGGGTGTTACCGGCTGCATCCGGTGGAGTGGACCATTGGGGAAGCGGCGGGGGCACTGGCCTCGTATGCGGTGAAGAACAAGATGATGCCGAGGGCGGTGCGGGCGAAGAAAACTTCGCTCGCGGATTTTCAGAGTTATTTGGCGAGTTTGGGCTTTGAATTAGCGTGGCCGCGAATTCACGCGGTGTAAAAAATTATGGAGCCGTTGGTCGGGATTGAACCGACTACCTCGTCCTTACCAAGGACGCGCTCTACCATTTGAGCTACAACGGCTTATTTTTGTCGAACGGCGATGGTGGACAGGGAAGGATTCGAACCTTCGTACCTCGCAAGGAGGGACAGATTTACAGTCTGTTGGCTTTAACCACTCACCCACCTGTCCGATGAACGTCCGGACGCAAAAGCGGGACTGCGCAGAACTTGCGCAGCCCCGACGCTCTTGAGAATAACACAGTTCGGGGGTGTTTGGCGCGTTATTTGGCGGCAGTGATGCCGAGCAATTCGACCTCAAAAACCAGCGTTGCGCCGCCGGGAATGGTGGGCGGCTGGCCGTTGTCGCCGTAGGCAATGCTGGACGGGCAAACCAGTTGCGCTTTTCCGCCCACTTTCATTTTCTGCACGCCTTCGGTCCAGCAGGGAATGACGCGGTTCAGGGGAAATTCAGCCGGCTCGTTGCGCGCGTAGGAGCTGTCGAAGACGGTGCCATCGACCAGCGTTCCTTTGTAGTTCACTTTGACGCTGTCGGTGGGTTTGGGGGAATCGCCGGTGCCCAGAGTCAGTTCTTTGTAGATCAATCCGGAATCGGTTTTCACCGCTCCGGGCTGGGCGGCGGCTTTGGCTAAAAAGGCATTGGAAGCGCGGCTGGAACGTTCGCGCTGGAGTTCGCCGATTTTGGGGCCGTAGACTTCCAGATCGACGGCGGGCTTTTTGGCGGCGGCGTCGGTGATGGCTTTTTTCACCAAATCGAGTTCGGCGGGCGTCAGCT
>Ga0116230_10000643_pt1 | contig 31059 bp, 24 predicted proteins | sample S1TSphfallax_3_FD_88678 | JGI IMG/M metagenome (GOLD analysis project Ga0116230, IMG submission 88678) | Host-associated microbial communities from peat moss isolated from Minnesota, USA - S1T2_Fd - Sphagnum fallax MG | ecosystem: Host-associated > Plants > Peat moss > Unclassified | place... | reverse complement strand
GGTCACTCCGGTCACTGACACCCGGCTTACTACAACCGCGGGACGCTTGCACGCTATGAGTACGGTTACGATAACAACGCCGATGTGCTTTAGCTAAAAGATCTGGCCCCCGAACGGCTGCACCAGGTACGAAAAGGCGTCCACCCCCGGGTACGATTATGAAGCTTTCCCCCAACAATCGAAATCCTTCGATTCACCAAACCAGGAAGCCCCGGATGTGAATCCGGGGCTTCGATGGCCGATGAAACATCCAAACTAATCGAGCAACTTTGTTACGATGCCTGAGCCGACCGTCTTGCCGCCCTCGCGGATGGCAAAGCGAAGGGACTCGTCCATCGCGATCGAACTGCTCAATGCCACGGTGACTTTCACGTTGTCGCCGGGCATCACCATGTCTGTGCCAACCAGCGTGACATCGCCCGTCACATCGCTGGTGCGGAAGAAGAACTGCGGCGAATAACCGCTGACGAACGGCGTGTGCCGGCCGCCTTCTTCCTTTCGCAGCACGTACACTTCGGCCTCGAAGCATCGGTGCGGCGTGACACTCCTGGGCGCTGCCAGAATCTGACCGCGCTCAACCTCATCCGCCGGTACCCCGCGAAGCAGCAGACCGGCGTTGTCCCCGGCGACGCCCACTTCCACGGGCTTGTGAAACACTTCGATGTCCGTCACCACCGCGGGCCGCCCGCCGACAATGTCGACGCTCTCACCGCGACGGACCTGGCCTCTTTCGATCCGACCAGTCAGTACCGTCCCGCGCCCGGCAATCGAATACACATTCTCGACGGGCATGAGGAACGGTTTGTCCAATTCCCGCGCCGGCATGGGGACCGCCAGGTCGAGTGCATTCATCAGGTCGTCAATGCATTTGCACGCCGTCTCGTCGCCGGGGTTTTCCAACGCGGGTTTGGCCGAACCGAAAACAAACGGAATCGAATCGCCGGGGAAGCCGTATTTGCTGAGCAATTCACGGGTCTCCAGTTCGATCAGATCCAGCAGTTCCCGGTCCGGCACCAGGTCGACCTTGTTCACAAACACCACAATGGCCGGCACACCCACCTGGCGGGCGAGCAACACATGCTCGCGCGTCTGGGGCATCAGACCGTCGGTGGCGGACACCACGAGCACCGCGCCGTCCATCTGCGCGGCCCCGGTGATCATGTTCTTGATGTAGTCCGCATGGCCCGGGCAATCAACATGCGCGTAGTGCCGCTCGGTCGACTCATACTCCACATGCGAGGCTACGACGGTCACCGTTTTGGTGGCATCGCGGACGATGCCGCCTTTGGCGATATCACCGTATGCCATCGCGTCGACGGATGGATACTTAAAAGCGCTTCGCGCCGACATCGCCGCCGTCAGGGTCGTCTTGCCATGGTCGATATGACCGATGGTGCCCACGTTCACATGGGGCTTGGTACGAACAAACAATTCCCTGGCCATGGCTGGCCTCCTTTGAGTACACGGCGTCGGGACTCGAACCCGACCGCAGGACAAATGTCCCGCGCTACCCGTCTCTGTATAGAACAGAGGTTCCATCGCCGCTTACAGGGTGACCGGTGGGAATCGAACCCGACACCATTCCGGATTCACAGTCCGGCGCTCTTCCACTTGAGCTACAGCCACCAACAATGCGTAGAGAAGGACTCGAACCTTCGAAGACCGCGAGGGTCAGCCGGGTTACAGCCGGATGCATTAGCCGCTCTGCCATCTACGCGAAACATCACATCACACCAAGCCCTCGTTTAGCGGCTGTCCCGAAGGGATGCTCTTCTACACCCAGAAGGCGTCCCTTCGGGACTGCGGCCAAACGATGAATAACAGTCAGCGTGGCAACACCCACGGATGCATTCGAACCACCACGGATGCGATTAACAGTCGCACGCTCTACCGGTTGAGCTACGCGGGTATTATCAAGAATCTACCGCGGCATGCGTGGGACGAGGTTTTACCCGCGTCCCACGCTGTAAAATTAAACATCCTGCGTATCGGAGATACTGTCTCCAAAGAGATAGGTATCGCCGACGTACTTGAGGATGACCCGACCGATCTTCGGGTCGGTGCGTTCAGCAATCGGCTTGACTACCACACCTTCGCGGATGTTGTTGGCACCGTTTATGAGTGAGGGTCCATCCGAAAGCTCACGGATCTTTTCCAGTTTGAATTCACCTGCGAACACACGCGGCACCGTTTCGATGCCGAATTGATTGCACAATCTGTCAAACTCCGAAGCATCCGCGTATTGGCCATCGATCAGCAAATCAAACGCACGAAAGCCCAGGCTCTGGTCCAGCCCGTAACGCAGGCTCTGCACCTTTCCGAACACCTCACCGAACAGGATCACCTGCTTGGCGCTGCGAGGCGCGTTGGTCACTTCGTACAGCAACTGCCGCACGCCCGGAACTGTCCAGGGGAACCAGTACAGATCACCAGTCAGATCCGCCGGGCGCTTCCGGCGAATCTGTTTCGACCCGGCCATTTCGATGGGCTGACCCTGTTGCACAATCAGGCCCACCCGGCAGTTGGTGCCATGGATCTTTTCCGTGGCGACCACGAGTTCACCGTCGGAAAAGATTTCCGGGAAGTTCCGCATGTTCTCGATCTCTGTGTACGAAACGAATAGAGGATGCGGAACCTCGCTGTCACCAGCGCTAAGCTTGACCGGCGGTACATATTTCTCGATGCCATAGTGCTCGCGAACGTCGGTACCGATGGACCAGGCGTCATTCTCCCGATCGATGATCAGGCCAAAGGAAGGCTCGCCACGAAGCCTTGCACACCGCACACGTCCCTTGGACAGGTACTTGGTCACACCAAGCCGGTCGGCCAGCGGTTCCGGAAGAACCGAGTCCACAGGGACATAGGTAACCAGATCGCCCGCTTTGTACCGTGCCCGTGGCACGACGCACTGCCAGCCTTTGATATGAGCCAGTTCCAGCCGCTCGGCATTCTGGTGCGGGAGGATCTTCTCAATCTCACACACTTCAACAATCAGGCTCGACATGGAACACCTTTCCTTCTTTAGTAGATCGACATAGGAGACGGTTGGAATCGAACCAACACCCTGCGGCTTATGAGGCCGCCGCTCTGCCTTTGAGCTACGCTCCTATTCGGGACTCCGTTAGCCGTCCTTTTTGCGAGGATCAATCACTCCGGCAGAGCCGGGGGCTAATAATGGAGTTACCACTGCATTCACTCTGCATTTCCGTCACGCCGCCAGCGGGAATCAAACCCGCGACCTTCCGGTTGACGACCGGTTGCTCTGCCACTGAGCTATGGCGACATTTTCAGATGCCGAGGGTGAGAGACTCGAACTCCCAAGGCCGTTAGACCACGCTCGTTTTCGAGACGAGTGCCTTACCAGTTAGGCTAACCCTCCGGATGTAGACTGATATGTAGAGTGATCGCTGCTCATAAATGTCTTCCTTTCACGCCGCTGACCGGATGCGAGCCGGCACCAGGCTGCTTCTGGGACCGGCGCCTCCGTCAGCCTGGGCTACTGGACCAGCTCGTTCCGAGCTAGAGGGTTGAGGGGTAGACAGTAGTAAGTAGAGGGGATCAGACGCCTTCTCTACTTTCTACGTTTCACCTTTCCACGCTCTAGCGTCGAAGACGCTCCATGCACCGAGCGGGGTTTGAACCCGCAACCTACCGGTTAAAAGCCGGTTGCTCTGGCCCTTGAGCTATCGGTGCGCTGGGATGCACCGGAAGGGACTTGAACCCTCAACCCGCTCCTTAGAAGGGAGCTGCTCTTTGTTCCATTGAGCTGCAAGTGCAACCGTAGTAAATACAACTACTTTACATACCAATGCACCGGGCAGGGATCGAACCTGCAACCATCGGCTTCGTAAACCGAGGCTCATCCGATTGAGCTTCCGATGCGGTTATCTGGTTCCCGGATTTTGAAAAAGTGAATCTTTTCAGCCGGGAAGAACTCCCGGCCGCGAGGCGAGGAGTCAGAAGCGTAGATACATGGAGCCGCTATGATGCGGCTGCATATCGATGCTGATTGGCATCGAGGACCACGTATCGTGGCTTGCAAGTCTAAATTGTTTCGATCGCTTGGTCATATTTGCTCTTTATTCGGCAATTCGCCGAAGCGGAGTGGATTATTCCATGCTTATTTGCAATTGCAACTGGAAAATAATTTAATTAGCTACCCTGCCAGCGTAAACCGCATGACTGGGAGCATAGCCCACTTCAGCACCCGCAGAATACCCAGCAGCATCACCAATGCCACCACGAGCATGAGCCAACCGCTGTAGAGGTGGAATTGCTCGGCGACACGAGGGCTGAATGTGCCGTAGACCCAGACTGTGGGGAGGATGCGGATGATGTTGCAGAGGATGGCGGCGAATGGGCTGAGCAGCAGGATCAGCAGTCGGACCCAGTTGCGGAGGGGGAGGCTGAAGCTGAAGGCATAGCTGACCAGGATCAGGCCGAAGACCATGCGGAGTCCGTTGCATTTTTCAATGATGTCGACGGGTTTACCGTTGTAGGTTAATTGGTTCCCGGAGCGGACGACGTCGACATTCAGGACCGCGAACAGCTGCTGCTCGATGTGTGCAGTCCAGTTCTGCAGGGGGATGGCCACGCGCAGTCGGACTTCGCCGGGAACGGGAATCAGAAACACCAGGACCGCGACTACCGGCAGGAAGCGGAAGATGGCGTGCTTGCCCAGCACCGAGACGATGCAGCCGAGGACGACCAGCACCGCGCCGCCGTGCCAGAAGGCGACAATGCCGCGGTAGAAACCGTACGAGCGGATGATCCAGCCGATGGCGACGATGATCGGTCCAAGCAGCGTGAACGTGGGTTTGCAATACCGGAATCGCACGCGTCGAGCCCAGAGCATCCAGAGCGCAACCAGCGGCACCAGCAGCACATGGTCGGCTTCCTCATCGACGGTGGCGATGTGGCAGATATCGACCCAGGATTGCCAGGTGACGATGATCCCCAGCAACGCCATCACCGAGGCGGCAACGACGTGCATCCAGGTCCAGCGGTCAGAGCGAAGCAGGCGGGTGGTCATGTGAAAATCCGAATGGATTGCATTGAAAAAGTACCCTGGGCGTCTTGCCCATGGCTTTTTTCGGACACGAAAACCACGGGCGAGACGCGCGAGACGCCCGTGACACAAGTTTCTCGAAGACCTCAATTCCCAAATCCGAATACCCGAACCAAATCCCAATGGAGCGTTTTGAAAAACCTGTATCACGGGGGTCCTGCGCGTCCCGCCCGTGGTTTTTGTGCCCGAAAACAGCCATGGGCGGGACGCCGGTGGGACGGCCGTGCTACTTTTTCAAAGCTCTCGATTTGGAATTCGGACTTTAGCTCAGGCTGCTTTGTGGTCCGGGTTCATCTTTACGCGGGTCATCGTCACCGGTTTCACAAATTCTTCCACCAAGGTCCGGTCCCTTCGCACCAATCCGCTGGGGCAGACGACCGAGCGGACAAGCACCGCGCCGGCTTCGACCACACCGCCGCGAAGGACGACCGAATCGTGAACCCGGGCGGTGGGGTCGACGACCGCGCCTTCCTCGACAATGCCGAACGATGGCTGCCAGTCCTCGGCAAGCGGGTCGGTCAAGGTCATTCGGCCCGCGCGCCGCATGTGGTAATACCGCATCGCGTTGATGTAATCGCTGACCGAGCGGATCGGCAGACCGGTGGGCCGGCGGCGATGCAATACTTCAACCGCATAGTTCTGGGCAATCAGCGGCATCGCCTGTTCCTTCATGTCGATGAACCCGGTTTCGGGAATCAAACGCAATGTCTTGACCGTCACCAGCATGATCCCGCTGGGCGTGCCGTCGCGATGGGAGATGATGCCGATATCACCGCGGCGTTGATCCAGCGTGGTCGCCAGTGCGGTCAGCGGATCGAGCAGAATCTGAGCGGCGTTAGCGACGAGAATCAGGTCGTTGTCGTCGTATTTCAAAGCCAGATCCCGCAGCACACCGCCGGTGCCGCGGTATTCGGATTGATCGCGTTCGACTCGGAAGGTGCCGTAATATTTGACCGCGGCGCTGATGGGTTCGGGGGAATTGCGGTCCACCATCACGCGCACCGGCAGCTTTTCCAATCCAATCGCCTTGGCCAGTTCGACCGAATGATTCAGCCAGTGATTGAGCACCGAGCCATTTTCATCCAGCGGCAAATCCAGCAGCGACCGCCCGATCGAGGTGCTGAGCGGGGTCGCGCGGACCGCGCCGCCGAGCAAGACCATTGCCTTGAGCCGGGAGAGCGATGCACCCTCGAAGTGATGGGTGGCGGTGGTCATGCGGCGGGCGCGATTGACCAGCCGATCGATACCGCTCCCGGGGAGGTCGGACGTCCCGTTTACTGTCGGCGACGAGCTGCCATTTGCGAGGGTTTCCAAATCGGCGGCGGAGGAAGTTTCGCCGTTGATTTTGTCTCGCCCGAACCGGAGGGCTATTCCGTTCAGAGCCGAGCGGATGAACAGATTGGCGGCAAAAGGAACGCCCGAAACAATGTATCGCTTAAACAGCCGGCGAGGTTCCTGCGAAAGCCGATGCAGCCATTCGACACCCGCCCGCTGCATCCACAGCGGGGCCCGCTTCACATGACCGGTCAGGAAACTGAAGCTGACACCCACGCCCAGCCACCATGCCGACTCCAGCGACGGTTTGAGCTTGGCGATCAGATGTTCCTGTTTTGGTGATCCCAGCGCGACAAACACAATGTCGGGTTTGGCGGCGGCGAGCATCTGAACGATCTCGGCCATCTGCTTTGGTTTGCTCTCAAAACCGATCTGCGGGCAGAAGGTTCCGGCTATTGTCAGTTCGGGATGCCGTTTTTTCAGAATTTCCGCCGCGCCCTTGGCGGTTCCCTCAGCGCCTCCGAGCAGGAAAACCGACCGCCCATTCTCGGCCGCGGCCTTGCTGAGGCTGGAGATCATGTTGGATCCCGCAACGCGCTCGGGAAGCGGTGTTCGCTGCAACCGGCTTGCCCATACCAGCGGCATGCCGTCGGCGACGACCACATCCGCCTCGGCGACCAATGCGCCGAAATGCATGTCCCGCACGCACCGGCGGAGGTGATCCAGATTCGGCGTGACCACCACACCCCCGCGACCGGCGCTGATTTCATCCAGGATGAAACGCACGCACGCTTTCTCGGTGATCCGGTGTAATTTTACATTGTAAAGTTCGATGCTGGGCAAGCGGTTGCTGGCGCGCTCGCGGGATGCGCGCCGGCGCGTGCCATTCAACCGGCCATTGAAATGGGCGGTGGTGGAAGCCAGTGCGGTCACCGCGCCGGCATCACTGCCGTCCTGGTGGTCCCACGATATATCACCATGCCTCAGGTACATAAAACATCTCTGGCGAGGACCAACGGGCTCACTTCACGCCCGTCCATCAAACGGCGTGCCTTGATCAATATCGAATATCGGTCCAATCCGGCATCGGGAAAACTTCAATCGGTTCAGGCTGGTTGATGGTGGATGATCGGCAACAACCATAACAGAACAGAGGGGGCGTGGGTTGAATGATTACATCCATTCCGGCGGATGATCCCAATTTGATCCGGAAAATGCAATGGGAAATGCGGGGAGCGACCCTCTCTATGCGGATCTGCCCCGAAGCTCAGTTCGTCTCATCTAAGCTAATGCTTGCCATAGGGTTATGACAGGAAATTCCGACCTGGCACCGCAGGAACAGACAACGGATGCCTGCAGGTGCGAGGGGCTGGAGTGGATCAGCCGGTTGCGGCTTACTTCAGCTTTTCGGGATTCAAGCCTTCGAGTTCTTTGACCACAAAGAGTCCGTCTTTGCGGATTCGCACGCCATCGAACCAGATTTCACCACCGCCGGCTTCGGGGTCTTGGCGCATGACCATGTCCCAGTGAATGGCGCTGGTGTTGCCGTTGCTGGCTTCGTCGTAGCACATGCCGGGGGTGAAGTGGATGCTGCCGGCAATTTTTTCATCGAAGAGGATGTCTTTCATCGGCTTGGTACACCAGGGATTCACGCCGATGGCGAATTCACCGATGTACCGGGCGCCTTCGTCGGTGTTCAGCACCTCATTCAGCTTGGCGGTGTTGCTGCTGGTGGCCTCGACGATCTTGCCGTGTTTGAAGACCAGGCGGATGTCTTCGTGGGTGGTGCCGCGGTAGATGGTGGGGCAGTTGTGGTGGATGATGCCGTTGACGCTGTCGCGGACCGGGGCGGTGAAGACCTCGCCATCGGGGATGTTGCGTTTGCCGTCGCAGCAGATGGCGGGGATGTTTTTGATGCTGAAGGTCAGATCGGTGTCGCGCGGGCCTTTGAACTGAACCTTGTCGGTTTTGTTCATCAGGTGTTTCAATGGCTGCATGGCGCGGGAGAGTTTGGCGTAATCCAGCGTGCAGACGTTGAAGTAGAAATCCTCGAAGGCTTCGGTGCTCATCTCGGCCATCTGGGCCATGGATGGGCTGGGCCAGCGGATGACCACCCAGCGGGTTTTTTTGACTCGGATTTCGGAATGCACGCGTTTCCAGATGCTGGACTCGTACATCTTCTGCTTGTCGGCCGGGACATCGGAGATCTCCGAGACATTGTTGCTGCCGCGTGCGCCGATGTAACACTGAACGTTTTCCATCTGCATCCGTTCGACGTCGGCTGCCAGATCCCAGGATGCCTGCGTGCCGTTGAGCATCAAGGCACGGTTGATCTCGTTGCTTTTCAGCAGGACCAATGCCGAGCCACCCGCCCTGGCGGCGGCGGCAACGACGGCCTTGGTGAAGGCGGGGGGCACGTCGATCGCTTCGACAAGCACTTTCTCGCCCGGTTGCAGTCCGCAGGAATAATTGATCAGCAGGTCGGCCAGTTTTTCGATGCGTGGATCGGTCATGGGGGCTGAATATAACGGATAATCAGAAATACCGCGCAGATTCTGCTTTACTTTTTCAGTTGTTGCGTTATTTATAGTGAAAGTTGCCGGAAGGTTCTCCGGTGGTTTGCAGAATTCCAGATGCGGTAGTTTCCGCGTGTCGCCTCGACGGCCACTTTAAGCACATGGAGGTGCGACCATGATCACTCGTCACTCCCGCGTTCGATCTTCACCTATTCTTTTATCCGCCGTAGTCATCAGTGCTGCGTTGCTCGGCTCGGCGTTGCCCTTGCATGCCCAGACCCCTTCCCCTGCGGCCCAATCGGCCCCGGTGAAGGAAGCCCCCGCTCAGCAGCCCTACTACGGCGTGCTGAACGATGACAACGTTTACATCCGCTCCGGGCCGAGCGATGAGCGGTATTACGCCACCGAGAAGCTGAACAAAGGCGCGAAGATCACGGTGGTCGAGACGGTTCTGGTTCAGAAAGAGGAATGGCTCAAGATCATTCCCCCGGAGGGATCGTTCTCGTACGTTGCCAAAGCTCATGTGGATAAGCGCGGGGATGGCAGCGTCGGGCGGGTGACCCGGCCCAATCTCAATGTGCGGGCGGGCAGTTCGCTCAATAACTACAAGACCACCGTGCAGGCGAGCCTGGAAGAGGGCGACGATGTGAAAATCATCGGGGAAGATGCCGACTATTTCAAAATCGCTCCGCCGACCGGCGCTTATCTTTATGTGAAAAAGACGTTCGTCGACCCGTTGCCGGTGCTTGCCAGCAGCAAGCAGCAACCCGTTCAACCACCGGCAGTGGTTGCGGGAGGTTCCGAGCCGCGGATGAAGTATCCGATCGCCAGCGAACCGATTCCGCCGGTGATCGTCAGCCCCGTGGCGGCAGCGAATCCTGCTCCGTCCACGGAGCCGAGCGTCACCATGATGGAAACCGTTCCGTCGACGCAGCCGTCGAAAGTGGCATCCGCTCCTGGTCCTGCCACCCAACCGGTTGAACCCTCGGCGGATGAAAAGTTCAATGACGTGGAAACCGCGTTCCTCGCTGCGACCAAACTGCCGCTGGATCAGCAGCCGATCGGTACGCTGATTTCGCAGTACACGGATCTCAGCAGCAATTCTGCACTGCCCAGCTCGTTGCGTCGGATCGCCGACCGGCGGGTTTCGACTTTGAAGATCCGCGCTGCGGCCCAGAAGGATCTGCTGGAAACACAGAAAATGAAGGCCGAAGCCGCGGCTCGGGAGTTGGCGCTCAAGACCGAGAACGAAGAATTGGTCGACCGCGTGAAGAAGACGGAGATCACGATGTATGCTGCCGTCGGCACGCTACGAATCAGCAGTCTCCAGCAATCCGGCGCGACGATGTACCGCCTGACCGATCCCGGCACAGGGCGCACGCTTCTCTACATCCGGTCCAATGACTCAAAATACGCCGACATGCTCAACAAATTCATCGGTGTCAACGGCGAGATCACTGAAGATACTGCCCTGAATCTGAAGGTGATCGTTCCCAAATCCAGCGAGTTAGTAGATCCGGCGAAGGTGAATACGAATGTCAGCGCGACGGTGATTCCGCCATCGATGCTGCTTAAGACGTCAACCGCGAGCGTGTCAGGAAACTGAGCCTGACGCCCCCTGCTGAGATCCAATGACCGACTCAAACGCCCACGGCTTCTGCCGTGGGCGTTTTTGCTAGTCGGATTTCAAGAACCGGGGCATCACCTGTTCTTAATCCAGCTGTTCTGAATCCGCAGTTTCAGCATGCATCCGGCAGAACCTGCGCTTGCGGATGGAGAGCGATCTTCGCTTGTTCGCCCCGGCTGGGTTGAAAAATCCGCGAAATTCCGCAAGTTGCAAATTGCCGTCGCCGCACGACTTGTGTTTTACTGATCTTCAAAAGCCGCCGCCGCCAAGTGCTGAAAATGCAGGGTTGGCACGCCTGTTGAACCAGCCCGTCGGACGAATTGTTTTTCGGGCTGATGCGATGGATGAAATCAGGATGAGCGATTCTATCGGAGCCCGGATCGTTTCGGTCGCACGGCTGGCGGTGGCGATGCATCTGGCTGCACAGCGTGCGGAATCAGACGCGGATGCTGCCGAAAACCAGCCATCGCCTCTGGTTGAACAGGTAATGATCGGTGGAACCGATCGCCGAGTCACGGATGACTCGCATTCCACACCGCACGGGCGAGAATGAGGATCCACGACCCGGTCACGGTTTTCCGCGGCCGATCGTCGATCGTCATCTCGCCCGGTGGTGTGATTCAGCCCTGAGGATCAGCGTCAACAAACGGAATGGACGGATCATGCTGTACGGCCTTTATCTTTCCGCCACCGGTGTGATGACCAATTCCTATCGCCAGGACGTGATCGCCAACAACCTGGCCAACTCGGAAAGCGTTGGGTTCAAAAAAGATCTGACGATGTTCCGCCAGCGGCTTACCGCCGCTCAGGAATCCCCTGAAAAGCAGGGCTGGAGCAATCCGCTCATGGAAGGCATCGGCGGCGGAACCTTTGCCGAGCCGACGGCTTTGGATCTGTCCCCGGGTCCGATGGAAACAACGGGTGATCCAAAAGATGCCGCCATCCAGGGGTCGGGTTTTTTCACGGTGGATGACCACGGCACCACGAAACTCACCCGCAACGGCCAGTTTGCCATCCGCGAAGACGGAACGGTCACCATGGCCAACGGGAAACGGCTGCCGATTCTCGACACCTCGGGCAACGCGATCAAACTGGAAAACAAGCTCGCCGGGATCACCTCGATCGGTCAGGACGGCACGATTTACCAGGGTGACACGGCTGTAAGCAAGCTGGGCGTTGTGGATGTACCGGATCCCGGTCAGCTGAAAAATGAAGCCGGCACGCTGTTGTCGTATGCGAACATGAAGGACGCGACATCCTCCAACAGCACGATCGTCGGCGGATCGCTGGAAGACGCCAACGTCGACCCCGCAACCGAACTGACCGCGCTGATGGAAAGCCAGCGGGCGCTGGAAGCCAACGCCAACATGATCCACACGCAGGATTCCACGCTGGACAAACTGGTGAATACGGTAGGAAAGATCAGCTGAGGCTGAAAATCTGAAATCCGAAACCCGAATGAAATCCGCATGACCGAAATCCGAATGGCGGGAGCGAGAATAAAGCCGAGGTTGGGGAAAGTGCAATTAATTCGTCATTCTTCATTCGGGTTTGGGACTTCATTGGGATTTCGGGTTTCGGAATGGAGAGCTTTGAAAAAGTATCATGGGCGTCCCGCCCATGGCTGTTTTCGGGCACGAAAACCACGGGCGGGACGCCCGTGATACAGGTTTTTCAAAACGTTCAATTCGGATTTTGCCTGCCCAAAATGCGTGCCAGAGCAATCGTGTTAATTACCCAGCAGTCCTTCGTCCGATAAAAAATGAGCCATGGCTATCAACGCTTTAAACTCCGCCGCTACCGGGCTTCGGGCTCTTTCGGACCGGATCGATGTGATCGCCAACAATCTGGCGAACGCTGAAACGCAGTCTTTCAAGCGGCAGCGGATGAACTTCGAAGATTTGATGTACCTGAACTACAAGCAGCCGGGCACGACGGACAATGCCGGGTACATGAACCCCGAGGGAATCAGCATCGGTCTGGGCACCAAGGTGAGCAACACCGAGCTGGATATGACCCAGGGAAGCCTGGAGAGCACGGGAAATCCGCTGGACATCGCCATTCAGGGCAACGGGTTTTTCAAGGTGAAAATCCTGCCAACCATCGGGGATGGATATGGCTACACGCGCAACGGGGCTTTGTCGCAGAACGCGCTGGGGCAATTGACGGTGGGCATCGGAGACGGATATCTGCTGCAGCCGCAGATTACGATTCCCCCCGGTGCGACCAACATCGCCATCTCGTCGGACGGGGTTGTGCAGTATCAGCCCCAGGGGGGCAATGCCGTTGCCACGGCGGGAACCATTCAGCTGACTCAGTTTGTCAATCCGCAGGGTCTCAAACTGCAGGGTGGAAGCATCTACACCGAAACCCCGGCGAGCGGCGCGCCGATCACCAACAACCCCGGCACCAACGGTGCCGGCGTCCTGGAGCAGACCTATATCGAAGACAGCAATGTCGATCCGGTGAAGGAACTGGTGACGCTGATCAAAACCCAGCGGTCCTTCGAGCTGAACAGCCAGTCGATCCAGACCGCGGACCAGACGTTGCAAACCGTGGCCAATCTGAAGAAGAGCTAACTGAAGAACGACGCGGGCAGGATGCCCGCTGAATCTTGAAATGGAGTTCACATCATGCGGCAGACCAATCGATCCTTCATCCGAACCCGAACTTTTCGGCTTTCTGTTTTGCTTTGCGCCTGGATCTGGTGCATTCACAGTGTTTCCGGGGCGGACCCGACTGTTTCGGCCACGACGGCATCGCCGCGAACCGATGCGGGGCCCGAGCATTTCGTGCCCCATGGCACTCGGATTGAATGCAGCGGGAGCATCCAGATGCTCAAGGCCGTCGAAGTTGCGGGCAACACCATTCGCGTGCGCGACATCGCTCGGTGGTCCGACACCGACTCGGACGGTTTTTCCACCATCGCGGATCTGGTGATCGATCACTTTGATGATGCGGGCACCCGGCGAATCAGTCTGGATACGCTGCGAAGCACGCTCAGCGGCGCGGGAGTCAATCTCTCCCAGGTCAATTTTGCCGGTCCGACGGCCTGCCTGGTCACGCACAACGCATCGGCACCGGTGGTCAAACCCCCGGCGAACGACCGCGACGTGGTGTTGCAATGGATGGACGAGAAGAGCAAGAAGAAAGCAGAAGTGTCGGAATCCAAGCTGTCTCCCGACGCGGCCAGGGCGGCAGTGCTCAAAGCGGTCACCGATTCCGGGACCGATGAGGAGCAAACCGAATTTCATTCGCTGCGTGAGATGCTCTTGAAGGATCTGTCGCAGCGGTTGAATCTGCCGGCTGACGAGTTGCAGGTGACGTTTGAGACCAAAGACCGGTCTTTTCTCAATCTTTCCGAGCCAATGTTTCACTTTGATTTATCGCCCCGGCGGTTAACCGATCTGGGGAAAATCAGCTGGGATCTGACGATCTCCAGCGGAAAAAATCAGCAGAAGATGACCATCAATGCAGAGGCCCGCTGCTGGGAAAAGCAGGTGATTGCCGCCAAGGCGATTGGCTATCACCAGGTGCTGCGGGATGAGGATTGCACCGAGCGCCGGGTGCTGGTGGACCATATCGAATCCGACCCGCTGCTGACGCGTGCCCAGATGGTGGGGCAGCAGGCGGCACGCGACATCAAACCGGGCATGCTGCTGACCAGCCGGATGCTCGATCCGATCCCGATGGTCAAGCAGGGGGAGGTCGTCACGGTCACACTCACCTCCGGCGGGATCAGCATCCGCACGGTGGCCACCGCGATGGAACCCGGATCGTTCGGCCAGTCCATCAAGGTCCGGAGCGAGCAGAATCAGAACGTGTTTGTCGTCACCATGACCGGTCCCCAGACCGCAACGATGGGTGTGACCCCTGCGACAGATCCGGCGGCGGTGTCGGTCGCAAAGTGAGAATTTCTCCCCTTCAAGAGGAAGCAGCATGAGCAAAGCAATCGTTCCCCTTTTGGTTTCAGGCATTTCAATGGGTGTCGCGGGTGGTGCGGCCATGGGGCAGGCTGTCCAACCGGCGCAACTGGCTGCGGCTTCGCCGGGTTCGGTTTCGCTGGATCACCAGTCGACACAGCAGCTGAGCACGCAATATCTGATGCAGAACAACGGTGGATCGCTGCTGGCGGCACAGTCCGCGCAGCCGGCGGAGCCTGCGTCCTCCCCGTCTGACCCGTCCAAGCAGAACACCTCCGCCTACAACCTGTACGCGGTTGCCCCTCCCGAAGCGCATGTGCTCAAAAAACACGATCTGATCAACATCGTGGTGAACGAACAAAGCAGTTCGCAGACCACCGGAAAAAGCGATCAGGAGCGGGCCTCTGATCTGGATGCCAAGGTGGATGCATTCGTCAAGTTCAACCTGGCGAAGCTGTCGCTGCAGGGAGGAGCGGAGGGCGCGAATCCGCCGGAGGTGAAGCTGGAAGGAAGCCGCGACTTCAAAGCCACCGGGGAATACGACCGCAGCGATACCATGACCACCCGGCTGGGCGCGGAGATCGTCGATGTCAAACCCAACGGCACGCTCGTGGTCGAGGCTCGCCGGCACCTGAAGATCGACGAGGAGGAGATGACCGTGGTGCTGACCGGTGAATGCCGGGTCGCGGATGTGGATGCGTCCAACGCGGTGCTGAGCACCGATCTCCACGACCTGAACCTGGTGAAAACCACCAAGGGTGAGGTGCGCGACACCAATAAACGCGGATTGATCCACAGATTATTGGACATCGTCAGTCCGTTCTGACGATGAATGAGCTTGTCAGGTTACCGGTCGAATCACCGCACAACTGATAACGGACCACAGAAAACGGAAACTTCCATGCGTATTGCAAAACTTCTGCCCGCTGTGTTCGCAATGCTTGCCACCCAGTCCGCGTTCGCCGTGAAGGTCGCGGACATCACCCGCATGAACGGAGCGCGCACCAATGTCATCACCGGCATGGGGCTGGTGATGGGGTTGAAGGGTACCGGAGACGGCGGAAAGTATCTGCCGGCGATGCGACCGCTGGCGGCGCTGATGAAGAACTTCGACCAGCCGGTGAGCCTGTCCGAGCTCGACAGCGCCAACAACGTCGCGATCGTCAGTGTCCTTGCGACACTGCCCGCCAGCGGGGTCCGCAACGGGGATGCCCTGGATGTGCAGGTGGTCAGCATGGGGGCGGCCACGAGTTTGAAGAACGGCGTTCTGTACATGGTTTCGATGAACGGCCCGAATGGAAAACCGTTCAAGAGCTTTGACCGTCAGGGAAAGACGGTGCTGAAACCGTTCGCCATTGCCAAGGGGGATCTGGAACCCGACGAAAACGGCAATCCGCTGAAGGGGATCATCCGCGGCGGGGCGGTGATGGAAGTGGATCTTCCGCCACGGTACATCGACGAAACCGGCCGGTTCACGCTGATAATCGATGAACCCTCCGCTTCCTGGGCGATGGCAAGCACGATTGCCAAGATGATTAACGAATCCGGCGACAGCGGGGAGAACATCGCGGTGGCGCTGGATCCGAAAAATGTGCTGGTGCAGATCCCCGCCTCGGAGCGCGACCGGCCCGACACCTTCATCGCCCGGGTGCTGGCGCTTCCGGTCCCGATCCAGACTTCGTCTGAAGCACGCGTGCTGATTGATGACAAAACCGGCACGATGATCGTGACCGGGGACGTGGAGATCAGCCCGGTGGTGATCAGCCACAAGGGACTGACCATCACGACGGTCACCCCGCCTCCTGTGCCGAGTGCTCGGAATCCGCTGATTGCGACCAAGACTTCGATTCCGATCGACACGACCAATCAGGGCGGAGCGCGCCTGCAGGATCTGGCCAACGCGTTCGATCAGCTGAAAGTCCCGGCTGAGGACCGGATCATCATCATCAAGGATCTGTACAAGACCGGGAAGCTGCATGCGAAGCTGATTATCAACGGACAGGAAAGCTGACCCAGGAACGCTCATCGGGAGTTCACATGAACACACACTCCATCCAATTCGGCAGAACGCACGGGCACTCGGGTCAGTCCAAGGTTCCCCAGACACCACGGCAGTCCGCATCGCCCCGCACACCGATCCCGCATACTCAAAAGTTCGGTGATCACTTTGCCACGGTTAAGGCCAAACCCGAAGGGGATGCCCAGCATCAGGAATTGGTCAAGCAGGCGCAGAAATGGGTTGCCCAGACTTTCTACGGCGAGATGCTGAAGGAGATGCGCAACAGCCCGTTCAAGGACAAGATCTTCAGCGGCGGCAAGGGAGCCGAGAGCTTTCAGGAGATGTTCGATCAGAAGCTGGCCGACAAGATGTCGCGCGGCGCGGGGAAGAAGCTGGTGGACGCGATGGTCAGCAAAATCGAGCACAACCGGGCATCGGGTCATTCCAGCCAGCTGCCGGCGAAGCATCATGCCAAGCGCCCGGCCCCAAGCCCGACGCTGCTGAACAAGCTTAAAGGATGGCAATGAATCCGCAGACACCAACCCCTCGAGCGCCCGCAGCCGCAGCGGTAAGCCCCGCGCTCAAACCCATCCTCGAACTCGAAGCGCTCTTTGGTGAGCTGCTTGCCGAGCATCGCAAGCTGCTGGGGCATGTGGACTATCAATTGGAGTCGATGCAGCAGATGAACACCCGGCAGATGGAAGTTGCCCGCAATCTGCAGGAATCGAGCCGGATGCGAATCAACAGCCTGGAGCTTCGCCGGCGGATGCTGGTCCAGCAGATCATGCGGATGAACCAGCTGAAAAGCGAACCGAAGATTCCGCAGCTGGCCGAGCTGTTTCCGCAGCGCCGCGGCCCGCTGTTGAAACTGCGCGCCGAGCTGGAAGCGGTCATGAAACAGGTGCAGAGCAAGAGCTTTGTGTCATCGCGAGTTGCCTCGGCAGTGCTGGGGCATCTGAACACGGCGATGCGGATTCTCGCCGGCGCGGTGGGCGGTGGCGGGGTCTACACCAATCGCGGCGTCGCACGGGTCGCCCGCCGCATTGGTGTGATGGAGGCGGTGGGATAAATGTCGTCCCTGACCAGCGTACTCAACATCGCCAACTCCGCGCTCAATGCTGAGCAGGCCGCCATCAACGTCACAGGCAATAACATTGCCAACGTTGGCAACGCCAACTACAGCCGGGAGGTCGCCGAGCTCTCGCCGAACAACGACGTTCAGACCCAGCCCGGGACGTTCATCGGCACCGGTGTGGACCTGACCAGCGTGCAGCGGCAGGTGGATGATGCGCTCAACAGCCGGTTGCGAAACAGCAGCAGCGATGCGTCGGCGGCAACCACCACGCAGACCTGGGTGGGACAGGTGCAATCGACTTTGAATGCGCTTTCCGGATCGGATCTGTCTTCGCAAATGAGCACTTTCTTCACCGGCTGGTCCAATCTGGCCAACGATCCAACCGACACCGGACAGCGGCAAGTCGTCATTCAAAACGGTGCAAATCTGGCGAACTACATCCAGGGACTCAACACCCAGCTCAACGGCCTGCAGACCAGCGTCAACCAGCAGCTCCCGCAGCAGACCGCGGCGGCCAATTCGCTGGCGAGCCAGATCGCCAGCCTGAATGTCCAGATCGTCACCTCGCAGGGCGGCACCGGTGGGACCGCCAACAGCCTTCAGGATCAGCGCGACACCGATCTGGCATCGCTTGCCAAGCTGGTGAACGTCACCACGTCGGACCAGCCCGATGGGTCGGTGAACGTCTATGTCGGTTCTGAACCGCTGGTCGAGGGGCAGACCAGCAGGGGGCTTTCCGTGGCGAATGTCGCCAACGGCAGCTCCGGCGCGACCACGCCCACCGTGGTGTTCACTGATACAGGGGGTACGGTCCCGGTTACCAGCGGGGTCCTGGGCGCGCTCCAGGGGGTGCGCTCCCAGATCGCCTCGGCGACTGATTCGATCAACACGATCGCGCAGAATCTGATCTCGTCAGTCAATCAGCTTTCAGCCAGCGGGCAGGGGACCGCGGGCTTTACCAGCGTCACCTCGACCAATCCGGTGACCGACCCGACCCAGCCGCTGAACAGCTCTGCCGCCGGTCTTACCGAAACACCGACCAACGGCAGCTTTGTCGTGCAGGTGACGCAGGCGAACGGCACCACCCAGAGCACGCTGGTCCCGGTGAACCTGAACGGAAGCGGAACGCAGACGAGCCTGGATTCATTGGCAACCACGCTGAACGGCATCGCCGGAGTTTCCGCCACCGTTGCCAATGGTTCATTGACAATCAAGTCAACCACCTCCGGATCGACCCTCAGCTTCAGCCAGGACAGCAGCGGCACGCTGGCGGCGCTGGGGATCAACACCTTTTTCAGCGGCACCGGTGCGGGAGACATCGCGGTGAATTCCACGGTCTCGAATCAACCGTCGCTGCTGGCGGCGGCCCAGAATGGTGAACCCGGTGACAACAGCAACGCGCTGGCGATATCGAAACTGGAATCACAGCCGCTGACCGGATTGAACGGCGAAAGCCTGCAGTCGTCCTACCAGGGCTTGGTCAACCAGGTGGCCAACAGCGCCTCGGCGGCGACAACGAATGTGACAGCGACGGCGGCGGTGCAGAGTACGCTTACCTCGCAGCAGCAGTCGCTGAGCGGCGTGAGCATCAATGAAGAGACAGTCAACCTGATGCAGCAGCAGCAGGCGTTTCAAGCGGCGGCCCAGGTGGTGACGACCGTGAATGCGATGTTTGTCAGCATGCTGGATGCGTTCGCAACCGTACCGTAAACGATCATGAGCAGCTTACCCATAGGACTTTCTCGCGTGAGCAACCTGATGCAGGCAAGCATCGCCACGCAGAATATCGACAGCACCCAGGCTCAGTTGACCCAGCTGGAGCAGGAGCTGTCCACCGGGAAAGCTGTCAATGTCGCCAGCGACAACCCGTCGGCGGCGGCGATGATTCAGCAGCTGCAAAAGACGCTGAGTTACAGCACCCAGTACTCCACGAACATAACCCAGGCCACCAGCACGCTGAATCAGACCGAATCGACCTTGGGAAACATCACCACGCTGCTTACCCAGGCGCAATCGATCGCGTCGGCCAATGTATCGGACACCACCAGCGCCGATGCCCGCTCCGAGGCCGCCACCGTCGTCGACAGCATTTACAGCCAGATCGCAACCGAAGCCAATTCGCAGTACGAAGGCACTTATCTCTTCGGCACCGACAATGCGACCACCGCGCCATACAACCAGTCGGCTGGCGGAATGGAATTTGTCGGTTCGACAACGACCCTCACCAATACCTTCGAGCAGGGAACGCAGCTTAGCTTTCAGGCGGACCCGACCACGGTGTTCGGCGGGGAATCGGCGTCGATCTCGGCGGGCACCACACTAAACCCGGCCCTTGAGGCGAACGACCGCATCAGCGATCTCGCCGGCGCGACCGGGCAGGGGGTCACTCTTGGTTCAATCCAGATCGGCAACGGAAGCGCAACCGCGACGGTGGATCTGAGCCATGCCGACTCGATCGGCGATGTCGTCAACGATATCAATGCCGCGGGGCTTGCGGGGGTTACCGCGTCGCTGACGGAAAATGGAATCCAGTTGACGGCGACCGGCGGAGCGCAGATCAGCGTGAACGAAGTTGGCGGGGATTCGACCGCGCAGGATCTGGGCATCCTGCAAACCAACGCCGGCGCTGCCGACGCACCGCTGACCGGCAGCAGTGTCGGCGCGAAAGTCACGAATTTCACGCTGCTGTCCGATCTCGACGGCGGAACGGGGATCGACCCGACGGGGTTCAACATTTCCAACGGAACCACCAGCGTCAACATCAGCATGGCCGGTCTGAACACGGTTCAGGATCTGGTGAATGCGGTCAACACCTCGGGCATGGGAGTGCGGGCGCAGATCAATGCAGCCGGCACCGGCATCGATTTGTTCAACGCAACCCAGGGCAGCTCGATTACTGTTTCGGAAAATGGCGGCGACACGGCTACCGAGCTGGGGTTCCGATCCTTCAGTCCCAATACAGCGCTGTCGAGCCTGAACAACGGAAACGGGGTTTCGCAGCCAACGGGCAATCAGTTCAGCATCACGACCGCCGACGGTACGGTGACCAATATTGCGCTGAGCGGCGCACAGACCGTGCAGGATGTAATCAACCAGATCAACACCCAGGCGGCCGGCAAAGTCACCGCATCTTTTGCGACCACAGGCAATGGAATCGTTCTGACCGATGACACGACCGGAACCGGCACGCTGGCGGTCACACCCATCGGTGGAGCGACGACGGCAAGCGACCTGGGTCTGACTTCCGCAGCAACCGGTGGAACGATTGTCGGCACCGATGTGAACCCGATTACGGTGCCGGGCGTATTCAGCGCGCTCACTGCACTGAGCACGGCCCTGAGAACGAACAACACCGCGGGAATCACCGCCGCGGCTGCGCAACTGCAGACGGCAAGCCAGACCGTCACCGATGCCAATGCAACAATCGGCAGCCAGGTTCAGGAATTGACCAGCCGGTCAACGGATCTGTCCAGCCAGACGCTTGCAAATCAGACATTGCTTTCCAACTTTCAGGATGTGGACTACACGACGGCGATCACGCAGTTTCAGACATTGCAGGATGGGCTGCAGGCTTCGTTGGAAGTGAGCGCCAAGACGCTGAATGAATCGTTGCTCAACTACATCGGATAATGGCACGACTATTGCTGTGTCATGTGAAGATTGTATTGCGAATGTATTGAATGCAGTTAAATGCGTGTGAAGCGCGGCAGAAGATGCGCGAGGCGCAGGAATGAGCAGAGTTAGAGATCAGAGGATGGTGGATGAAGGATGAAGGATGGTGGATTGAGAATAGAGGATTGAGACTGGAGAAGCCGGATCGCGGTTTTTCGATTCGCAAAGTTCAAGCCTTGATTTTCAATCTGCCATGCTCTGTTCTTCGACCGGAGCGGAGAATTCGGCAGCTGCGATGGTCGCAGCTGCAGACAGATGGGCCGGTGCCCGGTGGAGCCGGATGCCACGGTGTTTCAGGCCGCGATGGAGAAGCGGCAGAGATAACGGGAATGGATCCCGGTATCACGAAATGGAGTTCGTATGCAGATTCAATCGACTCGGTTCGGCTGGTTGTCGGTGGACGACAACCAGCTCATGACCTTCCCGCGCGGGTTGCTCGGGTTTCCCACGCACAAGCGCTTTGCGCTGATCCAGGCGAACAGTGAGAACTATTTTCACTGGCTTCAGAGCATCGATGACCCGACGCTTGCGTTTGTGGTCACCGATCCGGGCATCTTCTTCAAGGACTACGAAGTTCCGGTCCGGGAAGAAACCGTCAGTGAACTCGAGCTGGATGAGCCCGAGTTCCTGCAGACCTTCACCATCTGCAACAGGGTGGGTGAATGGCTGACGGGAAACCTGCTCGGGCCGCTGCTGGTCAACTCCAAGAACCGCCTGGCGACCCAGGTGGTCCTGACGGAGAAGAAGTGGACCACCCGCCAGCCGCTGCTGAAACTCGAGGCGCAGATGCCTCTGGCCAAGAGCGCTTGAGCGGATCACCGGCACGGCGGATTAAAGACGTGCCGGCATTGGACCGAAGTGGTGCAGGTAGATATTGCTTGATGCGATGTCTTTTCCCCGGCAGGGATGCCGGGGACGCGCACCAGCAGATCAGTCTCCGGGCCTATAATCACTGGCCTGGTGATTGCCAGCCGCGACACGGATGTCGCGGTGACAGACGGGCCGCGATGCGTCTGCCTGATGCATCGGTTGACCGGTGACGTTCACCGGCGACGCGCGTGGCCCTTACCCAGGAAGGAGCCTGTATGTTAGTGCTGTCTCGACAGCGCGATGAGGTCATCAAGATCGGCGACGATATTGAGATCACCGTGGTGGATATCCGTGGTGACAAAGTGAGACTCGGTATCACAGCGCCGAAAGAGGTGCAGGTTCATCGCAAGGAAGTGTACGAGGCCATTCGCCGGGAGAACCGTGCGGCGGCTCAGGTCAAACCTGAGGACATCGCCGGTCTGGGCAAACCGCCAAGACCGGGGAGCGAACCCGATAAAAAGTGACGGCTGTGCGCCGGTTCGCCCGACGGTCGGGCGATGAGCGTTTGGCCTGAATTGTTTCAGGCCGCAGTGAGTTCAAAAGCGAACCAATGATGTAAAAATTTCGCTGATCATTTGGGTTCAAAGGATCTGAACCCTTCTAGCCGGACAATTGGGTCCGGCCAGCCATCGACAATCACGGAGGATTGTATGGGCAGTATAAATACAAATGTGTCTGCGCTCGTCGCGCAGCAGGGCTTGGCCGCTTCTCAGTCGCAGTTGCAGACCAGTCTGCAACGTCTGAGCACCGGTTTGAAGATCAACAGCGGAGCGGATGATCCCGCAGGGCTGATTGTCAGCAACGAGCTTCAAAGCCAGATCGCAGGCATCAATCAGGGCATCAGCAACTCGACACAGGCAAACAACGTCATCGCCACCGCGGAAGGCGCGTTGACCGAGGTTTCTTCGCTGCTGCTCAACATCCAGAGCCTGGTGGTTGAATCCGCCAACAGCGGCGCGGAGAGCACTTCCCAGATCGCTGCAAACCAGCTGCAGGTCGACTCGGCGGTGCAGAGCATTACCCGCATCGCCGACAGCACCACCTTTGCCGGGCAGACTCTGCTGGACGGGTCGTTGAACTACGTCACCAGCGGCGTGGACAACTCGACGATCAAGGCGCTGAATATTTCCCAGGCCGATCTGGGAACTCAGACTTCGATTCCGGTGAACATCAATGTGATCACCAGCGCTCAACCGGCGCAATTGGAATTCGCCACCAGTGCGATTGGAAATTCAGTCACCCTGGACGTGGGTGGCGCCGCCGGCACGCAGACTCTTTCCTTTGCCAGCGGAACGGCGGCGTCGGCGATCATCTTCGCCGTCAACCGCGTGTCCGATGCCACCGGCATCAGCGCGGTGCCGATTAACCCAGCTGACGTGGCGTCGGGCATTGTCTTCCGAAGCAGCGCGTATGGTTCGAAGAACTTTGTCTCGGTGACAGCACAAACGGGAACCTTCAACACCACCAACACCGCCGGTGACAATCAGCAGCGTGCCATCGGGCGCGATGCCGTCGCCACCGTGAACGGGGCCGTCACCGTGGGCGACGGGGACAGCCTGCAGGTCAACACCAGTTCGCTGGACATGAATTTCACCCTCGCTCAGACCTTCGGAAAAGGCAGCACCAGTTTTGCCATCACCGGCGGTGGGGCGAACTTTCAGCTGGGCGCCCAGGTGGTCAGCGATCAGCAGGTGAGCATCGGCGTTGGTTCGGTCAGTGCCGATCAGTTGGGCAACAACAACGTAGGTTTTCTCTCCGACCTGGTCACGGGCGGCAGCGCGAGCCTGGTCGGCGGGCAGGCCGAGACTGCCAGCAACATCATTCAGGCCGCGATCAACCAGGTTTCCCTGCTCAACGGTCGACTGGGAGCGTTCCAGAAGAACACCCTCAACACCAACATTGATTCCCTGAATGTCGCGCTGGAAAACGTGACCTCCAGCGAGAGCAACATCGAGGATGCAGATTTCGCGCAGGAAACCTCGAACCTGACCCGCGCCCAGATCCTGGTGCAGGCCGGTACCAGCGTGCTGGCAACGGCGAACAGCACCCCGCAGGATGTGCTGAAGCTGCTTCAATAGGATTCCTGAATGAAAGCAGGCCTGAGTCGAAGGATTTTGGTCAGATGAATACAACCCCGTGAATACAACCCCGATCAGTGGATAGAACGCCACACCCGAATCTTCTCGCACTGACAGACGATCCGGTACCGCGCGTACGCCGCGGGAACCGGTGCATCATCCAATTGCACCAGAAATTCCGGTTGCTCGGCCGTCGCAAACGACCGGCAAGCCCGGCTCTGATTCTCCACACCCACATGTACGATCTCCGTACCCGCGGGTAACTGCGCTCGCAGCGCGTACTCCCAGCTTTCCCCACCGCACGCCAGTGCCACCATCGCTGGATGCGATTGCCCAATCAGCTGAGCCGCCTTTTCATACGGTTCCGCCATCTCCGGACGTTTGCTGAAATACTGATCCGCCCGTTGGGTATGAAACACACTGTGAGGTCCGCTCAGCGAGCGTGGAAATCCAAACAGCAGGTAGATGAACGACTGCGCGAACAGAACGCAGGTCACTGCGAATGTCAGGCTTCCTGACGACTTTCGATCCATCAGCAAACCGATCATCGGCGCGGCGATTACAAACAGCGGAAGCTGCAGCCGGGTGATCCAGGGTTGCCATTTCAATTCAAAGCAGAAGAGAAAAAATCCCGCCAGGATGCAGATTGAATAGATTCCCGCGCGCGAATCGCGTTTGAAGTGATAAATCGCTGCACCGATCCCCACCGTCGCCAGCAGCAGATGAATCGGGTTGGGGGCATCGTGCTCATCTCGCGTGTACTTCACGAGGAACTTTTGCCCGGAATAAGTGATTCGGGGATCGCTGGGATCCAGTCCGGAGATCCACCGCACGAGCTTGAAAGCGTAACCCGGATAGCCGTGCATTCCGCGGAAGCCGGTGTTGATGAGGATATTCCGCGCGAGGTTGGAGACGACCGCTCCGGGCGTATGCAGACTGTTTTGATACCAGCCCGCTTCGGCATCGGGAGTCAGGAACCGGCCGAAAACGGCGTGGTTGCGATAAAAATGGACGGCATTGATCAGAATCGGAATCGCGACGAGCAAAGCTGCCAAACCACCTGCGGCGGCGAGTCCGCGCCTTTGATTCAATCCAACAACCGTCCAGATCAAAAAAGGGGTCAGGACAAAAGCCGTCGTTGCCTTGGTCAGGAACGCAAGTCCCACGGCGGCGGCCAGCATGAATTGCAACATACCGAGAAGCCTTGGCGTCGTCTGATTGGACAGGATGCCCAGCCCCGCGTTGACCGCGCAGACTACCCAGAAAGACGCGACGCAATCGGTCTGAGTGTTGGATGCCTGGAGAAGCATCATTGGGATGGTGGCTGCAAAAAGTCCGGAAACTGCCTGCCCGCGCAGGCCCGCTCCGAGCTTGGCGGCGATCGCGGTGATTCCGATGCTGTTGCCGATCATCGCGCAGAATTGAACGCAGCTGGCCAGCCGATCCGAACCCACCAGGATTTGCAGATGAGCCACGGCAAATTCCGCGAGCGGGCCGAGATACAATTGCCGGAGAATCGGGGTGGGATAGTCCGCAACGGTGCGATGCTGGACCCAGTTGGCGACCCGGGCCATGTGGTAGGTCATCGCGTCCCAGTTATTGGGCGGTGAAACAATCGCGGTGATGCCGACGAGCATCAGATCAACCGCAATGAACGCTGTGCAGATCAGTACGAAGGGATCTTTAGGGATCAGGGTGCTGCGATGGATCGGTGAGGGGTTGGATCGAGCGGCGACGGCGCAAAATGCCGCCGTCAAAATCGTCGCACCGATCCAGGCCAGCAGCAGCGGTGTGCGGTAGAACAATTGTCCCGCGCTCAGGCTTTCGGTGATCAGCAGCAGCACAAGTCCGAACACAATCGACGCGGCAAGGATTGCATCGCGGCGGGTGAGACAGATCTGCCAGAAGCCCGCGACGAGCAGGGCGAGGGTTGCGAGCATCCAGAGGCTGTTCAATGTCTTCCCTTGTAAAATCGTGAACCGCACAAATTAATCCCAACGTCGGACATCGAGCGTCCGACGACCCACGTCCAACATTCAAGTGAAAACAGACCGGCCAAGTGCTTTCCTGACTTCGATGTTAGAAGTTGGGCGTTGAACGCTCGCATCTATTTGGGGGGCGGGCAAGCCCGCGCCAAGAATGCGGCAGGGCATCCGCTCCGCACTCAAGACTGCGTTGTCCCGATGATATATGTCAGCGCCATCAACTCGATCATCGTCAGCGTAATGAACGCGGCAGCGCCGGCGACCCACCGCGGTTGCACCTTGTACCGGCCGAGTGAGATGAAAATCCATCCCATCGACACCGCGATCAGCGTGGCGGAAAAAGTCATCCCGGGAATGATCACCGAGAACGCGGTCACCAAACTGATCTTCATCCCCGCTGCAAGGGCGATTAGAACCCCGCCGGAAATCAATGTGCTCAAGACGGCAGTGTTGAACGGACCAAGCGAGGGCCGGGACGGTCCTGGCATCTGCTGATCGGGCGGCGGCAATGAATCGCTCACTTCGCCCCCGCCAGCGCCGCGGTCAGATCTTCCTCGGTGGTGCTGTCATTTCCGCTTAAACCGCCCGGTGCCCATCCGCTGATCATCCGCGCGATCAGCGCGGTCCAGCCGGTCTGATGGCTCGCCCCGCAGCCGCGACCGGTCTCGGCACAGAAATATTCGTGAAACAGCAGCAGATCCTTCCAGTTCGGATCGGTCGCATAGCGCGGTTCGTCGCCATGACAGGGACGGCGGCCTTTGTCGTCAGGCATAAACAGCCGAGCCAGCCGGATGCTCAACTGCCGGGCGACTTGTTTGAGCGTGAGCATGTTTCCTGAGCGGGTGGGGAACTCGACCTTCAGATCGTTGCCGTAGAAGTAGTGATATCGCTCGAGTGCTTCGATGATGAGAAAATTGACGGGGAACCAGATCGGACCGCGCCAGTTGCTGTTCCCGCCGAACAGGCTGGAGGTTGATTCGCAGGGTTCATAATCCACGGTCCAGTTTCGGCCGTCGGCGTTGTAAATGTACGGTTTGTCCTTGTGGAATTTTGAAACCGAACGCAAGCCGAAATCCGAGAGGAATTCATTTTCATCCAGCATGTATTTCAGCACGCGAAGCAATCGATCCTTGCTGGGAATCGCCAGCAGATAACTGTCACCGATCTTCTCATTCGGGCCGTCATTGTGGGCTTTCATGTAGGTGATGTTCTTCGCCAGGTCTTTGCGGTTGCTGAGGAACCAGTTCATTCGCTGTTTGAAACCGGGGAGCTGGTTGATCGATTCCATCTCCAGATTTTCCACCGCGATCAGCGGGATCAGCCCGACAAGGGATCGCACTTTGAGCGGTGTCGAGCGGTCATCCATCCAGATCTGGTCGTAGTAAAAACCGTCGGAGTCATCCCACAACCCCGTGCCCCCGAGCGTGTTCATCGCGTCGACGATGGCGATGAAATGCTCGAAAAATTTGCTGGCGATGTCTTCGTATGCCGGGTCGGTGATCGCCAGTTCCAGCGCCATCGCCAGCATGGTCGAGCAGTAGAACGCCATCCACGCCGTGCCGTCGGCCTGCTCGAGGCTGCCGCCGGTGGGCAGGGGGCTTGAGCGGTCGAAGACCCCGATGTTGTCCAGCCCGAGAAATCCACCTGCAAACACATTCTTTCCGCTGGGGTCTTTTCGGTTCACCCACCAGGTGAAATTCATCAGCAGCTTCTGGAAGACGCGTTTGAGAAACAGCGTGTCACGGTGCCCGCGCGGGGCGGTCATCTTGTAGACCCGCCAGCACGCCCAGGCATGTACGGGCGGGTTCACATCGCCAAAGGCAAATTCATATGCGGGCAGCTGGCCGTTGGGATGCATGTACCACTCTCGCAAGAGCAGCTGCAATTGCCCCTTGGCAAATCCGCCGTCGATCCGGGAAAACGTCACCAGATGAAACGCCAGATCCCATGCGGCAAACCAGGGATATTCCCATTTGTCGGGCATGCTCAGCACGTCGCGGGCAAAGACGTGTTTCCAGTCGGCGTTGCGGCCGCGACGACGGCCCTTGGGTGGTTTGGGTTGATCGGGGTCGCCGTTAAGCCATTCCTTGACCACGTAGTAATAAAACTGCTTGGACCAGAGCAGCCCAGCATAGGCCTGCCGGGCGACCTGTCGGGCGTCGGCTGGCAATGTGGTGGGAATCTTCTGGTTGTAAAACGCATCGGCTTCGGAAATGCGTTTGGCAAAAATTTTGGCAAAATCCGGGCCGAACGGCTGGGCAGATGCCTCATTTTCAATGGTCAACCGCGCGCGGATTTTGATCTGCGCGCCGGGCTGCATGTCCAGCGCGTAATACGCCGCCGCCTTGGTGCCGACATTTGCGGGGTTCACCGATTCGGCCCGGCCGTTGATCACGTAGCTGTGGAAGCCGTCCTTCACATACGGTGAATAGTTCTCCGCCCCGTAAAGTTTGGAAATGTTGGTTTCGTTCTCAGTGAAAATCAGCTGCGGGCCATCGCCATTGGAGACCGATTCGGCCTCGAACTTGAATTTCTTCAGCGTGGGGTGATCCGCCAGAATCGTGGAGGGGCCGGCCTTGCTGAGTTTGGGTTTGGTCGAGTCATTCTCCAGCGTGGTTCCCCAGGACCAGGTGTTTCTGAACCAGATGGTCGGCAGCAGATGCAGCACCGCGCGTTCTGGGCCGTGGTTGGTGGCGATGATGCGGATCAGGATGTCATCCGGGGAATTCTTGGCAAACTCCACCTGGATGTCGAAGTATTTGTTGTTGTCGAACGCGCCGCTGTCGAGCAGCTCGAATTCCATCTGGTTTTTGCCGCGTTTTTGGTTCTCCTCGACCAGCCGGTCATACGGAAAAGCCATCTGAGGATATTTGTACAGGCCTTTCACATAGGAATGGGTCGGTGTGGAATCGAGATAGTAATAGCATTCCTTGACGTCTTCGCCGTGGTTGCCCTCGGGATTGGTCAGGCCAAACAATCGCTCCTTGAGAATCGGATCGCGATCGTTCCACAGCGCGAGAGAGAAACACAATCGACATTCCCGATCGGTGAACCCCATCAGGCCGTCTTCGCCCCAGCGATACGCCTGGCTGCGCGATGAATCATGGGTGAAGTAATTCCAGCAATCCCCGTTGGCGGAATAGTCTTCGCGGACGGTTCCCCATTGCCGCTCGGCCAGGTAGGGCCCCCAGCGTTTCCAGTTTTTCGCTCTGGATTCGTCTTCCTGAAGGCGGATGGATTCGGCGTCAGAAGCGTCGTCGTTGGGCATGGGCGGAGTATGACGGGGGATCGAATTGCATGCCAGTGCAGATCTTTTTTGACAAGCGCCGAAGCAGGACGAACCGAAGGATCAGACCATGCCCAGTTGTGGCCTGGGCTCTTGGGTGAACTCCACAGCTTCATAAATTTCTGCAAGGGGGAGTGAAACGCCGATTGCGGGAAGTTCGAGGTTGCCCTCCAGTCCCTTCACTTCGCTGAACAACCAATGGTCGTTTGCCTGGCGCTCATACATTTCCACATGGGGCTTGTCCTGGGCAACAAGAACATAGGATTTGAGCGTGGCGATCATCCGAAAGTTTTCGGATTTGAATCCGCGGTCGTAGCTCTCGGTGGACGGTGACAGAACCTCGAACAGCATCGTCGGATTGACAGCCGTCTCGGGCATGTCCAGATCCTCCGTGTCGTATTCCAAAGGACCGCAAAAGACACTGATATCCGGGTAAAATCGCAGGCCTGTTGCAGCAACCTTCAGCCGCTGGTTCGATTCCTTGGGTCTGCACGGTCGGCCCTTCAGGCGGTTTCGTAACTCTCCGCAAATGTTCAAGATGATGTCGCTGTGTCGGCTGGTTCCCCCCGCCATTGCGAAGATCTGGCCGTTGTAATAGTCGCTGCGATACTCCACCTCGCGCTCAAGGGCGTAATACTCCCGCGGCGTGTATCGCTTGACTGGTTGCGGCAAACCCATGAACAACAATCTATCCGGGGCAATGGCGGGCGGCAATTCTGATCGCCGCAGCGCACTTCGGACTCCTTCCATGGCCGGGAGCATGACAGGCGGGCTCGCTTGTCGCCCGCCTATCGCATTGATTCGCCGGGTGGCGACACGACCCTGGGCGGCGGAAAGACAATGCGCTGGTGGATTTCGGCAAGCGGCAGTTGAATCATAACTTCAGGCAGATTCACCGACGCTCCCAGGCGGTTTTCCTCGCTCAGGAGCCAAGTGCTACTTCGCAAAATGCAGTGCCGAGTAAACCTTCAGGTCAATCAGCAGCCCCCTGACCGACTGTGACTCCAGCCATGGAATCAACTCCGCGACCGGCACTTCATGCACGGTGATTTGCTCGTCGCCGTCGCCGAGGGCCGGACCGGTTTTGTTTAGACCGGTGGCCAGGAACATGGAGATCAACTCATCGGTCAATCCCGCCGAGGCGCAACCGCCGCCGATGTAGGCCATGGTGGATGCCTCGTAGCCCGTCTCTTCCAGCAACTCGCGCCGGGCGGCGGACTCCAATGTTTCGTGGCGATATTTGCCATCGCCCGCAAGACCGGCGGGCAACTCGATCACGCGCGACTCCACCGCGGGGCGATATTGCTCGACCAGCAGCAGTTTTTTATCGTTGGTTACCGCGATGATGGTGACCACGCCGCTCACTCCCCGGCGGCTGACGTATTCCCACGTTCCGGTTTTCATGAACCTTAGAAACTTCCCCTCAGCCACCACCACCGGACGATCACCCTCAGCCATAGCATGCTCCATTTTTGATCAGCGTTTGGTATTGGTTCGCAGCTTAATCGCAAACGGATTTGAATGCAGCAGTGCCCAGCGTTGCAGTGAAACGGAGGCAAATGGGGCGTGAGCGTTTTTCCGGGCGATCCTAAGTGGTTTATGCGGCAGCGGTTGTCCAATACTGCTTCCATTGATTGCTCTGCTGTAATGTCTCCAGTGCGATGACCGCCTCGGCGTTGTCGGTG
>Ga0116230_10000640_pt1 | contig 31094 bp, 13 predicted proteins | sample S1TSphfallax_3_FD_88678 | JGI IMG/M metagenome (GOLD analysis project Ga0116230, IMG submission 88678) | Host-associated microbial communities from peat moss isolated from Minnesota, USA - S1T2_Fd - Sphagnum fallax MG | ecosystem: Host-associated > Plants > Peat moss > Unclassified | place... | reverse complement strand
GGCCGGTTTTTCCTCCGCGCCCACCGTGATCAGTTTCGCGGCGAGCGGATTGCTGCCCTGGCCGATCGCGGCGAAGTCGACGAAGCCGGCGGAGCGCGCGATGTTGGAAATTTCCAGCTCGTCGATCGTGCCGATGAAGCCAGTGGTGGCGACAGCCGCTGGCGCGGCGGGCGCCGTGGCCGGTGGCGCCGCCGCGGCGGCGGGCGGTGTGGCCGGCGTGGCGGCGGATGGCGCCGCCGCGGCGGGCACCGTGCCGGTGGTGGCGTCCCCGCCCAGATAGGCGATGCTGTTCAGCGCCGGCAGCGGCGCGCTCAGAGAGCCGAACAACGCGCCGTCCACATAGACGCTGATCTGGCTGGGCGAGGCGATGACCGCGAGATGGTGCCAGCCGCCGGCCGCGACTGGGGCGCCGGCGGTGCTGCGCTGGGTGCCGTTCGGGCCGGTGATGGCGACGAACGGTGCGCCGTTATCGACGCCGATCTGGAAGGTCGTGGTGCCGTCCGTCCGGCTGTACAGCAGCGCGTCCGGCTGCAGATTGGTCTCATCGAACCAGACCGACCAGGTGAGCGGGTTGCTGCCGGCCCAGGCCAGCGTGGGGGTGGCGGGGAGTTGCACGGTGGACTGGCCGTCCAGCCGCAAGCCGCCGGCGATCAGCGCGAAGTCATCCGGCTGGCCGCTATTCACCGCTGTGTTGCCATTGCCGGTCCAGTCGCGCGCCGGCGCATTATGCTCGCCGAAATGATACACCAGCATCATATTGGCGTCGTAGGTGGCCTTCGGATCGTCCCCCGCGGTCGCCTTCTTGTTGCCGTAGTACAGATAGAATGTGGTCTGGCCTTCGGATTTCACGTCCGGGACGTTCACCCAGATATAGGCCTGGCCGAGCAGGTTATCGTATTTCTCGATGTGGTAGGAGAGCGGCGTCTTATCGTCGCTCGCGACGAAACGCAGGTCGCTGCCGTCCGGATTGGCGCTGTCGAAAGTGAAACTGCCGACATCCAGCCGGATCAGCACCGGCGTGGTGCCTATGGGGTTGGAAATATCCGCCCCCGTGCTGCTGGTATCGATGGTGATCAGCTTGCGGGCCGACCAGTCATGGTCCCACCAGGCATAGGCCGCGTGTGGCTTCAGCACCACGGCGGCGAGCAGAACGAACAGCAGCAGGCGAAACAGTTTGCTGGCGCGGCGGTGCTGACGGCGCATGGAATCCCCCGGAAAAGTTCGTTTCGATGTTGCGGTAATCATCAGAATGCCACCCAGACGCGGAATTCCGCGCGCGGCTGGTCGGCCTTGGTATTGACCGCGGTGATCAGCGGCAGTGCGAAGTCGATCTGGCCGTTCAGATGGTTGATCAACTCCATCCGTGTGCCGAAACCGAAGCTGGCGAGGTCAAACACCGCCTGCTGCTCGGAGAGCGGGTCCAGAATATTGGCCTGGCCGCCTTCGGAGAACAGGAACACCCGCCAGTCGGTCACCTTCGGCCCCAGCAGGCGGATGGACGGCGTGCGAATTTCCACCGAGCCGATGATCGCGTTATCGCCCAGCACCTCGGATTCCAGATAGCCGCGCACGGTGTCCTGGCCGCCGACCGAAAACTGCTCGCTGTTGATCAGCGGCTGGTCGGATAATTGGAACTGGGTTTTCGCGAAAATCTGGAAGCCGCGGAAGATCGTCTGCAGCCGCGACAGATCACCGCGCACGTAAAGAAAATTGCTTTCGGCGTCATAGCGCTTGTTGTCGAACGCGTTGGGATCGCTGCCCAGGCCGCGCAGGCTCAGCGTCGGCCCGATATCGAACTGGGTCTGGGAATTCGGACCCTGCCAGCCGGCGCTGTAGGTCGCGGTCAGCGGGTAATAGGTGATCGGCGTCGGCGTCGTCGAGTTGCCGAGCGTGACGTTCTGGTCAAAATGCTTGTAGTCCATGCCGGCGCTCAGCGAGTCGTAAAATCCCGGGCCGCCGGGCAGCGTGAAGATGCCGCGCACGCCGATCACCTGGCCTTTGCCGACCACATTGGTGGACCCCACGGTGGAGACATTGCTGTCCGAATCCAGGCCGTAGAGCAGCAGCGTGACGGTATCGATGTTCGGCAGCCGCGCCAGATAGGAGCCGGAAAATACCTCCGCGTCGGCCGGATGCTGCGGCGCGATCTGGTAGCTGACGCTGATCGTGTCGCCGCGCTGGAACAGATTGTCGTAGCTGAGCGAGGCGTCGACGCGCAGCGGCTTGGTATCGGCGCTGTAACGGTTGTTCAACTCCAGGCTGCCGTGCAGCGGCAGCGTGTCCTTAACGTTGAGATCGACGTCGACGGTGTTGGGCGCGACGCCCGCCTGCAGCGTGGGGATCACCTCGCGGTCCGGCCAGTTATTCAGCGCGATGATGTCGTGCTTGATCCGGTTGAAGTTCGGCACCTGGCCGGGTGCCAGCGAGGGCGCCTGCTGCTTGATCTTGTTCAGCGAGAAATAGCGCGAGCCGTTGACGCGCAACCGGCCGACCTTCTCCTCGACGACCAGCAACTCCACGACGCCGCCGACCACGTGCTGGGGCGGGATTTCCACCGCGACGGTCTGAAAGCCGCGATCGGCATAGGCCTTCTGCAACGCCGCCCGCGCGGCATCCACGCTGCGCACGGTCTGCCCCGGTCCCAGATAGGGGTAGACCGCGTTGTCGACATCATCTTCCGACAGCAGATGGTTGCCCACCACCGTGAACTCATTGATCGTCAGGCCCGGCGTTTGTGGCGGCGTATCGGCCAGCGCGCCGCCGGTCAGACCCAGCCAGACCAGGCCCGCCGCGACCAGCCCGCGGCGGCGGGCGAGCGTTGGCCGCGCGCCGATTTTCCGCTGGCGCAACGGGTAACAAATTTCGATATTTCTTTCAGGCAAGACGAGCACAATACAACGAGACCCCACTTGGTTCGGGATGTCAGGAATTTTGCTTGAGCTCTAAGCGAAGCCCTAACAATCTAGGTCGGCCGATGACGTTATGATCGCTGACCTCGCATACGCGGATACATGCGCGCGCCCATCTCCCCCGCGGTTCCCAGATTGCCTCATTCCCCTTGTCAAATGGAATCGCCGGCCTGAGTCCAGACCCGTCCTGTGACGGTTCCGAGAAATATCGTTGTGCCACGGCCGGGGATGGTTCCGGCTGGGCGTTCGCGAGGACTTCCGCCCGCCGTTGCCTGACGCGCCCGGCCGCACCGGACAGAGATTTATATCGTTATGTGTAATCATTGCTGTGAGGGTATCGCGTTCGTTTTGATACCGGCCGAACGCGGCGAACGACGATACGGCAAATCGCGGACGCTTGCTTCGGCATCCTTGACGCGAGCGCGCGGGGCGAATGAAACCGCAGGTTTCATTCGTGGTTCAGAACATCGCCGGCTTGGTTCGGTGGCGCACTGACACAAAACGTTCTTGCGAATATAACAAGACCGCCGGAATGATCCATGCCATAAGTCACGGCTGCGTAATCAGTCGCGAGCGCGGTTGGTTCGGCAGGGGACGTGGCTGCGCGGTGAGGATGATGGGCGGAAAAATTGATCCCCGGCGGCTTGGTTTTACCCGCGCGGCGGGCGGCGCATTGGCTTTGCTGGCGCTCGCGACACCGATGCGCGCCGCCGCTGCCGGCGGCATCCTGACCCAGCGCGGTGCGTCGACCTCGCCGGCACCCGTGGCCGCCAGCGTGGCGGCCAACCTGCTGGCGCAGCAGCAGGCGGCGGCGGTGGCCGCGCAGTCACAGAACGAGCTGAGCAAGATCTCCACCGCGCTGCTCGCGGTGCAGGCGGCCCAGACGGCGGCGCGCAATCTCGCCGTCGCGGCGCCCGCCAGTGTGCCAAACGGCCTGCGCAGCGGCGGCCTGGTGCCCGATAGCGGCCTTGCCGCACCAGGCATCGCCAATCCGGTCACCGACTGGACCGCCGCCAAGACCCCGACCCAGACCACCGCCGGCGGCCGGACCACGGTCACCATCACCCAGACCGCGGCGCAGGCGATCCTCAGCTGGAACAGCTTCAATGTCGGCAAGGCCACCACCGTTCAGTTCGACCAGCAGCAGGCCACCTGGGTGGCGCTCAACCGCATCTCCGCGAGCGGCGTGCCGAGCCAGATTCTGGGCGCGATCAAGGCGCCCGGCCAGGTCTATCTGATCGATCCGAACGGCATCATTTTCGGCGGCGCCTCGCAGGTCAATGTCGGCGCGCTACTGGCCTCCTCGGCCGCGATCAGCGATTCCCAGTTCACCGCCGATGGCATCTACAGCACGGAAACCGGACTGACCTATCACCCGAGCTTCACCGACGCCGGCGGCGCGATCACCGTGCAGGCGGGCGCCGAGATCAACACCGCGGCGCCCGCGGCGGTGACCACCGGCGGCGGCTTCGTGCTGCTGATGGGCACCACCGTGACCAATGCCGGCGCCATCACCACGCCGGATGGGCAGACCGAACTCGCCGCCGGCGATGACTTCCTGCTCCGTCCCGGCTACGGCACCTCATCCAACCCGGCCTCCACCACCCGCGGCAACGAAATCGCGGTGCAGCTGGACAAGAAGGGCAGCAGCCTGACCGGCGGTGCCGGCAAGGTGAGCAATAGCGGCGTCATCACCGCCGACACCGGAGACATCACGCTGGCCGGCGAGACGGTCGCGCAAGACGGGGCGCTGGTGTCAACCACCTCGCTCTCGGTGCGCGGGACGATCCACCTGCTGTCCTCGGCCTCCGACTCGTTCGGCGGCGTCACGCTGGGCGGCAACAGCCTGACGCTGATTGAGCCCGATCTGAGCAGCACCACCACCGCGCTGGACAGTCAGCGCGCCGCGCTGGTCGCCGACTCGGCGACGGAAAACGGCGTGCGCTATCTGCAGACCAATAAGAGCTTCGACGATCTCAGCACCCTGCCCGACCAGGAGGAGGATTCGCGGGTCGAGATCGTCTCGGGCAACACCGTGGAATTCCAGGGCGGTTCGCAGACCGTGGCGCAAGGCGGCCAGGTCGCGGTCAGCGCTCAGAACCGTATCCAGACGGATAATGGCGCGGTGATCGACGTTGCCGGCACCTATGGCGTCGCCCTGCCGGTCTCCGCCAACGACATCGCGGTCAACATCCAGAGTTTCGAGCAGCGCGACGACCCGCAGAACCGGCTGACCCAGAACCTGAACAACAGCACGGTCTATGTCGATGACCGCGATCTCAGCGTGGTTCCCGCCGGCGCCGGCGGCTATACGACAGCGCGCGACTATACCAAGGGCGGCGTGCTCGAGGTGTCCGGCTATCTGGGCACCACCGGGCATACGATCGGCGAATGGACGGCGCTGGGCGGCACCATCACCTTCGAGACCGGCACCAAGGGCGCGATCGTCGCGCAATCGGGCGCCACCTTCAATATCGACGGCGGGTCGATCCAGTACCAACCCGGCCTGGTCGATCAAAGCTATCTGCTGGGCGAGAACGGCAAGGTCTACAACGTCAACACCGCGCCGGCCTATATAACTTATTCTGGCGTGTATAACGGCTTCACCGTCAACCACACGGCATGGGGCGTCACGCAGACCTACGCGGACGTGCTGTCCGACCCGGCGGCGGTCGAGGAGCCTGGCTATACCGAAGGGCGCGATGCCGGCACGCTGACCCTGGATTCGCCGACCACCTTGTTCGACGCCACCATCGACGCCGGCGTGGTGAACGGGCCGGATCAGACCACCGCGGCGCCGGCCGGCGTGACCGACCCGTACACGCTGGCGCAGAATGTCGTGGCGGAACCTGGGACACTGGTGATCGCCGGCCTCGGCAACGGCTATCTGCTGCCGAGCACCACCGACGTGACATTCACCGATGCCACCGCCGGCACGGCGGTCGCCGATAGCCTGACGGCGGCCGGCAAGATCGCCAGCGCCCTGACCGGCACGACCACCCTCAACGCCAGCGCGATCAGCGGTTCGGCGCTGGGCGGCTTGAACATTCTGACCGATGGCACGGTCGGCCTGACCTCCCCTGTGACATTCGCGGCCGGTGCCGCCGTCAGCCTGTTCGGCTCGGCGGTAACCATCGCGGCGGACCTGACCGACCCCGCGGGTACGGTCAGCGCCGGCAATTATGCCGATGTCGGCGGCACCGAAGAGGTGCTGGCGCAAAGGAAGCCGCCCAAGGGCGAGAGCAAGACCGGCGATATTGTGCTGGCCAGCGGCGCGGTAATCGACACGGCCGGGCTGTGGACCAACCTGGTCCTGGACCCCGCCGGCCCGGATTATGCCGCCTTCGCCAATGGCGGCGCCGTGTCGCTGAATTCGGTGACCAATCTACGGGTCGATGACGGCAGCATGATCGACGCCTCCGCGGGGGCGACGATCGCCGAGGCGGGAAGTCGCGCGGGGGGCGCCGGGGGCGCGGTCTCTCTGACCCTGACCAGCCTGGTCGCGTCCGGCAAGACCGGCGACCTGACCTTGGACGGCTCATTGGAGAGCACCGGCTTTACCGCCGGCGGCGCGCTCACGCTCGACGCCCCGGAATTCGACATCAGCAACGCGCCGGCCGCCAGCAATCCCGCCGTCGTCAATCTGCGGCCGGCATTTTTCAAGGCCGGATTCTCGTCTTACACGCTAAACGGCAACACGACCGTCGCGCCGGGTACCGCCATCTCCGTGGTGGAGCCGACCGAGCAATTCACCACCGCCAGCATCGCGATCCCGACCGGCGGTGATACCGCCGCCGGCGCCAGCCTGACGCTGCTGCCGCTGTACACGGCGAACCCGGCGCTCACCAGCATCACCCAGCGGCCCGGCGCCAGCCTGACCGTGGCCTCGACCACATCCTTCGACCTCGGCGCCGGCGCGTCCATCACGGTCGATCCGAAACAGACGATCAACTTGTCCGGTAACGGGCAGATGACCATCGAAGGCGACCTGACCGCGCCGGGCGGCACCATCGATCTGACCGATAACGCGGCGCTGGGCAGCGCCATTCCCGTGAAGACCTATCAAGGCGGCGTGGTGCTGTCGGTGTGGATCGGCGCGACCAGCCGGATCAGCACCGCCGCCGTGCCCTTCACCGCCAGCGACGCCACCGGCGCCAGCATCGCCATCGCGCCGGCCGGCGGCACCATCGGCATCAACGGCAATGACGCGGTGATCATCGTCCAAAAGGGCGCCGTGCTGGACGCGGCGGGCGACGCCGCCACCGAACAGCCAGACCAGCAGCCCGGCGCCGTGCTGGAAGCACCGAGCGGCGCCGCGTCGGCTGACCTGCCGATCGACCTCGCCGGCGCCGGCGGCACGATCGCGCTGGCCTCCAATAACGGTCTGTTCCTGGAGGGCACCATGCTGGCGCCGGCCGGCGGGCCGGGCGCGGCCGGCGGCACCTTGTCGCTGGCGCTGAATTCGGACGATCTGCTGAATGGTCAGGACCATTCCGACGCGCCGCGGATCCTCACGATCACCCAGACGGACACCGCGCCGGCGCTGCCCGCCGACCTGAAGCCGGGGGTTGCCAATGCCGCCCTGGTCCGCGGCGCCGGCCAGATCAGCGTCGCGCAGATCAACGCCGGCGGCTTCGGCACGCTGTCCTTTACCGCGCTCGACGCGTTCCTGTTCCAGGGCAACGTGGATCTGAAGGCGGCGCAGTCGATCACCCTCGATCAGGGCGTGATTGCCGACAGCGCGCCGAACGGATCGGTCACCCTTGCCGCGCCCTACGTGATGCTGAACGGCACCGTGTCCTACGAGGTGCAGCCGCCATCCGGAGGGGCATTTTCGGTCCTGTCGGTCTCCGGCTATTCGCCGAAAAGCTCCACCGGCGCGTTCACGGTGAACGCCGGCCTGATCGACATCGCCAATTCGGTGGGCTTCGGCGGCATCGAGACCGTCACGGGCAAACGCAACCAGGACCTGAACGGTTTCGCCGATGTCGATCTCGACAGCACCGGCGATCTGCGTTTCCTTGCCCCGGCTTCTTCCAATACCGTCGCGCAGAACCTGCCGCAGACCTCGCTGGTCAGCACCGGCAATATCAGCCTGACCGCCAGCGTCATCTATTCCACCGTGTCGACTTCGCCCGCGGCGGCGGTGATCGCGGGCTATAATCCGAAGTCGAGCAAGGCCTACGGCTCGTTCTCGCCCGATGCGACGCTGACGATCAGCCGGGCCCCGAACACGACGCCGGTCGCGCCGGACGATATCGGCGGCACGCTTAGATTCTATGCTCCGACCATTCTGGACAGCGGGGTCATCTGGAATCCGCTGGGAACCATCATTTTTGGCTCGACGCAGCAAGGCAATAGCGGCGCGCCCAGTTTCGACGGCGATCCACGCGCGAAAGTCGAATTGCTGGCCGGCAGCATCACCTCGGTCAGCGCGGCGGGCCTGACCATTCCTTATGGCGGCACGACCGATGGCGTCAGCTACCAGGTCGGCGGTAACGCCGTCACCTTCAGCGATACTGGCAGCTACGGGCTGGCGACGGTGTCCAACGGCCTGTCGCCAGGCTCGATCACCCTCAACGCGCAGAACATCGACGTCGCCAAGGGCGCCAGCCTTGATCTTGCGGGCGGCGGCGATTTCACCGGCGAGGGCTTCATCAGCGGCGAGGGCGGCTCGATCGATGTGCTGGCCGCGCCGCTGCTGCAGACCGGCGCCAGCGGCGGCGTCAGCCAGCCGACGCTGGCCGCGGACCCAGTCTACGCGATCGTCGCCGGGCGGCAGCCGGAAGTGGCGCCAGTGCAGGTCAACACCGAGACCGGCACCAACGGATCGACGCCGGGGGTCGGCGCGCAGATCATCATTCCGGCCGGCGTGCCCGGCCTGCCGGCCGGCCGCTATACGCTGCTACCGGCATCCTACGCGCTCAATCCCGGCGGCTACCGCGTGGAGTTTGACGGTGCCGCCAATCTCGCGGCGCCATCCGTCGTGGCGCTGCCGAACGGCTCCTACGAGGTCGCCGGCCGGACCGGCGTGGTCAACACCGCGCTGCAGAGCAGCCTGCCCGATAACCTGACCATCACCCCGGCCGCGACCGTGCGGAACTACGCGAACTACGACACCGAAAGCTACAGCCAGTTCCTGCTGGCGGACGCCGCGCAGTTCGGCGCGGTCCGTCCGACCTTGCCGGCCGACGCCGGGACCCTCGACCTGTATTTCCCGCCCTATGACTCGACCGCCCTGAGCAATCTGGGCGTCACCAACTTCTCGCCTGGCAGCGGCGGGATCGGCGGCACCCTCCAGATCAGCGGCGCCGCCGACGCCTTCCCCTTGCCCGATTTCGATATTTATGGCGCGACGGCGCCGTCTCCGGCGGTCGGCGTGGTCGCGCTCAGCGCCGCAGCGATCGACGCCTTTGATCCCGAGATCCTGGAAATCGGCACCGCCAATGGCGGCTCCAACGCCGATACCAACCGGATCGTGCTGGAGGGTGGCGCCAAGCTGACCGCGGCACGTGTGGTGCTGACCGCGCTGAACGGCGGCATCACGCTGGCGAATGGTTCGGAGATTGACACGCTCGGGCGCGGCAGCCTGTTCGTCAATTCCACCACCAACGGACCGTTTTCCGACAACGGCGCCAGCGTCCTGGATATCGGCAACGGCTATCTGACCTACGCCAATGCCGGCGGCTCCACGGACGGGACATACGGGCCGATCACCATCGCTGACGGCGCCACCATCTACACCGACGGCTCGATCGCGTTTTCCACCGGTGCCGCGGTGAATATCGGCGTCGGCGCGGTCTATGGCGGCGCCTATTTTGACCTCAACGTGCCGGTGATCAATGTCGGCGACCCGACCGCCTCGGGCGCCAGCGCGGCGCCCGGCCTGACGCTGACCCAGGCGGTGCTGGCAAGGCTGACCGCGGGCGTCCCGGCGGCCGGCGTGCCGGCGGCGCAGATCCTGGTCCTTTCCGCCAGCAACTCGTTGAATTTCTTCGGGAACACCGGGATCGATCTCAGCGGCGGCAACGTCCAGCTGGTGATCGACAGCCCGGCGATCTACGGATACGGGGGGTCTGGGGACGTCGCCACCGTCAAGGCCGGCACCATCGTCTGGAACGGCGATGCGGTCGCGAACCCGAACTATAACGGGTCCAACGCGCCGGACTTGAGCAACCCGCCGGGCGGCGTGTTGAGCAATGGCGCGGGAACCGGCACCGGTACGCTCGATTTCGACGCGCGGACCATCGTGTTCGGCTTTTCGGATCTGGACCGGCCGATCCGCGATGTCCCGCTCAACCGGATCACCCTCGGCTTCGCGAAAGTGGACCTGAACGCGACCAGCGAAATCACCGCCAACAACCAGGGTACGCTGGCGGTGTATGAAAGCCAGGCCACCTACGGCGCGCCAGGGACGAATGGCGCGCTGAACCTGACGACGCCGCTGCTGACCGGCGCCGACGAAGCGAGCATGTCCTTCACCGCCGGCGGCGCCCTGACAATCGCCACCCCGGCGGGGGTCGCGCCGGCGGCGACGCTGGCGGCGAACAATGCCGGCGCGGACATCAATCTGACCGCCGCCGCGGTGAATATTGACAGTGCGGTGATCCTGCCGAGCGGCAAGCTGGACATCGCGGCGACCGGCAACATCACGCTGGGGGCGGCTTCGACGATCAACATCGCGGGCGAGGTCAGCACCATTCTGGGCACCAACACCTACGGCTTTGGCGGCAGCCTGGTCGCCACCAGCGCGGCCGGCAGCATCAGCCAGGCGGCCGGCGGGGCGGTCGACGTCGCGGCCACGGATAACAGCGCCGGGTCGATCGCGCTGACCGCCATGGCCGGCGAGGTCGCCCTGAACGGTACCTTGTCGGGTCGCGCCACCGGCGCCGGGTCCTCGGGATCGTTCGATGTCCGCGCCCGGACGCTGCCGAATTTCGCGGCCCTGAACACGGCGTTGGACAATGGCGGCGTGTTCGGCGCGCGGTCGTTTGAAATCGGCCAGGGCAACCTGATCGTGGGTGACGGGGTCGCGGCGCAAGCGGTGAACATCTCGGTCGATAACGGCAGCCTGACCGTCACCGGTACCATCAACGCTCATTTCGGCGATGCCGGCAGCATCGCCCTGGCCGCCGGGGACAATCTGACCATCGCCGACGGCGCGGTATTGAACGCCGACGGAGCGGCGCTGGATGTCGACAGCTACGGCCAGCCGATCGCCGCGGCCAACACGCCGGAGATCAGCCTGACCGCCACCACCGGCGAACTGAGCCTGGCGGCCGGTGCCGCCATCGATATGACCTCGACCGATGGTGTGGCGCGTGGCGACCTCGAACTGAACGTGCCGCGCCTGGGCGGCGGCGACGCCGACATCGCCGCCGCCGATGGCGTGATCATCAACGGCGCCGCGACCGTCGCGGTCAACGCGTTCTCGAGCTATACGCCAACGGATGCCAACGGCACCATCGTCCAGGATAATGGCGGCGACACGCCAGTTGCCGCCAGCGGCGCGGATGACGGCTTCGTCGGGCTCGATCAGATCAACACCAGCAATCAGGCCTTCATGACCGCGGCTCTGGCCAATCAGGACCTGACCAACCGCCTGCGCGGTCTGACCTCAACGTATGACGCCGTGTTCCATTTCCGCCCGGGCGTGGACATTACCAGCGCGGGCAACCTGACGATCCAGGGTGACCTCGATCTGTCCAGCTTCCGCTACGGGTCCGGCGTCAACCCGGCGGTGTACGGTTCCGGCGAGCCGGGCGTGCTGGAAGTCCGCGCCGGCGGCAATCTCAACATCTACGGCAGCGTCACCGACGGCTTCTACCAGCCGATCAGCGATGTCGGCACCAGCTACGCCAAAGGCTGGGTGCTGTATGCCGGATCGGAGCCGTATGACCATAACATCGTAATCCCGACCGCGGTGACGCTGGCGGAGGGCACCAGCCTCGGCGTCGACGAGACGGTGAACTACGCGGTGCCGATTGAGGGGGGCACTTTCGCGGCGGGCGCCATCGCGCCGGTGAAGCTGACCCTCGACGGCGGACAGCGGACCACGGTCGCCTTCTACGCGACCAGCGCGATTACCAGCGGCAATAAGGTGTTATACGCGGCGGGCACGCTTGTGCCGGCCGGCAAGCTGCTGCCGAACGGTACGACGATCGCCGCGGGCGGTAGCTTCCCATTCGCGCTCAACGTTGACAACGTGGTCTGGCCGGCCAACACGCCGTTCACGATTACCTCGGCCAATAATAATAACGGCGTGGGCATGGTGGTGCTGAGCCAGGCCAAGACCCTGCAGGCCGGCTCGATCATCCCCGGCGACAGCTTCCTGATCTTCCCGAACGGCGCCGCCAGCATCTCCACACGGGTGGCGAGCGGCGGCACCCAGGGTCAGCTCTACCCGCTCGCGCAGTTGCTGCCGGCGGGCGACCTGTCCTGGTCGATCGATCTGGTCGCGGGCGCCAACACCGCGGCGGCCGACCCCGACGCGGTACAGTCGGCCAGCGCGCTCGGCACCGGCGGCAACCTGACCCTGGCCGACACGCATTACGGCAGCAGCCTCGGCTCGCCGGTGGCCGGCTTCAGCGTGGTGCGCACCGGCACCGGCGCGTTGTCCCTGCTGGCGGGCGGGTCGATCACGGAGGCATCCGACTACGGTGTGTACACGGCGGGCGCGCAGGCCGCGCCGATCCTGGTGGATGGTTCCAATCCGTATGATCTGGCGCAGGGCCTGCAAGGGGCGCACGGCACGCTGCTTGGCCTTTCCAACCGCAATCTCGCGGCGCTGGAGGCGAATTATCAGGCCAACTACCCGACCGGCGGCGGCAACGTGCTGGTTGACGCGCAAGGCGATCTGAACGGCTTCATCTCCACCACCGCCGAGCCGAATAACGGCTTCGGCTTCTACCTCAGCGACACCGACTCGATCGGCTCCTGGCTCTGGCTGCAAGGGGCCGCCGGCGAGGCCGCCGCCTGGTGGGTCGAATTCGGCGCCTTCGAAATACCGCCGGAAGCGCGCCAATTCGGCGGCGCTTCGGTGCAGATGGAAGGCTTTCAGGGGATCGGGACGCTCGGCGGCGGCAATCTGACGGTGGATGCGGGCGGCAACGCCTCCGGCCTCAATCTCGCCGTCGCCTCGACCGGGCGCGTGCTGCCGGATGGCACGCTGGCGCAGACCGGCGGCGGCAATCTGACCACCAATATCGGCGCGGCGCTGAATTTGACCGAGCCGCTGGGCGGCACGTCGGATTCCGGCGGGCTGATCCTGGATCTGCGGGGCAATGCCACCTTGGCCGCCGGCTCGGTCGGCAACATCATGCCGAGCTACGTCGGCAACGACGAGCCGGCGGGTGACCCGCGCGCGATCTCACCCTTGGATACGGAGTTGGCCAATGTGAGCACCGGGATCGACCTGGCGCCCGGCGATGGCACGATCACAGTCGACACCCGGGGCGATCTGGTGGTCGACGATGTTGCCGATCCGGGCGTGCAGCCGAACACCCAGGTCAACACCACGCCGGTCGACTTCACCGCCGACGGCCATGAATACAAAACGACCGCCGGTGGCACCACGATCTTTACGTTATGGACGGCCAATACCGCCGTGGCGCTGAATTCCGCCGGCGGCGATATCACGCCGTTCCAGAACGTGAACGGCAGCTTCCAGAACAGCGCGCCCACCGAGCTGGCGACCAACGCGTACACCTATCCGCCGAGCCTTTCGGTGATCGCGCAGAACGGCAACATCGACTTCGTCGGCGGCGCGGTGGAGCTGGCGCCGGCGGCTGACGGCACGCTCGCGCTGCTGGCCGCCGGCTCGATCTACGGGGCCGCCGCCGGTAGCGGCACCGACATCTCCATCTCGGGCGCGGATCCGAGCCTGGAGGCGACGCCGTTCAGCCCGCTGATCAACGTGGTGAACGTGACGACGGGCAGCGTGATCTATACCAACACCAACCAGAACGAGGCTCTCTCCACCATCGGCTTCGGACCCGATACGCCGACCGAAGACCTGCACGCGGCGGGTCAGGCGCCAGCCCTGGTGCTGGCCGGTGTCGATATTCTCGGCCTGACCATCGGCCAGGTGAACCAGATCACCAATCCTAGCACCGGGGTGAGCAGCCTCGATTACGTGGCGGCCCTGCCGTTCGATATCGCCGCCGGCCGCGATATCATCGCCGTCGGTTCGTCCTCGACGCCCAGCGTGTTCCTCAATATTGGGACCGACGATGTGACCAGCGTCACCGCCAGCCGCGATATTCTGGAAAGCAGTTTCGACATTGCCGGTCCCGGCACGCTGGTGCTGCAGGCCGGCCGAAATGTGTATGAGGCCGGCCAGGGGGTGCTGGAAAGCATCGGCCCGCTATTCGATATCAATCCCGACAACCGCGATGGCGGCGCCGGCATTACCGTGATCGCCGGCTCTGGCGCGACCGGTCCGGATTACACCGCCTTCGCGGATCTTTACCTCAATCCGGACAGCGCGCTGGGTCTGCAGGATGCGAGCGCGATCCTCGCCGAGAACGATGCCGCGCTGCTGACCTATCTGCAGACCAATTACGGCTATACCGGCAGCGCCGCCGGCGCCTATGCCCGGTTCCAGCAGCTCTCGCCGGACCAGCGGGACGTGTTTCTGCTGGACATCTATTTCGCGATGCTGAATCAGTCCGGCCTGGAATTCAACCAGCCGGACAGCGTGCGCTACAAGAGCTACGCGCTCGGCCGCAACGCCATCGCCACGCTGTTTCCGACCAAGACCGCCGCCGGCCGGCCGATCAGCTACAGCGGCGACATCACCTTGTTCGGGCCGTCCGGCATCCATACCGATTTCGGCGGCGCGATCCAGACGCTGACACCCGGCGGCCAGACCGTGATCGGCGTGGAAGGGACCACGCCACCGAGCTCGGCCGGCTTCATCACCGAGGGCAGCGGCGATATCGACATCTATGCGAAAGAGAACGTGCTGCTGGGCGAAAGTCGGGTGCTCACCACCTTCGGCGGCAACATCCTGATCTGGTCCGCCAGCGGCAACATCAATGCCGGCCGCGGCGACAAGACCTCGATCGACTACACGCCGCTGCAGCGGGTCTACGACAATTACGGCAACATCGCGCTGTCGCCGACGGTACCGTCCACCGGCGCCGGCATCGGCACGCTGAACCCGATCCCGCAGGTGGCGCCCGGCGACATCAACCTGGTGGCGCCGCTCGGCACGGTGGATGCGGGCGAGGCCGGCATCCGCGTCTCCGGCAATCTCAATATCGCCGCCGCGCATGTGCTGAACGCGGCGAACATCCAGGTGCAGGGGACCTCGACCGGCGTGCCGACCGCGCCGTCTGTGGATGTCGGCGCGCTGACCACCGCGGGCAATGCCGCGGGTGCCGCGGCGCAAGTGGCGGAAGGAGCCAACAAGACCGGCGGCGCCTCGGCGTTACCGTCGATCTGGATCGTGGAAATCCTCGGCTATGGAGACAGCGGCGAGACCGATCAGACCCCGCAGCCGATCAAACGCAAACTGCACGCGAGCTAGCGCATTTTCCGACCAGATTGGTTCGTCAGAACCAATCTGGTCGGATATAATGCGCGTAAAAACATGAGCATGGCGCGATTCCGATCGATCGGAAAATGCCCTAGAGAGCAAACCCAGAGTATGATCGCACGTGAAGCGATCATGCCCTAAACCCGAAGCGGTTCAGCTGTTCGGCTTTTGCGCGTCGATCATGTCCCGCACCTTGTTGGCCAGCGCTTCCATCGCGAACGGCTTGGTGATGACCTGCATCCCCGGCTCCAGATGGCCGTTGCCGATCACCGCATTCTCGGCATAGCCGGTGATGAACAGCACTTTCAGATGGGGACGCAGCACCCGCCCCGCATCGGCGACCTGGCGTCCATTCATGCCGCCGGGCAGCCCGACATCGGTGACCAGCAGGTCGATCCGCTGATCCGAGCGCAGGATATTGAGACCGGCCGGACCGTCGGCGGCCTCCAGCACGCTGTAGCCAGAATCCTGCAGCAGATCGACCATCAGCAGCCGGACCGTCGGCTCGTCGTCGACGATCAGGACCGTTTCGCCGAAGCCGCTCTCGACGCCGGCATCCGCCAGGTCGGCGGTCTCATCATCAGCCACGTTGCCATGGTGGCGCGGCAGATACAGGCACATGGTGGTGCCGTGACCTTCCTCGGAATAGACGCGGATCTGACCGTTGGATTGCCGCACGAAGCCATAGATCATGGACAGCCCGAGGCCGGTGCCCTGGCCCAACGGCTTGGTCGTGAAGAATGGCTCGAAAATCCGTCCGATGGTCTCCTTGGACATGCCAATGCCGGTATCCGTGACCGCCAGCGAGACATATTGTCCGGGCGGCAGCTCGCGCTCGGTACCGCCTTTTCCATCCAGCCAACGATTGGCGGTTTCGATCGTCAGGCGGCCGCCATCGGGCATCGCGTCGCGCGCGTTGATGCACAGATTCAGCAGCGCGTTTTCCAGCTGGTTGCGATCGATCAGCACCGGCCAGAGCCCGGCGGCACCCACCACCTCGACATCGATGGTCGGACCGCTGGTGCGGCGCACCAGCTCCTCCATGTCCGAAATCAGCCGGTTCACATTGGTGGGCCGGGGATCCAGCGTCTGCCGCCGCGAGAATGCCAGCAGGCGCTGCGTGAGCGCGGCCGCGCGCTTGGTCGCGCCCTGCGCGGCATCGACATAGCGCGGCACCGCGTCCAGCCGCCCCTGCGCCACCCTGGTTTCCAGCATTTGCAGGCTGCCGGAGATGCCAGTCAGCAAATTATTGAAATCATGGGCGATGCCGCCGGTCAGCTGGCCGACCGCCTCCATTTTCTGTGACTGGCGCAGCGCCTCCTCGGCCTGCTCGCGCTGGCCGACCGCCAACTGGACCCGGGATTCCAGCTGCTGGTTCAGTTCGCGCAGTTCCGCCTCGATGGCGCGCCGATGATCGATATCGATCAGCACGCCGGGAAAGCGTGCCGGCGCCCCATCCGGACCCAGATCGACCCGGCCATTGGCTTCGATCCAGCGAATCATGCCGTCATCCCGGCGGACCCGGAATTCGCAGCGATAGGGGCCGCCGCGCCGCAAGGCCGCGCCTATTTCCGCCTCCACGCGGGGCCGATCATCCTGGTGGATGGACACCAGCACATCCGCGATCGGCAGACCCGCCCGGCAGCGCGCCGGATCAAGTCCAAACCAGCGCGCGAACAGCTCGTCGCCGACCACGAGGTCGGCCGGCACATCCCAGACCCAGATGCCCACGATCGCGCCGGAATCCAGCGCCAGCTGCACGCGCTCGGACTGCTCGCGCGCTTTCGCCTCGCTCAACCGCACCGCCTCCGCCGCCTCGCGCCGCAGCCTCGACATCGCGATGTTGGCGGCGACGCGAGCGAGCAACTCGCGCGCGGAGAATGGTTTGGTCAGATAGTCGTCAGCGCCGGCGTCCAGGCCTTCGACCTTGGCATCATCGCCGGCGCGCGCGGAGAGCATGACGATCGGCAGATCGCGCAGGCCGGCATCCGCCCGCACCGCGCGCAACAGACCGAACCCGTCGAGCCGCGGCATCATCACGTCGGTGACCAGGATATCCGGCCGCCGAGACCGCAAGGCGGCGAGCGCGGCCTGGCCATCCGCGACGGCCTCGACCTCATAGCCGCGGTCGGCCAGCAGCCGGCTGATATAGTCGCGCAGATCCGCGTTATCGTCGGCCAGCAACACGCGGCGGCGATCCGCCATGCCGCTAGCCGGCGCGGCGGGGCGCGGCGCGGCGTGCGGCTCGCCGGCATCCGGCAACGCATCATCGGGCAGCCAGCGCAGCGCCTCCTCCACAAAGCCTTGCGCCTGCGAGGCCGCCGCCAGGCCCGGCGTGTCCTCTCGAATCTGCCCGGCGGACAGATGCGCCGCACCCAGCGGGATGGTCACATGAAATGCCGAGCCGCGCCCTTCCTCGCTGTCCACGCCGATCTCGCCGTGATGCAGCTTCACCAGTTCGCGGACCAGCGCGAGGCCGATCCCGGAACCCTCGAAACTCCGTCCCCGCGCGCCTTCGACGCGGTGAAACCGATCGAACAGCTTGTTCAGCTGATCCGCCGGAATGCCGGTGCCGGTATCGCGCACGGTCAGCCGCGCGGCGCCGTTCTGCTCGCGCAGCAGCACCGCGATCTCACCCGCGAAGGTGAACTTGAACGCGTTCGACAGCAGGTTGAGCACGATCTTCTCCCACATGTCGCGATCGACATAGGCGGCCTGGCTCGGCGCCGGCGTGTCGACGATCAACCGCAGCCCGGCCCGGTCGGTGGCCGAGCGGAACGACGAGGCGAGATCGGCCGTGAACGCGCCAAGCTCGGTCGGCCGGTAAATCGCCTCGACGCGGCCGGCCTCGATCCGCGAAAAATCCAGCAGGGAATTGACCAGGCGCAACAGCCGCAAGGCGTTGCGATGCGCCATTTCCAGGCGTTCGCGTTGTTCGTCGGCAATCGTTTCGTCGGCGGCCAGCGCGTCCTCGAGCGGTCCCAGCATCAGGGTCAGCGGGGTCCGGAACTCGTGGGATACGTTCGAGAAGAATGCGGTCTTGGCGCGATCGATCTCGGTCAGCGCGTCAGCCCGCTCGCGCGCGCGCTCGTATTCGTCGGCGCGCGCGACAGCGGCGGCGACCTGCGCGGTCAACAGCTCGATGAAGCCCTGGTAGGCGGCATCGAATAAACGATGGGGATTCAGGCCGGCGACCAGATGGCCAACCGCCTCGCCCCCCTCCGCGCCAGGAATCGGTACGATCAGCGCCCGCCGCGGCACGCCCGGCGGCAGGCCAGCCGCGGCATCGGCGGGCCGATCCGAACCGTCCAGCTCGACCAGCAACGGCGCGGCCGGCCAGGCGGCGTTTCCGCCGAACTGGCCATCACGCGCCGCCGAAGCCACGTGCCGCCCCGGATCATGCATCGCGACCTGCCGTGGCGGGCCACCTGGCTCGGCCAGATACACCAGGGCGAACGGGACGTCCGGCGCGCCGTTCGCGAGGCAGGCTTCCAGACCGCTCATCACCTCGGCGCGCGTGGAGGCGGCAGCCAGCCTGGCGCCGACATCGCGCAGCACGTTCAGCTGGCGCTCGCCGATCACCCGCTCGGTGACTTCGGCCACCACGCAGAGCATCCCCGTGGTGATCCCGTCATCATCGGCCAGCGGCGAGTATGAGAAGGTGTGGTAGGTTTCCTCAACAAAGCCGCTGCGCTCGAGATAGAGCCGCAGGGCCTCATCCCAGGTCGCCTCGCCGGTCGCCAGAACATGCCGGATACGCGGCCCGATATCCGGCCAGATTTCAGCCCAGACCTTATCGGACCGGCTGCCGATGACCCAGTCGCGCTTGAGGCCGACGGTGGGCAGATAGGCATCATTGCAGAGAAATGTCAGCTCCGGACCCCAGGCCATCCACATCGCGAAGCGCGACGTCAGAATCACCCTGACCACCGCCCGCAAGCTGGGCGGCCAATGATCCGGAGGTCCCAGGGGTGTCGCGCGCCAGTCGCAACCGCGCATCAGCGCCCGGACTTCACCAGGCCCGCGGAGCAGAAGCGGCCCCTCTTCAGCCGGCGGGCCGGGCACGTTCAAGGCGTTCGTCATCCCGCCCGAATATTGGCTTTGATCAGCCGTATTCCAGACGGTCTGGACGCGTGACGCCACGCAAATCGTTACCCGGTATGGCGCAGCGCGTTGACCAGCAGGGAGAACGCCGAGTTGGGCGGACGCCGGCTCGGGTAGTACAGGTGATAGCCCGGATAGGGCGGGCACCAATCGGCCAACACGCGGATCAGCCGCCCGTCGGCGAGGTCGGCTTGCACGTCATCCTCCGGCAGATAGGCGAGACCGGTACCCGCGCGGGCGGCATCGAGCATCGGCGCGGTACCGTTGACCACCAGCTGCCCATCGACCCGGACCCGCAGCTGGCGGCGTCCCTTTCCGAACTCCCAGGCGTACAGACCGCCGAGGGTGGGCAGACGCAGATTGATGCAGCGATGGGCGGTCAATTCCTGCGGTGTTTTCGGCGGCGGCCGCTGCGCGAAATAGGACGGGGCGCCGACCACCGCCATGCGCATATCCGGGCCGATGCGCACCGCGATCATGTCCTTCGCCACCAGCTCCCCGGAGCGGATGCCGGCGTCATAGCGCGCCGCCACGATGTCGGTCAGACCGTAATCGATCACGATCTCCACCTTGATGTCGGGATAGGCCGGCAGGAATCTTTCCAGCACGGGCCATAGCACCGAACGGACCGCATGGTCATGCGCGGTGATGCGGATGGTGCCGGATGGCTGGTCGCGAAGCTCGCTCAAGGAGGCGAGTACGGCGCCGATTTCGTCCAGCCGCGGCCCGGCCGCCTGCAGCAGCCGCTCCCCGGCCTCGGTGAGCGCGACGCTGCGCGTCGTCCGGGTGAGCAGCCGCAGGCCGAGCCGTGCCTCAAGCCCGCGCACGGTCTGGCTCAGCGCCGATTGCGAGACGCCGAGCGCGGCCGCCGCGCGGGTGAAATTCTTCGCCCGCGCGACCGCGAGGAAGGCCGCGATGTCATTCAGATCGGTTTGTCGCATTCAGAAGTCCAGCTAATAAATTTATGCGTAAGTTTAGGCCTATTTCTTCATAATCGCACGCCCTACATAATGAACCGCAAGTTGGACAAAGAAGGAGCATAGAGATGGACATCATGCGCGCGGGGTCACGGCCTTCTGGCAAAGGGCCGGCGGAATGGTTCACCGGGACGGTCCGGATTGATCCGCTGTTCGCGCCGCCCGAGCCGGCGCGGGCCGGTGGCGCGCTGGTGACGTTCGAGCCAGGCGCGCGCACCGCCTGGCACACGCATCCGCTGGGACAGACGCTGATCGTCACCGCCGGCCGCGGCTGGGTGCAGCGGGACGGCGGGCCGGTGGAGGAAATCCGGCCAGGCGACGTGGTCTGGTTCCCGCCCGGCGAGAAGCACTGGCATGGCGCCACGGCGACCACCGCCATGAGCCACATTGCCATCCAGGAAAAACTCAACGGCTCGCCAGTGGATTGGCTGGAGCACGTCACCGATGAGCAATACGCCGGCGCGAGCGCCGGGTGATTTGCCAGCCGACATGAAGGATAGCACGATGAATCCAATCTATGATTTCAGCGGCCAGGTCGCCTTGGTCACCGGTGCCGCGTCTGGCATGGGGCTTGCGACCGCCGCGGCCTTCGCCGGCGCGGGCGCCGCCGTGGTGCTGTCCGACCGCAACGAGGGGGCGCTGGTCGCGGCGACCGAGGGGTTGCGCAGGCAAGGCCATCGGGTCCTGGATGTCACCTGCGACGTCGCCGACGAGGCCCAGGTGACGCGTATGGTCGAGCGCGCGGTGCGAGAATTCGGCCGGCTCGACATGGCATACAACAATGCCGGCATTCTTGGCCCGATCGGCGACGTGACGGAAGAGACGGCGGCCGGCTTTGACGAGGTGAACGCGGTCAATCTGCGTGGAGTCTGGACCTGCATGAAGCACGAGTTGTTGCAAATGCGAAAGCAAGGCGGCGGCGCGATCGTGAACTGCTCCTCGCTCGGCGGGCTGGTGGGGCTGCCGGGACGGGCGGCGTATCATGCCAGCAAACACGGCGTGATCGGTCTGACCAAATGCGCGGCGCTGGATTACGCGGCGCGAGGAATCCGGGTCAACGCCGTGTGTCCGGGTTGCATCGACACGCCGATGGGCGACGCCATCGATCCTGCCGCGATGACGGAATTCTTGCGCGACCAGCCGATCGGCAGGATGGGCCGCGCCGAGGAGGTGGCCGCCGCCGTGCTGTGGTTGTGCAGCCCTGCCGCCAGCTTCGTGCTGGGCGTGGCGCTGCCGGTCGATGGCGGTTTCACCGCGCATTGACGCGCGCGCCATCGTTGCTTTGCCGGACGATTTCCAACGCATCGCATGGCCAGGCGCGCTTCCAGAAACGATTTCGAGTCGCCGCAAGGGCGCATCAACTTCAAGTGATCTGGATGTAAAACTCAAACGTATTAAGCTTTTGACACGCAATCGTGCAAAAGCGTTCCGAGAATCGGAACGTCATGAAGGCTAACCTGCGGTAGATACAGGTTTTTGCGCGCAATCTGACCGTTTACACGCGGCGCGGTATCCAGGAGGCCGTCTCGCTGCCGCGATATTGTCTCGGTTACGAGTTGACGTTAGCGTCCCGCCGGCTGCGGTTGCCGCCTTTACATCGCTTTGCAGGAGAGGCCATGAAGCGTCGTTTTGTGCTTGCCGGGGCCGGAGGGGCCGCGGGCCTCACCTTGGCCGCCGCCAAACCGGCGCCGCCTGCGCCAGTGCCCGCGACGGGGCTGAACGTGAAGGCATTCGGTGCCATGGGAGATGGCGTGACGGACGACAGCGACGCGATTCAGGCCGCGCTCAACCAGGCCGGCGCCGCCGGCCCGCTGTATTTCCCGGATGGCCAGTACCTGATGTCCAAGGGCGCGGTGAGTTCCACCGCCAACATCACCGTCAGTGGCCAGAGCTGGAATGCCGAGTTGATCCGCGCCCCCGGCAATAGTGCGGGCCTGTTGCAGATTTATGGCGAAGGCACCCTGGTCAACACCCTGACTTTGAATGGTAATGGCCGGGCCGATGTGGGCCAGGGCGCCGAGCTGATCCTGGGTGGCGCCTATTGCCGGGCCGATCGCGTGCAGGTGGTGAACTCGCGAATGATCGGCATCAACGTCTCGGCCAATCACTGCATCGTGAGCGCCAGCATTATCTCGGGCCTCGCGAATCCGAACATCCAGTCCTACGGCATCTGGGCGATCAATTATAACACCGGCGTCATGATCCGCGACAACTTCATCACCGGCACCGGGATCGATGGGATAGGGATCAGCGGCAACGGGTACCAGGTGATCGGCAACTATCTGGCCAATTGCCACGCATATACCGGCACCGGCGGCGGCCAGTTGACGGTATACGACAATAGCGGGGCCACCAGGAACGGCGTGATCCTGGGCAACACCATCGGCGAGGGCCACGGCACATTATCCTGCGGCATGGAGCTGAACGGCTACGACACCACGGTCAGCGGCAACAATATCTCCTACCAGAAATTCCTTGGCATCGTCGCGACCGGCACCGGCTATCTCATCAGCGATAACACGATCAGCAATTCGGGCCAGAGCGGCACCACCATCGGCTCCGCGATTTCAATAAATGCCAACACCAGCAATTTCCATATCTCCGGCAACCGGCTGATCGACAACCAGGCGAGGCCGACGCAATCCTACGGCGTGGTGGTGGATTCAACAGATTCCAATTTCTACAGCATCGTCGGCAATCTGTTTTCCGGCAATGTGGACGGGGCGATCAATGATGCCGGTACCGGGCTGAACAAGCTGATTGCCGACAATATCGGCATCGACGACGTGATCCCGAGTATCAGCGCCGGCGGGACAATAACACTGCCGCTGAACCCGGTGGTGCAGGTGAACGGCACGGCGAACGTCACGCGCTTGAGCGGACCAGCCTGGACCGGCCGCACCGTCACACTGATTACGGATTCCGCGCTGCATTTCTACGTCGGCGGCAATCTGGCCAACGACCTTTCGGTGAAAGCCAACACGCCGGTCACGGCGTTGTTCAATGGGACAGCCTGGTATTTACGATAGGGTCCGCGCGCGGAGTCCGCTTGAAACCAGCCCGATAAACCTTAAAGAATCTAAAATCACCTGAATTTGCCACTGGTTCGGCTTGTCAAGCGGGGCCGCGCCGTGCCGCTATCGTGGCCACGACAAGCAACCGGACGGGGCATCAAAATGGGCCATTATCAGCAACTTCATCAGGCGCCGGCGACGGCGTTCCACTTCAGCGGCGAGCTGGGTGACTCGCCGCGGCCGACGGCGGATATCGACATGCTGGCCGTGCCGGCGTTCTGCCTGGACGAAGAGGCCGGCATCATCGGCCTGAACGCCGCGGCGGAGCGGCTGCTGGCCCAGGCGGATGGTTTGCGCTGTAGCGGTACGGTACTCGCCACCACGGAGGAGGCGCTCACGGATGAGTTGCAACGCCTGGTGCGGGACGCGGCTTCCGGCGGCAGTGGCGCGCTGCGCATCGCCCGGCCTTCGGCCCGGCCAGCCTATGCCGCCATCGCGGTGCCGTGCCGGCACCAAGCGGATACCGCCTGGCTGTTCCTGGCGGATGCAACGCCGGACCATGCGGAACAGCCGCGTCTGCTGGCGCGGCTGATCAGCCTGTACCGGCTGACGCCCGCGGAAGCCGCGATCGCGCAACGCATCGCCGCCGGCAGCGGCCTGCCGGGCATCGCGAAGGCGCTGGACCTGGCCCCCTCCACGATCCGGACGCATACCAAGCATATTTTCACGAAAATGCAGGTTCACAGCCAGGTGCAATTGGCGCGGCTGGTGTTCTACGCCGGGTTGTTCGACGGCTGAGACAGCTCACACATGGACGGTCCCGGACAGCGGCGGGCCCGGGGCGGGATAGACCGGCACATGCATGCCCGGCATGGCCTGGTGCAGTAACAGCAGCACCAGCAGCACGATGATCAGCGCCGCCAGCACGCCGCCCAGCCGGCGGATGGCGAACACGACCAGGATGAGAGAAATGCCGATCAGCAGCGCCGTCTGCGCATTCGCCGGCACGCCGATCCGCGTCATTGCGACGCCCAGCCAGGCGTCAACGAAACTGATCACCTCCAGCACCAACGTGCACAGCAGTAAAATGGCCGAAATGACCAAGGCGATGGCGTGATCCAAATGTTGGTCTCCCTGCGCGCAAGCCCATAACGCGCCGGCCGGATAAATGACAGAGCGGCGGCATGGTGGACAGTCAGGTCTGATCCGGACAAATACGGGGGCATGAGAACAGCCCCCGTACCGCCCGATTTTCTGGCGTCCTGCATCGACCAGGCGCTGGGCCGCGAACCCGCCGATCTCGTGATTAGGAACACCCGTTTTTTCAACCTGGTGACCGGCGAACTCGCGGCGGGCGATATCGCGGTGTGCGGTGACCGGATCATCGGCACCTATGAGGGCTATCGCGGCCGGCGCGAGATCGACGGGCAAGGCGCGATCTGCGTGCCGGGGTTCATCGACACCCATGTGCATTGCGAGTCCACGCATCTCTCGCCCGCGCAGTTCGACGCCTGCGTGCTGCCGCACGGCACCACCACGGCGATCTGCGATCCGCATGAAATCTGCAACGTGCTCGGCACGGCGGGCCTGAAATATTTCATCGAAGGGGCGGAAGCGACCGCGATGGATCTGCGCGTGCAACTCTCCTCCTGCGTGCCGGCGACCGCGCTGGAGACCTCCGGCGCCGAATTGCTGGCGGCGGATTTGTTACCGTTCCGTGACAATCCGAAAGTGATCGGGCTGGCGGAATTCATGAATTTTCCCGGCGTATTCGCAAAGCGGCCGGACGTGCTGGAGAAACTGGCGGCGTTCTCGGACGGGCATATCGACGGCCACGCGCCGTTGCTTTCCGGTCGCGAGCTGAACGCGTATCTCGCTTGCGGCATCCGCAACTGCCACGAAACCACGTCCCTGCCGGAGGCGCGGGAAAAGCTACGCAAGGGCATGCAGGTGCTGATCCGCGAAGGGTCGGTGGCGAAGGATGTCGGCACGCTGTCGGCCGCGATCACGGCGGAAACGTCCGCCTTGTGCGGATTTTGTACCGATGACCGCAATCCGGTGGATATTTTCGAACAGGGCCATATCGATTTTCTGGTGCGTACCGCGATCGCGACCGGCGTCCCGGCGCTGCACGCCTATCGCACCGCCAGCTGGTCGGCCGCGGCAGGTTTCGGCCTGCGCGACCGCGGGCTGATCGCGCCTGGCAAGCGCGCGGATATTCTGCTTCTGGACGACCTGGAAAGCTGCGCGATCCGCTCGGTGGTCTCTGCCGGGCGGCTGGTGGGGGAAATCGATTTTGCCGCGCGCGGCGGGCCGGCGCCGATCGGGCTCGACAGCATGAAGCTGGACCCGGTCACGGCGGCGGATTTTGCGACGCCCGCGAACGGACCGAGTGGCCCGGTGATCGGCATCATTCCGGGCAAAATCGTGACCGCGCATCTGACCATGACGTTACCGTATCATGACGGCCGCCGCGGCGTGGACATCGAGAACGACGTGCTGAAAATCGCGGTGCTGGCGCGGCACGGCAAGAATCGCAATATCGGGAAGGGATTCGTGAAGGGCTTCGGGATACGGCGTGGCGCGCTGGCGTCATCCGTCGGCCACGATAGCCATAATGTCTGCGTGGTAGGCGCCGATGACCAGGACATGGCGCGCGCCGTCAACCGGATCATCGCCCTGCGCGGCGGCTTCGTGGCGGTGCGGGATGGCGCGGTCATCGGCGAAATCGCCTTCCCCTCCGCCGGGCTGATTTCGTTGAAATCCTTCACCGAGGTCCGCGCCGAATTACTGGCCCTGCGCGCCGCCGTCATCGGCATGGGTTGCGCGCTCGCCGAGCCGTTCCTGCAACTGGCATTCCTGCCGCTGCCGGTCATCCCGCATCTAAAGATCACGGATATGGGACTTGTGGATGTCGATCGCTTCGAGTTGATTGACTGACATGTTGCAGCGACCCGATCCGGCCGGCGAGACGATCTTCGGCAACCAGCATTACGCCGTCGATTATTTCTCCACTCAGACGGTCACGCCCAACCGGCCGATCGTGATCACCTTCGCCAACCTTGGCGAACGGCGCCTGCACGGCACCGGCTTCGCCGGCGATTTCCTGCTGAGCAATGGTTTTGACGTGATCGCGGTAAAATCGGCGGTGGATCGCTGGTACCAGGACGCGCCGGGTGATTTGTTCGAGGCGATCACGCAGTTTATATCGTCAGGGCCGACGCGGTCGCGCCGGCGCGCCGCTTTTGGCGTCAGCATGGGCGGCTACGCCGCCATGATGTTCGCGAAGCGGCTGGCCGTGGATATTGTGTTCGCGATCGCCCCGCAATTCGACATCAACGCGGCGTGGGATACGCGCCTGGCGTCCTACCGCTTTGGCCCCATGCGCGTGGCCAACGGCGACACCGCCGATTCCGCCTGTCGCTACGTGGTGCTGTACGATCCCTGGGATATCGACCGGTTGCATATCGCCGAGTTCACGAAATTCTTCCCGACCTGGTGCCTCTCCCGGCTGGGGGTGCCGTTTGCCGGCCCCCGGCCCGCCGACACCTTGGCCGAGGCCGGCCTGATGAACAAGATCGCGCTGAAAATTCTGACTGGTGGCAAGGTCAACCGTCGCGACATTGCAAAGACGGTCCACGCCACCAATCGGTATAAATATTTTCTTGGTACCGCCTGTTTGGATCGCGGCCATGTCGGCTGGGCGGAATCGATCATCGGGCGCGCCCTCGCGGAGATGCCCATGGAATCCGAGAACAATCTGAAGGCCGCGCAGATCGCCGCGCGCCGCGGCGATTCCGCCCGGGCGGTGACGCTGGCCGCCACCGCGGTCACGCTGGAGCCGGAAAATCCCTATATGAATTTCCTGCTTGGGACATATCTGCGCGAACAGCGTGTCCACCAGCGCGCTTTGCACTATGTGAATCAGGCGATCGCCTTGCTGCCCGAGGAAGCGGCGTTCGTTGCGGAGCGCGAATCGCTCGTGCGGGAGATGGAGGGGGGTTAGGACGGCGGTCCTTCCTCATCCACCATCTCGCCGCCGCTACCATCGATGGGCTTCGCAAGCGCGAAGCCCATCCTACTCCAGCCGCTCCACATCCCGTAACGTCGGGAACAGCCGCATCCATAACAGTGCGACCGCGACGGTGCCGATGCCGCCGAGGACGGCCGCCGGGACGGCGCCCATCAGCGCGGCGGTAAAACCGCTTTCGAATTCGCCGAGCTGATTCGATGCGTTGATGAACAGAAAATTCACCGCACTCACCCGCCCGCGCATGTCATCCGGTGTCCGCAACTGCACCAGCGAAATCCGGATCACCACGCTTACCGTATCCGCCGCACCCATGATCACAAGTGCCGCGACCGACAGCCACAACGACCGCGACAGCGCGAACACGACCGTCGCCAGGCCGAAGATGATCACCGCCTGGAACATCCGCATGCCGACCCGCCGCGTGATCGGCTTGCGCGCGATGAACAGCGTCATGAACAAGGCACCCACCGCCAGCGCGCCGCGCAGCAGCCCCAGCCCCCACGGCCCGGTATGCAGGATCGACTTCGCGTAGATCGGGAAAAGGGCGGTCGCGCCACCCAGCAGCACCGCGAACAGATCGAGCGAAATGGTTCCCAGGATCGCCGGATTGCGGCGCACGAAGCCGACGCCGGCGAACAAGGCGGACAGGCTGGGCGGCTCTTTCGGCTTGACCGGCCGGTCCACCCGGATCGCGCCGTTGAGCAAGCTGCCGACCAGCCAGCACCCGGCCATCACCGCATAGGGCAAGCCGGGCGAGACCGCGTAGGCGACGCCGCCGAGCGCCGGGCCGATGATAGTCGCGGTCTGGAACGCGCCACTGGACAAGGCGGTGCCCTTTTGCAGCAGGCCCTCCGGCACCACGGCCGGCAATAATGCCGCCTGGGCCGGGCTTTCGAACGCCCGCGCCGCGCCCAGCACGGCCACCGCGCCAAAAATGTCATGAACCGTCAGCCACCCCCCGAACGATCCGGCCGCCAGAATTACGGCTGTGGCACCTTCCAGCAGCTGGCAGGTTTGCAGCACCCGCTTGCGGTCATAGCGGTCCGCGGCGTGGCCGGCCGCGAAGGTCAGCACCGCCATCGGGATGAACTGGATCAGCCCGACCAGCCCAAGGTCAAACGCGCTGCGGGTCAGCGCGTAGACTTGCCAGCCGACCGCCACCGCGCCGATCTGGTAGGAAAAGCTGGAAAAACTCCGGGCCAGGAAAAAGCAAAGAAACGGCTGGTGCCGGAACAAGACGCGCGTGCCAGGCGACGCCGCCAGAATTTCGGAGGGCATGACGGGGCTATAACACGGGCCTGGCCGGGGGCCAGCACCGCCGCATCTTGATTTGTTGGTCGATACGAACAAGCTGTGAATCTTATGCAACCCGGCCATAGGAGAATCGCATGTCGCAAGCCAGCACCGCCACCGACAAACAAGCCTGGCTAGAGGCGGAGAACCATGGCTATGCGCAGGGGCTGAAACCCCGGCAGGTGCAGATGATCGCGATCGGGGGGGCGATCGGCACCGGGTTGTTTCTGGGCGCCGGCGGGCGGCTGCAACATGCCGGGCCGGCCTTGGCGATCGTGTATTTGGTCTGCGGCCTGTTTTCGTTCCTGATCCTGCGGGCGCTGGGCGAATTGGTGATGTACCGCCGCTCCTCCGGCAGCTTCGTCTCCTACGCGCGCGAATTTCTGGGCGAGCGCGGGTCGTTCGTCGCCGGGTGGATGTATTATCTGAACTGGGCGATGACCGGGATCGTCGATATCACGGCGGTCGCCTTGTACATGCACTACTGGGGGACCTTCGATACCGTGCCGCAATGGGTGTTCGCGCTGGCGGCCCTGGTGCTGGTGGGCAGCATGAACATGATCGCGGTGGAATGGTTTGGCGAAATGGAATTCTGGTTCTCGCTGATCAAGGTCGGCGCGCTGGTGCTGTTTCTGATCATCGGCGTGGTGTTCCTGATCATTGGGCATCCGGTGAACGGTGTTGCCACCGGGCCGCATCTGATCGCGGCGAATGGCGGGATTTTCCCGCATGGCGTGCTGCCGGCGGTGATCATCGTGCAAGGCGTGGTGTTCGCCTATGCCGGGATCGAGCTGATCGGCACCGCCGCCGGCGAGGCGCAGGATGCCGAAAAAATCCTGCCGCGGGCGATCAATTCCGTGATGTGGCGGATCGCGCTGTTCTATGTCGGTTCCGTCGTTCTGCTGGTGTTGCTGATGCCGTGGACTGCCTATCACGCCGGCACCAGCCCGTTCGTGACCTTCTTCGGCGCGCTGGGCGTGCCGGGGATTGGTACGGTGATGAACATCGTGGTGCTCACCGCGGCCTTGTCCAGCCTGAATTCCGGGCTGTATTCCACCGGGCGCGTGTTGCGCTCGCTGGCGATGGGCGGCTCCGCGCCGCCGTTCGTGGGCAAGATGAACGCGGCGAAGGTGCCCTATGGCGGGATTATCGTCACGCTGGTGATCTATCTGATCGGCGTGGTGCTGAATTATCTGGTGCCGTCCAGCGTGTTCGAGATCGTGCTGAATGTCGCCGCCCTCGGGATCGTGTCGACCTGGGGATTCATCGTGATCTGCCAGATGATGCTGCGCCGCGCGACCGACCGGGGCGAGATACCGGTGCATGGGTTCCGGATGCCGTTCGCGCCCTTCTCGTCCTGGTTGACGCTTGGGTTTCTGCTGGCGGTGCTGGTGCTGACCGGCTTCGACTATCCGGATGGGACCTACACGGTCGCGGCGATTCCGGTGCTGGCGGTGGCCCTGGCGCTGGGTTGGATGGTGCAGAAGCGGAGTAATCCGTTTTCGCCGACCATCCCGTCCTACATGCTGACCCGGCTGGTTGAGGAAGACCGCCCCGACCTGACTTGACGCGGTCGCCGGCCAGGCGGTTCAACGGCTTCATGGCAATCGTTGAACCGGCTCTGGCGATCCACGGCGGCGCCGGCACCATCCCCGCCTCGGCTCTGGACCCGGCCGGGGCGGACGCCCATCACGGCGCGTTGCGGACGGCATTGGCGGCAGGCTGGGGGGTGTTGGCGGCCGGCGGGCAGGCCCTGGACGCGGTCGGCGCCGCGGTCCGCGCGCTGGAGGATGATCCGCTGTTCAATGCCGGAAAGGGCGCGGTGTTCTGCGCCGATGGAACGCAGGAGATGGACGCGGCCATCGCGGACGGGCTAGACCGCCGGGCCGGCGCGGTGGCCGGCATTTGCGGCCCGCGCAACCCGGTTTTGGCGGCGCGGGCGGTGATGGAGCATTCCGGCGCGGTGTTTCTGGCCGGCGCCGGCGCGGAATTGTTTCTCCGCGGCCAGGACATACGGTTCATGCCGCCGGCGTATTTTTTCACGCAGCGCCGGCGGGACGCGCTGGACCTGGAACTGGCCCGCCGCGCCTCCGGCGCGCCGGATACAAGGTCCGATGCCGATCGGCACGGCACGGTCGGCGCGGTCGCGCGCGATGGTTCCGGCAACCTGGCGGCGGCCACCTCCACCGGTGGGATCACCGGCAAACCGCCGGGGCGGATCGG
>Ga0116230_10000639_pt1 | contig 31104 bp, 22 predicted proteins | sample S1TSphfallax_3_FD_88678 | JGI IMG/M metagenome (GOLD analysis project Ga0116230, IMG submission 88678) | Host-associated microbial communities from peat moss isolated from Minnesota, USA - S1T2_Fd - Sphagnum fallax MG | ecosystem: Host-associated > Plants > Peat moss > Unclassified | place... | reverse complement strand
CCGGCGAGTACGCGGCGATCGAACAGCGCCTGGAGGATCGAGCGATACGCGACGTCGCTCATGGTGCGCGGATCCGACGAGTCTCGGGCTGGTCGGACTTGCGGAGTACGTCGCCGACGCGTCGCTGGCATATTTATCTCGACTTCTGATATCTTACTAGTGAACTGGCGTCCTTCCGAGTTTACCGAAACCTAGATACTAATCATATGCAGATCGTCGACTATCGAATCACCCGCATGCAGTTCGCGCGCGACCGCAAGATCGGTGACAGCCAGGTGGGCACGGCCGAAGTGCACATCGCAGCGCTCGAGCTCATCGGCCCCGGGGGCGCTGTCGGGTTGGGATTCGTGCAGTCGCTGTTTTATGCGCTGCCCGCGGAGACGGAGATAGACCGTATTTTTCGCGAGGAAGCTTGGCCGGGACTGGTCGGGCGGGAATCCGGCGGATTGGTGCATCGCATCGTGCGGACGCGCGGCGGAAATACGCGGCGCATGTCCTTGCCGTTCGAAGAAGCCATTCAACAAGCGTGCTGGGACCTGTTTTCCAAATCGGTGGGCCTGCCGCTGTGGCGGCTCCTGGGGGGCACCGGCGCACCCGTCCCTGTTTACGCCAGTGGGCTCGATTTCCATTTGTCGGACGAGGACTTCGTCGCGCTGTTCGCGAGGGCGGCGGAGCTCGGTTGTCGAGCATTCAAGATCAAGGTCGGCCATCCGGATCTCGATCGGGACATCCATCGCCTGGGATTGCTGAAACGCACCGTCGGCCAGGGAGCGACCGTGATGATCGATGCCAACGAAGCATGGTCACCCCGGCAGACGATCTACAGCTTGGAACGCATGCGCAAGGCCGGGCACGAGATTCTTTGGGTCGAGGATCCGACCTTGCGTAACGACTTCGAGGGTCTGAAGCTCGTCCGCTCCGCGATCGGGCCGACCTTTCTCAATGCCGGTGAATACCTCGACGTGCAAGGCAAACGCAGGCTCCTCGAGAGCGAGGCGACGGATATGCTCAACGTCCACGGGCAAATCACCGACGTCATGCGCATTGCCTGGTTGGCGGCGGAGACGGGCATTCCGGTCACGCTCGGCAACACCTTTCTCGAAGTGGGTGTGAACCTCGCGGTCGCCCTGCCCGAGGTCGCCTGGCTCGAGTACAGTTTCCAGAATTTCGAGCACTTGGTGGAGCAGCCTTACGTTCTGCGCGACGGTAAGATCTGGGGGTCGAATTCGCCCGGACACGGCTTGGTCTTGAGCGAAACCGCTCGCAAGTCGCACCACTGTCCCGAGTTCGTTCCAAGCGCGGACCTGCCCCCTCCTCCGCCGCAAATTCATCTCGGAACCCGTTTGCACCACGCCTGACGCATCGATGCGCGAGGACATGGGAGCCGTCGGTCATACGCAACGGTTCAGCTATGCGACGAGCGATACCGCGGGTCAGCTGCTGTTCACCGTGGTCTCGTTCTATCTGCTGAAGTTCTATACGGATATCGCCGGTCTGTCCGCACTCGTCGCCGGCAACATCCTCCTCATCGCCCGCCTGGTCGATTCCCTGGATGCCCCGCTCTGGGGAATCGTGTTCGAGAAGGTGCACTCCCGATGGGGCAAATCGCGACCGTGGTTTCTCTGGTTGTGCGTGCCGTTTGCCGTGAGCGGAGTCCTGACGTTCGCGACCCCGGAGCTGTCCGGCGGGAACAAGGCCATCTATGCGGCTGCGACCTACATTCTCTGTAGCGTCTTATATACGGGGATCAATACGCCGGTCACGGCGATCCTCTCCGCCCTGACGAACGATCCGCGCCAACGGGTCGTCCTCACCACGTTTCGGATGTTCGGCTCGAAGGCGGGCGTCTTGATCGTCAACGCCAGCTTGTTGCCCTGTATCGCCTGGTTCGGCCGCGGCGACGACAAGCTCGGCATCATGCGCACGATCCCGATCTATGCGGTGGGATCGATCGTCTTGTACTTGATTGCCTTCCGCAATCTGCGCGAGCGGATTCCCGCAGCCGTCAGCCGGGTCTCGATACGCGCGTCGTTTTCCGCGATCGGCGGCAATTGGCCCTGGATCATCATCGTCTCGAGCAGCCTGCTGTTCTGGATCGCGTTCATCGCGCGGATCTCGACCGTGCCGTATTTCTTCGAATACGTCTGGCATCGCGGCGACCTCGTGCCGCTGGTCAACAGCCTCGACGTCGTGTCGCTGGCCGCCTTGGGTTTCCTGCCGTGGTTCTGTCGACGGACGTCCAAGCGCAGCGTTTGGGCCTGGGGACTGATAGGCGCCGTCGGCTCGCAATTTCTGCTCTATGCCGGCGTCGGGACGGGATCGGAACCGCTGCTGTTCGCGGGCTGGATCCTTGGGATCTTGACGAGCGGCGTGGCCATGGCCATGCCGTTTTCGCTGTTGGCGGACAGCGTCGATTACGGCGAGTGGAAAACCGGCGTGCGCGCCGCCGGCCTGCTGACGGCCATCGGCGCCGCGTTTTGCCTCAAGGTCGGCAGCGGTCTCGGGGGTGCGTTGCCCGCGTGGATCTTGTCGGCGACGAACTACCAGGCCAATGTTGCACAGGGTCCGCGCGCCCTTGCGGGCATCGTATTCGCATTCGTCTGGCTGCCGGCGATTTTCTATGCGCTTGCGCTGCTGCCCGTGCTGTTCTACGGGCGTTATGAAATACTAGAACCCGAAATAGCCGCAGCATTGCGCGACCGGCGCATGCCCCCTGGAGTCATCGAGTCTTCATGATCATTTCGTCCGGCGCCGACTACCAGCGGGCGGCGCAAGCCAAATTACCGCGTTTTTTATACGACTATCTGGATGGCGGCTCCTATGCCGAGGCGACCCTGCGCGACAATGTCGCCGATTTGTCGTCGCTGCATCTGCGCCAGCGGGTGCTGCGCAACGTCGCGGATCTGTCCTTGTCGACGACACTCTTCGGTGAGGAATTCGCGATGCCCGTGGGTCTCGCGCCCGTGGGTCTCGGCGGCATGTACGCGCGCCGCGGCGAGATCCAGGTCGGGCGTGCGGCGAAGCGGGCGCGCATTCCCTACATCATCTCGACGGTTTCGCTCTGCCCGCTCGAGGAAATCATCCGTGAATCGGCCTGCGATGTCTGGTTCCAGCTGTACGTACTCAAGGACCGCGGCTTCATGCGACACACCCTCGAGCACGCGCAAGCCCTGGGCGTCACCAAGCTCGTCTTTACCGTCGACATGCCCGTGCCCGGCGCACGTTATCGAGACAAGCATTCCGGCATGAGTGGCCGGTTCGGACCGCTGCGCCGCATCCTGCAGGCGATCGGCAAGCCCGGCTGGGCATGGGACGTCGGCGTGCGCGGTCGACCCCACGACCTCGGCAACATCTCGCACTATCTCGGCAAGCCGACGGCGCTCGACGACTACATCGCGTGGCTGGGCGCGAATTTCGACCCCAGCATCGAATGGCGGGACCTCGAATGGATCCGCGACTTCTGGCGCGGGCCCATCATCGTCAAGGGCATCCTCGATCCCGAAGACGCCAAGGATGCACTGCGCTTCGGCGCTCAAGGCATCGTCGTATCGAATCATGGCGGTCGCCAATTGGATGGCGCCCTCTCCACGACAAGAGCGCTCCCGGCGATCGCCGATGCCGTCGGCAATGAACTCACGATCCTCGCCGATTCGGGTGTCCGCTCCGGTCTCGATGTGGTGCGGATGCTGGCGCTAGGCGCTAAGGGCGTGCTGCTCGGGCGTGCCTACATCTATGCGCTCGCCAGCGGCGGCGAAGCCGCGGTCAGCAATTTGCTCGGCTTGATCGAGAAGGAGATGCGCACCGCCATGGCCTTGACCGGGGTGAAGTCGATCGCCGAGATCGACTCGAAGCTATTGGCTGGCCAGCCCGGCTAGCCGCGATGAACGCGCGTGCGGCGAGTCGACTCGCCACCGCGCGGCGCCGCGGGTCAGGCGATGCGTCCCGCTTCGTCGAAGCTCAAGCGGGGATTGCGCGGCCAGATCGACTCCGGCTTGCCGTGCCCGAGGGAACAAATGAAATTCGAGCGAATGTTCGTACCGGCAAAGAACGCCTTGTCCACCCCCCCATTGTCGAATCCCGACATGGGTCCACAGTCGAAGCCGAGCGCGCGCGCGGCAATGATCAGGTAGCCACCCTGCAGGGTCCCGTTGCGAGTGGCGGTCGCTTCGCCCACGCCCGGCTGCTTGAACCACTGCTGCATCATCTCGGCCCGGGCTGGAAATAGCTTCGTCATGCTATCCGCGAAATCCAAATCGTGGCCGATGATCACCGTGACGGGCGCGGCCAGTATCTTGGGACGATTCGCTTCCATCGCGAGGGCCGCAAGCTGCGCCTTCGCCTCGGGGCTGCGCACCCAGACGAATCGCGCCGGCGAGGAATTGGCCGAGGTCGGACCCCATTTCAGCAAATCGTAGAGGGCATGCAAGGTCTCATCGCCGATGGACTCCTGCACCCAATCGTTCGGGGTTCTCGCCGTGCTGAACAATTGGTCGAGCGCCGCCGCGGGTAAGGGATTGCTCATCGAGATTCTCCTAAGGTTGTCCGGAAATTTGCAGGCTGGACCCCGATGTTAACCGGGTTTGCGGAATTCCTCACGAGCCACGCGATGCACAAGCCGGCGTGCATTATTCGGGCATCCCCTTCATCTTCGCCAAGTTCGGCCGATCTTCTCTGTGAGTTAATTTCCCAGAGGTCAGGGATGGGTTGGCAAACCGACTCGACTGCGAAAAACAGGCCGCTGCTTGCGGGGCGGGCTCATGGTGCTTTAAGCGATCGAGGCTGCGGCATTCGCAACAAGATAGCCCTGGTCTGCGGCGTGGTAGTAACGATGCTGCTGACCGCGGGTGTCGCCCATGCTCAATTGACCGCCACCATCCGCTACGTCGGGTCCGCCACGTCTCCGTTGCCGTCGTCGACGACGACGACCGTTCCCATCGTCGTCCCAGCGGGCGTGGTCGCCGGCGACGTCATGATTGCGTTGGAGACCTATAATCCCAATGGCAGCGCCGCAGGGCCGTCGTCAGGATGGACGTTTTTTTCGGGCAACAACAACGGCACGATCGGCGGATCGGTCTGGTACCGCGTGGCCACGTCGGCCGACGTGGCCGGATCCACGACCTACACGTGGACGTCTCCCGCCGGTTCTAGGGCCGGTGGTTTCATCATGGCGTTTCGCGGTGTCGACAATTCCAACCCATTGGTGACCTACGCCACGCAGGCGAGCACCAGTGGCACGAACCGCACGGCGCCTTCGTTGACCCCCGGCATCACCAATACCATGCTGCTGGCCGCATACGCGGTCGGTAACGGCACGGCCGATACGCTGTCGAGTCCCAGCGGCATGACCCAGGCGACGATCGGCAGTACGACGCAAAGCAGCAGCGGCGTGTTGGTGGCCGGCTTCTACAAACTCTTGTCAGCATCCTCCGCAACCGGCGCTCTGGTGAGTCAATCAGGCTCGAGCTTGAGTGCGGGCAGCATCGGCTTCAGCGTCGCACTGAAGCCGGCAACCGTCGCCCCGCTCGCCGTGTGGCACACGGACGAGACCGCGTGGACCGGCGTCGCGGGCGAGGTGCTCGACTCGAGCGGCAACGGCTACAACGGAGTCGCGGTCAACGGCGCAACGACTGCCGGCGTGTCACCGGCGATCAGTGGCGCCAACGGCACCTGTTATTACGGCAGTTTCAACGGGTCCTCTCAGTACGTTCAGCTCCCGACCTCCCTCGGGCATCTTGGTTCGACGATGACCATCACCACGTGGATTCGGCCCACATCAGCCAGTGCCGGAAGAATCTACTGGGACGACTACAACTACGATGGCTACGCCCTGAGCTTCAATGATCCTGGCAGCAATCGAATCCGCTTTTATTCTCGCCTCTCACAATCGTCGACCAACTTCAACAACGTCGATTCCGCGATTTCTCTGACGATCGGCCAATGGTATTTCGTCGCCATCACGATGGACGCTCTGAGCGCGCAAACCATGACGATTCTGGTCTACAACGCAAACGGCACGCTACTCGACAGCGAGACTGCCGCAAAAACCTCGTTTCAAGCCGGCACCGGTCCTTATTCGACGATCGGTGGCAACGCCACCAGCTCGTACGAAGGCACAGGCGCTCGCTTTCCGGGGAACATCGACGAGGTCATCCTGTACAACACGGCCCTGACGACCGCGCAGATCACGAGCCTCGCCCAGGCGACGCATCCCTGTACGGGTATCGTGCCCAATCATTACGCGGTGAGTGACGCCGGTTCCGCCGTCAACTGCACGCCGGCACCCGTAACCGTGACCGCGCACAACGGGACGCATACGCCTATCGCCACAGCCGATACGATCTCGCTATCCACGAGCACGGGTCACGGCGACTGGACGATGACGACCGGCAACGGAGTTTTTGTCGCGGGCAGCGCCAATAGCGGAGCGGCGAGCTATACCTATTCACAGGCGGACAACGGAAGCGTCGTGCTCGCGCTGCGCGACACCTATGCCGAGACCGTTACGATCGGGGTAACCGATGGGACGATCACGGCGAAGTCGGGGACGGCGCAGAGTTCGGAAGACAGTCCGCTCATCTTCGCGCCGTCTGGCTTTCGCGTGACGAACGGCAGCAATATCGCAGCGACCATCGGGACTCAGGTCGCGGGAGTGACAAGTTCCCAGAGTCTTGCGCTGCAAGCCGTGCGCACCGACACTAACACGGGCGCTTGCACGAACATTTTTCCGAGCGGTACGACTGCCACCGTGAGCCTGGCATTCCAATGCAACAACCCGGCCGCCTGCGTCGGTGGTCAGACAATGATGTTGAGCAACAACGGCACGAACACGAGCCTTGCGTCGAATTCCGGGGGCGGACTTTCGAGCTATACGAGCGTGCCTTTGAAGTTCAGCACCGCCAACGCGGAGGCTCCGATCACGATCAATTATTCTGACGTCGGACAAATCACGCTCGCGGCGAAATACACGCTGCCGCTAGGCAGCGGCGCGGCATCGGGTAATTCGATCAGCGGCGCGGCGCAATTCGTCGTGCAACCGTACTCGTTCACGCTATCCGCAATCAAATCGACGGCATCCGGCGCGGCGAACCCGGCCGCGAGCACGGCCACGGGCGGGGTGTTCATCGCCGCCGGTCAGCCATTCTCGGCGACGGTCACGGCCGTCAATGCGCTTGGCGTCGCGACGCCGAACTTCGGACAGGAGTTGTCCCCTGCTGCCGTCTCCCTGACTCCTACGCTGGTGCTGCCGACGAGCGGCAATGACCCCCCTGTCGCCGGCACTTTCGGTACGTTTTCCTCAGGCGTCGCCACTGGAACGAATTTCAGCTGGCCGGAAGTCGGCATCATCATACTCACGCCGGTCACGGCCAACTATCTTAGTACGGGCACGGTCAGCGGCGCGGTGTCCGGCAATGTTGGGCGGTTCATTCCGAACGGGTTTGCCGTGGCGCTGAACACGCCGCTGTTCGCGCCGGCCTGTGCCGCGGGTGGGTTCACCTACGTCGGTCAGCCATTCAGCTACGCGGTGTCACCGGTCATCACCGTTACCGCCCAAGCGCTCGGCGGCACCACCACCCAAAACTACAGCGGTTCGCTGTTTCGGCTCACGAATGCCTCGCTGACCGGCAGGGCCTATACGCCCACGCCGGCGACACCGGCATTGAGTTTGAACGGATTGCCGGCAACGACGTCCGATCCCACGATCGCGAGCTCCGGCGGCGGCGTGGGAAGTTTGACCTTCAGCTCCGGGACCGGCATCGCGTTCGCGCGCGGCGGCGCGATCGCGCCTTTCAATGCCAATATAGCCCTAATGGTCAACGTGATCGATGCCGACGGCGCCGCAGCCTCGGCAAATCCCGTGACTTTTGGTGCAAGCGGCGGCATCGGCTTCACCCAGGTAACGAACTCTCTGCAGTATTTCGGCCGGCTGGCGCTGGGCAACGCACTGGGCTCGGAGCTTCTCGATTTGCCGATGCCGTTGACGGTCCAGTATTACGTAGGCAATTCGGTCGGCTTTGCGACGAATACTGCCGATTCATGTACGAGCGCACCAGCGATCGGCTTCAGCAACTACCAGCTGAACTTGTCGGCCGGTAAGACATGCGTGCGCGACAGCGGCAGCCCCGGAGCGTCTGGCGCCGGCTGCGCGGCCCCAGCGTCCGCTTCGATCGCGTACCGCTCGACGCCGGTGTCGGGGAATTTCAATTTGACGCTCGCAGCCCCGGGAAGCGGCAATTCCGGTGCCGTGACGATCACCCCGCTCGCCCCTGCGTGGCTACAGTATCCGTGGAATTCGGCAGGCAACTCGAGCCCTTCCGGACTTGCAGCCTTCGGTGTGTTTCCGGGGCCGGCGTCACGGATCTATCAACGCGAGATCTATTGACCATAGCAATCCGGGATGTCCACATGGCGCGCGCCATGACGCAGGCTTGCAATTGCCACTACCACGGACTAGCGTCGCCCTGATGGAGACGCACGGCATCGAGTCCATTCCCGATCGCGACCGCACGGCGAGTCTGGCCGATTTTCTGCGCATAGAGTGGGGCGGTTTGAATTCGCTCGCGACCGCGGTACTCGGCGCCTTCCCGATCATCTTGGGCCTGTCCTTTTGGCAGGCGCTGGCGGCGACCGTCCTCGGCGTGCTGCTGGGAGCGCTCGTGCTTGCGCCAATGGCGCTGTTCGGTCCTCTGACCGGCACGAACAATGCCGTATCCTCGAGCGCCCACTTCGGCGTGGTGGGCCGCATACTCGGCTCCTTCCTGAGTCTGCTGACCGCGGTGGCGTTTTATTCGATCAGCGTTTGGGCGAGCGGCGACGCGCTGATCGGCGCCGCCCAGCGCGTGTTCGGATGGCGGCCGACCGAGATCAGCTTCGCCGTCGCCTACGGCGGGTTCGCGCTCGCCGTGTTGATCGTCGCGATCTACGGCTTTCGCGTCATGCTGTTCGTCAACAAGATCGCCGTGATCGGCGCCTCGCTATTGTTCGTCCTGGGTTTTTACGCTTTCTATCCGGCCTTCGACGTGCACTACCAGGGGTCGGGTTTCGGCTGGGCCGACGCACGGTTTTGGCCAGCGTTCATCGGGGCCACGCTGATCGTGCTCGCGAACCCCATCTCCTTCGGCGCGTTTCTCGGGGATTGGTCGCGCTATCTGCCGCGCAGCACGTCCCGCGGCAAGCTGATGTTGACCTCCCTCGTCGCGCAAGGCCTGAGCCTGGTTCCGTTCGTGTTTGGTCTCGTGACAGCTTCGATCATCGCCCGCCTCGCCCCGCATTTTCTCGACCAGGCGGACTACACCGGCGGCCTCATCGCGATTGCGCCCGCGGCGTTTTTCGTGCCCTTGCTCATACTCGCGATCGTGAGCGGCATGTCGACCGGCACGACTTCGCTGTACGGCACGGGTCTCGATTTCTCCAGCGTCTTCCCGAGTCTGAGCCGGCCGCGCGCCACGCTGTTCATCGGCAGCATCTCGATCGGCTTGATCTACGTGGGCCGCTTTGCGTTCAACCTGGTCGACGCGATCTCGACCTTCGTCTCGCTGATCGTCGTCATGACGACGCCGTGGATGGTGGTGATGATGATCGGCTACTACGTGCGGCGCGGCTGGTATGAGCCCGCGGCCATGCAGGTCTTCAATCGCGGGCAACGCGGCGGACTCTATTGGTTTCATGGCGGCTGGAATCTGCCGGGCATCCTCGCCTGGCTGCTGTCGGCGGGACTCGCCTTGCTGATGGTGAACATGCCGGGGCATTTCGTGGGCTGGCTCGGCCGGCTCGCGGGGGATCTCGACTTGTCGCTGCTCGCGGCGCTGGGCTTACCGGCAATCCTCTATCCCGCGCTGCTGTGGCTTGCGCCCGAACCCCGCGCAGTGTTCGGGCCTGAGGGTCCGCGCGCCGTGCCAAGCGCGGATACCCCCATTGCGCCGGTCGTGGATCGCCTCGAGCCCGGGCGGCCCGGGGTCGTGCTCGACCCACAACGGAAACCGTAACGAACGGAAACCGTAACGAACTCCACACGCGATGAGGATTTGATATGCCTGTTCAAACGCGGCTTGCAGTCCTCGTCGTCTTTGCCTTGCGTTGCGCCTCGTCCTTGGCCATCGACGCCGCGACTCCCATCGAAGTCTGCCATCCGACCGTGAGTAAACCGGTGGTGGTCGCCACCCCGGGCCAGCGCCTGGCCGCGGGCCGGAAAGCCGAGCCACCGCTGACGGATACCTTCGACTGGCCGGATACGCCGCTCGGCATCGTCAAGACCGACTCAGGGTATGAGTTCTTCGGCAGCGATGGCGGTTTTCACGCACGGCAGACCTCGCACGGCGGCGAGGTCGGCAATGACAAGAGCGGGTCGGTTGTCGTGACCTCCGGCACGCTGGACGATCCGCTGGGCAGCGGCGACCCGCATGACGTCAGTATCTCGGCGAATCCGGACGCCGCCGTCAACCCGAACTATTCGAGCTATGGTTATCTCGGTGGGGGACCGGTATTTCAGATTCCACGTGGCATGCCGCACGCGGGTGCTCTACTAGTGACTTACCACGCCGAACTGCCGAACGATGCGCTCTATGCCGCCCTCGGGCTCGCTGCGTCCTCCGACGATGGACGCCACTGGACGGATCTCGGCGAAGTGATCCGGCTGAACCAGGCCTACGCCGTCGGACTCGATGCTTTTGAAATCGGGGACGGGCCGCTCGTGATCTCGCCGGATCGCAAGTACTTTTATCTGTACTTTCCCGACTGGATCGCCAACGGCAGCATGCACCTTGCAGGCGCGAACGGCGTGTCGACGACCACCCATGTGTCGGTGGCGCGCGCACCGATCAGCTCGGTGCTGGAAGCAGCGTTCGGCCCGGACACCGGGTCACGGCCGCACGCCGTTGCCTTCGAGAAATTCTATGACGGCGCGTGGGACCTGCAGCCAGGCCTCGGCGGTGCCTCGACGGATCTCAGCCCGAAGTCCGCCTACTCGGGGTACATCGACATCCATTACGACACCGACATCGCGCGTTACGTGATGATCATCTCGAACGACACCAACTTTGCCTACGCCGAATCCGAGGACGCGCTCCACTGGACCGTGCCCGTAGCACTCGGCAATTTCGAGACCATCGCGGCCTACCCGACGGCGGTCGGACTCGGCGACGATCCGCACGTGCTCGGCAAACGCTTCTACGTCTACTTCACCCACCTGCCCACCAACGGCACGGGCTGGACGGACGGATCGCTGCAGAGGCTCACCTTGACCTGCCGGTGAGGGGCGCGAAACGATCAGGGCGGCAAACGCCACGAGTACACTCAGACCTCCGGCAGTTTCAGCTTGCTGGCGAGCACCAGCACGCCGTCGCTCGTCACGTCGACGCCGAACGCCATGACGAATAGCGCCAACATCTCTTTCGGGGTTCCGATCCACGCATCCCCATAGACGATGATCAGCGTCGCCAAAAATAGCGCGAAAAAGAACGCCCCCTGGATAGCGGCCGCAGTTCTCGATTGAGATCGTAGGTACGCGAGGTCGTCCAAGCCGCCACGGACCGTGAAAACCGAACCGGTGCTCATCGCCCGGCCGAGCGCAACGGAAGCTGACCCAGCGGCGACGTCCACGCCACCGGGCGGCGCGGGGCCGGTTGCCTGAGGCGGGGTTCCAGCGCCCGCGAGAGCGAGCGCCTTATTTGGCCCCGAACCATGGTGTGCCGGCGGCGGCGTCGCCGCAAGCTCAAAGGCGGCGACCCATTTTCCTTCGTCGATGAGATCCTTGATCACCTTGTTGATCGGTCGCGCCGCGTGGCCGGCGAGGAGGTTCGACCAGGCGGCGACGAAGCTCGTCGCGATCTCGAGGGGAACCTGCAGATTTGGCACAGGATCTTCGAGGGCGCGCGTCAAGCGCTCGAAGCCGGCGCTCAAAGACTGTTTGACCGGTGCGAGCACGGCCTCGTCGCCGATCTTCAGGAGGGCGGCCGCCCAAGCGACGAAGGCACCCGTTGCGGATTGGCTCACCCGAACGAACTGATGTGCCGAAAAATTCGCCTCGTGCGCTTTTGCCAGCGCTCTGCCCAGGGCGTTGCGCACGGTTTCGGGATCCTCCTCGGTGGCCGGCGGAAGCGGCGGACAACTAGCTTGCAGTGCATCACTGGCTTTCGTGAGTTGCACCGCCGCCGCGTCCGACACCGGCGGATGCGTATCGGAAAACGCCCGCGCTAATTCCGCGAGCGCGGTACTGGACGCGTTGAGATCGTCAATGAAGCGGATGAGCGCTGGACCCTTCGCGAGCGCTTCGAACTTGACCCTAGCGCCGGCGACATCGCGGTTTCGGAGCAAGGTCTCGATCTCCGAAAGCGCGGTTCGGGCCGTTTCGACTGGCGCCACGACTGCGGCGGGGAGGCGCCAGTGTTGGAACAGCAGCGAATGCCACGGCGTGACTTGGGCAGCGAGTTCGGCCTGGATGCGGGCAAAATCCTTGGTGGCTTGGGCCAACTGGTCGGATGCGTCTTGTGCCGCTTTGACGATGGCAGCCGGCTCATCCGTCGCAGCGCAAGCCGTGAGCTCGTTCACCAAGCCTGCGACCAGCGCACGGAAGTCGAGGTCGGGGATAGAGACTGCGGCGGCTCGCAAGTTCCCCACGACCAAGGAGGCGGTCTCGATGGCGGCGGCGCGCTGCTTGACTTGATTTGCCCGAACCCTGATCAGCCAACCTGCGAACGCGCCGGCAAAACCGATCAGCGGAAGCCACGCCAAGCAACGCTTGGCGTGCACCTCGTAGGCGACGTCGATGGGGGCGGCGCCGGCGACGGTCGAAATTTCGATTTTGCCCGTCGTCTTGCCCAGCATGAATCGACCGTCGGGTGCGACGGAAATCGTTTGATGGCCGCCTGCGGCGACGTCGACCGTCTCGGGTAAGAAGTGTAAGGTTCCCGCGACAGGAGCGGCAGGGACGGCGGGATCGCGCAAGTCCGAGAAGCGTATGGCCCTCGCGCTGATCAGGCCGCCGGTCTCGGCAATGCGTAACTCGCCCGGCACTTCGGTCAAGCCCCCCCAGAACCCCCAGACTTGTTCGAGATAAACCGTCGTGGTGGTCGACAATTGCACAGCCGGGCGCTGCAGCGTCAGAGCGAGATCCTGTACATCGGCGCTGAGCGCGCCGCCGGAGGCTCGCACCGTGAGGTCGTAGGTTCCGGCATGCAATACGAGGTCCTTGTCGACCTTGACGATCATGGCGTCGCCGCGCGATGCAGTCGCCTCCTCGAAACTGAGCGAGAAGCCGTCAACCAGGGCCGCGGAATGAGCTTCCCGAAAGACGACGTCGATCACGCGTAATTGGAGTCTGCCGAGTTGCAGTTTTGCGTCGGCGCGCTGTATGGGTATGCGCACCTCGGCCTGACCGTGGCCGTCGTCGAGCAGCATATATCCCGTACCGAAGGGAAGACTTAGCAAGGCCTTCGGATCGGCATCGGATGCTCGAAAAACCAGCAGAAGAGAAAGCATGCCGAAGACGAGACGGATCTTTTTCATGGCATCTTTGCGTCCGAGCCTCCCCCTCCCTCGATGCTGCTTACCCTAGCATAGCTTGGCGCGTGACAAGGCTACGAGACTCGCGGCATACTGGAATACAGCGGTCAATCCACAGAATAAAAGTCACGGCGAAGTGTACTTGGGGGCCTCGGCGATGAATGCGGCGCAGCAATTGGCTCTGGTCAAGAATTCGCTGATCGACATCGCCGGTTTCACGACGGTGGCGTGGGACAAGCTGGAGGCGAGCGCGGACCTCACGGAGGATCTTGCCATTCAAGCCGTGCAATTTCCGGATCTCGCCAAATCCTTGCGCAGCCTGTCGAATACGACGGGCAGACCCACGTCTCTCGACATCAAAAAAGCCGCCAAGGTCTGTGCCGTCTGCAAGCTGATGCTGCAGCTCAATGGCGACACGCTCACCGATGAGCAAACCTCTGCCTTGATCGTCAAGGCGCAAGCCTAGTGCGCCGCGCGAGCGACGCGCGCCGCGATCTACGCCGGCAACTTGCAGCACTGCTGGCGTTCACGCTCGCCGCGGGCTTCGCTTGCAATTCGATGGCCGCGAGTCCCGCTTCGAGCGGGCCCTGCCCGACGGACTCGATGGGCATCCGCAGTACGTTCAATGCGCCGCCGCAACAGCAAAATCCGGGGCAATTGAGCTATCTACGCGACAATGCCAGCACCGTGGTCGCAGTCGATCTCGGCATCAAGCTCGATTGCGATTGGGTCACGAACTCCGACACCGAGATCCTGCTCTCACCGACACTCGAATATCACCGCGACGAAGATGCCAGCGCGTCGGCGGCACCGGTGAACAAGCTGTCCGTCGGCGGACAAGGGGCGTTTTATCCCGAGTGGCGTTTCGTCGACTGGCGCGGCAGTCAGATATCGGCTGAACCCATCGTCTCGGTATCGGGTACCCGGGACATCCAGCAACGATTGACCTATGGCACGGCGAGCGCCTTCTTGCAGCTGGTCGGCCACGAGTGCCTGTCCCCGTTCGGCACCGTCAAGCAGTTCGTCGACGGGCAATATGTCGATACCGAGTGCACAGGCATCGTGCATGGTCAAAACCCGCACACTTCTTTGCTGCTGCTGTACGTACCCAGCGTCGGGGTCGAGTATTTCGATCAACTGCCGTTGCTCAAGAATGGCGCGACCTATGCCAACGGCGTCAATGTCGGTTTCGCGACGTTACGACTCAACGTCGAATATTGGCCTATAGATCACACGGATCAGGGTGGCCTGCAGCTGATCGCCAACCTGATGTTCCGCGAGCGACTGGGGGGCACGACCGCGCTGCCATCGAGCGACAGCTTCGAGACCTTGCAGGCAAACTACTTCTTCGACAAGAAAAACCATTTCGGTGCAGGTTTGACGCTGAGCGTGGGTCGCGATTCGCAGCGTAATTTTCTCTTCGAACGCCTTTGGCAATTCGGGCCAAGATTCAAGTTCTGAAAGGTCGCCGAGGTTGACGGCGCATCGACGCGCTCAGCCTGGGACTGCAAATGGATCGAGCAACCGCACGCCGGGCGATACTAGATGCCACGCGGATTGGTTGCTAGCATTGATGACACACTCTGGAGCCAAAACAAGACCGGTTGCTGCGGTCGGCGGGGAAATCGATTGCCGAATCTCGTCGGAAAAACCGCCCGCGCCCGTCTCGATAGCTTGCTAACCGCGATCGCCCTGTCGGTGGCCGCGGCGCTGGCCCCGGCAAGCGGTGAACCGTCCGCGCCCCTCTCGCGTCCGCTCCCCGTTCGGCCCCTACGCGTCGACCCGACGAGTCATGTCGTCGTCCTTCAGTACGAGGCGTGGTTCGGTCCGAATGCCGTGACGTTCCAGAACGCCGAGGCCATGCCCCTCTTGCAGTCCGCGGACATGCGCAACGTCGGTGGAGGCTATGACAGCGCGGACCCACACGTCATCAAGCAGCATGTGGACTGGATGAACTACATGGGTGTCGATGCCGCCTTGATCGACGTTAGCAACAACGTCGGCTGTATCTTCAGTACCGGCGAGGTGTCGACGAGATTCTGTAACCCCGCGACGGAGAGTTTTCGTCAGAGCAATCGGACCATCCTCGCCAATACCGGCAATCTCTATCCGGCATGGTCGGCGCTCGGGACGTCCTTGAAACTCATTCCGCAACTCGGCTGTCTCAGCAGCCTCGATCTGAACGTCAATAGCAGCGGTGAGTCGGGTCTGGAACTGGAGGCGGAGTATTTCGGCAGGCTCATGGCGAAATACCCCAACCTCACCGTGGAGTATCAGGGCCGCCCCTTGATGCTCATCTTCATGGGGGTGAGTCCGACGAATCCGCTGCCCGCCTGTCCCGTCGGCGAGGTCATGAAGATCTTGAAGACCAGCGGCTTGGACCGGAAATATACGTTTCGAATCGACGCCGGATATCTCGATAGTCAACCGGTCTATTGGCTCGATCCGGAGGCAACTCCGACGGGTCCCATACCGATCTCGCCGGACTATGGCTTTTGGAGCTGGGTCGATCGATACAAACCCGACCATGCGCTCTATCCGACGTACAACCCGACGCTCGTGCCGACCGACCGGCACGCCGAGAATTTCACGGCGTCGATCGCCACGGCCGGTCAAGCGGGCTGGGGGTGCCCCGTGCCCGTCTATTGCCCGGATGATGCCTTACGCTACGACGGCGCGTCGTACACGACATGGGATGACTTCATGAGGCTCGCCGGTGAACTCAAACCGATCTTTCTCATCGTGCACCAATTCAACGAATTCAATACCAGCGACGAAGGGTGGGACGCCAACACCAGCGATGACATAGAACCCACGCGAACACCCGGTGGCTGGGGATACGGCGCCATCGACGCCGTCCATGAGAGGATCGCGCATTATCGCGATGGGCTCATCGACCATCCTCGCTGAGCGACTGAACACCGCTGCGTTATCGACCTGAGACTATCGGGCGCACAAATCCGTTCCGAACGGTCGCCTCGAAAGAGAGCGCATCCAGGGGCTGACTGAAGAAGAACCCTTGTGCTTCCGGACAAGCGTTCTCCGTGAGAAATAGGAGCTGCTCGCGGGTCTCGACGCCCTCCGCGACTACGCGCATATGCAGACTTCGACCCATATTGATGACGGCATTGACGACGCTCGCATCGTTCTTATCCGTAACGAGGTCATTGACGAAGGAGCGATCGATCTTGAGGGCGTCGATCGGGAATTTTCGCATGTAGCTCAGGCTCGAATAGCCGGTGCCGAAATCATCCAGCGCCAGATGCGCGCCGAGATCCTTGATCTCGTGCAGCACCCGCGACGTCGATTTGGAATCCTGCATCAGGAACGTCTCCGTGAGCTCGAGCTCTAAACTATGGGCATCGAATCCGGTCTCGCGCAGTATCTTGGCGACGCCCCTGACGAAAGTTTTTGAGCGCAACTCCACCGCCGATATGTTTACTGCGAGACGCAGCGGCTCGTACCCCGCCGCGTGCCATGCGGCGCACTGCCGGCATGCTTCCTCGAGTATCCATTCGCCGATCGGAACGATGAGCCCAGACTCCTCGGCGATCTGCATGAAGCTCTCCGGGTAGAGAAGCCCCCGGTTCGGGTGTTCCCACCGAACGAGCGCTTCCACCCCAGTGACGGTGCGCGACAGGGTGTTGAAGATCGGCTGGTAGTGCAGCTTGAGCTGACCGAGCTCGAGCGCATGGCGAAGCTCACTCTCCGTCGACTGCCGCTCCAGCGCGCGCGCGTTCAACTCCTTGCGATAGAACTGAAAACTATCGCGCCCGCGCGCCTTCGCCTCATACATGGCGGAATCCGCGTTCTTGAGCAGGATCTCCACGGTATCCCCGTCTTCCGGATAACACACGATGCCAATGCTCGCCGACACGTGCAATTCATGGCCCGCCAGGACGTACGGCAGCCGGATAGCATTGAGGATCTTCTCCGCGCACACCATCGCCTCTGCCGCGCTCGACACTTCCGCGAATGCGATCACGAATTCATCCCCGCCTTGACGGCTTACCGTGTCCGACGCACGGATGCAGTCCGACAGACGCGACGCAATCGCTTGCAGGAGCCGATCGCCGATCTGGTGCCCCAAGGAATCATTGATGTTCTTGAAGCGATCGATGTCGAGATAGAAGATTACGAGTCCGATCTCATGGCGGGCGGCGAGTGCGATCGCCTGTTCGAGGCGGTCGTTCAGCAAGCTGCGATTCGGCAAGTCCGTCAAAGGATCGTGTTGCGCCTGGTGCGTGAGTTGCACCGACAAACCGCGCGCCACGCTGACATCATGAAACACCATGACCGCCCCGGTAATTTTACCGTACCGGTCATGGATCGGCGCCGTGGAGTCCTCGACAGCGACTTCCGTGCCATCGCGCCGCACCAGGGTGCATAGCGGAGGCAGCCCGACGGTCTTGTCCTCCGCGGTCGCGAGCGTCGTGGGGTTGGCGACGGGCTCGTGGGAAGCGGATTGGACGATTCTGAATACCGACTCGAAAGGCTCGCCCACGGCATCTGAACTGGGCCAGCCCGTCAATCGCTCCGCGACCGCGTTCAGATACGTGACGCGACTGTTGACATCGGTGCAAATCACCGCATCGCCAATCGAGTTCAGCGTTACCTGTGCCCTTTCTTTTTCATTGTACAGGTCCTCGGCGGCGACAGCGTTCGCGGCGACGGTTCGGGTCAATTCCGTGTTGAGCGCCTTCATGAGCGCGGCTGTTTCACGCTCCTCTGTGACGTCTTGCAGCACGCCAATGAGGCGCTGCGCGGCCTGCGGCTCAACCGCGACGTCAGCGACGCTCTTGACGGTGCGTAACGCGCCATCAGGCCGCAAAACACGATACTCGGTGATCCGGCGTGTGCCGGCTTGCAATGACTCCCGGGCCTCGATTTGCGCCCGGGTCCAGTCCTCGGCATTGATCCGGGCAAGAATCGCGGCCGAGCTTGGCTCTTCTTGCGGACCGAATCCGAATATCTCGCGGGCACGCGCCGACAAGCGGATATGCCCGGTTCCGACGTTCCAGTCAAATGTGCCGAGGGCTGCGATCGACATGGCATGGTCCAAGCGGGCCTCCCGAATGCGCAAGCGATCCGCCGCACGGCGTTTCGCAGTGATCTCACTGAAAATTACCGCAACGCGATTGCGACTCGGTCCGATCGGAAACGCCGTCACTTCGAACCAGCGATCACCCAACGCAGAAGATCGGTGATCGAAGCGCGCACTCGTTTGTGTACTCGCCACCTGGGCGTAGATGTCGATCCAGGACCGTTCCATGTTCGGAAAGAGTTCGTAGATCGTCTTGCCAATCACATTCTCCAGGCCTGTATGCGCCCCGAAGGCGTGATTGACCTCGACGAAGCGGTAATCGTTTGGTGTTCCGTCCACGCCATAGAGCATGTCGATGGTGCAGAACGCGGAATCGATTGAGTTTACCAAGGACCCGTAACGGCGCTCGCTCTCTTCGAGCGCCTGTTCGAGGCTGACGATTTGCGCCGTGGTCGTCACTCAAGACAACTTAGCCCACCAAGTGACGCGTCTTCTGTTCGCTACCGCCCCAACTTGCCGACTAGGGCGATGAGCACTCTGCTCGCATGGCGTGAGTGCTGCGCGGCATCGCAATGCGGGAGCGACGGACGCGCAATCGTCTTGCGATCAGTGCTCGTGGAGGCCTAGACTCGAAGGCGTGCATTCGTTGCCAACCATCCAACTCCTATAGGTGATACCGATGCGATCAGCTGACGAAAAGACGGTTGCGGCACCGCCAAAAAAATTATCCTACCGCAAACCCTCGGCGATCAATGTGGGCGAGATAGCCACGTTGACGCGGGGTCATAGCAACGTCGTCGGCGACCCGCCGCATGACGGATCCAGCTACGACAAAGGCGCGAAAAAAGGCCGTGATCCGATCAAATTGATCGATCTAGACTGATCGGGCATCCGTCCGCTATCCGCCACGTCGAGGTGGACGGTGGTCAGGTGATTCTCGACTTGAACAGCGGTTGCTATCTCGTGCTGGACGCCCTCGCCAGCAAGATGTGGCCGGCCGTTTTAGACGAAGGTGCATGGCCGACCGTGCGTCGCCAGATTTGTTGCGAGTACGAGGTCGACGAGCACCAGTTGGACCGCGACTTCTCGGCGTTCTCGGCCGACTGCGCGTCGCGCTGGTCATTGGCGGAGATTAGAATTGCGGCGGGACTTGCGCCATCGGCAGCAAGCTCCGAGCGACCGAGCGCGTCAATGCCCTTGCCGAGTTTTCCCCGGCGAGCTTGGTGGCAACGATTGCGCTACGCGTTACGCGCCTGTGTCGCCATCTACCGAACAGGCCGCTCCCTGCGTCGGGAGAAGCTGCGGGACACGTATCTTCGTTACGCGTCGATCAAGACCAGGCATCGATCCCTGTCCCTCGATGATGCTCTTACCGCCTTTGCCATTGCAGAACACTTTTTTCTCTCACGCCAGGCACCTGATGACTGTCTGTTGCGATCCCTCTCCTTGTATCGGTTTCTGCGCGAACATGGGGTGGCTGCCACCCACGTAATCGGCGTTTGTCGACTCCCGTTTCAGGCACATGCCTGGGTCGAGTATGGAGGCGAGCCCTTATTGGGCGATCGGGCCATCGGCGGAAGGTTTACGCCACTCAGCAGAATTCCTGAAGGCCCGACTTGATCGAGCAACAGACTCATCTCGAGAATGACAAAGGATTCAGCGGCTTTGTAAACGGTCGCGACGGTCTCGGCATCGCGCCCCGAGGCATGGCGGTCGCCGGCGACGCGCATTGCCAGGCTGTCATGTGGGGATTCATCGCTAATCGATCACGATTGATTCAGCAGCTAAGACTGTACGGCACGCCTGCGGACGATGCCACGGTCATGGTGCATGCATACCGGCGCTGGGGCAGCGATCTGCCACGGCACGTTCTCGGCGAATATTCGGTCGCGCTCTGGAATCGAGCCGCGAGCCGCGCCTTCATTACTCACGATAGTTTGGGCCTGGGGCCGCTTTATTACAGTAGCCCGGGGTCGGCCCGGGAGGATCGAGAGCGCCTATTCTTCGCGACGCACATCATTCATCTGCTCGACCGATGCGGGCAGAGCAAACCCGACGAGGAATATCTCGTCGAATACTTGGGTCGCGGTGGCATCACTTCCGCGCGGACTCCCTATGCCGACATTGCAAGGTTGCTTCCGGGAGAGTCACTGATTTGGGAAGACGGTCGCCATCGGCTGCAGCGGCACTGGAGCATTGCGCAGCTGGACCGGGTAACGCTGGGTAGTCGCGAGGCTTATCAGGAGGAACTGCGCGCACTCCTCGAAGCGGGCGTGCGAGGCTGCGTCGCAGGGGCGAAAACCGTATGGACGCATCTATCGGGAGGTTTGGATTCGTCAACCGTTGCCGCCTTCGCGGCACGGGTGGGCGCTCCCAATCTCGCCGCGTGGTCGGTGTACTGGAGTCGATTCCCGCAGGTGGATGAACGCCGCTGGATGCGCGATCTCGTCGACCAATATGCGTTGCCCTGGTACCCCGTGGACATCGAGCGGGCGATGCCGTTTTCAGTGCGTTCAACGACATTCGTCGGCGAACCTACGAATGCACCGATGTTTGCGGCCCAGTCCCAAGCGAATGATCGACTGTATGCGCAACGGCAGGTCGAAGTCGTGCTCTCGGGTCACGGCGGCGACGCCATCTTGGGTGCTCAGGTGGAGGACGAACCAACTCACCTGGCCGACACGCTATTCGACGGCGACTTCATTTCCGCGGCACGATCACTGCGTCACTGGCGCGAACTGTCCATCGAGAGGCGCTCCTACACGTACTGGATCAAGAACTGCGTCGTCAATCCAGCGCTACGTCACTTGCAGCGCCGATCGCCATGTGCCGCACCGCATCCCCCTTTGCAGCCCTGGTTTCAGCCGGGATATGCGCAGCGCGTCGAGTCGAATCGACGTGCTCGCCCCTGTCACACGCCGCATTGCCGTTACCCGGGCGATCAAGCTCTGGCGGAAACGCTGCATGTCGCTGCCTTGCAATGCACCCTCGATGCTCAGCAACCGCGCGCGTATCGGATGCGCTATCCCCTATTCCATCGCCCGCTGGTTGAATTCATGTGCAGCATTCCATTTGCGCAACGACTGAGCCCCCGTTGCGATCGACTGCTGCAACGGCGCGCGCTGCAAGGAATATTGCCCGAATCGATCCGACTCCGGGCCGACAAAGGAGTGGGAACTCCGCCCTTCGTCGAAGGTCTTTCGCGCTCGGCGGAATGGATCGACTACCTGACCACCGAGAGTGAACTGGTCCAGCATGGCATCGCGGATACAAAATTATGGCGGCAGGCAATCATGCAGGCATCGGTCGGCCAAACCCACGGGGATATGTCCTTACATGCGGGGATTGCGGTCGAGATCTGGCTCAAGCAACTGAAAGAGCATCGGCGAGCCCGAAATCCGGTCGCCGCAGGAACTTAGAGTCCGTGTATCATCACTGCATCGACGACAACAGGCGCCTCCAATTGAAAAAAATCATCGTTCTCAAGATTTTTGCCGGCGCTCTGCTGACCGGGGTGGTCGCCACGCTGCCGCGTACATCCTTCGCGCAGATCTCGATAGGCATCAGCGTCGACATCGAGCCTCCGCCGCTACCGGTCTATGAGCAGCCGCCATGCCCCGAACCCAACTACATGTGGACGCCGGGCTATTGGGCCTGGGATGGCGTCGCCGACTACTACTGGGTTCCGGGCACCTGGGTCATCGCTCCACAACCCGGGTATCTATGGACACCGGGCTATTGGGGCTGGGGAGACGATGGCGCCTATGTGTTCCACGCCGGCTACTGGGGTACGGAGGTCGGCTTTTATGGCGGCGTGAATTACGGATTCGGTTATGGCGGTGGCGGCTTCGCGGGCGGTGAGTGGCGCGGCGGCGTGTTCGCGTACAATACCGCGGCGGTCCACGTGAACACGACGGTGATACACACGACCTATGTGAATACCACCGTGGTCAACAATACGACCATCTTCAACAACACGCACACGAGTTTCAACGGCGGCCCGCATGGAGTCGCCGCGAAACCGACGCCGGCGCAGCAATCCTTCGCAAAGCAACCGCATCTGCCGGCGACCGCTGCTCAGGTTCAGCACGCGCAAGTCGCGAAACAGGACAAATCCAACTTTGCGTCGGCGAATCATGGCGTCCCTGCCCATGCGGCGGTGGCCCGTCCTGCGGCGAACGTGGCTGAGTTGCAGCATGGCGCCGTACCCGCGAAGATCGCCGAGGGAGCCAAGCCGTACGTTTCTCAACACACCGCAGAGCCCGCTCGTACGGCAGAGCCCGCTCGTACGGCAGAGCCCGCTCGTACGGCAGAGCCCGCTCGTACGGCAGAGCCCGCTCGTACCGCAGAACCTGCTCGTTCCGCGGAACCGACTCGTAACGCAGAACCTGCGCCGAAACCACCGGCACCCAAACCGCCGGCGCCCAAGCCCGAATTCAAGCCGGCGCCAAAACCCGCTCCGCCGGAAAAAAACAAAGAGCCGCCGAACGAACATCATCAGGAGCATTGAGGCAGAGCACATCGCGATTCCGCGCCGATCGCGAAAGCCGTCGCGCGCGCTGACACCCCCCCGGCCGCTGACGCGAAAACTTTAGCGGCTCGATACGAAACCGTGACCGGGCTTGCGAACGTCGAATGTTCCGCATACCCATGGCGCTCAAGCGTGCGCGAATTCAAATAACGGCGCAAAGTTTATTCCTACTATTTCCTCTCGCTCAGGGGCAAGAGCTCCGTTTGACGAAGATCAACCCAATGACAGAGGAACAAGCATGAACATCGTGAAGATTATCGCCGGCGCCGCCGTTTGCAGCTTGGCAGCTTGCGCGAGCTCCGGAACCCATGTGACCGCAGAACAGGCATCCGCCTTCCAAGTGGGCGTGACGACGGAGGCCGATGTCATCGCGAAGCTCGGTGATCCGAACAGCGTGGCAACGAGTCCTGACGGCTCGAAGACCGATACCTACATGCACGTTGCCTCGTCCGCGAACGCCGTCAACTACATCCCGGTCGTGGGCATGTTTGTCGGCGGCGCGAAGTCTTCGACCGAGAGCGTCACGTTCACGTACGACCCCCACCTGATTCTCAAGTCGACGTCTTCGAACCGAACCCAAATGAACGTGAACACGGGCTTGGCGAATCAAAACTAGGCTCGTCCAGAACGTCGCACCGAGGGCGGACGGAGCCGCCGCTTACTCAACGGTCTCGGGTTGATGCAGGCCAAGCCCCGTGGCTTGGACTGCACGCGTGCAAGGCACGCCCCGGCCTTCAGTACTTCATGCCGAAAGTCGCGTACCACTCGCGCGGCGCATTATAGGTCCCGTAGACCACACCGCCCGCGATCTGCGGCTGGCCCGTGGTGATGAAGCGCTTGTCGCTGATGTTCGTGCCGCCGACCGTGAACGTCAGCTTGCCGTTGGGCGCCACGATCGATGCCGAGGCATTGACGAGGTCCTCCTTCGGACGTTCGAGCAAGGCGGTGTTCTGCACGTCGTTGTACATCTCGCTGGTGTGGGTGAAGTCGACCCCCAGGCGTAAGGTCGCGCCGTTGGCGAGCTTCGTGTGGGCATCGGGACTCAAGGACACTTTCAATCGCGGTGTCTTGGGTAATTCCGCGCCGGTCGTCGCCTGGGCGTACTGGTTCACCTCGGTGTAGTGCGCGTCCATGTAGCCGAGATTGGTGTTCACGGAGAAATGCGTGCCCAACAAGGACTGAACTTCGACTTCGAATCCCTTGATCTGCGCATTGCCGGCGTTCTGCGTCACCGGTGAGGTGCTCTCCTGGAAAGTCAGCTGAATGCCGTCGTAGTTGCTGACGAATGCCGCAGTATTCACGATCAACTGATGATCGAGCCATTCAGACTTTAGGCCGACTTCATAGGTGCGGTCGATCTCGGGACCGAACGATTGCGCCGGTGATCCGGGCGGCAACGGCGAGGTGAGGCGCGTCGTCCAACCGCCGCTCTTGAATCCCTTCGCGAACGACACGTAGCCCATCGCCTCGTCGGTGAAGTGATACTGAATGTTCACGGTCGGCGTGAACTCAGTGAAGTTTTGATACTCCTTGCCGTAGGGATAGATCTGATACGGATCGTTGGGATTGGAAAATCCCAAGGCCTGTTGGCAGGTGAGATTGGGAGCGCCCAGAACGGTCGCCGAGGCATTGTAGGGATAGCAATCGTGAATCTTGTAGAAGAAGGAATTCAGATCCTGCTGGCCGCCGATGAAGGACTTGCGATCTTCGGAGATTCGGGCGCCCAAAGTCACGCCGATCTTGTCGGTGGCCTTGTAATCGGCGTGCAGGTAAGCGGCATCCGAGGTCGTGTCCAGCGTGTTCGGACCGTCGATTTGCAGCAAGCCGCCGCCGAAGGTGACGAAGTCGTGGATATAGCCACCCTCGTTGAAGTAGTACAGGCCGCCTACGAGTTTGAGGTTGGAGTCGAGCAGATCGCTGATCGCCTGGAACTCTTGTGAAAATTGGTGCTGCGCTTCGGCGAAACTCAGCTCGAAGAAATCCGCCGGCGAGCCGTCCGCATCCAAGCCGCTCCCCCAATGCAGCCGCCGGGAACTCGTGATCGAGCGCAGTGTGAGCTCTGGATCCACGTTCCACTCGACCGTCGCCGCGGCGCCATAGGAATCCAGCTTGTCGAAATTCACGCCGGTCGCGTAGGTCGTATCGATGTTGCCCGTGTCGTAGACCGCGGGGCCATAGAGGAGTCGGGTCGTGTTCGGGTTCAGATTCGCCTGCCACAACGAGGTGCCGACGTTGGCGCGCGGACCACAGACCAAGGGACTGACTGTCTGACCGGCGAACGGGATGCCGAGCAAACACGCGTTGTAGATGGCGCCAAAGATCGCGGTGGGACCCGAGGTCACGGATTCCAGCACGGTATTGGCCGTAGACGGTTGATCCGTGTGCGTCCAGTCGGCGGTGAACGTTGCCTTGACCGTGTCCGAGACCTTCCACAGCAGCTTGCCACGCACCACTTGTTCGTTCGTGCCCCCCTGCGTATCGAAGGTCTCGTTGCCGGCGGCATGCAGGACGCCGGAAGGATCGGTCACGTAAGGCGCGTCGGACGGGTAAGGGATGCGCTTTTGGTAACCGTCCTGATAGCGGCTGGAGACCGTGAGCGACGTCAGCACCGTATCGGCGAGCGGGATATCCATGAGCAGCGCGACATCGCGCCGATTGTAGCTGCCGCCGGTCGCCTGACCCTCGATGTTGAATTCGTCGCCGGGCGTGCGGGTGACGATGCTGATCGCACCACCGATCGTGTTGCGTCCGAACAGCGTGCCTTGCGGACCTTTGAGCACCTCGATGCGCTCCACGTCGAGCAGGCTCTGATTCGCGCCCACGGTGCGCGCGAAATAGACACCGTCGACGTACACGCCGACGCCAGGATCGAGGTTGAAGCCGAAGTCGTCCTGCCCGATGCCGCGGATCGACGCCGACAGGACTGAATTAGAGCCGGAGAACGGCGCCCCTTGATCGAGGTTGACGTTTGGTATGAGACCGGTCAAGCCATGCAGATCAGTGATGCCCTTGGAACGCAGCGAGTCCTCGGAAAAGGCGGTGATCGCGATAGGCACGTCCTGGACGTTTTCCGAGCGCTTCTCCGCGGTCACCGTGATCTCCTCGAGCACGTTCTGCGTCGCGGGCGTCGCCGCCGCCGCCGGCGCCGGACCATCCGCGTCGGCGGCGGCGGCCAGACTTCCGGCGAGCCCCGCCGAAACGGCGACCAGCGTTACCAAACCATTCCTCACTGCTTGCATCGTTGATACTCCCCGTTGTTATTAAAAAGCCTGCCGGCACAGCGCCAGCAATTCTGCGACTCCCGGAACCAGCAAATGCGGCTGCGCCGTGGCGGGCAGCGCGGCATACGACTCCGCCGTGCCGAGTCCCGTCTGCACCGCGACCGCGAGCGCGCGACCCCGATGGGCCATCGGCACCTCGAGCGAGGGGTCGTCGCCGACGACCGCAAGCTGTTTGAGGGGCACGCCCAGCCGACGGGCGGCACATGACAGGGAGGCGAGCGACGGCTTGCCGACGAGATGGATGCGGCAGCCCGTGAGATCCTTGATCATTGCCGCGATCGCTCGCGAGGTGCCGAGCGAACGGCCCGCTTTGGTCGCGAAGAACATCGCCTGCGAGGCGCTATAGACCTTGGCGCCGCCCCACGCGGCATGGCAGGCCGCCTCGAGAGCATCCATCGTGAACTCGCGATACCAGCCGATCAGCACGGCATCGCAAGTCGGCCGGCCCACGGGCTCGAGCACCTCGAAGCCGGCGGCGAGCAGCGGTTCGCGCAGTCCCGCGCCGCCGAGCGCGAGCACGCGCCGCACACCGTCCCGCTGGAACAATTCGATCGCGCTCGACACGGGCGTCAGCATCGTCGCGGCGTCGACCGGCAGGCCGACGGCCGCGAGACTAATCGCGTAGGCGGTCGGCGTTCGGGTGGTGCCGTTCGTGAATACGACGAACGGCAAGCCACGCTCCCGCAACCACTCGATCATCGCGATCGCACCCGGCAGGGGGGCAAGACCATGATTACTCGGATCGCCGAGCACGAGCGTCCCGTCCATGTCGAACACGAAGCCCGCCACTTTCCCTAAGCGCGCATGCACGGCGTCGGTGCCGCGAACGTAGTCGGCGGCGCGTACGGTAGCGGCCGTCATGGAGGCGAGACCGGCCTGCGCCGACGCAGGCTCACACGACACTGGGGCGTCTTGACGAGCAACTCCGCCAGCGGTGGGCGCTTGGCGAGTTCGCGCAGCAGCTTCTGCAGCGGACGCGTCGCGGGATTGTAGTGGCGGGCCGCGGGGCCGGCGCTCAGCATCGCGTCGACTTGGGCAGCGGGCATCGTCGCACGCAAGAGGAATTCATCATCGTCGATAGCGGCCGGAAAACGGCGGCGTAAGTCCGCCAGTTCCGGCATCGCGCCCTCGGATCGAATCTCGCGGGTCCGTGCCTGGGACATGATCCGATCGAGGACATTGGGTTCGATGGGCGCGGTCGGCCGGCCGAATTTTCCGAGCGCGTAACGGATCACTTGGTCGGGAACCTGCGCATAGCGCTCGGTGCCGAGCAAGTTGTAGAGCGCCTGCGAACAGACCATCTGCGGGAACGGCGTGACCATGATCGGATAGCCGAGTTCGGCGCGCACGCGAATCACTTCCTGGATGAGGTCCGGGTAACGATGTTCCAGCGCGAGTTCGGCGAGCTGGCGGCGCGTGGTGCTGAGCACGCCGCCCGCGAGTTGATGACGCAGGTACGAAGCGTCGTAGTCTTGCGGCTGCCCGGCCGGCAAGTTCTCGGCCCGGCTCAAGGACGTGAAGTAGGCGGCCGCGACGCGCATCAGGCGCGCGTCGACGTCGACGCTGTACCCCAGCTCCCGCAGGTTGGCGAGTACGCGTTCGGCGTCGGGTAGGGAGCTACCGTTGGCGAGCGGCCCGAGCGCCACCTGCAGCGTGCGCGTGCCGAGCTCGGCCGCCACCATGTAGCTGCGCGCGGACAGTCCGATCGTGCAATGCGAGTGCAGTTCGAGCGGCTTGGCGCCGAGTTGCGCTCGTAGCGCCGTGATCAGGCTACGCGCCCGCTCCGCCGTCAACAATCCGGAAGGATCCTTGATATAGATGCGATCCACGTGCGGCGAACGCGCAAGCTCGCCGCCGAGCGTCGCATAGAAAGCGTCCGTGTGTACCTCGCTCAGGGTATACGTGAGGGCGGTCACGATCTCCCTTCCCCCGGCGCGACGCACCATGGCGGCCGATTGCAATAGCGCGGCCGCATCGTTCATAGGATCCATGAGCGCAAAGCGCTCGATCCCGTTGGCGACCAACCGGTCGTAGACGAGCTGCATGAAATCGAGGCTAGCCAGCTCCCAAGATATGAATCGCAGGCCGGTGCTGATGATCTGCAGGGGCGTGTTGGGCATTGCCGCGTGCACGAGCCGGATCCGCTCCCACGGATTCTCGCGATGGTTGCGCACCGCGATGCCCATGTGGGTGCTCGAGGTGAAATCGAGCGCGCGGAAGCCGATCCGATCGAGCACGGGCGCAATCCGCAGGATTTGCGCCGTATCGAGCGCAACCGCGCCCCAGAGACATTGATTTCCGTCCCGGATCGAGACATCGACGAGTTCGATCCCGCTCAACGCAGCACCGCCGCGGCGCCATGGCGCCGCTCCAGCCATTGCGGCAGAAAGGCGGTCGTGACACCGCCCGCCGCGAACTCGGGCGTTGCCAGAATCGCGCGATGCAGCGAGACCGTGTTCTCGACACCGCGAATGTCGCAGGCCGCCAAAGCCCCACGGAGTCGATCCAAGGTCGCCGCACGGTCCGTGCCGCTGACGATCAGCTTCGCGAGCAGCGAGTCGTAGAATGGCGTGATCTCGGTGCCCGGCTCGATGTGCGTATCGACGCGGATCCCGGCGCCGACGGGCAGGCGCGCACGCTCCACGGTACCGGGACTCGGCCGGAAGTCGCGCGTCGGATCCTCGGCGTTGATCCGGCACTCGATCGCGTGCCCCTCGAGGTGCAAGTCGCTCTGTCGCCAGCGCAAGGGCCGGCCTTCGGCGACCCGGATCTGTTCCTCGACGAGATCCAATCCCGAGATCGCCTCGGTGACCGGATGCTCGACCTGGATGCGTGCGTTCATTTCGAGGAAGTAGAAGCGGTCGCTGGCGCTGTCCACGAGCATCTCGACCGTACCCAATCCGCGATAGCGAAGCTGATCCGCGAGACGCAGCGCGGCGGACTCGATGTCCGCCCGCAATTGCGTCGACAAGAGCGCAGCTGGAGCCTCCTCGATCAACTTCTGAAACCGCCGTTGAATGGAACAGTCGCGCGTGCCCAGATGCACGCTGCGCTCGCCGTCGCCGAGCACTTGCACTTCGATGTGCCTGCCGGCAGCGACAAAGTGTTCGAGATAGATGCGCGCGTCACCGAACGCCGCCTGCGCCTCCGCCATCGACCGGTCGATGGCGCGTTCCAAGTCCGCGCGCGAGTCGACCCGCTGCATGCCGCGGCCGCCGCCGCCCGCAACTGCCTTGATCAAGAGCGGATAACCGATCTTCGTGGCGAGCGCGGCAGCTTCCTGCACGCTCGCCGCCGAACCCCCGGGCACGACCGGAACGGCGGCCGCGAGCGCATGCGCACGCGCCGAGAGTTTGTCCCCGACCGCCTCGAGCTGTGCCGGCGTGGGTCCGATGAAAACAAGCCCGGCCGCCTCACAGGCCGCGGCGAACGCTGCCTTCTCCGCAAGGAAGCCGTAGCCCGGATGCACGGCTTGTGCGCCGGCGGCGCGCGCGGCGGCGGCGATCGCGTCGATGTTGAGATAGCTCGCGGCGGGCGCGGCGGCGCCAATGCGCACGACGTGATCGGCGCGGCGTGCCGCCACCGAATGTCGGTCGGCATCGGACACGCCGAGCACGGTCTCTATCCCCAGGCGTTCGCAGGTCCGCAGCACGCGCAAGGCAATTTCGCCGCGATTGGCGATGAACAAGCGCCGCAGTTTCATCATGCGTCCCCCGCGGCGCCGGGCTCGATCTGCATGAGCACGGAGTTTTGCGCGACCAAGGTTCCGTCCGCGACCGCGAAGGCTGCGATCCGGCCGTAGGCGCCGGCATACACGGAGTTCATGAGTTTCATCGTCTCGACGATCGCGACCACGGTGTCGGGCGTCACCCGCGTGCCCACCTCCACGAACGGCGGCGCACCGGGCTTCGGCGAACGATAAAAGGTCCCGGGCAGCGGCGTCGTCACCGCCCGCAGCTGCGAGGTCACCGCGGCGGGCATACTCTCGCCGGCCGGTTGAGCGACCTCGGCGGACGGCGTGGTCGCGACGTCGCCGGCGAGCCGCAGTTCCCGCGCCGCGGTCAGGGTGCGCGACTCGCGCGTCCAGCCCGTCCCATCTTCGCCGCGCCGCAGGCTTAGCGAGAATCGATCCGTTTCGATCTCGAATTCGTCGAAGCCCGCCGCATCGACGAGTTGCAGCACCGCGCGCACGTCGGCATCGTCCCAGTCCATCAGATCGCCTGTTCGCGCGGCCGCGTATATTGCAATACCTGTTCGATCAGGGCGTCGGCGAAGGGCTCGTCGTTGATGTGGCAATCGAGCTCGCGCACCGCAGTGCCCGGCGGGATGGAGGCGCGTAGGAATTTTAGGAACACGGGCGGCAGGGACGGATCGTGGAGGTAGCCTTGTTCGCTGTCGTGCGCCGAGAAACCGCGCAAGGGCACGAAGAAGCTCACCGGGCCACGGGCCTGCGCGATGATGCCGCTCATGTGTTTGGCGAGCGCCTCGAGTTCCGGCGCCTCGGCGCGCACGGCCGTGAGCGCGGCATTGTGCATGTGATAACGCTTGCCCGGAAATTGCGCTCGCGCCTGGTCGATCGGGCCGGCCACCATGAAGTCGATGTTGCCGGGTGCGAAGATCGTCGGCACACCCTTCAGCAGCGCGGCCTGGGCCCGGTCGGGGCCCGCGCTGCACAGACCACCCTGGAGGAAATCGTTGATTTCCACCAAGGACATGTCGACGACCGCGGCCACGTCACGTTCGCGCACGAT